>Ga0210384_10000821_pt1 | contig 45320 bp, 40 predicted proteins | sample IncBWH2MmetaG_FD_160574 | JGI IMG/M metagenome (GOLD analysis project Ga0210384, IMG submission 160574) | Forest soil microbial communities from Barre Woods Harvard Forest LTER site, Petersham, Massachusetts, United States - Inc-BW-H-2-M | ecosystem: Environmental > Terrestrial > Soil >... | reverse complement strand
GGTCAGCGGATTGGGCCACGCGAACGCGCGCTGCGCGACCCAGCCGAGCGCGCACGCGGCCGCGAACGCCGCGCCGGCCGTGCGCACCAGGGCGTAGTGGCGCGTCGTGGCCAGCCACAGCAGCAGCGGCAGGATGGCGGCGATCACGGCCAGCTGCATGGCCTCGATGCCCAGGTTGAAGCCCAGCAGGCTCAGCGCCAGCGTGGCGCCGTCGAAGTCGAGGCCCGACAGCACCTCGGCGAACGCCAGTCCGTGGACCAGGCCGAACGCGGACGCGATCCAGAGTTCCTTGCCCGCGAACAGCGGCCGCCATGCGTGCAGCGCGGAGACGAGAATGGACAGCGCCACCCCGATCTCGACGGCCCGCGTGGGCAGGTCCACCACGCCGCAGGCCGCCAGCGCGAGGCTGATGGAATGCCCCACGGTGAACCCGCTCGCCACGCCGACGATCGCGCGCACGCTCGCGCGCAGCGTGCGCGGCGCGCCCCAGCGCGCCCGCCCGGCCACCCGCGACGCGAGCAGCGGCGCGGGCAGCAGCAGGGCCAGCAGGAACAGCATGTGGTCGGTGCCCGCGGCGATGTGGTGCAGGCCAAGCGAAAACAGGTGGCGTGCGCCCTGCCACCAGCTGCCGCCCGAGCCGTCCACCTCCACGCGCGTGCCACCGAAGCCGGTGGTGGCGATCAGCATCGGATGGTCGCCGAGCAGCGAATTGCGCACGTCGCGCCGCACGTACACCATCGCCCGATGCGACAGCACGCGCTCGATGATCACCGAGTCCTCCAGCGCGAACACCTCCGTCGAGGCGCCGGCCGGCGCCTCGACGGAGGCGTGCAGCACCAGCCAGTCGTTGCTGGTCCAGTTCGCGTTGGACGTCCTCCTGAGCTCCGGGGCGCCGAGATGCATCGTCCAGCCCTGGCCGTTGCGGCCGCGGATCGCGAAGTGCTCGCGCACGTACTGCTCGATGCGCGGGCCGTCGTCCGTGACCGTCGTCAGCGGCTGGCTCGCGAGCGGCAGCGACAGCGCCGCGCCGAGCTCGCCCAGCGGCAACTGCATCTCCACGCCGATCGCGCGACGGCCGATGTCCAGCATCACGACGCTGGGCGGCACGTCGTGCGCGCCGGCGCGTCCGCCCGCGGCCGCGAAGGCGAGGGCCAGCAGCAAGGTCCGCGCGACGCGCCAGCCGCGCGTCAGGCTTGCGAGGTGGACGGACATCATCGGCTCCTCAGTCGGCCAACTGGTCGTAGTAGTCGTAGGTCTTGTCGCGGAACATCATGTGGTAGTGCGTCTGGCTCTGGATCACGATGCCGTTCTGCACCGCGATCTCGATCCACACGCGCGGGCCGTCGATGCGCATGTACGTGCCGTTGGACGACACGTCCGGTCCGCTGCTGGAGTAGGTTCCCGCGGAGTTCGCCCACGCCACGTAGGTGCTCGCGTAGCCGGCCTGGTAGTCGGAGAGCAGGCGCGCGGCCGTGGCGCTGTCGTAGTCGCCGGTGAACTGCGTGATCGCCGCGGTCACCAGCGCCTGCTGCGTGCTCGTGAGGCCGGACACCAGCACGCCGCGGGTGCTGCTGCTGGCGATGGCGTTGAACCTGGTCGTGACCGTGGAGTAGCTGCCGGTGTCGGCCTCGACCGGGCCGATCAGGATGTCCGAGAAGGTCTGGCCGCTGAGGAAGGCGCTGCTGAGCGACGTGCTGTCCAGGCCGCCGAACACGGCCAGCATCGCGGCGGCCTTGTTCGCCAGCACCGTGTACGAGCCGGCGTCGTACCAGTTGTTCGACGTGTGGGTGTTCGACGTGAACGCGGTGCGCGGTTCCACGCCGATGTGGTGTGGCGTCGGGTACGAGCAGCCGCTGTTGAAGGTGATGTTGAAGGCCATGTGGTGGCCGCCCAGCATCAGCGTCCACGCGCCGGTCTCGGACGGGGTGCCGACGAACGCGACGTGGTACAGGTCGGCGCCGTAGCCGCTGGCGTTCTTGGTGTAGCCGAGGTAGTCGTCGGCGGCCAGCACGCCCTGGAAGTCGGCGTAGCCCTGCGTGCTGAGCGCCGCCTTGGCGAGCGCGTTGAAGGCCGCGATCTGCGCCGTCGTCGTCACGCTGGCCAGCGTGATGCCTGGACGGCTGAACGACAGCGCGCCCGGCGGCAGGTTCGACCAGTCGGTCTTGTAGACGTTGCGCTGCGCGGTCGTGTACGTGGACGAGTCGTAGAGCGTGGACGACGTCAGGCTGCCGCCGAGCGCCGTCTCGAGCGTGGAGACCGCGCCCAGCACGCTGTCGACGTAGGTGGTATCGCACGACGCCGCCGTGGTGGTGCCCACGGTGAGCGTGGCCGTGCTGCTGGTGGTGCTGCCGCCGCTGTTGGTGACGACCACGTCGTAGCTGCCGGCGTCGCTGCTGGCGGCGCTGGCGATGGCGTAGCTGGACGACGTGGCGCCCGAGATGGCCGCGGAGGCCTTGTACCACTGGTAGGCGAGCGTGCCGTCGCCGGTGGCCGTCACCGACAGCGTCACGGCGCTGCCCGCGGACACCGACTGCGAGACCGGCTGCACCGTGATCGTCGGCGCCGACACCGTGCTGCTCGATCCGGAACTCGATGACGACGAGGAACCGCCGCCGCAACCGGTCGCCAACGCGACGACGGCGGCCAGGGAAACGGCCACCACTCCACTCACGACTCTTGCACGCATGCGCGCCTCCGCACTGGCTCCGTTGAACATGGCACGCATGGTGGCGAACGGAGTTGGCACGGATATCGCCACTTCGTGTCGGCGCGGACAACATGTACGGCCGAGCCGGGCCGGGCCCGCGTCACGGGCACCGCGACCGCCACTTTGTTCACGCCCGCCCCGCAGGCGACCCTCGCGCCCGCCGCCGCGCGGCCGTAGAAGCTGCATGAGCCCTTTCCCGCCCCCGCCGTCCACGACTCCCCGCCCTCGTCGCTCCGGCAGCTGGGGCCTCGCACTGGCCTGTACCGGCGTCCTGGCGGCCTGCGGCGGAGGCGGCGGCAGCAGCAGCGGCGGCAACACCGACCCCGGCCTGCCGCCGCCGACGAACACGTTCGCCGGCAACGTCACCTCCGGCGGCGGCCCGCTGGCGGGCGCCACGGTGATCGCCTTCAACACCAACACCAACAGCACGTTCGCGACGACCACCACCGACGCCAGCGGCCGCTACGCCTTCTCGCAGCTGGGCACCTCGTGCACCGACTCGTGCACGGTCAACTACCAGTTCTGGGTCACCAAGGCGGGCTACGCGTTCGAGCCGGCGATGGGCGGCCAGGCGGGCGTCGCCGGGTCCAGCCAGCAGTGGTACGCACCCGCCAGCAACTGGTTCACGCCGGGCGGCGCCACCGCCACCCGCGCGGACTACACCGGCCAGTTCACGAACCCGGGCATGGGCTCGGCCTACATCGTCACGGTGCTGAACTTCGAGTCGGTCGCCAACGGGTCGGTGAGCGACGGCGACTTCATCGCCCACGACGCCGCGAACGCGCAGGTGCGCCTGGCCTCCAGCGGGCAGGCGCAGAGCTACGCCGCCGGCGACGACGCCGCGATGCACTCCGGCGTGGCCTGGCCCGCGACCCGCTACGTCGACAACCACGACGGCTCGGTCAGCGACACGCTCACGGGCCTGGTGTGGCTCAGGGACGCGGGCTGCCTCGCCCCGGCGAACTGGGCGGCCGCGCTGGCCGCCGTGAACCACCTGGCCGCGGGCGCCTGCGGCCTCGCCGACGGATCGGCCGCCGGCCAGTGGCGGCTGCCCAACCAGTGGGAGCTCGAGAGCATCGTCGACGAGTCGGCCGCCAGCCCCGCGATCACGCCGGGCAGCCCGTTCGCCAACGTGGCCGGCACGGCCTACTGGACGTCCACCAGCTACTACGGCGGCGAGGCCGGATCGCCGAACGCGTGGGCCATCCGCATGAACGACGGCCGCTACGTCAACGACGGCGTCGGCAACCTGAAGGCGTCCAGCAGCCTCGGCGTGTGGGCGGTGCGCGGCGGCAGCGGCGGCGCGGTGAAGCTGCAGGCCACCGGCTTCTACGTGCCCTACGCCGCCGGCGACGACGGCTCGCTGCGTTCGGGCGTCGCCGTCCCGTATCCGCGCATGCTGGACCACGGCGACGGCACGCTCACCGACGCCGTCACCGGGCTCGTCTGGCTGAAGAAGGCCGACTGCCTGAGCGGCGACTGGAGCACGTCGGTGGCCGCCGCGCGCGCGCTCGCCAGCGGCCAGTGCGGCCTGAGCGACGGATCGAGCGCGGGCGCGTGGCGCATGCCCAATCGCAAGGAGATGGCCAGCCTGGCCGACCGCGCGCTGAACAACCAGGCCGACTTCTTCGACACCGCGTGGACCAGCGCCGACGTCGGCGTGCCCTCGGCGGCCGTGGTGTTCGACCAGTTCATCACGCTGCAGTACTACTGGACGTCCAGCACCGATGCCAGCGACCCCAGCGCCGCCTGGACGGTCTTCAGCTGCGACTACGGCGTCTACGACCAGCCCAAGAGCGCCACCGGCTACACCCTGGCCGTGCGCGGCTGAAGGGTTCCCGGCGGGACGCCCTGGATGGGCCTCCCTAATTCTCATGTTGCACCGCAGCATGGATTGGTTAGAATTGCTGCACCGCAACAAATTCACCGGAGATCCCCATGACCACCGCCAACGCCTTCGCCTTCCCGTCCTTCCCTGGCGCCGAGAAGTTCACGCCGGAAGCCTTCCAGGCCAACCTGCGCCCGGTCGTGGAACAGGTGCAAGCCTGGGCCGATCTGGGCAAGAAGCACTTCGAAGAGAGCCGCCTGGCCACCGAAGCCGCGCTGAAGTCGTTCACCGGCGTCAAGGATCCGCAAGCCGCCGTCGAAGTGATCAAGGCCAACGCCAAGACGGGCCTGACGCTCGCCGGCGACCAGCTGCGCGCCTCGGCCGACCTGGGCGTGTCCCAGTTCCACGCCGCGATCGACGCGACCGCCGCCAAGCTGCCGCAGCCGGAAGCCTTCGCGCCGCTGACCAAGGGCCTGAAGTCGGGCATCGACAGCGCGCACACCGCCCTGTCGACGGCGATCGACCAGGTCGCCCCGGCCGTCAAGAAGGCCACCCGCAAGGCCTGAGCCTCCCCGCTCCACGAAGAACGCCCCGCCGGGGCGTTTTTTCATTGGAGATTCAGATCCGCACGTTCTCCACCAGGAAGTCGAGGAACACCCGCACGCGCGCCGGCAGCCAGCCGCCATGGCCCAGGAAGACCGCGTGGATCTCCTCCAGGTCGCCCGGGTTGAAGTCCTCCAGCACCGGCACCAGGCGGCCGGCGGCGATGTCGTCGCGGGCATGGAACAGGGCCAGCCGGGCCAGGCCCACGCCGGCCACGGCCAGGCGCTGCAGCGACGCGCCGTCGCTGACCTGCGTGTTGCCCACCGCGGGCAGCGTCACCACCTGGCCGTCCTGCCGCAGCGGCCACACGTTGAGCGCGCGGGTGCGGTTGAAGCCCAGGCAGTTGTGGTGCGCGAGGTCGGCCGGCGTCGCCGGCGTGCCGCGGCGCGCCAGGTAGGCGGGCGACGCGAGGATGGACTTGCGCGTGGCGCCCAGCTTGCGCGCGACCAGGCTGGAGCTCCTGAGCGGGCCCGCGCGCACGGCGACGTCGGTGCGGTGCTCGATCAGGTCGATCACCTCGTCGGTGAGCACGATGTCCAGCGTGACCTCGGGATAGCGCTCCAGGAACGCCGGCACCAGCGGCAGCAGCGCCGCCTCGCCGAAGGGCACGTTGGCGTTGACGCTCAGGCGCCCGCGCGGCGAATCGTTGGCCGCGGCGCCGCGCTCGGCGTCGGCCAGGTCGGCCAGCACGCGCACGCTGCGCTCGTAGAACACGCCGCCTTCGGCCGTGAGCTGCACCTGGCGCGTGGAGCGATTGAGCAGGCGCACGCCCAGCCGCGCCTCGAGCCGCGCCACGAGCTTGCTGACCGCCGACGGCGTCATCGCGAGCGCCCGCGCCGCGGCCGAGAAGCCGCCCAGCTCGACGACCCGGACGAAGACGTCCATCTCTCCGGAGCGGTTGATGTCCTGGCGACTCATGTGATTTCAATTCACAGGTGTTCTTCTTGAGGGCAGTCTAGTCGCAAGCGGACATCGCCGCCACCATGCAAGGCATCGCCATCATCGGAAACCTGCCGTGCCTCTCGCGCTCTACGCCCTCACCGCCGGTGCCTTCGGCATCGGGGTCACCGAATTCGTCATCATGGGCCTGCTCCTGGACATGAGCGCCGACCTCGGCGTCACGCTCCAGGCCGCCGGCCTGCTCATCTCCGGCTACGCGCTGGGCGTGGTCGCCGGCGCGCCCGTGCTCACGGTGCTCACGCGCCAATGGCCGCGCAAGACGGTGCTGCTCGCGCTGATGGCCGTCTTCACCGTCGGCAACGCGGCCTGCGCGCTCGCGCCCTCCTACGGCCTGCTGATGGCCGCGCGGGTGCTCACCGCGTTCGCGCACGGCAGCTTCTTCGGCGTCGGCGCGGTGGTGGCCACCGGGCTGGTGGCCGCCGACAGGAAGGCCTCGGCGATCGCCATCATGTTCACCGGCCTGACCGTGGCCAACGTGCTGGGCGTGCCGGCGGGCACCTGGCTGGGCCAGGCCTACGGCTGGCGCGCCACGTTCTGGGCCGTGTCCGGGGTGGGCCTCGCGGCGCTGGCCGTGATCGCCTGGCTGGTGCCGCGCGACGCCAGGCCGCCCGAGCAGATGGACTGGCGCGCCGACGTGGCCGCCCTCGCCCGCCGCCCGGTGCTGCTGGGCCTGGCCACCACGGTGCTGGGCTACGGCGGCGTGTTCGCCGTGTTCACCTACGTCGCGCCGCTGCTCACGCAGATCACCGGCTTGGCCAAGGCCGCCGTGCCGCCCATCCTGCTCGTGTTCGGCGCAGGCCTGGTGGCCGGCAACATCCTGGGCGGCAAGCTGGCCGACCGGCGGCTGGAGGCCACGGTGCTGGGCTCGCTGGCGGCGCTCGCGCTGGTGCTGGCCGGGTTCGGCGTGGCCCTGCACAGCCAGGCGCTGGCCGTGGTGTTCATCGGCCTGCTGGGCGTGGCCGCGTTCGCCACCGTGGCGCCGCTGCAGATGTGGGTGCTGTCCAAGGCCGACGGCGCGGGCGCGACGCTGGCCTCGAGCTTCAACATCGCCGCGTTCAACCTCGGCAACGCGCTGGGCGCGTGGGTGGGCGGCGTGGTGATCGCGCGCGGCCCGGGCCTGCCGGCCGTCACCTGGGTGGCGACGCTGCTGCCGCTGGCGGCGCTGGCCGTGGCGGGCTTCGCGATGCGCGGGCGCCGCGCGGCGCCCGCGCGCGTGCCGGCCTAGAAGAGGAAGCCGCTGGCGGCCGCGAACAGGCCGGCCACCACGCCGGCGGCCGGGATCGTGAAGATCCACGCCCACACGATGTTGCCGGCCACGCCCCAGCGCACGGCCGACGCGCCGCGCACGGTGCCCACGCCGACGATGGCGCCGGTGATGGTGTGCGTGGTCGACACCGGCACGCCCAGCATCGACGCGGTGAACAGCGTCAGCGCGCCGCCGAACTCGGCGCAGAAGCCGCCCACGGGCTTGAGCTTGGTGATGCGCTGGCCCATGGTCTTGACGATGCGCCAGCCGCCGAACATCGTGCCCAGGCCGATGGCCACGTAGCAGGCCCAGATCACCCACATCGGCGGCAGCTCGGCGCCGGCGCTGGCATAGTTGGCCGAGATCAGCAGCATCCAGATGATGCCGATGGTCTTCTGCGCGTCGTTGCCGCCGTGGCCCAGCGAGTACAGGCCGGCCGACACCAGCTGCAGGCGGCGGAACCAGCCGTCGATGCGCAGCGGCGACTGCCGCCGGCAGATCCACGACACGGCGATCAGCGTCGCCGCGCCCAGCACGAAGCCAAGCAGCGGCGAGATGATGATGAAGGCCACGGTCTTCCAGATGCCCGCGCCGATCAGGTGCGAGAACCCGCCGCGGCCGATGACCGCGCCCACGATGCCGCCGATCAGCGCGTGCGAGCTGCTGGACGGGATGCCGAACCACCACGTGAACACGTTCCACGCGATGGCGCCCACCAGCGCGCCGAAGATCACGTGCTGGTCGACGAAGGACACGTCGACGATGCCCTTGCCCACCGTGGAGGCAACCTTCAGGTGGAAGATCCAGATCGCGACGATGTTGAAGAAGGCGGCGAACAGCACCGCGGTCTGCGGCTTGAGCACGCCGGTGGACACCACCGTCGCGATCGAGTTGGCCGCGTCGTGGAAGCCGTTCATGAAGTCGAACAGCACGGCCAGCACCACGAGCATGGCGACCAGGCCGAAGCCGATCTGGATCGAGTGCATCAGTTGTTTTCCAGGATGATGCCTTCGACGATGTTGGCGACGTCCTCGCAGCGGTCGGAGATGGTCTCCAGGTGCTCGTAGATCGCCTTGAGCTTGATCAGCTCGCGCGTGTCGATCTCGTCGCGGAACAGGCGCGACATGGCCGCGCGCATCACGCGGTCGGCGTCCGACTCGAGGCGGTCGATCTCCTCGCAGGTCTTGAGCGCGGCCTCGGCCACGTCGGCCTGCTTCAGGCGCGGCAGCAGGCTCACCACGTGCTGCACGCGGTCGCAGCAGCGCACCGAGATCTCGCACAGGCGCAGCACGTCGTCACCCACGCGCTGCACGTTGTACAGCGATAGCACCTCGCTGGTGTCCTGCAGCAGGTCGATGATGTCGTCCATCGAGTTGATGAGGCTGCGGATCTGCTCGCCGTCGATGGGCGTGATGAACGTGCGATGCAGCAGACGGTGAACCTCGGCGGTGACCTTGTCGGCCGCGCGTTCGGCCACGTCCACCTCCGACGCGTACTTCTCGCGCAGCGGGATGTCGTTGTAGTTCTGGATCATCGCCATGAAGGCGCGCGCGCCCTCGGCCGTGCGCTCCGCGTGCTGATCGAACAGCTCGAAAAAATTGCCCTCGCGCGGCAGCAGCTTGCTGAACCACATGGTCTTGGATCCTCGTTATTGCTTGATTTGCGGCCTGGATGGCCGTCTGGAGGCGACAGGCTCCGGCGCGGTGCCGCGCGGAAGTCGCAGCCGGGCATTGTACGAGGGCACTGTCACAAAAAGTTCACAAGGGGTCTGGCTCCCGGAGCACCCGCTGCGCCGAGTCGCGCCGCACGCGCGCCAACAGGTCGGCCACGCGGCCTGCACCCGGAATGGTGCCGCCGGGCCACAGCTCGGCCAGCGGCTCCAGCACGAACGTGCGCTGCGCGGCGCGCGGATGCGGCAGCACCAGGCGATCGTCGTGCAGCTCGAGTCCGCCGTCGTCGCCCTCCACGCCGTACAGCAGCACGTCGAGATCCAGCGTGCGCGGCGCGTTGCGGTACGGGCGCTCGCGCCCGAAGCGTTGCTCGATGGCCTGCAGCGCGTCCAGCAGCGCATGCGGCGCGAGCGCGGTGCGCAGGCGTGCCACGGCGTTGACGTAGTCGGGACCGCTCGAATCGACCGGGGCGCTGCCGTACAGCGCCGAGGCCTGGAAGCTGCCGGGGGCGGCCAGCGGCCGGAGTTCGGCCAGCGCGTCGCGCAAGGCGGCGCGCGCGTCGCCGAGGTTGGCGCCCAGGCCGATGAAGACCGTGGCGCCGGCCTCAGTCGGCCGATCCGGCGTCGCCGTCGTCATCCTCGTCGTCCTTGAACGCCGGCGCGGCCCCGGCCTTGCGGCGGCCGCCGCCGCCGCCACGCCGACGGCGCGTGGTGTTGGCCTTCTTCTCGACCTTGTCCAGCAGCGAGCGCGCGCCGGCGATGTCGGCCTCGGTGGCGTCGTCGCCGATGGCCACCAGCACCAGGTCGGCGAACTCGCGCAGCAGTTCCTGGGTGGCGGTCAGCGGCGGCGCGTCCGGGCCCACGGTGCCGAACGGCAGCTCGGTGTTGTCGAACAGCGCGCGCATCGCGGCGCGGTCGGCGTCGGTGGCGCCATCGGCCAGCGCGGCGCGCGCGGTGGCGGCCAGCTGCAGCATCTGCTGCTTGGCGGCGCTGATGCGCGGCGCCGGGGCCGGGGCCGGGGCCTCGGGCGCCTCCGCGACGGCCTTCAGCGGGCGCGGGTCGCGCGGCGCGGCCCTGGGCTCGCGCGGCCGGGACTGCGCCTGCTTGCGCGCCACTTCCATCAGCTCGCGCCGGCGCTCGTCGTCGCCCAGCGAGTAGTCTTCCCACCAGGTGACCAGCTCCGCGTCGACCTCGCCGGCATCCGCGCGCAGGCGCATGAAGTCGAACGCGGCGCGGAAGCGCGGCTGCTCCAGCATCGCGGCCGGCGAGCTGCCGGTGCGCTTGTCGAAGCGCGGCTGCATCTGCCAGATCTCGCGCATGTCGGCGGCCAGCTTGCCGCGGCCGGAGATGTCGCCGATGCGGGCGTCGAAGGTGGCGTCGACGGCGGCCTGCAGCGCGGGCATCAGCGGCTCGCCCTGGTCGCGCAGCGCCTGCCAGCGCGCGGACACCTCGTGCCAGAACACGCAGGCCATCAGGAAGCTGGGCGCCACCGGCTTGCCTTCGTTGACGCGGCGGTCGGTGTCGGCCAGCGCGCGGTTGACGAAGGCCTCGCGCGCCGGGTTGTTGGCGATGCCCTCGAAGTGCGCGTCGAGGATGGGGAAGGTCTTGCGGTCGAGGCCGTACTTCTTCAGCACCTCGAGACTGGCCAGCGAGTGGCCCGTCTGCAGCAGCTTGATCATCTCGTCGAACAGGCGCGACGCCGGCACGTTGGCCAGCAGCGACTTCATCTTGCGGATGGGCGCCTCGGTCTTGGGCTCGATCTTGTAGCCCATCTTGGCCGCGAAGCGCAGCACGCGGATGATGCGCACCGGGTCCTCGCGGTAGCGCGTCTCCGGGTCGCCGATCATGCGCAGCAGCCTGGCCTTGGAGTCGGCCATGCCGCCGTGGTAATCGACCACGATCTGCGTCTGCGGGTCGTAGTACATCGCGTTGACCGTGAAGTCGCGCCGCGCGGCGTCCTCGATCTGCGGGCCCCAGACGTTGTCGCGCAGCACGCGGCCGCTGGCGTCCACGGCGTGGCTCTTGCCGTCGAGCTCGCGGCGCGACGTCTTCTCGTTGCCCTCGACCGCGGTCGTCTCGGCCGCGTTGTCCATGTAGGCGCGGAACGTGGACACCTCGATCTGGTCCTGCTCGCGGTTGCGGCCGTAGATCACGTGCACCAGGCGGAAGCGCCGGCCCACGATGAACGCGCGCCGGAACTGCGCCTTCACCTGCTCGGGCGTGGCGTTGGTGGCCACGTCGAAGTCCTTGGGGCGCAGTCCCACCAGCAGGTCGCGCACGGCGCCGCCGACGATGTAGGCCTCGTAGCCCGCGTCGTGCAGCGTCTTGACGACGCGCACCGCGGGTTCGGCCACCAGCTTGGGGTCGATCTTGTGCTGGTCGACGCCGTACTCGACGCGCTGGCCCAGCGGGATGCCTTCGGCCGACGCGTCGCCCGCGGGCGCCTTGCCCAGCAGTCGGTCGATGAATTTGCGGATCATTCGAATAGCCTCAGGAATCGCCAGCCACGCTCGGCGGCCACGGCCTCCAGCGCGGCCGACGGATTGGTCGCGACGGGGTCGGTGGCCCGCTCCATGAGGGGCAGGTCGTTGATGGAGTCACTGTAAACGCTGATGCGATCGAAGTCGTCCCAGGCGGCGCCCCGCGCCTCGAGCCAGTGCCCGACGCGCGTGACCTTGCCGTGCTGGTACGTGGGCACGCCCTTGATGGCGCCGGTGACGGCGCCGCGGGCGTCGCGCTCGAGCTCGATCGCGAGCAGCTCGGGCACCCCGAACGCCTGGGCGATCGGGCGGGTGACGAATTCGTTGGTGGCGGTGACGATGGCCACGAGGTCGCCGTCGTCCTGGTGCTTCTTCACGAGCGCCAGGGCCTGCGGCGTGATCATGGGGACGATCACCTCGCGCATGAAGCGGGCGTGCGCGTCGGCCTGCTCCTGCGGCGAGCGGTTGCGCCACACCGAGGTGGCGAAGGCGACGTAGGCGTGCACGTCGAGCGCGCCGGCGACGTAGGTGGCATAGAACTCGTCGTTGCGGCGGCGCCAGGCGTCGCCGTCGGCCCAGCCGATGTCCACCATGAACTGGCCGAAGGAATGGTCGGAGTCGCCGGCGATCAGGGTGCCGTCGAGGTCGAAGAGCGTGAGGTTGCGGGCGGTCATTCAGTGGCCGATTGTTCTTCGTTGAGCATGCGCTTGAGCAGCGGCACGGTGACGGCGCGCTTCTCGGCCAGCGCGAAGCCATCGAGGCGATGCAGCAGGTGCATCAGGCTCTTCAGGTCGCGGGCGAAGCGCGCCAGGATGTAGTCGAGCACCTCGTCGCCCAGCACGATGCCGCGGCGGCGGGCCTCCTGGTGCAGGGCGTCGCGCGTGCCGGACTCGGCCAGCGGCCGCACGGCGTGCACCGGGCCCCAGCCGAGGCGGGTGCGCAGGTCCTCGCGCACGTCGAGATCCACCGGCGGCAGGCGGCCCGACGACGCGAACTGCACGCCCAGGCGGGCGCCGGCGGCCGGCGTACCGGACAGCGCCGCCGCGGCGCCGCCCACGCGGCTCGCGGCCTCGACGAACAGCGTGAACGCGGCGTGCTGCTGCGCGGGGTCGAACTGGTCGACGCCGTCCAGCAGCACCAGCGCGGCGTCGTCGGCCAGTTCCCACGGCGTGATCGAGGCCGCGTCGAACCATTGCGCCACCCGGCCGGATTCGACCGCGCGCGCCTGCAGCTCGTGCAGCAGCTGCGTCTTGCCGCAGCCGGCCGGGCCCCAGAGGTAGATCGGCGCGCCGGGCCATGACTGCTCGCGCAGTTGCGCGACGACGGCCGCGTTGTCGCCGGCCAGGAAGCCCGCGAACGGCGGCAACGGATCCCACGCCAGGTCGAGGATCAACTGTTTCATGTGCGATAGAACGTGCTGGCGCGGTAGGCGGCCATCGCATGGCGCATCGCGACCACGCCCAGCGCCGTCACCGGCAGGCACACCAGCACGCCCAGGAAGCCGAACACCTCGCCGAAGACCAGCAGCGCCACGATGACGGCCAGCGGGCTCAGGCCGATGCGCTCGCCCACCAGGCGCGGCGTGAGCACGAAGCTCTCCAGCACCTGGCCCACCGCGTAGACCACGGCCACCTCGGCCACGCCGTGCCAGCCGGTGAACTGGATCGCCGCCGACATCAGCGCCAGCACGAGGCCGGTGGTGTAGCCGAGGTACGGGATGAACACGGCCAGGCCCGTGAAGACGCCGATGGGCCACGCGAGGTTCAGGCCGGTGAGCATCAGCCCCAGCGGGTAGATCAGCGCCAGCGCGCCCATGACCGACAGCTGGCCCTTGAGGTATTGGCGCAGCATCGTGTCGCACTCGCCCAGGAAGCCGGCCAGGCGCTCGCGCGACTTCAGCGGCACCAGGTTCCAGGCGCCGCCGCTGACCGACTCCGCATCGACCAGCAGGTAGAACACGAGCACCGGCACCAGCACAAGGAAGCCCACGATCGTGGCGAGCCAGCTGCCGCCGATGCGTGCCGAGGCCAGCAGCTTCTGGCCCCATTCGTCCATGTTGCCGTCGAAGGACTTCAGGATCCAGGCCTTGACGGTGTCGACGTCCAGGTCCACGCCGAAGTTCTTCAGCTGCGGCGCGACGACGTGGTTGAACTTGTCGAGCAGGCCCGGCCACTGCGCGCGCAGCTGCGGCAGCGCCGTGGTGACGATGGGCACCAGCAGCAGCACCAGCACGGTGGCCGCCAGCATCGCCAAGAGGATCGTCACCGTGGCGGCCAGCGCCCGCGGCAGGCGCGGGCGTTCGAGCAGGCGCACCATGGGCCACAGCAGGTAGGCGAAGACCAGCGCGAGCACCATGGGCGTGAGCGCCGAGCCGAGCAGCCACAGCAGGAACGCCGCGGCCACGGCCAGGGTGAGCCAGGTCAGTGCGCGTTGCTGTGCGGTGGTCAGGGTCATGGGGCTTGAGCGGCCTCTGGCGGGCGGTGTCTTCGAAGTGCGCACGCGGCCGTGGGTGGCCGCGGGCGGGGCGATCCGCACGCGGACCGCAACCGGGCATTGTAGGTCGGCCCGGCGATGCCGCTCCCGCGATTCGGGGGACGGGCCCGGCGAGCCCGGTCCGCGGACCTCAGTGGCGCTGCGTGCGCGCCGCCAGGATGCGGCGGCGCAACGTGTCGGCGTCGGTGGCGTCGGGCGTGTGCTCCAGGTACAGGCCCCAGTCGAAGGCGGCCTCCTCGGTGCGGCCCAGGCCGTCGAGCACGTCGCCACGCAGGCGGTAGGTGTCCCAGTCCTGCGGATCCAGCACCACCTGGCGATCGAGCACGGCCAGCAGCCGCCGGGTGTCGCCGCGGCCCTGGTGGATCTGCTGCAGGTTGCGCAGCATGCGGCCGATGATGTCGCGCGCGCCGGCGGCCTGCAGGAACAGGCCCAGGGGCACGTCGAAGGCGTCGCGCAGGGCGCTGGCCTGGCGCACCAGGTCGAGCCGTTCCTCGAGGTCGTTGCGCGACAGCGATTGCCCGGTGAAGGGGTCGATCACCACCTCGCCCTGGGGCAGGCGCAGCTTGACCAGGAAATGCCCGGGGAAGGACACCCCCTCGGCCCGCAGCCCCACGTGGCTGGCGATCTCCATGTAGACCAGCGCCAGCGTGATCGGGATGCCACGGCGGCGGGCCAGGACGTCGGGCAGGTAGCTGTTGGCCGGGTCGTGGTAGTCGTTGACGTTGCCGGCGAAGCCCAGCTCCTCGAAGAAGTAGCGGTTCAGGCAGCGCAGCTTGTGCACCACCGGCGCGTCGGGCGCGAGGCGCGACTTCAGCCGCTGGGCCAGCTCGTCGACGTCGGCCAGCACCGCCTGGACGTCGAGCCCGGGCGTCTCGTCCTGCGCGAGGGCGACGGCCGCCTCCAGCAGCGGGAACTGGTCGTCGTCGGCCACGAGCGCGTCGAAGTACTCCAGCGCGCTGGGGGCGCTGAACGTGGGCGTGGGACGGGGCACGGTGGGCATTGCCTCAGTTTAGACCCGCCGCGCCGACCCTGTGCATCCCCCGATCGGTCAGGTTCTCCAGCTCAGGTCTTGCGCATGAACTGGCTGGGCTTGAGCCCCACGGCCGCCAGCACCGCCACGTACAGCAGCGCCACGCCGCCCAGCACGCCGGCCATCTTCAGCGCGCGCAGGAGCGGGTGGGAGCGATCCAGCCAGTCGATCGCGTGGTCGGCCCACACGAGGGCGGCGCCGAGCGCCAGCGTGGCCAGCAGCGCACGCGTGACGAAGGCGAGCCAGCCGGGCTGCGGCTTGTAGACGCCGCGGCGGATCAGGCCCACCAGCAGCCACGTGGCGTTGAGGGTCGCGCCCAGGCCGATCGAGAGCGCGAGGCCGCCCACGCCGATGTGCAGCCCGAAGATGAAGAGCATGTTCATCAGCTGGGTGCAGGCGAGGACGGCGATGGCGATGCGCACCGGTGTCCGCGTGTCGAGCTGTGCGAAGTAGCCCGGCGCGAGGATCTTCACGCAGACGATGCCCATCAGGCCCACCCCGTAGCCCTGCAGCGGGCGCACCGTGGCCAGCAGGTCGGCGTCGCTGAAGTGGCCGTAGTGGTACAGCACCGCCAGCAGCGGCTTGGCGAAGACCAGCAGCGCGGTGGCGCACGGCAGGGTCTGCAGCACGACCAGGCGCAGCCCCCAGTCGATCATGCCGGAGTAGCCCTCCTTGTCGCCGCGCGCGCGCGCCGCGGACAGCTGCGGGATGAGCACGATGCCCAGCGCCACGCCCAGCAGCGACGTCGGGAACTCCATCAGCCGGTCGGCGTAGGTGAGCCAGGACACCGAGCCCGTGACCAGGTGCGAGGCCAGCTGCGTGTTGACGAGCATCGACAGCTGCGCCACCGACACGCCCAGCAGCGCCGGCGACATCTGCTTGAGCACGCGCCGCACCCCCGGGTGATGCCAGGCCTCCACCACGCCCCGCCACCGGAAGCGGATGTGCGGCATGAGCCCGAGGGCCTTCAGCGCCGGGATCTGGATGCCGGCCTGCAGCACGCCGCCCAGCATCACGCCGATGGCCAGGGTGTAGACGCCCGGCAGCCCGTGCGCCTCGAACGTGGGCGTGAGCGTGCGCGCCGCGAGGATGACCGACACGTTGAGCAGGATCGGCGTGGCCGCGGGAATGGAGAACCGGCCCCAGGTGTTGAGGATGCCGGCCGACAGCGCCACCATCGACATGAAGCCGATGTAGGGGAACATCACGCGCGTCATCAGCACCGCGGAATCGAAGCGCTGCAGGCCCGACGCCATCACCCACACGATCGCGGGCGCGCCGACGACCCCCACCACGCAGGTGAGCAGCAGCGCCCACGCGAGCACGGTGGCCACCGCGTCGATCAGCTTGTGCGTGACGGCGTCGCCGTCGGAGATGCGGGTGTTGGCCAGCAGCGGCACGAACGCCTGCGAGAACGCGCCTTCCGCGAACAGCCGGCGCAGCAGGTTGGGGATGCGGAACGCGACGTTGTAGGCGTCGGTGAAGCCGCTCGCGCCGAAGCTGGCCGCCACGAGTTGCTCGCGCAGCAGGCCGGACACGCGCGAGACGAGCGTCAGCAGCGAAACCGTCGAGGCGGCCTTGAGAAGATTCATCGATTGCCGCCGGGCTTCAGGCGTGGGCGGATCAGGGGGTCTGGGCGCGGATTATAGGAAGCCGCGCGTCCGGACAAATGAGGAAAGTTCGGGTTATCCCCCTTTTCCGCGAACCGTCGTGGTGCGTACCGGTACAATGCCCTCATCCGCTCCACGCCCAGTCCAGCGAGCGGCCGTCGGTTCTCGACGCCCTTCCCAGCAGTCGGCCTTCACGACTGGTGCCCGCAATCACTGCGCGGCGCAGCAGGCCGATCCGCCTTGCCCGGCATGACCCGGGCCTGAAAAACTCCACATGAACTTTGACGAACTCGGCTTGGCCGAGCCGCTTCTGCGTGCAGTGCACGAGTACGGCTACACGACTCCGACCCCGATCCAGTTGCAAGCCATCCCCGTCGTCCTCCAGGGCGGCGACCTTCTCGCCGGCGCCCAGACCGGCACCGGCAAGACCGCCGGCTTCGTGCTGCCGATGCTGCATCGCCTGCTCGCCTCCGGCCCGAAGAAGGATGCGCGGGGCAAGATCCCCGTCCGCGCCCTGATCCTGACGCCCACGCGCGAACTCGCCGCCCAGGTCGAGGAAAGCGTGCGCACCTACGGCAAGCACGTGCCGCTGACCAGCATGGTCATCTTCGGCGGCGTGGGCATGCAGCCGCAGATCAACCGCCTGCACAAGGGCGTCGACATCCTCGTGGCCACGCCCGGCCGCCTGCTCGACCTGCACCAGCAGCGCGCGGTGGACCTGTCGCACGTCGAGATCTTCGTGCTCGACGAAGCCGACCGCATGCTCGACATGGGCTTCATCCACGACATCAAGAAGGTGCTCGCGGTGCTGCCGGCCAAGAAGCAGAGCCTGCTGTTCTCGGCCACCTTCTCCGACGAGATCAAGGCCCTGGCCGATCGCCTGCTGAACAAGCCGGGCCTGATCGAGGTGGCGCGCCGCAACCAGACCAACGAGATGATCGAGCAGGCCGTGCACCCGGTCTCGCGCGATCGCAAGAAGCAGTTGCTGTCGCACCTCATCAAGAGCGGCGACTGGCACCAGGTGCTCGTGTTCACGCGCATGAAGCACGGCGCCAATCGGCTGGCCGAATACCTGAACGACGACGGCATCACCGCGATGGCCATCCACGGCAACAAGAGCCAGACGGCGCGCACCCGCGCGCTGGCCGAGTTCAAGGCCGGCACGCTGCAGGTGCTCGTCGCCACCGACATCGCCGCGCGCGGCATCGACATCGACCAGCTTCCGCACGTCGTCAACTTCGAGCTGCCCAACGTGCCTGAGGACTACGTGCACCGCATCGGCCGCACCGGCCGCGCCGGCGCACAGGGCCGCGCCGTGTCGCTGGTGTGCGTGGACGAGGACATCTTCCTGCGCGACATCGAGAAGCTGATCAAGCGCCCGATCCCCAGCGAGGTCATCCCCGGCTTCGAGCCCGATCCCAGCGAGCGCGCCGAGCCCATCGTGCTGGGCCGCACGTCGATCGGCGTGCGCGGCCCGTCGTCCGGTGGACGCGGCAACGGCGGCGGCCACCATGCCCGCAGCGGCGGTGGCGATCGCCATGCGTCCGGCGGTGGTGGCGGCGGCGGCGGTGATCGTGGCCGCGGCCAGGGTCGTCCCGGCGGCAACGGCGGTGGTGGCGGCGGTCGTCCGGCCCCGCGTCCGCAAGGTCCGTCGGGTTCGCACGGCGGCGCCCGTCCGGCGCACGCCGGCCACGGCGGCGCGCGTCCGGCCGGCGGCGGTGGCGGTGGCGGTGGCGGTGGCGGTCGTCCTCAAGGCGGTGGCCAGCGCCCGGCGCTGACCTCGTCGAACAAGGGGCCGTCGACCAAGCGTTGACGCGCCGCGGCAGACCGCTCGCATGAACAAGGCCCGTCGGCACACGCCACGGGTCTTTCTTTTTGTGCCATGAACTCGCGCTCTCCGTCGACTACTGCACGGGCCGGCCGAGCGGCCCGGGCGCGCCCGACGGAAAATCGAGGGCTTTGCCATCCGGCAGTTCCAGAGGCCCGCGCTTGGATCTCCACTTCCTCTTCATCGGCCAGACCTGCCTGCTCGCGGCCACCGCCGCGATGCTGTGGGTCGCGCGCCGCGACGACGATCGCGGCAACGGCCTGCGGACGTGGCGCTGGGCGATCACGAGCCAGGCGCTGGCCTACCTGGTGCTCGCGATCCCGGGCGGCGGCACGCTGAACGGCCTGATCGCCAACCTGGCCGGCGCGGTCAGCGTGGCGCTGTTCTTCGTGGCGATCCGCACCTTCGCCGGCCGCGGCCACGACGGGCGCGTGCTGGCGGCCATGGTCGCGGCAGTGACGATCGCCGGCGCGGTCACCGGCGAACGCGTGGCCTGGGCCGCGATCTTCAACGGCTTCGCCTACGCCGGCTACGAATGGCTCAACGCGATCACGCTGTGGCGCGACCGCCGGCCCGAGACCACACGCGTGCAGCGCGTGATGGCGGCGTTCTATGCCTGCATGGGCCTGGTGCTGCCGGCGCGGGCGATCGTGCTCCTGCTGGTGGGCCAGTCGCACCTGAGCCTGGACCACGAGAACGCGTGGCAGGTGCCGATCTACCTGTTCGGCTTCGTCTACCTGGCGGTGACCAACCTCGGCTTCGTGCTGATGTGCAAGACGCGCGCCGAGGCCGAGATGCGGCTGCAGGCGCGCACCGACGACCTCACGGGCCTGGCCAACCGGCGTGCGCTCGACGAGGCGATCGCGCAGGCCTTCGCCCGAGCGCGCCGCACGCAGCGTCCGTTCGCGATCGTGATGGTGGACATCGACCGCTTCAAATTCATCAACGACACCCACGGGCACGGCGTGGGCGATGTCACGCTCGCCGCGTTCTCCACACGCCTGGCCGGCGCGCTGCGCGAGCCCGATCGCGCCTACCGCTACGGCGGCGAGGAGTTCTGCCTGCTTCTGGCCGACACCGACCTGGGCGGCGCGCGCACGCTCGCGGAACGCGCCCGCGAGCACATCATGCAACCCTTCGAAGGCACCATGCGGTCACTGACCGCCAGCCTGGGCGCGAGCGCCTGGCAGCCGCAGGACACGGCGGACACGCTGTTCCATCGCGCCGACCGGGCGCTGTACGCGGCCAAGACCAGCGGGCGCAACCGGGTGGAGACGGCCTGACGCCGCCTAGACGAACTCGCGCTCGCGCAGCCACTTGGTGGCGACCCACTTCTCGCCCTCGATCACCGGGGCGCCGCCGTGCAGGCTCTTGGTGTTCACGTGCGCGCGGTCGTAGCTGAAGAACACCGCGTTGCCCTTGACGGGCGCCACTTCCAGGCCGACGTCGGGGAACGTGGTGCCACCGCCCTTCTTGGGCGTGTTCAGGTACATCAGCAAGGTGCCCACGCGCTGGCCGCCGCGCTTGAGGATGGACGCCGAGCCGGGATGCACGGGATCGAAGTAGTCGTAGTGCGGCTTGTACTCGGCGCCCGGCTTGTAGTGCAGCACCTGCAGGCCTTCGCCGTTCTGCACGGGCCAGTTCAGCAGGGCCGCGATGCGGCGCTCGACGCGATCGATCACGCCGGTCTCGCCGCGCTCGAAGAACATGCCGCGGCTCGTGCGGGCCACGTTGACCTCGCTGCCGCCCGTGAGGTTGTCCACCGTTTCCGAGCGTGCCATGCGCGGGCCGGCCAGCGCGACGACCTGATCGCACTCCTGCTCGCTCATGAAGCCGCTGAACACGATCACGCGCGGCAGCTTCATGCTCATGAGCACCGTGACGTCGCGGTCGAGCACGCGGATCTTGCTGGGCGAGTCGGAGATCGGGGCGTCGGGCACCGGCACGGGCTGCGGCTCGTGCGTCTGCGGCACCGCCGACTGGGCCTGCTCCGTGAGGTGGCCGCGCAGGGTCTCTTCCAGCGCCTTGATGGCCACTTCCTCCTGCCAGCCGCTAGCCTTCATCGCCTCGAGGACGGTCTCCGGAGACACGCCGGCCTGCGCCTGCGCGACGATCCACTGGCGGAGTTCCACCGAGATGTACTGTTGGCGCTGCTCGCCGGCGCTCGTCTTGGTGCTCGATTGGGTTTGCATGAGGTCGACTCCGGGGTGCGGTCGCTGGGGAAAGTCCATGCCGGGCCGGGAGGAAGGGCCCGCACCCCCTATTCTGGCAGGCCGTCGCGGTCGAGTCGGCCCGGAATCCCTCCGATCACGCCGGGGTTCGTGCAACTTCTGGTGAAACTCGCGGGCGAAGGTGTACCGGACCGTGGATTCCAGGGCTCTTCAAGGCTGGCGCCGCCGAAACACCAGGCGATCCGGCTCGGAGGCCCGCGCGGCGAAGCGGTAGCCGTCGGCATGGAAATCGACCAGCGCCTCCGGGGTCTCGGCGCGCTGCTCGATCGCGTGGCGGGCCATCATGCCGCGGGCGCGCTTGGCGAAGAAGCTGATGATCTTCCAGTTGCCGTCCTTCCAGTCCTCGAAGACGCACTCGACCACACGGGCGCGCAGCACCTTCGCGCGCCCCGCCTTGGCCTGGGTGACCTTGAAATACTCCTGCGACGCGAGGTTGACCACCACCGGCTCGCGCTCCCGGGCCTGCAGCCTGTTGAGGTGCGCGGCGACCGTGTCTCCCCACCAGGCGTAGAGCGAGCCGCCTCGCTCGGTAACCAGGCTCGTGCCCATCTCCAACCGATAGGGCTGCAGCCGATCGAGCGGCCGCAGCACGCCATAGAGGCCGCTGAGCATCAGCACGTGCTTCTGGGCCCAGGCGATCTCGGCGTCGTTCAGCGTGGAGGCGCGCAGGCCGTCGTAGACGTCGCCGTTGAACGCCCACATCGCCGGGCGGCTGTTGCGCTCGGTGGCGCGCGTGGACCAGGCCTTGTAGCGCTTCACGTTGAGCCTGGAAAGATCCTCGGACAGGTCCATCAGCTCGGCGATGTCGGCCACGCTCTTCGTGCGCAGCGTGGCGATCAGCTCGGCGGCCTGCGCGGCGTACTGCGGCGCCGTGGCGGCGGGCTTGAGGGCGGCCCGGGCGACGAGCACCGGCTCGGGCAGCGGGGATTCGTAGTCGAGGGACTTGGCAGGAGACAGGAGCAGGAGCATGCCCGGCAGTTTAGCGACGGCCCGCGAATCGGGCGCGCGCCGGGTGGATGGCCTCGCCCCCGCGGACGTCAGCGCTGCGTGGCGGACGGCGGCGCGATGGTGTTGCCGTCGGTGCCGTTGCCCGAGGTGGCGCCGTTGCCCGCGCCTGTGGCGAGCGACGCCACGCCGGACGGGCCCGTCATCGCGTCGAGCACCGCCAGCACGTTGGGGTTGCCCTTGAAGGCCGTCAGCAATTGCTGGCTGCGCGTGCGCTCGGCGGGCGACAGGCGCGCCGGATCGAGCGTGGGCAGTTCCTCGAGGCTGGGCGGCGATGCCTCGCGCGCCAGGCTCTGCAGCGCCACGCCCGCCGCCAGGTCGGCGCGCGGCACGCCCCCCAGGCCGTTGGCCACCATGTAGCCGAGGTTGTGGCGCGCCGGCGCGAGCCCTTGCGCCGAGGCGGCGCGGAAGCCGCCGAGCGCCGCCGAGTCGTCGCGCGCGGCACCCTTGCCGCGTGCGTAGAGCAGCGCCAGGTGGTTGCGCGCGGGCGCGTTGCCGCGCCCCTCTGCCAGGCGGTACCAGCGCTGGGCCTCGGCCGCGTCGGCCGGCTGTCCGCGGCCTTCCTCGGCCATCCAGCCGAGGTTGTCCATCGCGAACGCGTTGCTCTTGCGTGCGGCCAGGCGGAACTGGCGCAGCGCCGCGGCATCGTCGCGCCCGACGCCCAGGCCGTTGGTGAGCATCCAGCCGAGGTTGTTCTGGCCGGAGGCGTTGCCCTGTGCCGCGGCCTTCTGGTACCACTCGACGGCCTGCTTCTCGTCGGCGACCACGGCGTCGCCCGCGGCATACATCAGGCCCAGGCTCACCTGGGCCGGCGCGTAGCCGGATTCCGCGGACTTGCGGATCCAGCGCTCGGCGGCCGCCGGGTCGCGCGGCGTGCCGCGGCCGCTGAGCTGGGCCATGCCCAGGTTGTGCTCCGCGGTGGCATCGCCCTGCGCGGCCGACAACTGCAGCCAGCGCAACGACGCCGCCTGGTCGCGCGCCACGCCGCGGCCTTCGCTGTAGACCCAGCCGAGCGCACTCTGGGCACGCGCGTCGCCCTGCTCGGCGGCGGCCTTGTACCAGCGCAGCGCGGTGGCGTCGTCGCGTTCCACGCCCTGCCCATTCGTGTAGAAGACGCCCAGCCGGTACTGCGCCACCGCGAGCCCCTGCTGTGCCGCCAGCGTGGCCCAGTGCGCGGCCTGCATGTCGTCCTGCGGCACGCCGCGGCCGATCAGCGCCATGTAGGAGAGATTGCTCTGCGCGGTGGGCTCGCCCTGGTCGGCCGCCTTGCGGTACCACTTGGCCGATTCCTCGAAGTCGCGCGCGACGCCCTTGCCCTGCTCGTAGAGGAAGCCGAGGTTGGTCTGCGCGCGCGCATCGCCCTGCTCGGCGGCCTTGCGGAACCAGCGGGCCGCGACAGCCGGATCGGTCGTGACGCCATACCCCCGAAGGTACATGTCGGCCAGTGCCAGCTGCGCATCGCGATCGCCCTTCTCGGCCGCCGGCTGGAACTCGCGCAGCGCCGCCGCGTAGTCGCCGCGACGGCCGGCCTCGTAGCCCTCGGCCGTGCCGGCTCGGGTGACCGGGCACGCGATCGCCAGCGCCGCCGCCAGCGACAACGCCATGCCGGAGCGAAGCAGGAAAACCGCGGGCCGCGCCTTGGACGCACGCACCTTGCCGGACGCCGATCGATTCGAGGGATGCGCCGGGCGCATCGGGGAAGACGGGTCGGGGAAGGCGGGCAATGGATTCATTTCGGGCGGTGGTCCGGGAGGATGTTAGCGCGAAGGATCCGGGGGCAGGAGGCCGAGGCGGACGCGAGGGCCGGACACGGCGGGCAGGCCCGCCGCGTGAGAGGCATCGCGAAATTATCGGACGCCGGCTCGATTTGAATACCGGTGCTTGCCTTGGGGCGTCGCGGACATGCGACACGACGCGAGGGATGGTCTGGGCAGGCTTCATGGCGTTTCGGTGCGGGTCGCGGCACGGGGTTGACACAGGTTGTCTCAGTGGAAGTCGCGGCTGCGCGTGACGAGTCCCTGCAACAGGTGCGAGTGATCCACCAGCGTCTTGGCCACCAGGTGGCGCACCTCGCCTTCGCGCTGCCACACCCCGTAGACCGTCAGCAGCGATGCGGCGAGCAGCGGCTTGCGCTGCGCCGCGGCCACCGCGGGCCAGACGATCACGTTGACGGTGCCCGTCTCGTCCTCCAGCGTCACGAACACCACGCCCTTGGCGGTGCCCGGCTGCTGGCGATGCGTGACCAGGCCGCTGGCGCGGGCGAGCTGGCCCGGGCGGTACTCGGCGTTGAGCAGCGCGGCCTGCTGCACCTTGAAGGTGGCCAGCGCCGGCCGCAGCAAGGCCAGCGGATGGCCTTTCAGCGACAGCCCCAGCGCGCGGTAGTCGGCCAGCACCGCATCGCCCAGGCTGGCGGCCTCGAACGCCGGCTCGGCGTCCTCGAGGGTGCGCGTGGTCTTGAGCAGGGGCGTGGCACGGGTGTCGACGCCGGCCACCGCCCAGATCGCGTCGCGGCGCTGGCCGGCCAGGCCCGACAACGCATCCGAGGCGGCCAGGCATTGCATCGAGTGCGCGTCGAGATCGGCGCGGCGCGCCAGGTCTTCCACGTTGGCGAACGGCGCCTGCGCACGCGCGGCCATGATGCCTTCGCCTTCCTCCTCGCCCAGGCCGCTGACCCGGTTCAACCCCAGCCGCACGGCGCACTGGCCGCCCGGAATGGCGCGCTCGGCACACGCGGGCACGGCCTCGTGCGGTGCCAGCGGCTCCAGCGTGGAGTCCCAGTCGCTGATCGTGATGTCCACCGGCCGCACCACGACCCCGTGCGCGCGGGCGTCACGCACGAGCTGGGGCGCCGCGTAGAAACCCATCGGCAGGCTGTTGAGCAGCGCGGCCAGGAACGCATCGGGATGATGGCGCTTGATCCATGCGCTGACGAACACCAGCTTCGCGAAGCTGGCCGCGTGACTCTCCGGAAAGCCATATTCGCCGAAACCCTGAATCTGCTTGAAGATGGACTCGGCGTACTCCGGATCGTAGTTGCGGGCCACCATGCGGCTGATCAGCTTCTCCCTGAACGGCTCCAGTCCGCCCTTGCGCTTCCAGGCCGCCATCCCGCGTCGCAGCGCGTCTGCCTCGCCCGGCGTGAAGTCGGCCGCGAGGATAGCCAGCTGCATCACCTGTTCCTGGAAGATAGGCACGCCCAGCGTGCGCTCCAGCGCCTTCTCGGCCTCCTTGCTGGGATAGACGACGGGCTCCTTCTGCTCGCGGCGCTTCAGGTACGGATGCACCATGCCGCCCTGGATCGGCCCCGGACGCACGATCGCCACCTCCACCACCAGGTCGTAGAACTTCTTCGGCTTCAGGCGAGGAAGCATGCTCATCTGCGCGCGGCTTTCCACCTGGAACACGCCCACCGAATCGCCGGTGGAAAGCATCTGATAGACCCCATCGTCGTGCTTGGGGATGTCCGCGAGGCTCGCCTCGCTGGCAAGTCCGCCGAGGTCTGCGACGATGCCCATCTCCGCCGCCGCGCCGGCGCTGGAGAAGGCCCTCGAGGCCAGCGCGATGCGGGTCGCGCCGTTGCCCTCGTGGCCCACCGGCGCGCCCTGCGCGCGTTGCCGCGTCTCGGCCTGCTCGCGCCGCTTGTCCTCGATGAACCAGTCCGGCGGTGGCGGCCCCGGCATCAACTGGCGCATCTTGGCATCGACGAACACCAGTCCGCGCCGCAACGCGCTGAGCATGCCCAGCGCGAGGATGTCGACCTTGAGCAGCTTCAGGACGTCGAGATCGTCCTTGTCCCACTGGATGACCGTGCGCTTGTCCATGGCGGCGTTCTCCACCGGCACCAGCAGCGCCACGTCGTGGCGCGCGATGACGAAGCCGCCCGGATGCTGGCTCAGGTGGCGGGGCTGGTTGCGCAGTTGCAGGCTCAGCGCGATCCACTGCAAGCCCAGGCGGGACTCGGGATCGAAGCCATGTTCTTTCAACGACAGCGCGAGGCGCTCGGCCGCGTCGCTGGGTGCCGCTGAGCCGCCCACGTGGTGCAGCGAGCGCGTGACCGCATCGATGCGATCGAGGTCGATGCCCAGCGCGCGCCCCACATCGCGCACCGCCGACTTGGTGCGATAGCGGATGATGACCCCGGTGAGTGCCGCACGATGTCGACCGTACTTCTTGTAGAGGTACTGAATCACCTCTTCGCGCCGCTGGTGCTCAAAGTCGAGGTCGATGTCGGGCGGCTCGCCGCGCTCCGCGCTGATGAAGCGCTCGAACAGCACTTCGGATTCGTCGGGATCGACTTCGGTGACGCCCAGGCAGTAGCAGACCGCCGAGTTGGCCGCGCTGCCGCGGCCCTGGCACAGGATGCCGTGCGCCCGCGCCCAGGCGACGATGTCGGCCACCGTTAGGAAGTAGGCTTCGTACTTCAGGCGCTCGATCAGTTCGAGCTCGTGCTCGATCAAGCCGCAGACCTTGGCAGGAACGCCGCCGGGAAAGCGCGCGACCGCGCCCTTCTCGGTGAGCGAACGCAACCAGCGGGTAGGCGTCTGGCCGGGCGGAACGATCTCCTGCGGATACTCGTACTTCAGCTCGCCGAGCGAAAACTCGCAGCGACCCGCGATGGCCACCGTCTCGGCCAGCCACTCGGGCTCGTACAGGGCCTGCAGGCGGGCCCGCGAGCGCAGGTGCGCCTCGGCGTTGGACGACAGCGCATGGCCGCACTCGGCCACGGTGCGCTGCAGGCGCGTGGCGGTGAGCATGTCCTGCAAGGGCTTGGCCGCGCGCGTGGCCATCAGCACGTCGCCCACCGCGGCGATGCGCAGGCCGGTGGCGGCGGCCACCGCCTTCACGCGTTCGCGCACCTCGTCGTCGTCGCCCTGCATCAGCAAGGGCATGGCGAGCCAGACGCGTTCGCCGAACCAGGCCTTGAGCCACTGGGCCTGCGCGAACAGCGATTCGAACGACAAGGCCGTGGAGGGGCGCGGCGGTGGCGGAGGTTTGGTGGCGCGCCTGGGCGCCGCCGCCGAGGCCGCCAGCTTCGGCGGCGCCGGCGGCTCCAGCGGGCCATCGCCGCTGGGCCCGTCGCGCGCCTCGCGCACCTCGCGCCCGCGCGGGCGTCCCGCGCCCGGGGTGCTGGAGGCGATGGCGGCCGCCGCGCTCGCCTGCGCGGCCGCGATGACGCCCAGGCCGGACAACCGGGCGTCGACGGGCGCCCCCTCGCCCGCTGCCATGCCGTCGCGGGACCTTGCGCGACCGGCCGCCTCAGCCGCCCCGCCCTGCGCGATGGCACCCAACGGCACCGGCCCGGCCGTGGGCAGCAGCAAGGCCAGGCAGTCGGGCAGGCCCGCGAGGTGCGGCGCCGTGGGCGCCTTGCCTTCCAGGTCGCCCGTGCGGGCGTCGTAGCGCCCCTTCTCGGCGCGCCGGCGCGCGAGCGTGATCCACTGCGACAGGTTGCCGTAGCCACGCCGCGTGGTGGCCAGCAGCACCAGCCGCATCGGAACGCCGCCGATGCCGGGCTCCAGCCGCATCTCGGCGCCGATGATCAGGTGCAGGGCGCGCTCGGTGGCCTGCTCGTAGGCATGCACCACCCCCGACAGCGAGCATTCGTCGGTGACGGCCAATGCGGTGTAGCGCAGCGTGGCGGCGCGGTCGACCAGTTCCTCGGGCGACGAGGCGCCGGTGAGGAAACTGAAGTTGCTGCGGCAGTGCAGTTCGGCGTAGGCGGGTAGCGTGGCCATGGTGGAGAGACGGTGACGGCCTGGTCAGGCGGCGCCTGAGCGGGCAGCGAACGGAGGACGGAGGTCGACGCGACGGAGTTCCGGCGGCGTGGCGACGAGCCCCAGGCAAGGCGACAAGGCTCATGCGCGACGCATGAACGATGGCAGGCGCAGGGTGCGCTGGCCGCTCGGCGAGCCGGGGCGCGCTTCGTACGGCGGCGAGGTGGAATCGCCTCGTGAAGTACTGTGATTAAATACAGTCTAGGTCGCCGACGCAGGCAATGCAAGCCTTGTTGCACGCTCGACAGCACAGGGAAGGTGCCGGCGCGCCAAAGGCCCGAGAATCGGCTATTTCGCGCCGACCGCACCATGCAGACGTCCGTCCAGATCGCTCCCTGCCGCCCCGAGTTCCGCGAACGGCTCGTCCAACGGTGGCGCGCCAGCTTCGAGCACGGCGTGGGCGCGCCGGTGCCCCATCCCGTCGACGACCCCCAGCGGTTCCTCGACGAGCACCAGGCCGGTGGTGCAGCTCGGCGACCTGCGCCGCACATGGAAGCGGCCGCGCCGATGTGCGCATGACGGCCCAACTCGCTGCCCTGGTCTACCGCTGGCTCTTTCCAGCGCTCTGGACTGCGTGGGCGTTCTACTGGTGGCTGACGTCCATCGACGTGAAGGCGACCGCGCGGCGCGAGCCCTTCCTGTCGCGGGTGGCGCACCTCGGACCGATGCTGCTGGCCGCCGCGATCCTGTGGACGCCGCGCACGGGCCTGGCGGCGCTCGACGCGCGCTTCCTGCCCGCGACGCCCTGGAACTTCGGCGCCGGCGCGGCGCTCACGCTGGCCGGCCTGGCCTTCGCCGTCTGGGCGCGCCGACACATCGGCCGCAACTGGAGCGCCATCGTCACGTTGAAGCAGGATCACGAACTCGTCACCAGCGGCCCGTACGCCCTCGTCCGCCATCCGATCTACACCGGGCTCCTGGCCGCGTTCCTGGGCTCGGCCATCGCGCTGGGCCAGTGGCGCGGGCTGCTGGCCGTCGCCATCGTCTACCTCGCCCTGCTGCGCAAGTACCGGCTGGAGGAACGCTGGATGCGCGAGCGCTTCGGCCTCGCCTACGATGCGTACCGCGCCCGCGTGAAGGCGCTCGTGCCGTTCCTGTTCTGACGCCCCTTCCCGCCACCATGCCGACCACCTTCGACACCCACCTGATCACCGTCATCCTCGTCATCGCGCTCGTCGCATGGCGCCTCTATTCGCGGATGCGCCGGATGATCGGCCGCCAGCGCCTGTCCACGGTGCGGCCGTGGCTCACCATCGTCCTGTTCCCGCTGATCGTCGCGCTGGTGCTCACCGGCAGCGTGCTGCATCCGACGGCCGCGCTGGCCGTGCTCGCGGGCGCCACCGTGGGCACCGCGCTGGGTCTGCTGGGCACGCGGCTGACGAAGTTCGAGGCCACGCCGGCGGGGCTGTTCTACACGCCCAACGCGCACCTGGGCATCGCGCTGTCGCTGCTGCTGGTGCTGCGCCTGGGCTACCGCTTCGTGATGCTGCAGCTGAACGGCCAGCGCTTCGACCCGCAATCGATGCAACTGGGCGCGAGCCCGCTCACCATGGCGATCTTCGGCACGCTGGCCGGCTACTACGTGGCCTACGCGATCGGTCTGCTGCGCTGGCGCTCGCGCATCGGCAGCCAGGCACCGGCCGAACACTGATACGCTGCGGTCATGAACATCTCCCCGGCAATCACCCTCCTGGCCGCCGCGACGGCGCTCCTCCTCGCCGGCTGCGCCTCGCCGGACACCGCCAAGGGCGCCGCCAAGGAAGGCGTGCAGATCCAGAAGGCGATGGAGGCTCCGCTGGGCGACCTGAACCTGGTCCAGGAGAAGATCCCGCCGGTGCTGGAGGCGGCCATCAAGGCGCCCTACGCCCTGCCCTCGCAACGCGACTGCCCGGCGCTCGCCAACGAGATCCGCGCGCTCGACGCCGCGCTGGGCGCCGACCTCGATACCCCGCCCACCGCCACCAACCCGGGCCTGGTGGAACGCGGCTCGAACGCCATGGGCGACGCGGCCAACGACGCGTTGCGCGGCGCCGCCGAGAGCGTCATCCCGTTCCGCGGCTGGGTGCGCAAGCTCGATGGCGCGGAGCGGCATTCCAGGGAAGTGGCCGCCGCGATCGCCGCCGGCTCGGTGCGCCGCGCCTTCCTGAAGGGCGTGGGCCAGACGCTGGGTTGCGCGGCCCCGGCCGCGCCCCTGCAGGCGCAGGCGGCATCGGCCGCGCAGAGCTGAAAACGCGGCTGCGCCGCTGATCCCGCGATGGACCGCCCCATCGTCGGCTACCACCTCGACGAGCACGGCGACTGGGTGGCCGAGCTCGCCTGCGGGCACTTCCAGCACGTGCGGCACGACCCGCCCTGGATCAACCGGCCGTGGACTCGGACCGCCGAGGGCCGCGCGAGTGCGCTGGGCCGCACGCTGGCCTGCCGCAAGTGCGACCAGGGCGCGACTAAGGACGGCCCCTGAGCCTGCGCGTGGCGCGGGCACCACGCCGCGTCCGGTCGTGCGGCGCAGACCCGCCTCGAAACCGCCTGTTTTTCGCGCCCTCGAGACTCATCCCCACGGACACGGTCTTGGCGAAGAAAATCGATCGGCCCGGCGCGATCAGGTATCGTGTCCTCCTTACAGAAAGGTCCCAATGGCGAAGCCGAACTACAGTTACGAGAAGCGCCAGCGCGAACTCGAGAAGAAAAAGAAGAAGGAAGAGAAAGCGCTGAAGAAGACGTCCGGCGACAAGTCCGGCTCGAGAGACGGCGTCGACGCGGCCGAGCAGCCGGCACCGGCCAGCCCCGAAGGCGGGGCGCCGGCCGCCTGAGCCCAGCGCGCGCGGCGCGTGGCGCCTGCGTGACGCACGCGCCCGCACGCGCTCGCCCGCCAGCGCTCCTGCCGACGCGCCGCCGCGCTCGCGGCCACGCGCACGACGCCCGACGCTCCCGTCAGGCGTCCAGGGGCGGCGGCACGTTGCCGGCGCGCAGGTCGTCGATGGCGGCCGCACCCATCCACAGCAAGGTATCCAAGCACGTCTCGATGCGCGAGACCAGCGCCTCGCGCGGGCCCTCGCGCCAGGGCGTGGAGCCGTAGAACTCGTCCTGCTGCGCCGTCAGCTGCGCCAGGCTGGCGAACGAGCGCACCAGGAAATAGCCGTTCTCGTCGTTGGCCACGGGGCCGTGCGTCACCACGTCCATGCCGAAGGCGCGCACCATCGGCAGCGCAAGCGTCGCCATCGCCTCGTGGAACGCGGCACGCGTGCCCGGCTTCAGGCGGTAGGCGCGGATCTCGACCAGGCGGCGCGGCGGAATGTCGTGGGCGTTCATCGGCGGCGCCCGTTCACGCCGACTGCGGCCACAGGATCATCTGCGTGCAGCGGAACAACGCGATCGTCTTGCCTGTCTCGCGGTGCGTGACCACGGCGTCCCATACCTGCGTGGTGCGGCCGCGATGCTGGGCCGTGGCCGTGCAATCGAGCGTGCCCTCGCGCGCCGTGCCCAGGAAGTTGGACTTCAGCTCGATGGTGGTGAAGCCGGTGGCGCCATCGGGCAGGTTGACGATGCAGGCATAGCCGCAGGAGGTGTCGGCCAGCGTCACCACGCTGCCCGCGTGCAGGTAGCCGTTGGGCGCCATCAGCGTGCGCGTGACGGGCATCTCGGCGTGCACCTCGGTCCTGTCGGCGTGCAGGATCGCGATGCCCAGGTGGCCGGGCAGGCAATCGGCGCCCATGCGGTTCAGGTCGGTGACGGTGGGGGCGGTCATGGCGGCGTGGCTCGAGTCGGGATGGACGCATTCTGCACGCGGTTGCCGCCGCGCAGGTTCCGCGCGAGGATGCGCGACGATGGCCGCCCTGCCCGCACCGGCGCGTCGATGCCGGGCGCAGCCCGTCGGCGATTCGCGGCGGTTCGTCGGACCGGCGTTGACGCGCGGGCGGCTCCCCTGCATCGTGGCGTCATCCGGTGCCGGGTGGCGCCGGTTTCGAAAGTCCGCCATGTTCACGTTCGTCCTCTGGTGCCTGCTGTTCGTCTTCTGCTGGCCGCTGGCCATCCTGGCGCTGGTGCTGTACCCGATCGTCTGGCTGGTGTCGCTGCCGTTCCGCCTGGTCGGCATCAGCGTGGGCGCGGTGTTCGCGCTGCTCACCGCGCTGCTGTTCCTGCCGGCGCGGGCGCTGGGCGGTCCGCGCCGCTGACGCGCTGAGCCGTTGCCGGCGCGCCACGCGCCGAAGAGGCCGAAATGCGGCCTTCGGCGCCGCGGAGTTTTCGCCGCGCCACCCAGAATCGATCGGTGTGTCCTTCCGGCGACGACGTCTCCGAACCATGCCGATCCTTCCCGTCTCCAGGCTCCTGGCCATCGCGCTGATGCCCGCACTCGCGGCATCCGGCGCACGCGCCGACTGCATCGCCGACGCCGCCGCGCGCCAACACGTCAACGCCGACGTGTTGCGCGCCATCGGCTGGCAGGAGAGCCGGCTGCAGCCCCTGGCGCTGGGCCACAACGCCAACGGCAGCATCGACGTGGGGGCGTTCCAGATCAACAGCACACACCTCGCCGAGCTGGCGCGCCACGGCATAGCCCGCGCGTCGCTGGACGACGGGTGCGTGTCCGCCGAGGTGGCGGCCTGGCACTACCGGCGCCAGATCGACCGCGAGGGCAACACGTGGCTGGCCGTGGGCGCGTACCACTCGCGCACGGCGGCGCGCGCCGCCTGGTACGCCAACCGCATCGCGGCCATCCTGATGCGCTGGCGCGTGATGCCCGCGGGGGCACTGCCCTTCCCGGCCGAGCGCACGTCGGCGCCCGGCCCGGCGCGCCAGCCGGTGCCGCCGGCCCACGCCCCCCGTCGCCCATCGCCGGAGGCCGGCCCGGTCGTCCACGACGCGCCGGCCTTCGCCTCGCCCGCGCGCTGAACCGCGCGTCCTCCAGCCTCCCCCTTCGCCAGGCCGCCATGACCGACATCCCCACGCTCCAGCAGCCCCTGCAGCTGCCATCCGACAGGCAGCACGGCATCGGCGCCGCCGTGAAGCATGCGCTGATGTTCGCGCCCTCGATGACCGACATCATGATCCACGAGGGCCAGGTCATCCGCGCGAAGTCCGCCCGCGGCACGCTGCCGCTGCATCAGCTTTTCCAGGCCATCCCGCCGTTCGTGGTCACCCGCGAGCACATCGTCACCTACCTGGCCGGCTACGTCGACGGCGCCGCTCGCCAGCACCGCGACGAACGCGGCCGGCAGCAGTCGATCCAGGACTACTGGGACACCCGCATCAAGCCCGTGCTCGCCCGCCAGCGCTCGGTCAACATCCGGCTCGACGGGCGCGGCGGCCACTCGCTGCGCTACAGCCTGTTCATGCACGGCACGGGCGAGCTGGCGCTGGTCATGCGCATCACGCCGCCCGAGATCACGCCGCTCACCAGCCTCAGCCTGCCGCACAACCTCGTCTCCACGCTCACCGAGGCCACCAGCGGCTTCATCGTCATCACCGGGCCCACCGGGTCGGGAAAGAGCGAGACCGCCATGTCCATCATCGACTGGCACAACGCCCAGCATTCCGGCCACATCCTCACCATCGAGGATCCCGTGGAGAAGAAGATCGCGCCGCGCAAGTCCATCGTCACGCAACGCGAGGTGGGCTACGACGTGTTGAGCTTCGCCGACGGCATGCGCGAGGCCTTGCGCATGAGTCCCGACGTGCTGCTCACCTCCGAGATCCGCGACGCCGAGACGGCCGAACAGGCCATCCAGGGCGGAGAGTCGGGCTCGCTGATGATCGCCACCACGCATGGCAAGTCCGTCGCGGGCACGATGCGCAAGATCCTGTCGTACACCGGTACCAGCGCCGATGTGATGCGCTCGGTGCTGGCCGGCAACCTGATCGCCGTGGTGCGCCAGGCGCTCGTTCCCTCGCGCGACGGCAAGCGCTACCTGATGGCCGCCGACGTGCTGTTCAACACCGGCAAGGTCACCCCGTTCATCGAGCGCGGCGACTGGATCGGACTCGAGAGCGCCATCCGCGAGGACAACCGGCTCGGCGCCAGCGAGTGGGTGCCCATGAACAACCGGCTGGTGGAACTGGTGCGGCGCGGCGAGATCGAGGCCAGCGAGGCGATGCGGGAGACCTCGGACATTCCGACGTTGAAGCGCAAGCTGGCGGCGGCGGGGCCGTCGTCGCCGGCGCGCTGAGAAGCGATCCCGCGCTCGCTCGTCGATATGCCGAACTCCAGTCCGAACTGGCGGCCAGGCATCCGGACGACCGCGATGCCTGCGCCGATGCGAAAGCGGCGTTCGCGTGTGCCACAACGGCTGAACGCCGATCATCCCGAGACGCGCCGGACGCGGCTCCCGGTCGACAATCTGCCCCGCACTCACGGATAGAGGCAGTACACCTCCGCGACCACGTTGCTGCTCGTCGGTGCGCCGGTGCCGTCGGTCAGCGAGATGCTCCAGCCTTGCCCCGTCCACTGCGCGTTGCGATTGAGCACGGGGTTGCCCGTCGTCTCCGAGTCGGTCTGGGGCAGCAGGAAGATCATCGCCTCGGGCGACACCGGGCCGGCCGTGGCGGGGCAGCCGTTGGGCAAGGCGGCGGCGGCGGCCACGTAGTCGCCGTGGCGCACCGCAAAGCCGGCCATGTACACCCGCGCAGAGGTCAGCCCCGATTGGCTGGCGTAGTAGCCGCCGCGGCAGACCAGGCTGTCGGAGGTCGCCGCGTCGACCGCCATCAGCCCCGCCGCGGCGCACGCCGCGCCAAGGCTGGCGTAGCGCGACGTGGCGCGAAATCTCGCGCCCTGGCAGGTGGCCAGCCCGCCGGTGGCCATCATCGCCACCTGGCCCGGACTGCAGGCGTCGCCCTCGCCGACCGTGCCCGACAACGTGAGGCTTCGGGCCTGAACGGCGCCCGCGGCCACCAGGTCGTTGCCGGCGGCGACGTCGCCGTTGGCCGCGACGCGCAGCAGGGCGGTGCCGGCCGGGTTGCGCACGAAGAGGTCGCCGGCCTTCACGACGACCGCATTGGGGTCGTCGGCGCCGAACGCCGTCATCGCCGTCGTGGCGAGACCGCCGTCCGCGGTCAGGCTGCCGTTGGTGACCAGGCCCGTGCCCGCGATCGACGTCGCGTGCCCGGATGCATCGCGGAACAAGCCCGAGGTGGCCGACAGGGCCCCGTTGCACAGGATGTCGACGACGCCGTCCGGTCGCAGCCAGACGCAGTCGGATCCACTCGCGTTGCGTACCGACACTGGCTGCCCGTCGACCCGCAACGTCGACCGGAACTCGCTGTGCGTGCTGCCGTCGCCGAACAGGGTGTTGCCGGCCACCGTCAGGTTGCCCAGCAGGTTCGGATCGCGGGTGTCGCCGATGTGGACGAACTGGCCATAGCCGGACGCCGCCGTGCCCACGCGCACCGCGACCACGCCGGCGGGCCGGCCTGCCACCGGGTTGTCGAGGCTCCAGGTGTTGCCGAAGCCGGTGATGTGCGCCGGGTCGGTCGGCAGCGAGACGCCCGAGTCGGCGCCGATGCGCGCCAGGATGGGGCCGATGACTGCGCCGTCGGTGTCGGCACCGGCGCGGATCGGCCCTGCCAGGACGACATGGCCCTCGATGTTGCAGGCCGCCACCACGCAGCCGGCGGGCACTCGCCGGAACTCGATGGCGTAGGGCGCGTTGTTGAGCGTGGAGGTGGTCGCGGCCCAGCCGGGCGGCAGGTAGCCCATCGCCACGAGATCGGTGACCGCGGGCCGCCAGACGAGTTCGCCAGCGACGCTGACCGGTGCGATCGTCACGCCGTTCTTGAGCACGGACGCCCCGTTCTGGATCTGGCCCATCGCCTCGAAGATCGCGTTGTTGGTGGCGACTCGCAGGTTGTCGAGAATCGTCGCCTCGCCGTTGCCCGCCTCGTGCCGGGCCCGCAGGCGACCGCCCTGGATCACCCCGACGGCGCCCAGCGCCGAAACCAGCAGGCCCAGCAATGCGAAGACAAGGGCGTTGCCGCGCTGGGGGCGCCTCGTGCAACCGCGCAACGACGGACGGCGATGGGGCGACATGATCAGGTGCGGCCGAACACGAAATCGATCGCCACGTTGGCGGCCGAGGTGCACTGCGTGTTCACCTTCACGATGTCGATCGCGCCGTCGAGCGGCTTGACATCGGTGCCGCCGATGCTGACGCGGCGCGCCAGGCTCTGGGCGCCGTTGATCAGCTGCGTGCATTGCGCCGCCGGCACATTGGCGTAGCTCAGCCTGGCGGTGCTGGGCGTGGCGGCCGAGTTGTCGACCAGCGTGATGGCGCCGGAGTAGCTGTTCGTGGCCGTGGCGCCGCCGGCGTCGGCGCGGGTGTCGGGGATGACGCGCGATCCGACCGCGATGGCGGTGGTCAGGCCGTTGTAGCCGTACTGGCCGTAGTTCTGCTGCGCGCCGCCGATGATGGCGCTGATCTCGCTGATGGTGCCTTGCACCTGCGCGTTGGCCTGCGAGCTCTGGTAGTAGCCGATGCCCAGCGCCAGCACGATGCCGCCGATGACCAGGCCCAGCATGCTGAACACGAGTGCGTTGCCGCGCTGGCAGTCACGGCGATGGGAGCGAAATTTCACGACTTCTCCTCGATCAGTTGACGGACGATCCTCGTCCAGGTGTTGCCCGCGCGCGGATTCGCGCGGGCGCGGATGCGGACGCGCGACGGCGCGCGACGGCTGCGGTCAGGCTCAGTGCAGCGGATGCGCCGCGTCGTAGGCAGCGCGCAAGGCCATCAGGTTCGCTGGCTCCATCAGGGACGCGAAGGTGCCCGGCACGGTCATCGACGCGACGCCCATGAACGTGGCCACGGATGCGAACAGGCCCACCAACGCGAAGTTCGCCACGACGGCCGCCCTCTTCACGCGTGCGAGCACCCGCTCGCCTTCGGACGTCCCGAGCTGGATCAGCACGTCGGAGAACGAGGCGCTGGAACGATGCAACGTCGCCGCGCGCGACAACAGGTGCGGTGACAACAGCCCGCGGCGGAACGCGTCGAGCGTGCCGTTGGGGTTCTCCTCCAGGGCGTCGACGACCCGCCCCAGGTGCCAGCGCATCCAGGGAGACGCTCGCTGCGCGACGTCGTCGATGCTGCCCTGCAGGGTCTCGCCCGTCCTCAGCAGCATCGCCATGGCGCAGAACAACATGCCTGCCTGGAAGTCGCGGTACAGGCCGTAGACGGGCCAGGATTCGAACCGCAGTCGCCAGGCACCGCGCCACCGTGGCAGCGACCACAACACGGCGCCCAGGCCCACGGCCAGCGCCAACGTGACCTGCGGCCCCCAGGAACCGGCGAACACGGCGATGTCGCGTGCCCAACCGTTCATGCCCTGCCACAGGGCGTCCTGTGCGTAGACCGGCGTCGCGTCGTCGATCACCAGGATCACCTTGCCCAGCAAGGCGATGAGCACGTAGCAGATGGGAATCGTGACCGCTGGCAGTGCCGCGCAAGCCAGCATGAGGCGCAGCATCTGCCGCTGCTTGTCGATGGCGACGGCCAGCGCACGCAACGCCAGCGGCTTGTCGACGGCGCGATCGACGGCCGTCAGCAGCATGGCGTCCGAGCGCGGCGCCACGCCCTCGAGCAGATGGGACACGCGGCTCGCGTTCTCGCCGCCCTCGTGCCGGTCGAGCACGATGCGCAGCGCCCTCGCGCGACTGCGCTGGCGAGTGAGGTTCGCGTTGGCGATCTCGCCTTCGAGAAAATTCACCAGGGCCTCGTTGCGCTGGTACATCTCCGCGAAATCGCGATAGAACTCGGCGCGCTCGGATCGGAAGTCGGCCAGCGCGAACCAGTCGACGAATGTGCGCATCGATCTCATGGCCGCTCCTGGCGCGGCAGGATCTCGAAGCGCTCGAAGCCGTCGAATTCCTCGCAGTTGCGCACGTCGATCTCGCCTTGCAACGCCTTGTGCAGCGCGTGCTCGAAGACGGTCTTGCCCGTCATGTCGGGACTGTCGAACTGGCAGTTGCTGGCCGAGCGGAAGTGCTGCAGGGCCGCGTCGTCGTCGTTGTTGCGGACGTGACGCAGCCAGATGCGATCGGGTTGGAGCATCTCGGCGACGATGGTCTTGCCATGGGTGCCCCGCCCCTGGCAGGCCGGGCACCCTTCCGGCCGGACCCACTTCAGGCGCGAGGTGGCCAGGCCGAATCGACGTCGCAGGACGTCCTCGATCTCGCGCGCATCGGCGTCGGCGCGCACCGCCATCGACGTGGGCAGCGCGCAGCAGCGGCACAGCCTGGGCACCAGCGCCTGGTAGACCAGCAGGTTGAGGATGTTGGGCCCGGTGAGCGCCTGGCGGCTCACGCCGATCTGGTCGTTGGTGAGGCGGGGGATGATGTTGGAGATGAGGTGCGCGTGCACGGTTCCCATGGCGAGGTGGCCGGTCTCGGCGATCTGCAGCGCGAACAAGGCCGTGAGCTTGTCGCGGATCTCGCCCAGCATCACGCCGTCGGGATCGGAGCGCATCAAGGCCCGCATCACCTCGGCGTAGCGTCGGCGCGTCTCCTCGTCGTTGGCGATGTCGCGCAGCACCTCGATCTGGTGGGCGCCGGCGATCTCATACTCGATCGGATCCTCCACCGTGTAGATGGCCTTCTGGGCCAGGCCCGGCAGCGTCTCGATGAAGCTCTTGAGGCTGGTGGACTTGCCCGAGCTGGTGACGCCCGACAGCAGCACGATGCCCTTGCCCGCGCGGCCGGCCAGGCGCAGCAGGCGCTGGTGGCTGGGCGCGTAGCCGGCGGCGTCGAAGCGGATGCGGTTCTCGTCGCCGGTGCGCAGGATGCGCACGACCGTCTTCGGCCCGAGTCGACCCTTGACGTTCTGGTAGCGCAACTGCCCCGCCGTGCCGGGCAGGTCGAGGTCGATCATGCAGTCGACGAACTGGTCGGCGGCGTACTGCGAGACGTTGTTGCCCTTGCGCGTGCTGTTGTAGCCGGCTGCGATCGCGTCGACGACCTCCTTGCGGCTATAGCGCCCACCCTGCCCGTCCGGCAATGGCTCGATGCGCCCGTCGACGCGGATGCGCACGATGGCGATGTTGCGGCGCACCTCGATGTGCAGGTCGGTCGCCCCGGCGGGCACGGCCAGCGCGATCCAGCGCTCGAACAACTGCATCGGGCCGCCGCGGGCGCCGGCCTTGCCGGAGGCGCCGGCATTGCGCAGGATCTCCTGGAGCACGTGCGGCTCGGCCACGAGTTCGCCCACCACGCCGAAGCCGCGCGCACGCAGCGCTCCCTTGACCGCCTTGGCCGTGGCATCGAGCGCCAGGCGATCGGCCGCCGGCATCGTGGCCCGCACGATCCGGGCTTGACGTGCGCCGCAGTCGAGAGCTACCAGCTTCTCGTGCAGCACCAGCGGCAACTGGTAGATGGCCTCGGGCCCGACCGTCAGCAAGGCCTGGTAGGGCGGGAGCTCGTGGAAATGCGCGAGCACATCGGGGAGCACCTCGGCGTCGCGCCGTCCACCCGGCGTCTCGATGCCGGCGAGCGCGTCGCCCGGCTGAGCGCCGCCCGACGCCGGCGGCTGCCCTGCCGCCTCCGCGGCCCGCCATCGCCGATCGAGCCGAGCGCCCGGCGACGCCGCGACGGCAAGGCGCGGCCCGCGAGCTGGCTCCGCGGCCAGTCCTCGAGGAGCAGCCGAGGCCACCGGCGCCCGATCGACCAAAACCGTCGGGGGGGCACTCGACCCGGCTTGTTCACGGCGACGCAACATCTCGAACAGTCCCATGGCCTGGCTCAGCGCAAGGCCGGAAGCGCGAAGACCTTGACGACGCCGTCCGCGTCGGCGGTGGCCACTCGGCCGTGCCAGCTCAGCACCACGCGATCGACGGCGACCGCCTCCACGCGCCAGGCCGTGCCCGGAACGCCCTGGCCGGACCGCAACAGGTAGGGCATCGCATTCACCACGATCTCGGCCACCGAGGCGGCGCTCGACGCGAACACGCCGCTCACCTGGATGCCAGGAGCTGGCGCTGGCGCCGGCGCCGACGCCGGCGGCAGCATCGGACGCGGCGTCGACTCCGCCGGCGCAGGCACGGACGCCACCGCGATCGGTGCCGGCGCGCCGAAGCCGGCGGATCGCGCAGCCGCCTGGCTCATCGTCGACTCGAGCAGCGCGCGCTGCGCACGGCTGTAGTCGGCGATCGTCTGGGCCTGGGCGATCGGAGGCCCGAGCAGCATGGTGACGGACAACGCAACGAGGCGGCTAGCGCGCGGCGACATAGAACACTCCTGTAGCAGAGAACTTGAGAAGGCCGCGCGCATCCGAGCCTTCGCCGAGATCCACGCGCACGGACTCCCAGCTGACGAAGTCCGGCGCGCCGTCCAGCGCCTCCGCGATGAACGGACCCGGGATGTCGTGCATGTCGACGTCTCCGGCCAGGACAGCAGCCGGGTGCCGCAGCGTCGGCGGCACATCGTCCACGCGAGGCCACAGGACGGGCTTCTTCAGTTCGAGGATGACGTCGGCCGTGCGCCAGCGTTGCAGTTGCGGGCCGGCGTCGGAGATCGCGGCCTGAAGGGACGGCAGCGGATGACGCGGATCGAGCAGCGTTCGACGCGCGATCCACAACGAGCGCGACGTGCGCGCCACGTCCAGCGCAGGCACCGCGCCGCCCTGCGGGACCAGCATCTCGAGCGCGTCGTCCGGCAGAGCCTTGCGCAGGTCGTCGAAGCTGCCGCCGCGCCGGATCCAGTCGCGCGTGCAGGCCCTGGCCTTCGCACTGCACTCCGCGGAGGCGAGGCTCCAGCCCGGGATCCACGTCCGATAGCCGAACATCTCGCGCGCGGCCGCCACGAGCGTGGCTCGATCGGCGGCCATGTCCGACTGGCGAGCCGCCAGCGCGGCCAGGTAGCGCGGCATCGGGTCGGCGGCCCGGGCCGCGGCGGCGGCACGCCGCGCGCCATCGACGCGGTGCACGTGCTGCAGCAGCATCCAGGCGGCCAGCGAGGCCGAGGCCGCCGCCCCGGCACCGATCAGCGGCCAGGGATTGACGGGCATCGCCTGCAGCCGCGCCAGCCGATCGCCGCCCGCGGCCAGCCACGCGAAATCGGCGGGCTCGCAGTTGGGATAGGCCACCGGGTTGTCGCTCCAGATGGGCCTGTCCTCTCCACCCAGCGCGTTGCGCGCATCGATCTCGTTGCTCAGGACGTCGATGACGGGCACGCCGTCTTCGAGGCACACCACGAAGTACTTGTCCTCCTTGCGCTGCGCCGTGGCGGGCACCGTGAGCACCAGCGCGGCATTCGGCGCCTGCCGGCCGACCAGGCGCGAGAAGCACGCCGCGGCCGCCAGGGTGGGCTTCGGCGGGCGCGCGCCTTCCTCCGAGGCGCGCGGCTGGAACAGCCCGTAGCGCACGTGGGCGTCCACCTGCGCCTGGGCCCAGTGCGTTGCGTCGCTGGTGAGCGAGCGCGCCTCGAGCAGCGCGCGTCGCCGGCCTCGGCCCACCGTGGGGGCGCGCCAGAACAGGCCGCCGAGCAGGTTGCCGTGCGCGGTGCTCGCGAGCAGTCGTTCGATGACAGCCATCGTCTCGTCCGGTCAGAGAATGGTGGGGCGCACGAAGATGACGAACTCTTCGCGCAGGCGCGACTGCGTCTTGCTGCCGCCCAGGCCCACGGGGGCGCCGTCGGTCAGCGTGCGGCGGTCATCGGTGGACACCAGGCGGCTCAGTCCCGTGATCACCAGGATCTGGCCGGCCTTGAGCGCCACGGTGGACTGGTCGTTGATGGCCGTGGTCTCGGGGGTCTGCACGGTCTGCTGGCTAGCACCCGTGCCGGAGGTGAAGTTCACCAGGTTCACCAGCGACGACAAGCCGATGCCGAACTTCAGCAGCACCGTGTTGTTGTCGAGGATGAAGGGCTGCGCCAGATAGCGATCGCCGGTGGTGACGGTGGAAGTGACGAGGCCGGGCGCGCCAACGCCCGTGGTGCTCGCCGCGCCCGGGATGGTGGCGCTCACGTAGGCGCGTCCGCCCAGGCTGGACTTGCGATCCCAGGTGCGGTTCAGCGCCAGCAGGCTCACCTCGCGATGCTGGGTCGAGACGCCGTATTCGCTGAGCAGCTTCAGCAACGCGTCGCTGCCGCCGAACCGACGCGTGGCGGCGGTGGTGACGCCCGATTGCGTCGGCGTGAGGATGGAGAAGCCGATGTTCGCCGCCGCGGCGCTCGCCAGCGTGGCGGGCGAGCCGAACGAGCCGGTGTAGGCGCCCCCCAGCGCCGACAGCACCGCGTTCCATTCGATGCCCCGCTCGTCCGATTCGCTGCGGGTGACGCTGTAGACGTCGAACTGCACCTGGGCCTGGCGCAGCAGGCTCTCGTTCTCGACCCGCACGAAGTCGCGCACCTTGGACAAGGTCTCCTTCGTGGTGGTGACCGCGATTCGCCCGGAGCCATCGGATCGCACGACCGACGACCCCGGCACGTCCTTGAGGATCTGGCCGATCGTGGCGAGGATGGACGCGAGCACGTTGGACTTGCCGTGCTCGCTGACCTCGTTGCTGGAGCTGGCCGTGCTGTTGGTGCCACCGCCCCCGTTGCCCGAGCTGGTGGCGTTGGCCTGGTCGGCGCCGCTCAGGCCCAGGTGGTAGTCGGTCTCGCTCTCCAGCGCGGCGATCTCGAAGAACTCGGTGCGCATGCGCTCGATGACGACCACGCCGTCGCGGTATTCCCAGGCCAGGTTCAACTGGTCGGTGACCTGGTCGAGATAGCCCTGCAGGGAGCCCGACCAGCGCATGGCGACGGCATGGACCGAGGTGTCGCGCGGGAGGCTCGACGGTGCGGTGGGCATCGCGACGACATCGCCATGGCCCGCCAGCGTGGGCAGCGTGGGCAGCGACGGGAGCGGCACCGCGGCCGCGACCGGTCTCGGCGCCGCCTCGCCGCCCGCGAACACGTCCGGCTTCAACCGCAGCGGCACGCCGGTGACCGCCGTGATGCGGTCGGCCATCGTGCGCAGGCTCACCTTGCCACCAGAGGCCGCATCGTCGAAGTTCAGCGTGACGCGTTCGGTGAAGATGCTGGGCAACCGCTCGCTGCTGCCCATGGGCACGCTGACCGCCCCGATCCAGGCGCTGCGCGCGCGACGCAGCACCGGCCTGGCCGCCTGCTCCGCGGCCCGGCGATCGGCGTCCACCTGGGAGCCCGCGGCCGCCGCCCCTTGCTGCGCCAGAGTGCGATCGGCATGCAGCGACGCCGTGCCGGCGAGACCCAACGCGTGATCCGCCCGCACGTGTTCCGTGACGCCCGACTCGGCGCAGGCCGCGAGGGCGGAGAGCAACGCGAGTGCGAGCCACGTCGCGAGGCGGCGCGAGATGATCAGGCGCGCGGCGCTCATAAGGCTACCCTCCACCTATCGGCTGCGGTGCGAGCGCCTTCGGGCGGCCGGGCGGCGCTCATGGCGCGTCACACTCGCGCGCCTGCTCGCCCTGGCGCGTGATGCGCACCAGCGGGGGCGTGTTGGCGTAGATGCAGGCCTCGAGCGGGTAGTCGCTCTGGCGGATGCCGGCGGAGTTCAGCAAGGTCCTCAACGCGGTCTCGAAGCTGCCGTCGACGCTGTCGGGCGCCCCGATGAGGAAGTTGCGCTGCGCGTCCCACTTCACGCGGTACCCCGCCTGCGCGCCCCAGCGTTCCAGCGTGCGCGCGAGCGTGATGTCCTGGACGAGCACGCTCCAGTGGCCCGAGGCCGGTTCGCCGCCGGCCTGGCCGCCATAGGGCGCGACCGGGAGCGCGACATCGGATGCCGGCGAAGCGGCATGGCCAGGACAGCCGTGGCCCGCCAGGCCGGCCATCGTGATGAGAACGAGCAACTTCATCGCAGGACACTCCAGGCAAGTCCAATGGCGGGATGGGCAACGCACGGGGACATGGCGATCACTCCGCGGCCGTGAACCGGATGACGTGGTCAGCCGCGACTCGCGCCTGCACCGGGTAGCCCCGCGCGTGCAGGCCTGCCACCACCTGCCGTACCGCATCCGGGAACGACGGCGCGTCGAGACGCATCGCGCCCTCGATCGGCGCGACCCAACCGACGTCCCACTCGAGGTCGTAGCCGCTCGCGCGGGCCCAGCGGCGCAAGGACACGGCGATGTCGCCGTCGGTGCTCGCGATCTCGAACAACGGCGTCGCAGAGGATTCGCGGGCCGGCGCCCCACTGGTCCAGCGCAACACCGATGCCTTCGGACGGGACGCACCGGGCACCCCGTCGGTCTCGACCATCTGGATGGCGCGTGCCGGAACGCCGCGCGCCAGCAACGCATTGCGCAGCGCCTCGGCCCGCAGCGTGGCCAGGCCGTCGGCGCCTCCCGCGTCGTTGCGTCCCACGGCCTGGACGGTGGTGTCGCGGCCGATGCGCACGACCAGGGCCGACAGCGCGTCCAGCACCTCCGGCCTCAGCGTGGCCCTGCCAGGTGCGAAGACGACGGGTTGCTCGTGCTCGAACCGCGACGGCGGCGCTGCACGGTAGTCGACGCCGGCCGTCAGGCCGCCATCGGCCGACGCCAGCAGGCGGCCGCCGCCTTCGTCGCGGGGCATGATGGTTTCCTCACCCAGTGCCGCGTCGCCACGTCGGACGATCGCGCGCGCCCCGCCCAGCACCAACGTGAATTCGCTGGCGGCCGTGCGCGCCGTGAAGTACTGGCCTTCTGACTGCATCACCAGCAGCGCAAGCTCCTTGCCCGCGAACACCGCGGGCATCGGCTGGCCCGGACGCGCCTCGAAGTAGACCTTGCCGCCGCCATCGTCGAACACCTGCGCCGGGCGCGCGGGGCGGTCGCCGCGGATGGCGTAGCCGAAGTCGTACTGGCCGACGAAGCGCTTGCCTGGCAGGCTCAGCGCGTTGCCGGCCACCGCCAGCAACAACGCGGCGCAGAACGCATGTGCGATGGGCCGCAGCGCGTTGGAGGAAGGGTTTGAATCGGCTCTCATGGTCGAGTCGATTCTGCGAGCGCACAGAAAAACTGCCCGGCGCCAAACCCTCGTCTAACCGCCCGTTTGGCGAGCGATGATTTTCAGCAACTGCGGTTCAATGGGCCTCATGCTCATGCGCCAACACCTTCTCGATGCGCCTGTCCGGCACCAGCCAGATCAGGGCGGCGATCAGGTACATGGCCTGCGCCAGCCCCGTCACGCAGAACGACGCCACGATGCCCGCGACGTAGAGCACCGGCGAAACCTTGCCCTTCCAGTCGCTGCCAAGTGCGCGCTGCAGAACGCCGTCGCGGCCTTGCGTGCGCACGATCAAGGTCTGCAGGATCACCCACGAGATCGCCGCCATCATCAGCACCCCGCCGTACACGGCCGATGGCACCGGGCCGAAATGGTTCTCGCCCATCCAGCCGGTGGCGAACGGCAGCAGCGACAGCCAGAACAGCAGGTTCAGGTTGGCCCACATCATGCCGCCGGTGACGGTGGTGGTGGCGTGCAGCAGGTGGTGGTGGTTGTTCCAGTAGATGCCCACGTAGATGAAGCTGATCACGTAGCTCAGGAACACCGGCCACAGCTGGGCCAGCGCGGCCAGGGTGTCGCCGTGCGGCACCTTCAGCTCGAGCACCATGATCGTGATGATGATGGCCAGCACGCCGTCGCTGAACGCCTCGAACCGCCCCTTGCCCATCGCCGCTCCTCCGCGCACCGTGCGCCGCTCGTCCATTGTCTCAGGGCGCGCGGAGATGGTGCCGCGCCCACCGCCTATTCCGGCCTTCGCGCGGCGCCCAGGCCGCTACCCTGCGAACATGGAAACAGCCACGCCCACGCCCACGCCCACGCTCGCCGCGCCCCATGCCGCGCTGGGGCGAGCACATGCGCTGTTCCTGCAGAAGCGCGACGCCGACGCCCTGCCCCATGCCCGCCGCGCCGTCGATGCCTTGCCGCACCGCCCC
>Ga0210384_10000819_pt1 | contig 45377 bp, 39 predicted proteins | sample IncBWH2MmetaG_FD_160574 | JGI IMG/M metagenome (GOLD analysis project Ga0210384, IMG submission 160574) | Forest soil microbial communities from Barre Woods Harvard Forest LTER site, Petersham, Massachusetts, United States - Inc-BW-H-2-M | ecosystem: Environmental > Terrestrial > Soil >... | reverse complement strand
ATATGCCCAGTCGTTGACCTTTGGATTGAGCAGTCAGCCCGGCCACTGCCTTGCCTAGTGATAGAGCCTCGTCGTGATCGAATCCCAGTCGCTCGGCCACCGTAGTCGCCCACAGCGTCAGGACGGGGGCGCGATTGATCAGGATTTTGCGTTCGGTCATGGCTCAAAACCTACCTAACACCACTGCATGGGCGCAATTGCTCGTTCAGCGCAATGGGCTAACCGCGACTGTTAGGATTCGTGTTCGTGTTTCGTTGCCAGAGTCATTCTCGGTTGTGGGTCACAAACATGCTCGATGCTTAGTGACCTCTGCGCTCATCTAGAAAAATTAGAGAATCAATCCGGTTTTACCCCGCTATCGCGGCCGCGTGTCTCTCGCAGTCCTTCGCCACCTGATCGCGGCCCTCTTCAAGCTCCGAAGAGGGATCCTCGACTATCCGAATTTCAGGAATCCACTCTGCGATAGCTCTGCCATCGTCAGAGAAGGGGTTCCCCTGGGCATCGGAAGCCAAATGTGTGGGATGTTGTTTGTAGTTGTCCAGAGTTTCTTGCTTGAACTTTTGCGCATCACTTCGAGGGCTAAACGGATTCGAACGGGGCTCAGTAGACGGCACTCCGAAAATCTGGTTATAAAGCGCCTCACCTAACAAGGGTTCTAGAGACCCGATTCTAGGTACTGCTCTAACTCAGTGCTAAGAGGTATGGCCATTGTTATAGGTCAGGATCCCAAAGGTTTTTCGGGTGCGAAATGGTGCGGCCGATACGCAGATTCTGCAGCAAGCGCATATAATTGTTTAACCGAAATTGAACCTAGCCAAATCTCAAAGCGTTTTCTCCAAAGTCCATCCTTTTTCATCACGCTTGCCCGAGATGATCCGACCAACCACGGCGTTATCCTGGAGTGAGTACAAGAATCCTGTTTGTCGGGTTTTCAAGCGAAGCCAACTTTTTGTTTCGATAGAAACCGCCAAAAGATCGCCACTGGGAGACGATTCTGCGGCTTCAATTCTAGTGGGACGACCGAGGATCTTAGAAGTATTAGTGATCACTGTCGGCCAAAGATCCGATCTATCTGCGTTTCTCCGAATGCCATTCAGAAGAGTGAGTAGTGATTCGAGACGAGGATCTGTGCTCGCGGTCATGAATTCGAAGTGTGCGGTTATGCCCGTGAGTTGGCATGTTCGTAGATCATCAGGATGACACTGGCGGCCACTCCAAATGCACGATTTGGCCTCCAGCGGACCGCAGAATTTCCCGGTTGCCGATCGCACCGCCTCTTCTTCAAGAAGGCGCGCTCCCGAGATGCTGCTTGAAACGAAGAATCTCTTGAGGGCCCTCTTTCCCGTCGCCGCGGACTTTTCGAGTTCTGAAGGCAGTACCCTTTTCCCAGTCACCTCGCATTCTGCTAGGAACCCCGGCATCACGACCTTGCCCGTCACTTCGCACGTTTCGGCTTCACACTTCAAGAGGGGCCGGTTCGTCTCGGCGCAGAAAACAAATTCTTGGCGATGGCCAGCCTTACCGGAAACGGTGGATCGTAATTGTTCGTCCACGCGGTATTTTTTTCCAGAAATATCGCTAATAGCGGCCTCATTCTCCAAAACTTCCGCTCCAGTAAATTCACATCTTGCAAAATACTGCGGTTCCGCACGTTTCCCGCTAAACGCGGATGCCTTGAGAATAGAACTGATGACAAACTGCCCCGTCACCGACGACTGTTCTACTTCGTCTCTGAGCGCGCGCTTCCCGGTTGAGGCGCACACCACCGTATTCTCAGGTAATGCCATTCTGCGGCTTGTTTCCGATTTCACGAGAAGGTGCCGCAACACCTCCACACCGCTAATTTCGCATCGCTCCAAGCAATCGCTTGGTGCGATTCTCCCGGTTTTAGCGCATTGACCAAGCTCGGGCGCATCCACGAATCTGTTTGCAAAAGGAATGATTGTAATCATGCTGTTATATTCGGGGCCGGATCCAAGGTCGTATGACGCTCGTACCTTCAATAGTCGGTGGATAGTCCCTTCGAGGCCCACCAGCAATGCTTCCAATCGGGGTGTGAAGTCATCTTCGATTTTCTTCCTTTTGCGGGGATCACTGCCGGCTGCCTCGAGTTCCTGCGTTCGCCTGTTGCAGTAAAAACGGCAAAACTCGACAATGCCCTCGTCCGATGTTGCTTTTTCAACGAGATATGATGAATCCACGCCCACAGAGTTTGGGTCTTGCAAAGGGTCAGAGATAGGACCAATCCCGTTCATACCACTCTTGTCAGAATGATTACGGGGTGAAAGCGGAACCTCGACGAGTCGTTCGTAGCTGTCGTGAGCCACCGTGGTGCGGACTCGTACCAAGCCCGTTCCCATGAAACATCGTTGCACCTCTTGAATGGGTGACGCACAAAAGTTCCCATCGAAACTCTTGACCCATTCCCTCGCTATCATCTCTGCCTTTGTGGCCGGGTGATCATCAACGTCCGCCATGCAATGCAGACCCGTCGCAGCGATCCTACTCGCCAAGCGACCAAATGCGGCTGTCCCGGGTCTATACAAAACAGCGCTCATAGAATTCGCGGAAGCGTCATCAAAACATATCCGATCCAGCTTGCCATCGCGTTCACCGACATATACTCCCGACGATTCGGGAACCATATGAGTTCCTAAGCTCGCCAATGCCGCAAGGACAAAAGCATTGGATTCCATCGATTTGATTGCGTTCGGCAAGCGAGAGAACGGAACCTCCCCGCGAGTGGCTCCTTCCATTCCCCCTAGCATGACGTCAATATTCTTTTCCTGGTTCTCCAACTCTGCTTTTGCATCCACAATACTTTTCTCCGCCATGCGCGTTGCCGCGTCCACATTCTTACCAGCCAGCGATGCGACGACCAATTGCCGTATTTGTTCCTCAAAACTACGGGAGCCATCTTCGTCCTGATCATTCATTCCTGATGCTTCTAACAGCGCTTCAACGTCACCTATCGCGTGGGATGCCATTTGAAGTTTTTCCATAAGCCTGCCCACTATGTATTCCTCAAATGTGCCGCGGAGGATAATGTTGAAAATGCAGACGCTCGCGTGCTCAGACGCCAATCGCTGAATGCGGCCGATCCGCTGCTCAACAATCATCGGATTCCAAGGCAGATCATAGTTCACGAGCACGTTCGCTGCCTGAAGGTTGACGCCTTCAGATCCTGCCTCTGTGGAAACAATGACGTGGATCTCCGGTACGCCTTTCTTGAATTGTGCGATTGTTTTCTGATTTCGTTCGCCGGAATCGCCGTTGATTAGGCCACACGATACTCCGCGTTCCCCGAGGAACGCTTCGATTGTGGTCTGTGTCTCTCGTCGAGTCGTAAACACGACCACTCGCCACCGTTCGGATTGCTCCGCTTTCAGTTTATCAATCAGGGCTCCGAGGCCCCGCAGCTTAGCAGTCAGGCGTATCCGCCTCACTACTTCGTCGACGTCCGCTGCAAGGGATTCGGGAATCGTCTTCCTTAGCGCCATTCCTTTCAGTTGGGCGTTGAGGGCATGCGGGCTGCTGATGAGAGCCTGAAGAATGGAAATCTGCGCGAGACGATTGAGTTTCTGAATTGGCTCTGCAATCAGATTAATGAGTTCAGTTTCCTCGGGGGTCGGATCAACTCTATGGAGTTGCACAACTCGTTCCGGAAAGTGCAATTTGGCATCGGCGCGCCGGACGCGCGACATGTATCCGTACACGATGGACCGGAACGTATCCCGCATCTGTGGATTCAGCTGACGAGCCTGCGTCCGGTTGTCGGCGATGAAGGTCCGGGCAAACATGCCCTCGCTTCCGAAAGGGTTTTCGTGGCCGCGCGCCGCGGTCAATAAATCCACCAAGGAGTAGATGTCCCACAACCTGTTTTGGATCGGCGTCGCGGTGAGCATCAGGACATACTTAAACAGTCGATCCGCCAACGCCTGGCGAAAGCGTTGCGCCACCTGTGGCGCATGGTCAACGCCGTAGAGATTGCGGAGCTTATGGGCTTCATCGAGAACCAGCATGTCGAAGCCTGCATGGCCTATTGCATCCAAGTACAGTCTCGCCGAATGATAAGTCGTAATCACCGCGCCTCCCTCCTGCGGAGGTTTAGCGCTCACGAGGTCTTTCCCGATCGCAATTACGCCGGGGATACCGAATTTGCTTTCTAATTCTTCTTTCCATTGCGGCAGGAGCAATTTCGGGCACACGACGAGGATTTGTGAAACCCGACCACGTGACATGAGTTCGCTCGCAATGAGTCCAGCACTGATCGTCTTCCCCAGTCCCACGTCATCCGCCAGCAATGTCACTGGGAGGCGGCGACAAAATGCGATCAGATTCTTGACTTGGTGGTGATATGGCTCTAGATGATCACGCCACTTGTACTCAGACTTCAGGTCCTCCCGGTCCTCAATAAGGATCGGATCAACGAGATCCCATTCGAGAGCCGCGCGATAGAGCTTATAGGCGGCCGGATCAGCCGCATGCTGGAGACTCTTGGTTTGAAGTTGAGGAACGTGAGTGTCCATGAATTTGATTAGGCCGCGACTAAATCTTGCAATGCTCGCCAAATTGCGTACATCGCGTAAGAATCCATCGCGCAGTACTTCTTGAGCGCCTCGCGTAGCCGATTGCATTCCTCTTCGGTGAGCTTTCCCGAAATGATTGTGCTCCAAACGACTGACGCAGTGCCTCCCTCCTGGATCTCCAACGATGAATAACTTAGCTGGGGTGTGAGCACGGGAAGGACGTTCTTGATCGAGACCTTACCCCAGAGATTCTTGTGAACGTAATACTGCTTGGAGAAAATGTCCTTCAGATCGTAGATACGATCATTCAGGTTGGCGATAAAACCTTGGGCATCGGGAAGTCTGCGGGCCATGTCATTATTGATACCGGCCTCGAACCCTTTGCTCCATACTACGATGCTCCCAGTCGAATCGACATTCCCCTGTAGCGATTTGACGAACGATTCGGTGGGATCCTCCTTTACAGTGTGAAGGAACTCTTTATGGATCAACTCACCGTCCGAAGCTCTCACGATGTGAAGAGAGTATTGAAAAGGGATCTGGTCATAGGGCGAATATTGATCAAAGAGTGGTATCGCCGAGGGGCAAGTCTCATAATCGATAAAATGAAGTGGAAACGTGAGTTTTCCCAGCTCAGCAGCTATCGCCTCCTTCTTGACTATGGTTTGTCCCGAGCTATACGCGCGAACCTGCGCCTGTTGAATTTCGCTCAATTCGATATGCGTAGGTATGTTCTCCAACGAGAATGCGCCTGCGTCTACCATTTCCTTCAGCTTCTTTGGACTGTTACCGATACGCGAGATGTCATGAACGCTGTAACCAGGCACATGGGGATTCCAGTAGCTGAACGTGCTGCAATGTCGTGAGCGCCCTCTATAGATGCACGCACAAGGACCACCTGGCTCGACCTCACTCACAAGGTAAGCGCGCGCCGCTTCCATCTCTCGAGTAACGGTCTCTCCCAACTCATACACCGTTGTGGTCATATCGGACTGCGCGAAAAGGTTTGTGAGGTCGAGCTCTCCTGCTCGCACATAGTCAGAATTCAGATGAACTACAAAGACGCGCTCAATTTTCATTCCACATCGCCGCAAAAGCAGAGCCTGGAACGCAACGTCGTATTGATGCTCTTCCTTAGGTTTCTTCGAAGATTTTATTTCAAGAATGGTGTAGGTGTTGGATGTGTGGTCATATTCAAGGACATCAATCGCAGCGAGGAAGCCGTCCCGTTCGAAAAGCGGCTGAAAAAGAGTCGGACACTTTGCGCCAAGAAGATTCTTTGTTGTTTGTTGCGCTTCCTCTCCGCGACCAGCTATGAGGAACCCATCCGGGAAAAGACTGCGCGCTACTTCTTCAACTTCAATGCCGGTGTCAATAATAGATTTGTCAAATTCTGTCAGCTCCGACGCGTAATATATGTCAGGCTTGTGGACTTTAAGCCACGCGTTTTTGGGACACTCTCGCCAGAGCATGTAATCAGTTTTTGATATTCCAATCATTTTATTAGACGAACAGGCATAAGCTATTTAGCTAAAGAAATTCTGGGATTGTAACAGCAACGACTTCACTCCTTCCAACGGAAACTCATTCCCATCGCCTCCGAAGGGGTTGGGGAGGTAATTCACGGCCGTTCAAAAAGCAGTGCCAGCCGCAGAGCCAAAGAAGTTTCTTCCGCATTTCTCATTATTTGTTTCTCTTGCTGCTTTTTTCTTCCAGAAACGATAGCAGTTGAATGTCCCACTTGGGACACGCATCGTTTTCCTTGTATCTCGCGGAGGGGGAGAAGGTGTTCTCCAATCGGGTTCGGTACCGTCTTTTTCTCGCGAGTCATAGTCCTCCACCCTTTAGATCGCGTTCAATGTAATTAGATGACTGGGAGTCGGTCAGCCCCTGAACCCGGCCAGTCGTGCAGGTACTTGCCCGACTATTCGGCATATCACCCAAGCGGCTTGATTCGGATACGCTTCGATAACGGTCCCGACTCCTGACCCACCACTCGTATTAGTCGGGCCGGCGTTGATCCCTCAAATCCGAGTCCTCATCCCAGTTCATTCCTAATCAGTATTATTCGAGTTTATAGTTTCCTCGCATAACCGAATCCGTGTACATCGTCGCCGGGGGGACAATGCGCTTTCACGTGAGATTGTTTTGCCTGCTCGCGCTCCTTTCTGCTTTAACGTGGCCGATGTTTGCCCAACAAGCGCAGCAAGACCCCACGGCGGTGTCCATCGCCACGCGATCACTTAACGTGATGGGATCCGCATCCGTCTCCACTTCACAGTCCGATTCGAGCGCGACCGGTATATTGACCATGCACTTTGACACGCCAGTTCAGTTGAGCGTCACGCTGGAATCAAAGGGTCTAACGCGCACGCGGGCCGAACTGCAGCAGACCACAGGCACAAGTGTGCGCGTTGTCAACGGAGGACGAGGCGCAATCCAGAACCCAGATGGCTCTGTTCGCCAGCTAGCGCAGGTCAACCTGTTTGCCGAGCATGTGAGCTACATCCCCTCTCTCTCACTCCTTGCTGAGGTGCAGAATCCTGCGGCAAAGATCGAACTGGTCAGCCTCGCAGCAGCGAATGGAACGCCAGAGAATGTAATCGCGGTTGGCCTTGGAATTTCCACCGACCCGCGGCAGGCCCAAATCCAGCAAGGTATGTCGCGTACGGTGTTCTACGTCAATTCGGCCACCGGACTAGTGGACAGGGTCGAATACACCTCCTATTCGGAGGCGCCGAACGCTGGTATGCCGATGCAGATTCAGGAAGTTTTCAGCGACTATCGCAATGTGAACGGTGTCATCGTGCCGTTCCACCAAACAACATTCTGCGACGGGCGGCTGGAATCAGACCTCCAACTCAACGCAGTAAGCTTCAATTTGGGGCTACCGGATTCGGACTTTGTTGTTCCGGGAGGCCTTCAGTGACAATCGGAACTCTGAAGTTGCGTTCCCAGAGCGCTTTGGGCCTTGGGCTGCTCGCGCTCACCCTGGTTCCCGGACTTGCCAAAGCGCAGAACATCGCGGATGCGTCAAACATCGGCTTTCCGCCGAACGGCGTTTTTGACGGTTCGGATTTTGACAACGTACAAACTGTCAACGGGAACCTTCATGTCCACCTTCCTTTGTTCCAAGTCAAGGGACGCGGTCCCGCGTTTTATGTGAACCTTGACTACGACGGCGTCAGCTACTACATGACAGAGCGTTGCATTCCGAGTGGATATTGCTATGGGACGTGGCACATCAATCCGGGGGGTGGCTGGAAGGTGTCCACGCCACATTCTTATGCGGTGAAATATACGCTGGCTAACACTGGTCTGTGTAACAACCCAGGCAACGGCGTCACCGCAGCTACTGGCGTGACACTGGCGGAGCCAGACGGCACCAGGCATCATTTCCTTCCAGACCAAAGCCAGATGCCCCCGTTCTGTTTTTCGCCGATTCCAAATGGACTCATGTACGCCGATGACGGGTCAGGGTGGGCTTTGCGCGTCGACCCAAACACAGGGATTCCGGTCAATGGGGCATTGGGATTTGACGTCTTGAAAAAGGACGGTACGGAAATTTGGGGTAATGGGACTAACTTCACACTTACTGACTCGAATGGTAATCAAATCACCAGCACAATGAATACCTCGACTTGGACATTTACCGACACACTGGGCCGAACGATAACCGTCCCGATCGGCAACACATCCTCTGGGGTCTGTGCTGCGTCGCCGTGTGAAATAGACTACAAGGATTCCAATGGCACGCCGCAAAAGATTCAAATGAGCACGACGAATGTGGACTACAGCACGAACTTTTCGTGTTCCGGTGACGTAACATGTACGCAGTATCACGGGGCGGAGAACATGCCCAGTCTGATCACTCTTCCGAATGGCTTGCAATACACGTTCAGCTATGCCAATGCCGCTTTTCAATATGGCGAGCTAACAAGCGCTACTCTTCCCACGGGAGGACAGATCGGTTGGGCTTGGCAGCTGTCGCTTTTCAACAACACACAGGTCACCTCGCGAACAGTGACGGCCAACGGGAATAACTTCATCTGGAACTACTCCTACGGTGTCACAAGTCCCCGGACCACTACCGTTACGGACCCCGCTCTAAACGACACGCGTTACACTTGTTCGACATTCTCTTTCTGTCAAACGACGAAGGTCGAATCCTTTTCAGGCTCGGCGAGTGGTGGAACCCTGTTGAAAACAGTCGCCACCGATTACGACTCCACGCTCACCTTTCTCCCGATCCGCGACACGTCGACGTGGGCGCAGACGAACCAGGTAACGAAGATCGAGACGGATTATGATTCTTTCAACACGGGGCAAATGACGGTGACATGGCGGAATCCGACTAAAAAGCGGGAGTACGCCTTTGGGACCGGCTCTCCGGGAGCTTTGGTGCGGACGACGCAGTTCGATTATCTGCACCAGGCGAATTCAAGCTACCGGATTGCGAATATAGCCGACCGGCCTGCCGATAAGATTGTTTACGAAGCCAACGGCACGACTATCCACGCCAAAACGCTTTATTCCTATGACAATACGACGCTCTCTCCCACATCAGGAGTGGTGAGCCACGACTATGTGCATTTTCCGAGCACGAATACGTTGCGTGGCAATTCCACGCAGGTTCAGAACTGGCGAAACACGGATAATACTTTCCTCTCGACATACAACTATTACAACGACGTGGGAGACCTGATTCAGATCAAGGATCCCAAGAACAACATTACGTCGTTCGACTACACAGATTCCTGGTATCAAAACACCTGCGCTCCAGCGTCCGGAATCACACAAGCGTTTGTCACAAAGAAGACCAATGCCCTTACTCAATCCGCAACCGCAAAATACAATTCCTGTAGCTCTCTCACGGGTTCGACGACCGACCTGAATGGCGAGACGGCCACCTATGCCTACGACGCGATGGGCCGCCGAACGCAGACGAGTCTGATTGATGGTGGGCAGACTACTTTCTCTTACGGCGCGTCGCTCCCGATTACGAACGTGACAACCACAAAAATCACTCTCAGTCCCTCGGTCAATAGGACGACCACGACGGTCCTAGACGACCTCGGTCAGGTTAAACAAACCCAGCTGAACAGCGATCCCGATGGAGTCACCTGCGTGGATACAACGTACGATGCTTTCGGGCGCAAGGTGACGGTCACGAATCCGTACCGCTCCCAGACCTGCTCCGGTTCTTCGGTCTACACAAGTTATGCCTTCGACGCCCTTGGACGGCTGAACAAAGTGAAGCAGACCGACGGCTCCACGATCAATACGGCCTACGCGGACGTGTGCTCGACGGTGACGGATGAAGCGGGCAGGATTCGAAAATCCTGCGCCGACGCACAGGGACGCTTGACGCAAGCGTTCGAGCCAGACGGCTCGAACACCCTGGTCAATGAGACGGATTACCAGTATGACGTGGCCGACAACCTCATTTCTGTAAACCAAAAAGGAAATGACTCGAATTCTGGCCACTGGCGTACTAGGACGTTCGGCTATAACTCTCTCTCTCAACTCACAAGCTCCATAAACCCAGAGATTGCCCCCACCGGTGGTTTGCCATGTACCATCACTTACACTTATGATGGTGACGGAAACGTTGCAACGAAGACAGCGCCTGTTCCAAACCAGTTGAGTTGTTCCACAACTGTCACCACCAACTTCAGCTACGATAACGTCAATCGAGTTACGGGCAAGACATTCACAAACGGAGACCCCTCTGTAAGCTATGCATACGACGGGAATACCCTAACGGGGTGCTCGACAGGAGTGTCTAACTATGGGCTGGCAATCGGCAAGCGGACGGCAATGTGCGATGCGGCCGGCGTCGAAGCTTGGATCTATGCCGACGTTCAGAACCAGGGTTGGCAAATCACCGACCACCGGGTAACCAACAACGTGACGAAATCCGCGGCCTATCAAGACAACCTGGATGGCTCCCAGAGTACTCTCACTTATCCGAGCAGTCGCGTCATGACCTATACCCAGGGTGGGGCAGGACGACCGCTTTCGGTGGTGGACAGCGTGAACAACTACGCAACAAACGCACACTACGCACCGCACGGAGGCCTGGGGGCCCTCACGGACGGCAGTAATCTTTCGATGACCTATATTTACAACAACCGCCTGCAACCATGTTGGCTATACACGACGACAGAAACGGCGCTGCCCTGGAATACAACGGCGTGTACGGGCGCCGCCACACCGGGGACCATAATCGATTTGAAATATGATTTTGGTCTTGGTGCCGACAACGGGAATGTAAATGCAATTGCAAACAATCGAGATGGAACCCGCAGTCAAACATTCAGTTACGACACGCTGAACAGGATTTCGACCGCAAAGACTACTTCGACAACCGGCGCGCATTGCTGGGGAGAATCGTTCACGGTGGATATCTGGGCAAATTTATCTTCCATCACGCCCCTCTCGGGCTACACGGGATGCACCACGGAGAATTTGAGCCTTGTTCTCACTCCACAGAATCAGGTCGGCGGTGACACCTACGATGCTGCGGGAAATCTGACGGTAGTCCCAGGAACGGGTGGTGCGAGTTATACGTACAATGCGCAAGGGCAGATGACCGCGACGGCAGGCATCACGTATCTGTACGATGGCGATGGGAAGCGGGTCGAGAAGGCTACAACTGGACCGCCGCTCGAGCCTTTCAAGCTCTACTGGTATGGGATGGGCGACGACCCGCTCGATGAGACGGATGCAACAGGAAGCATCACCACCAGCAGTTTCAATGAGTACGTATTCTTTGCCGGGAAAAGGATTGGGCGTAGAGATTCTTCCAGCAACGTGTTCTATTATTTCGCAGACAATCTTGGAACATCGCGGGTGAACGTCCAAGCAGGTCAGACGACTCCGTGTTACGACGCCGATTTCTATCCGTTTGGCGTCGAGCGCGTCATCACCAACACTTGTCCGCAAGACTACAAATTTACCGGGAAAGAACGCGATGCCGAAAGTGGTTTGGACTACTTCGGCGCGCGGTATTACGCATCGAATATTGGGCGATTCTCGAGCGCTGATCTGAAGGGCCTCGGGCTTCGCCATCTTCTCAACCCGCAAAAGCTGAATAAATACTCCTACGTCTTGAATAATCCCCTCAGCCTCTTCGATCCGAATGGGATGGAGGAAATCACGATCACGTATCGTACCTTCATTCCCGCGCAGACGTTTACGTACATGAGAGAAAACTATTCCGGAGATGGTCGCGGATTTAGCACAGCACCCAACGCTCCTTCCAGGACGTCAATCACGGTAACGCTCGAAACGGACGCGTCCAAGCGTCCGGGGAATCCCATCATCAATATAACCAGTTCGGCAGGACCAACCCAGCGTCTCGACTCCAATGGAAATGTCACAAAAGAGAAGACTGCGACCGTTGGCCTTCCTACCGCAACAGGGACGAGAGATGCGAATGGCAATCCAGTCATCGAGATCACGCAAGATACGAAGAATCCTCTATCGCCAGTTTTCCAGTTCCTGACGCCAGGAATAAGCGCAGATCTGTCTGTTACTGTACCCCAAGATGCTTCCAACGCGCAGGTGACGGGAACGGCTTCGGTTTTCCCTGCCCAAGAGCTGAACGTTACGAGGGCAGACGGAAACACCACCTCCATTCTTCAATTTCAACCTGCCTCGGGCGCTACCGCGACGTCGCTCTTCAACCCAGACAGAACAGTAGATGTTCAGAAGCCGACCCCGCGATGTTCTACGGATGACCAAGGAAAGAAGGTATGCTCGCAATGAAACCTTTGATTGGTGTTCTCTACCTTCTGACAGGATTTGTCGGGCTGTACTGGTCAGTTCGGTTGACGCTCACAGGCCTTTATGCGGTACCGTTTTCTCCCTGGTACGTCGTGGTCTGTATCGGAGCTGTCATGCTGCTAGCCGCTGCCGTCCTATCATGGGTATCAATGAGTTTATGGAGCCAATGGGTCCCAGTCATCGGCAGTCTCCTTCTCGCTTCCTACTTCGTGCCCGCCACGGTCGGGATGCTAAGAAGCTATTTACGGTCAGAAGTGACAGGCGGCACTCAGCTTGGAATTAGGCTGGCAGCGGTGGGGTTGGTCCTCGCATCTCTGGTGTCTGCTATCGTCAGCAAAGTGGGCCACATTGGGAATCGTCCCCTGAGGTGAGTATCACTATGACGAGCTATGGTTGCGGCTACGACGTAGAGTCGAGCTCGCTGGGCCGCCCACAAGTTCACCAGCAAAGAACGCGACACTGAATCCGGCCTCGACGACTTCGGAGCTAGGTACAACTCCTCCAGCATGGGTAGGTTCATGAGTCCAGACCCCGACAATATAAGCGGCATCTTGCATATGAACCACGACCCTCAAAGCTGGAACGGCTAATCTTATGTTCGGAACAATCCTTTGAATCTGACCGACCCGACAGGAGCGGTCTTTTGCAGGAACGCCCCTGATGGACACGGGGGACTGTCTTGCTTTGCGACGTTACCGACGCCCAGTACGTGAATTCCAGCAAGGAACAGTAAGCTGCGTATGACAAGGCAGGATAAACGCACTTCGATTGCAGCTGCGATAAGGATGCTGATAAGGCTGTATGGACAGAACGCAAGGGAAATGTCTCAAATGACTATATCGGCGACGCGTTGGTCTTTGTCGCCACGTTCGCAGGACTGGAAGGGTTGTTCTATCCCCAACTCCACCCGGAGCAAAACGACGGGGTCGTCATCGGCAAGATGCCTGAACTTAACAAACCCGGAGCGCTGAAGCCTGGGGAGCGCCAGTTGGTCTTGCCGGATATGAGCAACCCGAAGGACACCTGGGCGCAAAATTCGAATAGACTGAGAGAAGCGATGGCCAAAGGCGAGCCCATTCGAGATGCATCCGTCGACGCGGCTGGTAATCCGGTGAAGAACAGTGGCTTTCTAAAAGCAGAGCGGAATCTGCTGGACAACCATGGTTGGAAGTACGATTCAGGTACGCGATCATGGAACCCTCCCCAGAAACCGTAGGAGGACGCATGCTGAACAGAGAGCCAGGTCCAGAACGGGCGGGGTTGGGGTTTAAAGACGCCGTGCTGTCGAGCTTCAAATTCCTCAGCGACCTCGGTCTACATCTGGTTGAAGAGAGACTGACGTTCGTCCGGTACGAGTCTTCCGATGTGTTCTTGAACGTCTATCACGGTCGGGCGTCCTTCGAGCTGGGGGTGGAGATCGGCAGGTTGAAGCATCCAGACGAAGAGAAATTAACCATCCATGACATCGTTGCGTGGGTGGGCGCAGAGAAATCTGAGGAGTTCGGGCAGCATGTGATGTTCCAAGTCAGCTCGCCCGAAGGGGTGCGGGAGTTCGTTCCAAAACTTTCTCGCCTGGTTGAGAAATATGGCACCCCCTTCCTCAAGGGCGATGCTACTGCTTACCGGGCAGCCCTTGAAGCAAGATCGCTAACGGCCGCCGACTATGTAAAACAAATGAATCTGAGGGACGTTCACCGGAAAGCCGAGGCCGCGTGGCACGCGAAGGATTACGGGCAGGTGGTCGAACTCTACGGGCGAGTGCGCACAGACCTGACCGAAGTCGAAGCCAAGAAGCTGGCCCATGCTGAGCAGCAGATGCTAGCTGCCGAAGGTGTCGGTTGCCGTTCTTCACGAAAGCGGCGCTGACCAACCAACAAGTGCCGGTCGAGCTTTCCTAGGGCAGAGCCCAGAGCGCTGGAATAGCCATGCCTTCGGCATGGGGATGGCCTGTGACACGTCACCCCAAGTTGCGTTACGGAATCTAGGGCACGGCTTCGGTTCTTTCACCATGGAGGGATGCTATCCTCAGACTCATCGACAAGGCAACAATTGTGAAGACTGTTCAAGCCGATTTGATGCGACATTATTTCGCTCATTGTTTTTTTCTTGCGGAGAATCAGACATTCAATGTCCCACTTGGGACTTCTAGAATCGGAAATCCCCCGCCAATGGCGTACATTGCTCGTCACTCTTCCCCCGCCAAAGACCGGATGCGATCAAGATCCAACCTGCCTTTAGCGCCCCAGCCTGTAACCCCTTCCGGAATTGCCGGTCGGAACCTCTCATAAAGACTGAATGCGTTCTTCGAAAGCTGCTCCGGTCGGAAGGCTTTTGCAAGGTCACGCATCGCCGCGCGTGCAATACCAAGCGACTCGCCAAACTTGCTCTCCAGGTATCACTCCACGCTCATCGCCTCGATGGGTTTGTTCTTGCTCACCGCTCGCACTCCCTCCGTTGTATTGATTGCTGGCACGGACCGCCCGCATATCTCTATCAAGAATTCTTCTCCTCGTTTTCGTGCGCGCACCTTTTTGACCTCTTGCGGCACAGGTTTGTATATTCCCAGTCGCCGACCTCTGGATTGAGGAGTCAGGCCGGCGACCGATTTGCCGAGTGACAATGCCTCGTCCTGGTCGAATCCCAGTCGCTCGGCGACTGTGCTGGCCCACAGCGTCAGAACGGGAGCGCGATTGATCAGAACAGTGCGTTCGGTCACGGCTCACAGCCTGCCTAATGGAGTTGTGCCGGCGCAACGGCTCGTACAGGACAATGGGCTAAGATCACAGCTCCGACAAAAATTTCATCAATGCCGCGTTGTCGCGCCACCGTCTTCTTCTGCGATTCGGGCTCAACTTCACGAGCTGCTTGCGAAAGCGCTCTGGGGTCATGGACAAATATCGCTCGGTAGAGCCCAGCCCAACCTGCCCCAGATACGCTGAAAGAGCCGGGAGCATTCGGTTCAGATCCGCTCCCTGCTTGAACCAAGCGGTTAGGCGGTGGACGGCAAAGGTATGCCGCAAGTCATGTATGCGAGGGTGGTAGCGGTTCTCGTCGTGGCGGGCGATTCCCGAGACCCTCCGAAGTCTCTCGAAGCTCTTGCCAAGAATCCGCGCCTTGATCGCGCTGCCGTCCCTATTCGCGAAGAAATTCTTGCCGTGGTTCCTTTTTTGAGAGGCCGAATCGATGAATCGCCGCAATCTCTTGTGTAGATCAGGACCGATCGGGATGCGTCTCACTCGATTGAACCTGTTGCCGCGGATCGTGACCAAGTCACGATTCAGATCAACGTCCTCGCGCCCGAGCCGCAGTGCCTCCCCTTTGAGTGCTCCGGTTCCATAAAGAAAGAGCAGTAGTGTGCGCAGGGTTTGCGACCCGATTTTGCATGCACGCCTCTTCTGACTGAACCGTGTTGATCTCAAAAGAAGTCGGAGTTCCGATCGGGAATAGACGTGAGGAACAAATGTTTGAAGGCAGGGTGGGCGAATCAATGGCATCGGCGACGTCGGGAGCATCCCGCGTGCGGCCCAGTACTCGAAAAAGCGTCTAAGTAGGCTGTATTTTGCTCTCCACGTGATCGTCGAAGTGTGCGGGCCGTTCAAGAACGCTGATACTTGACGCGGGGTTACGGAGGCCAGGGGCACATCACCTATTTGCTTCGAAAAGGACCACAGATTCCGCGCGGATTTCTCGTAACCGAATCCGAATGAGCGTTTTCGCTCTACATAGGTTCGAATGCTTTCGAACAGCATCACCACAACCCAGCCAATCGAAAGGCAGCGACCTTTCGCAGCGAGCTAGTGTCATACTTTGCATAGATTCCTATCGATCTGGAATCACGATGGCCAAGGAAATCCGCGATCTCTTTTAGAGATGTCCCCTTATCCAGGAGGTGTGTTGCGCAGGCGTGTCGAAGTGCGTGAGGCCCCTTCTGTCTGGATGCTATTCCCAATTGCTTGATACGTCTGCTCGCGATTTGCCACAACGAGGACGCTCGTAAGGGCCGATACGGTGGGTGCAACGTCACGAAAACATGACGGCACGAGCAGCGCGGCCTCCCTTTTTTCAGATACCGTAAAATGGCCTCTCCCACTTCGTACTGGATCGGATATTGCTGAAGGCTGCCCCGCTTCGCGCGTTGAACGGCAAACGTCTCGCCGCGCCAGTCGAAATCACCCAGCCGAAGTCGTGCAACTTCGCTGCTACGAAGGGCGTAGATAGAACAGAGCGATAAGACTGCCCGAGCGCGAAGCGTCGCCGGCTTCGTTCCACTAGTCGATTGAAGTAATCGCCGAACTTCCTTCCAGCTCGGCCCTTTACGTAAGCCATCATATTTCGGGACAGCCGGGCTCTGAATGCCCCGGGCAATACCCGGCGCGCACCAACCTCGAATTCCCGCGTGACCAAAGAAGGCGCGGAGCGCTTGGCCCTGCGCGGCAAGCGATCCGGGAGACCATCCACCTATGGCCTTGCTTGCGAGGAATTCATCGACAACATTCAGTGAGACCAGAGAGAAATTGTCGTGCCGTGATGCCAGCCACCGCAAAAAGATTCCAGCTCTCGAACTGTATGCCCTAATAGTCTCGGGGGACAGTCCTTGTGCAGACCGCATGAATTCTACAAAATCGTTTAAAAATTCATCGAAAGGCCCTGGCGAAGCGGGTGGCACAGCCAAGCGCCGATGAAAACGAAACCAATTCTTGGCGACATTTGTGAAGCAGAAGGCTGCCGTCTTTCCCGCCCTCCTTCTTCGGTGCGGTCCTCGATAGTTAGCCCAGGACTCGCCGGCCTTCTTAATCTCCTCCACTTCCACGCTTCGAAGAGTCGTTAGTTCCATCAAGCGGACGATGTGAATTAGATATGCTGCAACCGAACGAACACGAAGGCGGCTCGTTCCTTGCCGCAGGAGATGCGAGAGGTATTGTTCGCGCTCTTTCAGCAGCGGTGCCAGTTGGTGCCGACTCCGAGCCCACGACTGTTCCAAAATACTGTCCATCATTGTGAGTATCCTACCCGGCGAGGGATTGCACTGGGGGACACCGCGGCCTTCACTCCACAGAGTCTACATCTGCGAGGAAGCGCGACGCTAGGGCAGTTCTTTCTGAGGCGAGCGACCCATACTTTTGGGCGAATGAACTCTCCACGGTTTTGAGCCGTCACCAAAATTTGGATTCTGGGCAGACAGGGTTCTTGAGTAAGGAGCACTCTGAATTGGGGGATGCGTGGAAGCTACACCCTCGGCGAGAGGCGCTCCGAGACGGTGAAATTTACCTTACATCAGGGCAGGACGCATCGAGACAAGGTAATGTGGGAGAGCGCTGGGCCGACGCCTACTTCGTCCGCGAAAGCACCCTCGACGTCATCGCGGATACCGCCATCCCCATCAATCTCCTCTGACAATGCATCACCTGCACGCTGGGAAATCTCCCACGATTCCCAGGGCGGAGAAGCGGCCGACAATGTCATGCAATACGCCCACCCGCCGCAATAAAGTTACTTCTACCAGCTTATCTCCTGCCCTTCGACGATAGGAACTCCACCAAAATAAACTCGAGTTCCAGGAGAATCGCGTTGGCTAGTTTCAATGTTAACTAGGTCGACGTAAATGAAGGATTGCGGAAGTTCCGCGAGCGGTATCGTCGTCTTGCAGTCCTGAATCTTACAGCCGCTCGTATTGATCCGTATGACCAAATCAAGTTCAGACGGCAGAGCAATCGCATTTCTCCGAGCCGGATAAAATATCCAGCGCTTCATCTGCGCGACCAGTGTCTCGGGCAACGGACTACTAGATCGAAGACTTCGAACGCCGGTTATGTTCCCCACTTCGTCCACATGGATCTGCGCCAAGTATGATGTTTCAGCGCTCGACGTCCCCTTGATCGACAATGTAAGCCTAGGTATTTCTCTTGGCATCGAATTTTCCACCCAATCGACACCCTTATGAATCTCTACGCCGTTTGAGAGCCGAATCCGGACGGCAGCCAACGTCGCGCTTCTCGGGCATGTCTTAGCAACGCGAATGTCCTGAGCGATCAAAAGTTTTGTCTCTCCCGGCTGCAAGTCTCCTGTCACTCGCGAGAATTGGGGCCCTGCAGTTCCGCTTGCTGTCGCACCGTAGGTTAGCAGCATCGTTGACGCCTCCCCGTCGAACTTGTACTCGACCTGGAGAAGCACTTCGTGGATACCCTCGGTGCCATCGTTCCGAACCCCAAGGGCACCTCTGGTGACATAAGTCGATTGGACCTGATTTTCGCTGAGCCCGAGGAGCTTGCTGGCAAGCGCATTACCGACGTTGAGTGAAACGCCTGCACAAAATTCGCTGGTCTGGGCGGCCGCACGAGGGGGAAGGCAAACTTGCCCCAATGCGCTGGCAACCAATAATGTGAACAGTAGTGACCTTGTCATTTTTTCTTGCAATTTATCTCTTGATTTTCGTCAAAGGCTGGCATCGACTCTCCAAAGCAGAGCCACGGAACGTGCCACCGAATTATGCCCCCTAGGCCCAGTGTTCGAAATCTCTGGTGCCCGACCAGCGCGTTGAATTCGTCCGAGTAGGGAAAGCCACGTAGCTCGAGAAATTCACTCGCACCCGTCTCGACGTTCCTGGGCCAGAGCACCTCCGCACCGTCCGTAAATCCTTTGAGCTGTACGGTGGCAACATAATCCGCATCCATTTTGTTGCAGCGTACAGCCATAGGAGGTGTGTCCAGGCGAACCGGAGCCTCGCCCGAAAACGGAGAGTGACGGCAATCCGTCGGAGGAAACGGCGGTGGTGCCTCCTCCACGAACGGAAGCCCGCAAAAGAGCCAGTCGGGGCCGCCGAGCCCTGGGTCCTCACCCAGTGGCCCCCCTGGATCGCCAAATGGACCTAGACCACCGAACGGGTCACTGAGGGAAAGGTCCGCGAGTTCATTTTCAACTTGATTCCCTGGGTCCTGGTTGCAGTAATCAGCCAACATACCCGTTCGGTCGGTCCGGTTGATTGGATCACTTGCAACATAGGAGTAGCGGTTAAAATTTCTCGGCGCTGCTGTTCGCGTTACACTCACAGGATCCCCCGAGGAGAAACGGCCAAGGCGATTGACATATTCGCGGGCCCAGGCATAGTCGTTGCTTGATTCGCTCTCACGCTGATAATTTGTAAATAGCCACTCTGAATTGGAGACTGTCATGAACCAGGTCTCCCCAAAAGGAAACGTGCCGCGCTGATCCTGGATGCCACCACTTGAGTTGGTCCTCACGCGCAACGAGTGACGGTCGTTATGAAAATAGTAAGTTGAGCCACTTTGGACCGACGCCACGATCTTACTCCCCGAATAGAAATATTCATTCGTGGGAGAGGACGGGGCCGCGCCATTGATGTACTCGGCGATCAGGACCGGGCCGGAATAAATATAGACAGTTGTGGTGCCACCCGACACTTTATTCACGCGGAGGCCGTTGCCGTCGTAGGTGTATGTACCAGAGCCGAGACTGCCGCTGCTGGTTAACAGGCGATTCTCCGCGTCGTAGGTCAGCGTGTTCACGCCGTCGTACGTCATATTCCCATTGGCGTCGTAACTGTACCCGGATGTGGTGATATGGTTTGTCGTCGCGCTCGCCGTCACCGAATTTGTCGGGCACGTCAACCCCGTGCAGCCCGAAGCTATGCTCTGCGTCAGACGGTTTCCGTAGCGATCGTAGCCGAACGACAGTCCCCAAGCAGGATAGCTGGTTGACCCCGACGTCGAAGCCGAGGTCAGGCGGCCAATCGCATCATACGTGTAGTTAGCGTTTCGGCCCGAATCCACGCTATCCGTGATGCCTGCGACCTGGCCGTTGTTGCCTCCAGTCTGCGCATAGCTGTAGGTTTCGCCAAAAATCGTGCCTCCCATATTCGCATACGACAAACTCGTGAGCTGCCCTCGATTCGCCGAATAGCCAAGCGTTTCTGTCACGCCGTTACCGTAGGTTGCGCCGGTCAGGTGAAACAGCGGATCGTAGGTCAAACTACTCCACAGATTCGAGCTACCATTGGCAATCGACGAAAGCCGGCCAATGCTGTCATAGCTCCGATTGATCACCTTCCCCGAAGGATAAGTTACAGACGCGACGCTCCCAGCTTGGTTATAGCTATAGCTGATCGTATATGTAGTTCCGCTGACCACTTTCTGCAATTGCGTGAGCCGGCCCAGAATGTCGTACGTATAGGATTCGGAGCCCGGACCATCAGTCATCGTAATGATGCGCCCCTTGTTATTTTGGCTCGCACTTGTCCCGTAGGTGTACGTCACCGTCGGCGTCGCCGTGACACCTGTGTGGTTCGTAGTCACATCGTAGCTCACCTGTGTCAACCGATTCAGCGTATCGTAGGTGTAGTTTGTAATCACCCCACGCGCGTCAGTCTTCCGCGTCATTAAGTCAAAGGAATTGTACTGATAGCTCGTCGTCCCAGCTTCAGGCGTGGTCTCACTCGTCAGTCGACCCATTCCGTCGTAGCTGAACGATCGGGTCTGCGATCCTTGAGTGACCGTGGCAACTTTACCTAAAACTGTGTAAGTGTAGGAGGTTTGGACAGTCAAGCTGTTGTTGTTTGTCACATCGGGTTCAAAGGTGCTTGTCATCCGTCCGGCACCGTCATACTGGACCTTCATTTGTTTGCCAGACTGATCCGTTGACGTGACTGTGTTGCCCGAGTACGACATCGTTTCCTGTTGCCCGTCTGGGTAGATCCGCTTCATCACTCGGCCGAGTGCATCATACTGCATAGTGACATAGTACTGCGGGCTGCCCAGATACGGAATGGACCGCTGATACGCCCGTCCCAATGGGTCGTCAACCTCCTGCGTGTTCGTGTAGACGTTGCTTGAAGCGTCGGTCGTGGTACTGGTCGTTGCTCGCCCTAGTCCATCGACATTCCGCGTGTTCGTGTTCATAGCCGGGCTCTGGACAGGTTTGCTCACGGCGAAGCTATTTTGTGTGTCGTTGTATGCGTAGGTTGTTTGGGCATTGTCCGGACGCGTGTCCGTCAGCACTCGCTTCCTGTAGTCGTACGTGTGCGATGTGGTCTGGCTGTTCGGATCCTGTTCGGTCAAAACATGACCTGTGTACGCACTATAGGTATGATTTGTCGTCAACTGAGGCCCGCCACTCGCCCCACAGGTATCCTGGTCTGGGTACGCGTACTGCGTCGTCGAAGAATACGCCCACGTCTTCGAATTGCAGCAGTTGAGGTCTGCTTGAGTCACGTTTCCGAAGCCGTCGTAGTAGGAATTGTGGGTGACGCCGCCGCTCTGCGTAGCCGCGGTCACGTACTTTGTGACCGAACTCGGGTTGCCCCTGGTCGTGAAACTGCACCCGAAACCTGAGTCGTTGTGCTGTGCCGCGCCCGTAGGACATGACGAAAGCGGGTTTCCGTCGAACGCTGTGTCCACTCGGTACTGAACGGTCCCGGTCGAGTCAGCGATCATCTTCGCGATTACGCGGTTGAGAATGTTCAAGCTGGTATAGGCGCTGGTCGAGAGAGGCGTGTATGTCGTCGTTCTGAGGACACCGCCTGGTCCGCCGGTCCCATAATCGTACTCTGCAGTCGACAGCAGAATTCCATTCGAGTCGAAATTCGTAACGACCTGCGACTGCTGGTTGTTCTCTAATATTGCGATTCTAGTTGCAGGAGAGCCGTTTGAAGCCCAAGTTGTATTTACCGTCCGCAACAGGGTCCCACTGGTGGAACTGCCTTGGTATATCTTCCGCTGGGTCTCTTCGCCGCTGGAATTGAACGTGAAAACCGATTGATTTGCCGCGGAATCGTAGGTCATCTGCGGTGTGGTTACCGTGGTCACCCAGTTGGAGCCGCTTGGTGCGCGGTTGAAAGTCCACGTCGAGGACGTGGTCCCATCGTTTTGCGTCCGCGTCAGGCTCAGAATTGTGCCGTCCGTGCAGTTGATGCCATCATTCGTACTGCCGTACTGAAATTGCGCATATCCACCATTCGGCAGGGTGACTTTCGAGACCCTTCCAGTGTAATAGCCGGAGTTTCCTGGCGTCCCCTCGTACGTGATTGTGTACGAGAGGCCGGTCGGCAGCGAGATGCTCGATGGCAGCGAGGCCGTGCCGGAGTATTCGGTGATGCCGGAACAGCCGAAATTGGTCTTAATGTTGTAGCTCGTCAGCGTGACGGCAGTCGTCTGGTAGTTGCCATTCGGATCGAGGACCTTGTACTGGATGCTGCCCGTTCCCGAAATGATCTTGAGTGCCACATGGCTGGCGCTGTCGGTCCAGTCAGTTTCGCTTCCGTTCACCGCTGCGCTGGCATAATTTCCATTCGTATCGGTGATCTTGCTTCCCACAAGAATTTGCGTGCCGGACTTGTTGTATAGGATCCCGCTTTCGGAATTTAAGTAGTAGCCGCTCCCATCAGTTGCAGCACTGGCTGTCGTCCCGAACGTTCCGCCCGTGCATGGATTGGTGTACCAACTGATCGAAAACGGGTGTCCCGTCCCGGTGCCGTCGTAATAGATGTAGTTGGATTGCCTGTTATACGAAACCAAGCCGTCGCCGGACATCTTGCATTGCCCTGCGTAGGCGCTTGTACTGGTGACCACCCCGGTAGGAAAGAACTTCATCCAGCCCCAGCTCGGGTTGCCGCTCGCGTCTGTCACCGACACCCATGTACCGCTTGAAATTTGCCAAAGCAACGAGTTGTAGGTTAGCGAGAAATTCAAATTCATGCTTCGACCCTGGCTGCTCATAATGGGAATCGAGAAATTCGTGTTCAGGTTTTGGCGGTTCGTCGTGTCAAATGCGGCGCTGTCAAATGAGCCGTACATCGGGAAACCGGTACCTGGGCCCTGAGCTCTCGCCGTCGCGCCCCAAGTCAGCAATGCCAAAAAGACGGGAAGCTTCTTCATAGACCCTCCTATTGGACTGGAAATTCCTGGTTCGTCAGGCCCGTATTGAAGGCTACTCGCTGGATGGTGATGCTCACAGACGGTGTACCATTGAAGGACTTTAGGATCGACAGCGGGTAGAAAGCTCCGCCCATATTTTGGTAATTGGAGTAATAGACATCGACTGTGATCCGCGGCTCGGAACCACCCGCCACACGATGAGTGTAGGAGAGTCTGGTTGGTAAATAGGAGGCGGCATCGAGCCATAGGTCAGCAACGGTGAATTCTGAGAGGGCCTGCATCTGAGGCACCGACGCGTAGGAATTCCAGATCTGAACGTGTTGAACGGACACCCCGTTGAGAGATTCGAGCCCGATATACTTATATCCGGTATCGGGATTGTTGAGCGCACTCGCGATCAGCGGGAGCGGGAAGTACGGGCACTGGCTGGTTTGAGTCAACTCCATTGAGAGTGGGGTACTAGCTGCCCCACTTATCTCGCTTGCTTGACCCTGCGAATAAACAATAGTTGAGCCGTGAGGCGTTTGGATCTGCTCGGACGTCTGGTCCGCCCCCCGCGTGAGGATGGTGACCGTTCCATTTTCGGTCAACGAGCCTGCGACCGTTGTAATTGTCCCAGTGGCAGTGGAGTCCGAGGGCGTCGTTGTTCCCATCGCAACAACGCTCTGCTGCAAGACGCTCACAGCTTGCGGGTCTTGAGTGGCTGTCGTCGTGGTCGTCTGGGTTTGTGCCGCCGCAATTTGTAGAACGAGTCCAAAATAGATAACAAGGATGGAAAGCGGGCCGAGAGGAAATCGCTTCATATGGCCTCCCGAACTGGGAATTTCGCGCGTTGTACACGATTGACCGAATAGTTGTCAATTGAAATCATACACAGACGTACTAGTTCCTCAGAAGGTACTAATTCTCATTATTGGCAAGTATGTTCGACGGACGAATCGTTGGCTTCAAAGGACGGGGCCGATCAATTTGAGGCTTTAGGGCGGGAGGGTAACCAGGTGTTTGGTGAAATATCCTCGGATAAGTAGCAGGGGTCAAATCGTGACCCTCAGCAGTCAACGCGCTCGAACATTGCGAGTTGATATTTCGAGGTGTATATTCCCACCCGGTTGACGTTGACTTGGGAATCTCGCCTCGAATAATTGCGGACGGAGGTGCATTCAGCTGATGCCTGGCGTTGCCGTCGCGAAAGCACTGGAACCTTGCCGAAGATTCCGCAAAGCGGACATTGCAACTTGGGTCGCCCATGTGAATGGCCGCAAATGCCGGAAGTGCGTCGAACTTGCTAAGTACTTCGAGCGAGAATCCTTGAAGCGAGTATTTTTCAGAAACCATCGCAATTAGGACACAGCGAGATCCATGCAATGTAAAATCGGCGTGTTTGGTTGGGGGAAGCCGCCAGAAGCGGTTGCAATTGCCTGAAGCCAGCCTGACCTTGGGTTACATTAGGACGCAATGTCAGCGAAGAATCCAATAATAAAATGCAAAGGCCGGAAATGGAAAGTATGGGTCGTTGACGAAACTGATGTGGCGATCACAGTTCGGGTTTACCCGCTCAGGGTAATGAAACCGGTTGAATTCACTTTTCCGTTCAGGAATGAGTTCAGAGCTTTCGACAGCCTTGCAGCTGAAGCAATCGATCGGTATTTAGAAGCACAAGCACCCGCGAAACGCTGTGCTCCTCCTCTACCTGTTCGCAGTCCCTGGCAATCTCGTGGTTGGCCGAATTATTCTCAGGAGCCATGAGTTCGTTTGCTGGTCATCTGGCGCACTCGCACTCCACATGTCCGATAATCCGAAACCGGACAAGTACCCCCTAGCGCTAGCTTCCCGCGGGCCTACTAAGGAACCTCTCACAGGTAAATTGTGCCGCGAAGGGGTGGGAATCCTCCTTTGCGGCCGCCAAAAAGGAGTGCCGGCCGGAGAGCCAAGATTTTTGCCAATTTTTTTCGTATTTCTTCGCGGGCTGTTTTCCATTTTCTCCCAGTAAGCAGCAAAAGTCCCACGTGGGACATCCACCGATTCTCAGAAGGACACAAACGCTTGAAGGCAACGGGCACCACGCTCCTTCTACTCCGCCCTGCGGATTAGGTCGCTGAGCCTCATGTCCAGAGCAGACGCCAGGGCGTTAGCAACCTCGATCCCCACGCTGACCTTGCCTAGTTCGATCGAGCTAATATACGTGCGATGAACGTTCGCTCGTTCCGCGAATTTTTCCTGAGAGAATCCTAGCCCCTCCCTTTCGCGGCGGATGGCCCGTCCAAAGGTGAGGCGGGAAAATCTGGTTGCCTTTGGCACGCCCCACTTCTAATATCCTGAAGACTATCAATCTACAGACGATCCTCTACAGGCGAAAGAAATGAAGGGAGTGGCCCGTCTGAGATGAGATTGTCGAGACTTGCTGTTCCACTTGGGACGTGCGATTCGAAGCAGGATTCGCGATGACCTTTTGCCCGACACGACGACTTCTTCTGCTGATTGCTCTTTCATTCGGCTTCGTAATATCACCTGCCCGGGGTCAGACCCAAACATCCAATCGCCAATCTATGTCGTTCGCGGCCGAGGACCTGTTTCAGCGCGTCTCGCCCAGTGTCTTTGTGGTTGAAACGCTAGACGGAACGGGGACTGTGCTTGCTTTCGGCAGTGGCATATGCGTGGGCTCGGAACTGGTCGTCACGAACACACACGTTATCGAAAAGGGCGTAGCGGTGCGAGTTCGACACCGTGACAACACATGGCCGGCGAGTGTCGAACGCATTGACTTAGGCACCGATCTCTCGGTGCTGAAGGTAGAGGGGCTTAGTGCACCAAGCCTGAAACTCCGGCCCTATTCCACACTCCAAGTCGGTGAACGGATTTTTGCGATTGGGGCACCGGAGGGGATGGAGCTAACCCTCTCGGAGGGCATCATCTCAGGACTTCGGAAGCTCGAAGATGAAGGCCTTGTCATCCAAACGACGGCTTCTGTTTCCCATGGCTCAAGCGGTGGCGGACTGTTTGATACTGAGGGACGACTTGTCGGAATCACGACTTTTACTCTGATGGAGGGGCAAAACCTGAATTTTGCGATACCGACAGACCGAGTTCTCCTTCAGCCAAGCTGCTGGGACATCTACCGAAGCGTGATTCTTGCCAAAGAGGCCCATGCTTTCCCTAGAGTCACGATCAAGAATGCGCAAGAGACAGTTTTTGATGAAATTCGAGAAGGGAACTCCGCGGTTGAGTTGTGGCCGAGCTCTGCACTTGCCCACTACTGCCTGGGCCACGCTCTTCTAGTCGGCGTGTTCGAGCAACAGGGTCATTTGAATCTGACAGCGCCTTCGCCGCTTGAAACACAGTGGCTCTTCCAAGCAGCGATCGCCGAACTGAAGGTCTCGATTCAACTCAATCCGCATCGGGCCGATGCTCACGAGTGGCTCGCCCTCGCTTATCAGAAGACGGACAACCGCGATTGCGCCAGAGAATTCACAGATGCCATAAGGGAAGAGCCGAAAAGCGCCCTGCTGCACTACGAACTTGCAAAATGTCTCTCATATTTCGGCAACAAGGACGGGGCTTTACGGCAATTCAGGCGTGCCAACGAGTTAAGTCCTCTTGACCATGTTTTTGAAGCTGATTACAAAAAGGCGCTGCTTGAGTCGGTGAATCAAACTCACGGCAAAGGAGCGCCGAGGTGAAGGTTCGTTGTTTCCGGGTGGATTTCTCGAACGGTATTGAAGACCGAGGAGTAGAGCGCACTTTGGAAGAGAAACCCAAGGGCAAAGGCCCTCCGCACCCGCGTGACCGATTTCGATTATTTTGGGACAAAATCAATTGTCCCACTTGGGACATCTTCCGAAACCCTGCAATAATCGCCGCCAAAAGCTACTTTGATACCTCCGAAGTAAGGCCTTAAAGTCGAATTTACGCACTCAGCGTGGACTCGCATAGTCAGGAAATCTACCAGTTGATGAATCATTTGGCGCTCCGGAACGGAATGGGCGATACCTGCCCAAAATGACCCGGATTGCAATGAAACTGTCGTTTCCCATCGATTGAGTGCCTCAAACTGCCGATTGATGTCACCCCAACGAGTAGGAGGCCTCCGAACACTGCTGTCGTCAATTTGACGGCCCGCCGGAACAACGTATCTGCACAAAATCTCGCCTAAGAGGGGCTTATCCGCTCCGAAAACGAGGTTATCGGCCAATCTCCTACCCAAGGCGGTCACGGAGACATTCCGCCAAAGGGTGCTTATCCTCCCTTTACGTACGAAGGTTGTTGCCCGCGGATCAATGCGGTTCCTGAGCGGAACAAACCCATTGATATTTCAACGGATTCAAATGGCAGCCATAAACGGATTTGTCACGCGGATGCTGTCTGATCGCACCTTACGGATGCGGCGTATGAATGGCTTTGAAATGCGACAAAACGGCAATTTGGAACGGCTTCTGATCCTGAGTTCACCCCCGTGCGAGAAACCTAAATATTCGATTTCGCGTCTTTTGCCTGGACAACAACACCGAAAATCATCTAGAAATTTAGGAAGAGTTGGAGAGTGTTGAATGAGACGTGGACCGTGGCGAACCCTTACGGAGGAGTGCACGCAACTGGAGATTTCCGACGTCGTCCGTGCGGGAGTACTTTCAGCCGATTCTGGGTCAGTGTGCTACGTTCGATGGCGTGATGCGGACGGCTGTGAGGTCGGCTTCATGAGATTCGTCATCGTAAAGGACGCAGAGGGGATCCCTATTTTGCGGTTTTGCAACCGCGTCCGCCCTCCAGTTGCCGGAAGGGCATGGATTTTGAACCAAAATGTTGAGATTACTTGGTCGAAATGCCGTTTCGGTGGGGGGCGATTTTGGTTTCAATGCCCGCGAGCCGATTGTAGGCGAAGGGCAGCGATTCTGTACTTGGTTCAAGGGAGTCAGGAGTTCGGCTGCCGAGTGTGCCTGGGTTTGTCGTACCGCAGTTGCCGAGACAGCGACAAGAGATTGAGCCGGCTCCTCCGGCTGCCGCCTCAACTGCTCAACGACATACTCGTGTCTGGGACCGTGAAACAGAGGTTGCTGGCCGTTCGGGCGTGCACGCTTCGTTTTCGCCGGATGCAAAACAAAGCAGCACCCGCTGCTTTCATGTCGTGATAGGGATTGCCCGGCGAACTAGATAGCTGTGGGCGGGAGTTCCGGTCAACCCAATTCTTGCGAAGATTTTTTATATGAATCCGACGCAGACATTCAAGATGAAAACCCCGCTCGACGAGGACTTGGCCGCATTAGAGAAGTTTGCAGAAGACCCTCGACAGGATGAGATCCAGAGGGGAAAAGCGCGAAAAGCCGCAGCGGAGATCCGTGTCTTGGTCACGCGAGCCAGTTACCTTTTGCACTGTGCGAAAATGATGAAACTGGACTCCTGGTGTCGGGCGTTAAGTGACGCTGACCTGGCAGGGTGGGTCGCTGATAGTGGTACGGGTCGCCGCTCGGTTTTGTACAGTATTTTGGGAGCCTTTGCAGCCTGCTCCCTTCAAGAATGCAATGCGTCTTCGGAACTCCACGTGTGGAGCCGAACTCAGCAGTTATATGAAATTTTCTGTATTGCACTCACCGAGGAGTTGGGGAGCCGGCAACTGCAAAACGAAAACGTCGAAGGGAGACTCGTCCGCCGTTTGCTCGTAGAAGAGGACGCTCGTGGCGACCTGCTCAGCGGGCTTGGGAAATGGATCACTGGGTGGCTTTGGTTGCCAGGCGACCAGAAGGAAGGGCGGCGCGATGCGGTGTCAGTGGTGACTGCAAAAATCTGGGAAGACATCCGTGAGTTCACCACCCTAACTCCAATAGCTGCCAATCCCGCGGCACTGACGGCTTTCATAGCTGGGAAGTTCAATCGAGTTCCGGGGCGGGCACGCGACCACCTGCGGACTGAAATAGAGACGGCATGTCGTCGAGGAATAGGAGAGCTTTCGCAGTTAGGCGATCACGAAGCCCATACTCAAGTGCAACTCGTCGAGCAACTCCCTGCCCCGAACAATTTTTCTGAGGAGTCGGACCGAAAACTCTTGGTCGAGCAACTCTTAACTCGCGCGGGCCTCTCTGATTTGGAAGGCGCGGTTATCGAACTCCACTATTTTGAGGGCAAAACCCAGGGAGAGACGGCCGCGTCCCTCAAGGTCTCACAAGGCCGCGTGAGTAAAGTGCTTAGCGAATTAATTCAGAAGATGCAAGCCCTTCATTTTCAGCGCGGTACCAGTGCACCTGCGCCCGAATAGGCTTTCCTTCCGATTACACCTCGATATTTCGGAATATTTTCCCCTCCTCATCCCCTAGTAATTAAGTAGAGGGAACGAATGGGACAATTTTCAATCGAGATCACGTTGGATGCAGGAGGCGTCCGTGGTGTTCGCGTCTTCGGGAAAGACTGGGAGCACGGGACAGCCGCCTATGCGCTCTTGGAACGCGTGGGCCCAGCAATCCAGCAACTCGACGAAGCGGCGAAATCGTGCGCTACAACCAGTCCGGGGACTTCATCGGGGAGGGGTGAAATTCAATGAGTGCTCCCACGTTGAAAGACCAGACTTTGTTGCAAGTGGGGCTCTCGGGACGCCCACAGAGGTGCAGGGATGCAGATTCCACTGGCGCTGATGTCCCACTTGGGACAAACAAGCAAGAGCCATTCGGACTCGACGCCAGCAGCGGCCTGGGAACGCAATTGAAATCGCCGACACTGCATTCTGTGAGGCGGATGAGGAACCTAATCGCAGCGCGTGGTGAGATTAACCGCCGGCTAGGGGCGGCCGGCGGATTCCCCTTCGAGGCATACGTGGATCCGAAAGGATACGCTCGGCGGGATCCCAATATCTACCTAGCCTACTATTGCCACCCGATGAAGTATTTGCAAGGAGAATTTGCGTATTGCTGTCCGTACGTCCCCGAGCCCACGGTGTTGATACGGGTAAAGGGCAGAGTCGTCGAAAACGGGACAATATCCAGCAAAATCATAGAGCGAGCCATTCTTAGAAAGTTGAGCATCAACCTCGACCGTCACTTTTCGGACCAAAATTATGCATTTAGGCCGGGAAGGTCCACACAAATGGCAATCCTCCGAGTCAGGGAGGCCATTCGCCGTGGCCTCCGTTGGGCATTGAAGTGCGACATTTCGCAATTCTTTCCGACAGTAAATCGAGAAATACTCGAACGGCAACTACGCCACACGCTCGCTGACCAGACGCTTTGCGAATTCATTCTGTGTGCCAATGCGCCAAGGATCCGCTCTCTGAACTGGGGCAAATTTTGGCAGAGGACTAAAGGGATTCCTCAAGGAAACATCCTTTCACCATTCCTCTCGAATCTCCACCTCAATGGGTTCGACCGAGCGTGCTCAGAACTGGAATATGCTCGCTACGCCGACGATATTCTGGTGCTCGGGTCCTCCCGAGAAGAGGTTGTAGCTGCCCGAGAGCAGATCAAACAACTTCTATCCGAGTTGGGACTCAGCCTTAACCCTGAAAAGACATTCATTCGAGACCTATACAAGAAACCTCTCACATTTCTTGGCTACCAGCTACGCGGCGGCAATGTTTACCCGCCAATGAAGGCGATTCTGAGGTTTGAAAGAAAACTACGAGTTCGGGGGCAAGAAGCTCGCAAACTCAATCTTATGAAAGGCTTCGTGAACCGGTACCGAATTGGCCCGGTCAGAAAGTTATTTCGGCGGATTGACCGAGAGCTACGACCGTACTACCCGGTAGGGGCGACCTTAACGGGGATACTGGACCGTCCAGCGAGAGTTCGGAAGGGCGAAGGTAGCTTTAAGGAACTATTCGCTGGTCCCAAGGGCAAGGCTGCACAGCTTACGGCAAAGAAAGCCCATTTGCTTGGGCAGGGCCCCGTTGCCGCTGCAGCCGGGGAGCAGGATGCAGATTTGTATGCCTGCTCCCTTGCCCCGATGGAAGTGAGCCACAAATGATTCCCACCATGAGGGATCGCGCCTATTTGGATTACCTTCGCCGCCGACCGTGTTCGTTTTGCGGAAAGATGGCAAGTGAACCGCACCATTCTATCAGGCAGTTTCTAGGCGTAAGCACTGGGGGTGTGGGGAGGAAAGGGAGCGATTATCTGGCGGTGCCGGCATGTCGGTCATGTCATCGAAAAATCCATGATGGCACTTTGCGGGCGGAACGTATCGAGATTCTCGAGATGATCGTTGTCAACTTGACCTGTTTCGTTGCATGGCGGAAGTCGCGGCACCAGTGGGATTCGCATGAGGAACAATCGTAAGGCGCGGCGACCGCGGAGCGAGCATGACCAAGAATGCGATTACTGGGCATAAAAAATCATTAGCGCAGCTTGAGGTAATTATCGAGCGTGGCTTGTCTATTTTCGTCGAAGTCGGCGCCGCGCTGCTGCAGATTCGTGATTCACGGCTCTATCGGGAAACGTATGCCACCTTCGAAGATTACTGCCGGCAACGCTGGGGGTGGAGCCGGCGCTATGGCAACATGATTATCGCCGCAGCGCAGGTGACAAAGCTACTGGGAACCACGGTTCCCATCCCCGCGACCGAACGCCAGGCGCGTGAGCTAACACCGTTACTCGACCGACCAGAAGAAATGCGAAAGGTCTGGGTTGAAACTGTCGCCGAAGGCGAGCCGACAGCGGCAAGGGTGCGCGAAAAAGTCACTTCACGCCTGGCCGTCCATTTCTCCAGCGAGGCGGACGAATGGGAGACACCGCAAGATTTTTTCGACGTGCTCAATTCCGAATTCCAATTCACGACCGATGTGTGCTCACTCCCGAGTTCAGCGAAATGCAGGCGCTATTTCTCCCCTGAAGATGACGGCCTGTCAAAACCATGGACGGGTCGCTGCTGGATGAATCCGCCTTATGGCGATGAAATCCAGAAATGGATCAGGAAGGCGGCATTCGAGTCCGCAAAAGACCGAACAACAATTGTTGCTTGTCTTCTGCCAGCACGCGTCGACACAAGTTGGTGGTGGGACTACTGCCGATTCGCAGAGGTCCGGTTTATGCGCGGAAGGCTCAAGTTCGGAACCGCACCAAGTGCTGCTCCCTTTCCGTCCGCAGTGGTGATATTTGGTTGCCCACAGCGAGTGGTGTGGTGGGAATGGCAGAGAATGCGATCGGAGTCCTCCCTTTCTCTGCGAGGAAGCCAGGCGATGAAGAGAAGTTAACTGAACCAATGGCCAGCGCAGCAAAAATTGAGCAGTCTTCGAACGCGGACATCACTGCTTTCCCAGGCGCTAGCAATACGCCGAGCTTTGTTGCAAAGCACTACACGGTGGCTGAGATCGCGTCGCTCTGGAATCTAAGCGCTGATGCTGTGCGACAGATCTTTGAGAAAGAGCCAGGTGTTCTGATCATTGGTGACCAAAAGCCTCGCGGCCACAAACGGCGTTACAGGACTCTTCGCATACCAGAATTGGTCCTGGAGCGGGTTCACAAACGGCTGACACAGGTGTAAACTCCGCCGTCATGTTGACCATCTACCGAAGACACCGAAAAGACTGCAAGCATCGCGGCAAGGGTCGGAAATACCGGAATTGCAACTGTGCGATTTGGGTTCAGGGCAGCCTCGCCGGCGAGAGTATTCGCGAATCGCTGGATTTATTTGGTTGGGAAAAAGCCCAGGAAAAAGTCCGTGACTGGGAAGCGGACGGTCGAAAGCAAGTCGCAAGTCATACTGAGAGTCGATTGACGATCGAAGAATGTCGAATGAAATTCCTTTCCGATCTCCGGGCGCGCAAGCTGAGCGAATCGACTGTTTACAAATACGAGCTTCTATTCCGGCAACTCGAATCCTTCACCTTAAAATATCGCATCGAATTTCTCGATCAACTCGTTGTTGAAAATCTCGGAGTCTTCCGCTCGGAGTGGATTGATGGGCCTTGTTCGAGCCTGAAAAAGCTAGAACGATTACGCGCTTTTTTCCATTTTGCCCAGCAAAGGAAATGGGTCATCGAAAATCCAGCAAACGGTCTGAAGGCGCCTAAGGTACCCCTGCGGCACACAATGCCTTTCACTCGAGAGGAAATGATCCGTATTCTAGCTGCTCTCGATGTGTACGCGGAAACGGCAGGCATTACATATGCTCAGCGACTGCGCACCTTTGTTTTGCTGCTTCGATACAGCGGTATGCGTATAGGTGACACCGTACAGTGTGCCGAAAGCAGAATTACGGAGGATCGGCTCTTTCTTTATACGCAGAAGACAGGCGTTCCAGTCTATTGCGTTTTGCCATCTTTTGTAATCGAGGCGCTCAACGCGACGCCAAGATCGGCCAAGGGATTCTACTTCTGGAGCGGGACGTCGAAGCTCCACGGTTCAATCGGGAAATGGCAAGCGCGCGTGAAGCGTCTTTGTGAAATCGCGAAAGTCTCCAAGGGACACGCGCATCGATTTCGAGACACCTTCGCAGTCGAATTGTTACTTGCCGGCGTGCCGATCGAGCGCGTTTCTGTGCTGCTAGGGCATCAGAGCATCCGAGTCACAGAACGGCACTACGCGCCGTGGACAAGGTCAAGGCAGGAACAACTCGAGTGCGATTTGAAGCGGGCTTGGAGTGAAGATCCAGTTGCCATCGCGCAAATACAGGGTACACGACAGGTACACGGAAAAGCCGAAACGATTAACTGACCGCGGCGTAGAAAGTTAAGTTGGCTGGGGCGGTTGGACTCGAACCAACACCGTCCTCATTAACAGTGAGGTGTCCTACCAATTGGACCACGCCCCAAACCGTCGCCGTAATTGCTGCCTAGACTAGGCGTGAAGATCCTGGAATTCTACCGGAATTAGAATTTGCCTGCTGGCACTTTGTCGGTTGGTTCGGAACGGGGGATAGTGGCATACCCCCGCCGTGTGATTTAGAGGGGTAGGTGGCTATAAGATTCGGCGGTAGGTACCAGGGGAAGGAAGCCGGCCCAGCCCTCAATCCCCGAAGGGATTCTCGGCTTTCCTTCCCCTGACGTAATTCTCGGGTGCACGCGGGAAACCAAAGCTAAATGATTGAAAATGCGTGCCTTCACTTCTGTTCGCCGGGTAAAAAATCCTGACATGCAGTAAAAATTCCGGGGCGGCGGGCGAGAGGGCGTTTCCTGCTGACCTCGCCTTCGCCACTTCTTGACGACACCGAACAGGACTTGCTAAGGTGGGGAGTTACGCTGGGCTCATTGTACCCAGTGTATGGGAAGCCCGCCAGCAGAGAGGCTCCAGGGGAAAATGGGCTTAAAGAAGATCGTCATCCGGGGCGCCCGGCAGCACAACCTGAAAAACATCAGCCTGGAAATCCCGCGCAACACGCTGACGGTGATTACGGGGCTGTCCGGGTCCGGCAAATCATCGCTGGCGTTCGATACGCTCTACGCCGAGGGGCAACGCCGATATGTGGAATCGCTTTCGGCGTACGCGCGACAGTTTCTCGACCAGATGGAAAGGCCGGAGGTGGATTCGGTTGAGGGGTTATCGCCTTCGATTGCCATCGAGCAGAAAACCACCACGCGTTCGCCGCGTTCGACCGTCGGCACCATCACGGAAATTTACGACTACTTACGCGTGGTGTATAGCGCAATCGGGACGCCGCATTGTCCGAAGTGCGGCAACCCCATCACGCGGCAGTCCACCGAGCAAATCGTGCAGGCGGTGATGGCACGCAAGCCGGAGGATCGCATCATGGTGCTGGCGCCGGTGGTGCGCGGACGGAAGGGCGAGTACAAGAAAGAACTCGAGAAGTATGCGAAGGAGGGGTACGTCCGCGCCCGCGTGGATGGCGAGCTGGTGAATCTGGATGAGCCGATCCCGCTCGACCGGCGAAAAAATCACACGATTGAAATTGTGGTGGACCGGCTGCTGCTGAAAAATGGAATTGCTCAGCGGCTGGAGCAATCGGTGGAAACTGCGTTGAAGCTCACCGGTGGGCTGGTAACTATCGCGGTCGTGGGTGGCCAGGATACCGTTTACTCCGAAAAGCTTGCCTGTCAGGATTGCGGAATTTCCGTCCCGCAACTTGAGCCGCGCTCGTTTAGTTTCAATTCTCCATACGGCGCTTGCGCGGAATGCCATGGGCTGGGCTCGAAATATGACTTCGATCCTGCGAAGGTGATTGTGGACTGGTCAAAGCCGTTGTTTGAAGGCGGGCTGGGCCCCAGTTCCGGCTCCACTTTTTTGCAGCGCACCATGCAACTGGCGGCCGCGGCGCATGGATTTGATCTGGCGACGCCATTCGAGAAATTTTCACGCAAAGTGCAGAACTTGATTCTGCACGGAAACCCAGCGAACGGTGGGTCCATGAAGGGGCTCAATTTCCAGGGAGTGCTCCCGCACCTCGAGAGCAGTCTTGAAGAATCGAAATCCGATACCTACCGCGAATGGCTGACGCAGTACATGTCCCCAGCGCCGTGCACTTCGTGCCGCGAACGTCGCCTGCGTCCGGAAAGCCTGGCCGTGAAAATCGCAGGATTTTCGATTGCGGACTTCACGGCGCTTCCACTCACGGAATCTCGCGCCGCCGTGGACACAATTCGCAAGTATCTCAATCTGCGGCAGCGAAAAATTGCGGGACGTCCACTTGCTGAAATTGCTGAGCGCATTGATTTTCTGCTCGCGGTCGGGCTTGGGTATCTGACTCTCGACCGCTCGGCGGCAACGCTTTCGGGCGGCGAGGCGCAACGAATCCGGCTGGCCACGCAAATTGGGTCTAGGCTCCGTGGAGTCTTGTATGTTCTCGACGAGCCTTCTATCGGCCTGCACGCGCGTGACAATGGGCGTTTGCTCTCGACTCTTGAAACTTTGCGCGACCTTGGCAACACCGTGCTGGTGGTCGAGCACGATGAGGAAACAATTCGCCGCGCCAATCATGTGGTCGATCTCGGCCCCGGCGCGGGGAAGGCCGGCGGATATCTGGTTGCGAGCGGCACGCCGGATGAAATTGCCGTGAACCCTTCCTCGCTGACGGGAAAATATCTTTCCGGCCAGATGAAAATTCCTGTCCCGGAGCAACGGCGCAGCCCGAACGGAAAGTCGATCGTCGTGATCGGCGCGCACGGCAATAACCTGAAAAACATCGACGTCACATTTCCGCTGGGATTGCTGACCGTCGTTACGGGCGTCTCGGGCTCGGGAAAATCCACTCTGGTGAACGATATTCTTTATCGCGCACTGGCCGCGAATCTTTATCGATCGATGGAGAAGCCGGGTGCGCATCGCGCCATCAACGGAATCGACCATATTGACAAGGTGGTGCAGATTGATCAGGCGCCGATCGGGCGGACTCCGCGGTCGAACCCGGCCACCTACACCGGCGTGTTCGCGCCGGTCCGAGAACTTTTTGCTATGCTGCCGGAATCACGCGAGCGCGGATACCGCCCCGGGCGATTCAGCTTCAATGTGAAGGGCGGCCGCTGTGAAGCATGCCAGGGGGATGGGCAGCGGCGTATCGAGATGAATTTTCTGCCGGATGTGTACGTCACCTGCGAAGTGTGCCGTGGCAAGCGCTACAATGCTGAGACGCTGGCGGTGCGGTACAAGGGCTACTCGATTTCAGATTTACTGGATTTGCCGATTGAAGAAGCGCTGAAGGTGATGGAAAACATTCCGGCGATCCAAGTGAAGCTGCAAACGCTGGTGGACGTGGGGCTCGGCTATGTGCAACTCGGCCAGTCGGCCACCACGCTATCGGGCGGCGAAGCGCAGCGCACTAAACTGGCGCGCGAGCTTTCACGCAGGCAGACAGGCCGGACGCTGTACATTCTAGATGAACCGACGACGGGCTTGCACTTCGACGACGTTAAAAAACTTCTCGATGTGCTGAACCGGCTGGTGGGGCTCGGCAACACGGTGCTGATCATCGAGCATCATCTGGACGTCATCAAGCAAGCCGACTGGATTATTGATCTGGGACCGGAAGGCGGAGAAGAAGGCGGGCGCATTGTGGCGCAGGGCACGCCCGAGCAAGTGGCACGCGTGAAAAAGTCCTACACCGGGCAGATTCTCGCGCGCGCTTTGAACGGCGCAAACGGGAAACACTTAAAATGAATTTCGACGACCAAAATCCGTTTGCCCCTGACCCCACGCAACCTAGGGATCCTCCCGCGCAGGCGGCGCCGGTCTCCGATGGAGAACTACTTCCTGGTCTCAAGCATTTCGCTCACGAAGCTCCGAATGGCCCGCAAATTCCGGATGACTTGCGCGTGCCATGGGGTTGGGGCAACTTGGTGCTTTTTGTTTTGATGTACTTCGTTCTTGGAATCTTGGTGGTGATTGGGCTGGCGGCATACGGAGTAAAGCCGGCAGACATCCAGAAATTTAGCGCTAAGCAAGGCCCCTCGCTCATTCTGAGCCAAGTGGTGATTTCTCTCGCGCTACTCGGGTATCTGGCCGCGGAGATGCGGTACCACTTCGGATTGCCCTTCTGGCGAACAATCGGCTGGCGTCCACTCGAGACTGGCAGGTTGCCGAGAGTGTACGCCTACGGCCGATACGTCTTGGCAGGCTTCTTCTTGTCGATGGTGATGCAGCTCGCGTCGGCATCGATAAGGACGAAGGCGAAGTTGCCGATCGAAAATCTTTTCCAGGACCGGCACACGGCAATCCTATTTTTGTTGATCGCGGTGACGCTTGCCCCCGTACTGGAGGAAACGATTTTTCGCGGCTACATTTACCCCGTCATCGCGAGGAGTTTCGGGGTGGGAACGAGCATTGCCGTCACTGGCACACTGTTCGGGATGTTGCACGCGCAACAACTCTGGCCAGCGTGGGGGCAAATTGCGCTACTGATCATCGTGGGGATTGTTTTCACGTATGCGCGCTCGCGAACGGGCACAGTGGTTGCGAGCTATCTGATGCACCTGGGCTACAACGGATTTCTTTTTGTTGGGTATCTCATCGCGTCACATGAGCTCCACAATCTCCCCGGCGGGTGATTTGGAATGTCTCCCTCCGGCGTGTCAAACAGGAAACAGCTGGAATGAAATTTCGAAACGCGTGTGGCGATTGTTGCGTCGCGCGGCAGGAGAGGAAAATCATTGCGCACTGTTGAACCTATCCGCTGGACGAGCGAGGGAGTGGTGGTCCTGGATCAGCGGCGCTTGCCCGGCGAAGTGATCCATCACACCTACACGGACTACCGCAAGCTGGCGCAAGGAATCACGAACATGGTGATCCGCGGGGCGCCGGCCATCGGGGTGGCGGCGTCCATGGGGATTGCGCTTGGCATCCAGCACTCAAAGGCAAAAACACTCGCAGAAATGCGCTCCGAATTTGTGGCGATTTGTGAGGCCTATGCGCACACGCGTCCGACGGCAGTTGATTTGTTCTGGGCCATCGAGCGATTCCAGCGCCGCTTCGAAGAACTGGCGCGGGCCGCGGAAAAACAAGGCGAGGCGGGGCTCGATGGCATTCGCACATCACTTGTGGAAGAAGCACAAGCGGTCCATCGCGAGCGAAAAGACGGGGACGAACGCATCGGTCGCTTCGGTGCTGAGTTGCTGCCGAAAATCGGGCGCGTGATGACGCAGTGCAACGCCGGTGCGCTGGCAACGGGTGGAATCGGAACCGCGCTGGGCGTGATTCGCATGGCTATCGAGGGCGGCTACCGCATTGATGTGCTGGTTCCGGAAACCCGCCCATTCCTCCAGGGAGCGCGATTAACCGCTTGGGAATTGCAGCAGGACCGCATACCGTTGACGCTCATCACCGACAATATGGTGGGACATTTCTTGAAGACCGGCGGTGTGAATGCGGTTGTTGTGGGCGCGGACCGCATCGCGCGCAATGGTGACACCGCAAATAAAATCGGCACCTATGGAATTGCGGTGCTCGCAAAAGAAAACCATGTGCCGTTCTACGTGGCCGCGCCAATCTCGACGCTCGATTTTTCTCTATCTAGCGGGGAACAAATCCCCATCGAGGAGCGCTCCTCCGCGGAAGTGACGCACCTAGCTGGCGTGCGCATCGCGCCTGATGTTCCCGCCGCGCACATCGCCTTCGACGTTACACCCGCTCGATTCATAACCGCCATCATCACAGAGAATGGCGTGGCCCGTGAGCCATTCGAGGATTCCCTCAAAAAGGTGGCGGCGACCAGCAGTCATACTTTCCCCCGATAAGTAAACTCAGGCGCACGTAAAAAAACGCTCAGAAGCCGGAGGGGCGACGCTTGTGCCATTCCGAAGCATTTTGGAAATTGTGTGCGAAGCCGATGCAGGTGTCGTCGGCGAGCGCGGGGGCCACGAATTGAATTCCGACGGGCAAGTTTTCTTTTGTAAAGCCGCAAGGCACCGAAATGGCGGGGAGGCCGGCGATATTCGAAGCCGCAATGATGCTGTGGCGCTCGCTTGTGTCAGTAGGAGTTGTCGTGGGTTTCGCAGTTGTTTTATCGGCAGGTTTATCCGCGGACTTGTCGGATGGTTTTCCGCCCGGTTTGTCCGAGGATTTTTCTACGGCGCTTTTCTGAGGCGCATTGAAATCCACATCTATGCGCGGGGCCGGGCGCAGGCGGCTGGGTGCAACCAGCACCTCGAAGCGCTCAAACATTTTCGCGAGGTCCGTCTGGATCTGCGAGCGCAGGCGGAAAGAATCCAGGTAGTCGGTGGCAGGGACGGATAGAGCTGCGACGAGGCCGATCTTCTGCGATTCATCAACGAGCTGCTGCAATTTTTCGCTTTGGATGAAAGGGCGAAAAATCGAAGCAGCTTCGGAGGAGTAGAGCGTCACGGCGATAGCGGTGTAGGGATAATCGGGGAGTTCCATCTCCTCGAGCTTGGCGCCGAGGCCTCGCAATGTCTCTAGCGCGACGTTGAAAGCCATCTCGACTTCCGGATCACCTTCGGCTTTGAAATCCGGGCGAATCACGCCGATACGCTTGCCCTCGAGAGCCGCCCGACCCGGAGCAACGCGGCGCGCGGGGCGCGAAATGTAGGGCGTGCGTACGGAAGTTTCATCGAGCGGATCGAATCCTGCGATGGCGGCGAGCACCAGGCCGCAATCAGAAGCAGTGCGGCACATGGGGCCGAGCTTGTCCATGGTCCAGGAAAGGGCCATGGCGCCGTGGCGGCTCACGCGGCCGTATGTCGGACGCAAGCCCGACACGCCTGAAAATGCCGAAGGCGTGATGATCGAGCCCAGCGTTTCCGATCCGATCGCGAATGCAACGAGCGCGGACGGCACCGCTGCGCCGGGCCCGCTGGAACTTCCTCCTGCCCAGTGGTCTATATTGAACGGGCATCGCGAAGGGCCTTGCAGCGAAGCGGATGCGTTGGAGTATCCGCCCCCTCCGGCCAGTTCGATCATCGCCAGTTTCGCAACAAGGATGGCGCCTGCATCGGTGAGCTTGCGGATAAGGGTCGCGTCGTACTCGAAAACTTGATCGCGAAACGGCGGCGCGCCCCAAGTGGTCTTGATGCCTTTGGTGGCGAGCAAGTCTTTCGCGCCGAAAGGAATTCCATGGAGCGGTCCCCGATAATTTCCGGCGTCGATTTCTTTTTCGGCTTGCTTCGCCTGCTGCAGAGCAAGCTTCGAAGTGATTGTGGCGACGGCGCCGAGCTTGGGACCGAATTTTTCCAGTCGCGCTAGATAGGATTCCGTCAATTGCACGGGGCGAATTTTGCGCGCTTGGATCTGCGAGCCCAGTTCGCGGACACTCATGTACAGGATGTCGTCTGAGAGCATGCAGCTAGCCTTTCACCGGCGGGCGATGCGCCGCCGCGCGAACGCGAAAAACGAAAGCGGGCTCGAGATCGTATGGCAGCGTGCGGCTCCGCAGGGCGGCGATGTCTTTCTCCCTCTCGGCGATAGCCTCCTGCACTTTCTTTTCTTGGTCGGCCGTGAGCAGCAGTTTCGTGGGCGGCTTGGGCGTGGCGGTCTGTGTTTGAGGGGCCGGGGTTAGAGGAAGCGAGGTTTGCGCGAGCGGCGCGGTGGGCGCAGCGCCGGCAAAGGCGCCAGCTGCGGCGAGACGATGGAATTCACGGCGTGTAATGCCTTTCATAGCTCGATCCCTCCCGCAAAACGGTTCGTCATCGGGCGCTCCCGACCAACTTTTCGACTTCGGTCAATTCTTTCGGCACTGCGGAGGAAAGGATCTCCGGCGCGCCGTCGGTGATGAGAATGGTGTCTTCGACGCGATAGTGCATGCGTTTTTCTGGAAATTCGAATAGCGGCTCGACGGTGACAACCTGGCCGGCCTTCACCGGACCTGAGGGACGGAACACATCATGCGTGGCGAAACCCACGAAATGACCGGGAAAACCTCGCCACTGGTCGCCAATTCCCGCTTTTTCGTAGACGGCTTGACCGGCGGCGGAGGCTTGCTCGTAGGAATGGCCGGGAGTGAGCAGGGCGATCACCGATTTCTGGGCATCGAGATCCACCGCGTACCATTTCGCTTGTTCGGGCGTGAATTTTCCGCTGATGTTGAAGGTGCGCGTGATGTCCATGGTTTCGTGATCGAGCGAGCCCGCGAAATCGAAGACTACAAGCTCATTCGGTTCGATTTTGTGACGATTGGAGAAGTAATGGATGGTGTTGATGTCGCCTCCTGAGCCGACGATCGCGGGATAGGACATGCCTTGCGCGCCGTGGTCGGAGTAGTAGAAAAAAGCGCGAGCTTCGATTTGATATTGATACATGCCGGGATGTGCGTGCGCGATGGCATCGGCGTTGCCCTCGGCGCTGATTTTTCCGATGCGGCGGAGGAGGGCAATTTCGTCGGCCGATTTGAGGTTGCGCAAGTTGTCTATCGCGGGAGTGAGGTCGCGGAAATGCGCCATGGCGTAGCGCTCCTGGAGGAGTTTCGCGGGCGCGAGATCGCTCGGGAGTGGCTCGTGATACGGATGCGCGAATTTCCAGGCATGATCGCGGCCCACTTCGGGGCGCGCGCCATCCGCTTTATCGGGGAATCCCAGTCGCACCCAGAAATCGGCGCTAGGAGTGCGGCCTAGAATCGAGGACAGCATGATATCGAGATTGCCGATGGGCAGGACGGTGTTGTAGCCAAGGCTTTGCTGATCCGATGCAGGAAGTGCGAGCAAATTCGGGCCATAGACTTGCGCGGTGCGGCCGGCCTGCTGCGGTTCGTAGATGGTGACAGCGCCCTTTTCGAGATCCACAAGCATCACGGCGCCGGGATCCTGCAAACCGGTGAAGTAAAAAAAATCGTTGTCTTCGCGATAATGAGCGGCTTCGGGAATGTCGTTGCGCGCAAACAGAATGGCGTAACCGGTTTTGAGTTGGGCGGCGAGCGCCGCGCGGCGAGCGGCAAAGGCTTGCGGGCCGCCCAAATCGTCGATGGCCTGGCGGTCGGTGTACTGCGCCCGTGTCAGGAAAGCACAAAGGAAAAACAACGCAGCGGCAGCCGTCGCGTGAACGATTGTGCCGGCTCTGGTCTTCCAAGGATGATTCATGTCTCTCCCCGATTCGCGTATGGCTCATGTCAGGCGCGAATGCGCGGATGAGCTTATCGCAGATTTTCCGGCATTTATAGGCCTGAGAAACTTTGGCGCGTCCCGATACAGCTGATGATTCATCGGGGCTAATTCGAATCTCGCGCCTCGCCCCGTGGCACTCGAAAGACACTGATGTTGTCGCAGAAGTCTTGATGCGGCCATGGGCTCCGTTCGGGTTGGCGGGCTACAAGCTGTATAAAAAGGCTTTTGTCTTCCGACGATTCATTTCACGGTGTATTGCGCGAACGCGGTAATTGACTAGCGCAGCGCCAGCGCTTTGACCTGCGCGAACCGAATCAATCTTGCGAAGTACAAATCGCACCTCGTGGGCATCCCGCTCGTCTCACAGTGGAAAAGATCAAAATTGTGTGCAGGCGGGAGCTTACAGAAGGTAAGGCCGAAGTTCTAACGGCTACATTTCCCTCCGGGACTAGACCTGCAAAGATCAACGGGAGTTGGACTTGAGCGGGATGGTACACGTCTGCGGCAGGAGGATTTAAAGTTTTGCCGCCGATTGCCGATCGAGATTTCGAGAGACTGAGGAAGCTGCCAGAGCACCCCCCGCTGGTGGGCGGCTGGCCGCCGAACCGTGCTGGTTTATCGGCGAATACGCATCCAGGGCCGACAGACTCTCTCGACACGCTAAAGGCCTTTCACCGGACGATGAAAGAGGAAGCAAGACTGCGGGGAATCATCCTTGGGACCAGCCACGACGAACAACGATAGCTGCGCAAAATAATGTTCTACGACAACGAGTTCACTGCGGCGTTGTGCAGTTTTCTGAGAGGCCACAAGGGAAGCAAGGTGCAGGAGTTGGGGGGGGAGATGGACGTGTAGTTTGAGTTTTCCCCTCGTCTTGTATGAGACAAGGAAAGGTTCAGGCAACAAGGAGAGGAACATGAGAGAACGGGAACGCCGGCAAAGCGAGCGGATTGAGTTGGAAATTCTCCTCACCATTCAAACACTGGAAACACCGAAGTGCGCCGCGCGCATGGGGATGACGGAAAACATTTCAGCGACGGGCTTGTATCTTGCGAGCGATTTTCCGTTCGAGATGGGCGCGCGACTGGAAATTTCACTGCGCATGCCCGAAAGCGTGACGGGTAAACCGGCCTGTGAATGGTGCTGCCGCGGGCGTGTGGTGCGCGTACAGGCGCGAGATGAACAGCATGCGAAACCCCGAACCGCCGTGGTGTTTCACTACTACGACGTGGTAGCGGGGGAAGGGGCACGATTTAAGAATTAGAAGGCGGAGAAAGATAGCATGCACAGACGCGCTCTGGTGGTGGATGATGAACCAGCCGTATGCCAACTGATTCATGACGTGATGAGCTCGGTTGGAATGAACGTGCTTGCATTGACGAAAAGCTCGGATGCCGCGAATTATCTGCGTGACGAAAAATTCGACGTGGTGCTTCTCGATTTGCGCATGCCGTCGCCGGACGGGATCGAAGTGGCGCGTCAAACACGCGGATCCGCCTTCAACCGCATGACGCCGATCATCATGATCAGTGATGATCAAAATTTGTCGGCGGTGACGGAGGGTTTTGACGCCGGAGCGAATTTCTTTCTGTACAAACCGATTGATAAGGGTCGATTGCTGCATCTGATTCGCGCTACGCGCGGCGCCATCAAGCATGAGCAGAGGCGGTTCCGACGTGTGCTGCATCGTGCCAAGGTGCGGCTGACATCGGACAAGATCGAAGTGCGCGGCGAGACGCTGGATATCAGTCTGAACGGGATGCTGGTGGAAGCGGCTCGATGCGTTCCGTCGGGTTCGCAGGTGGAGGTGACCTTGGAACTATCCCCCGGCAGCAAACCGATCGTGGGCCCTGCGATGGTGATGCGCACGATGGGTGAAAACCAGATGGGCCTGGAATTCAGCCAGTGGAACAAGATCGAGAGCAGCCGTTTGCAGGAATTTCTACTGCCGTTAATTGACAAGTATTAGGCCCTATCCAAAGCATTCTCGTTGGTTCAGGGCCTGCTTGAATTTTCCACAAGCGATGAGGTTTTTCTAGTTTCTTTTGATTGACTTCAACTGAGTGTTTCGCTAGTATTGGCGTTTGTCTGTAGTCCTTCCAGCTGGCCTGGGAGTACCTGCTCTTTGACAACTTGGATGATACATGCCAGAACCCGTTTGGTTTTGCCGTGTGCCCGTTTAGGCGGGTACATGGATTTGAGAATACCCTTCGGTCCCGTTGCAATTGGGGCCTCAGGGTGAAACCGAGCGATTTAACAGTTCGTTCCGATCGTGAGGATTTAGGTCTTCACGGTCGAAACATCAGGCTTCAAACGAGAGTTTGATCCTGGCTCAGAGCGAACGCTGGCGGCGTGCTTAACACATGCAAGTCGAACGCGCAGCATTCTGTAGCAATACAGGGTGTGGGCGCGTGGCGAACGGGTGCGTAACACGTGGATAACCTTCCTTCAGGTGGGGAATAACCCAGTGAAAATTGGGCTAATACCGCATAACATCGCGATGGCACATGCTGTTGCGTTCAAAGGCGCAAGTCGCCAGAAGAGGGATCCGCGGCCGATTAGCTTGTTGGCGGGGTAACGGCCCACCAAGGCTTTGATCGGTAGCCGGACTGAGAGGTTGGCCGGCCACACTGGAACTGAGACACGGTCCAGACTCCTACGGGAGGCAGCAGTGGGGAATCTTGCACAATGGACGAAAGTCTGATGCAGCAACGCCGCGTGGGGGATGAAGCTTCTCGGAGTGTAAACCCCTTTCGACCCGGA
>Ga0210384_10000818_pt1 | contig 45413 bp, 41 predicted proteins | sample IncBWH2MmetaG_FD_160574 | JGI IMG/M metagenome (GOLD analysis project Ga0210384, IMG submission 160574) | Forest soil microbial communities from Barre Woods Harvard Forest LTER site, Petersham, Massachusetts, United States - Inc-BW-H-2-M | ecosystem: Environmental > Terrestrial > Soil >... | reverse complement strand
ACCTCAAACCACTGATGCGCTATGGCTCCCAATTCACCTGAGTGCTCCTTCATCCACGCATCGATGGCGGGATCCCTCTCGACAGCGCCGTTGAATCGCAGCAATTCCGTTCTCATCGTCGCTCCACTTTTTTCGACATCTACGGTTACGGAACACCTTAAACGAGAAGGCCACTAGCTTGTCGTGCCCGGAGGAACGAAAGGCTATTTCCCCAGTAACGCCGTAGAGTTTACGGATAGCGAGCGGCTCGTCGGCCACGAAACGTACAAAGGCACCCGTTGGCGGTTGCGGAGAATCAATCCCGCAATGCCCGAGCCGGATCGGTCCGCGTGGCACGCCAAGCTGGTAAGAAACACGCGGCCAACGAGGCGATGGTCATCACCGCGAGCGCGGACCCGAAGGCCATCGGGTCACGTGGGCTGACCTCATATAAGAAATTCCCAAGCAGCCGCGTCATTCCCAGTGCTACCGCCGCACCAAGGGCCACACCGCCGGCCGTCAACGCCAAGCCACGCGAGAGCACAAGCCGCAACAAATTGGCTGCGCCGGCGCCAAGCGCCATGCGCAGTCCAAGCTCGCGTGTACTCTGCGACACCGCATACGACATCACGCCATAAAGTCCTATGGTAGCGAGTAGGAGCGCCAGTCCACCCAAGACCCCGACCAAAGTTACCGCCACCTGTTGCGGCGATGTCGAGCGATCTACCTGTTCCTGCAGCGTGATCACCTCGTAGACGGCAAGATTTGCGTCCAGTGCGTGCACCTCACGCGTCAGCGCCGCCGCCATGGTCTCCGGGCGCAGCGGCGTTCGGATATACAAACCCGCTCCGACTGCGAAATTCTGGCGCAGAGGCACGTAAAAAAACGGTTTCGCTGCCTCCCGAATGTTCTCGTACTTGGAATCTTTTGCTACGCCGACGACTTGCATCCATCGTCCCTTGACCTGAACGCGCTCGCCGATCGGATTCCTGCCGCGCCAATATCGCGCGACCATGGTTTCGTTCACCACGGCGACCAGAGCGACCTTTTCGTTGTCCGCGCGGGTGAATTCGCGACCGGATACCAGAGGAATGCCCATCGTCGCGAAATAGTCTGGCCCCACTTCGTTGTACTGCACGATGAGCTGTTCCTCAGGCTGTGGCTGATAGCTATCAACGGCAATTGGCGTCGAAGAGAAACTTCCATAGCTCAGCGGCGTCATTCGCGCAAACGCTACCGATTGGACGCCCGGCAACACCTTCACGCGATCCAGCAGCTCGTCCTGGAAACTCTGGGCGCGCTGCACATCGTATCCCGCCGCCACCAAGTTGACGGCAGTGTCCAGCACTCCATGCGTCGAAAAACCCGGGCTGGAATTTCGAATTCGATGCAGGCTCTGCAGCAGCAGCCCCGCTCCGACCAGTAAAACAAAACTCAGAGACACCTGCATTACCACCAGACCCGAGCGGGCCCATGCTCTTCCACGGGCCCCAATGACACCCGCCGATTCGGCTTTCAACGCGCCGGCAAGATCGATCTTTCCGGTCTGCATCGCGGGAACCAGTCCGAGCAGAAGCGTCGCGATGAGGCAAACTCCAGCGCTAAGCGCCAGAACGCGCCAATCGATCTCGCCCGGCAGGTGCATCGCCACGCCACCCCGCGCGGGGAAGAGCAGTACGAGCGCGTGACGGCACCAGTACGCAACGAGCAGTCCGCCGGCTGCACCAAAAGCAGAGAGGATCAGGCCTTCTGTCAGGAGTTGCTTCAACAGACGGCTGCGACCGGCGCCAATGGCGAGCCGAACCGTCATCTCATGCCGTCGTGCAAAGGACCTGACAAGCAGCAGATTGCCGACGTTTGCGCACGCGATGAGCAGAACGAAAACAACTACGGTGAGCATAATTTCGAGTGTGGGGAACAGGGTGCCCGCATTGTTGAAGGGCGTTTGCCATAGCGGCCACAGCTTGATGCCACGGCCGCGGTTGGTGTCCGGATAGTCGGTTTCCAATCGCTTCGCACCGGCCGAAATCTCCTGCTGCGCTTGCGAGAGAGTCACGCCGGGCTTGAGGCGCACATAAGCTTCAATCCAGCGCGCGCCGCGGTCCTCCAATTTGTATCCACCCGCTTCAAATGTTTCTTCCATTGAGGCTGGGACCCAGAACTGCATCGCCCAACCCACGAAGGTCCCATAAAAGCCTTCTGGCGCGACGCCCACGATGGTGTGCACGACATTATTGAGGCGCTGCGTTTTCCCGATGATTTGCGGATCGCCGTTGAACCGTCCTCGCCATAGCTGGTAGCTGATCACCGTCACGGGATGGGCGTTGCGCCCAGAGTCTTCGCCCGGCTCGAATCCACGGCCCAGAATAGGATGGACACCGATGGCATCGAAATAGTTCGCGGACACGATGCTCCCGGTGGTGCGCTCGGCACGGTCGCCGACGCTGAGGGTCGTGCCCATGATTTTGGTCACGATGAAGGAGTCAATCAGAGTGCAGTTCCTCTGCAAATCGAGGAGATCAGGCCAGGAAGTAAGGGTAGGGCCAGATTCGCCGCGCGCCGTCCCAGTGAGGGCTAGCAACTGCTCCTGGTGGGTTACTGCCGGGTATGGGCGGAAGAGGATTCCTTCGATCCAACTGAAGACCGCGGCATTGGCGCCGATGCCTAAGGTTAGGCACAGGATCGCGAGGACAGAGAATCCCGGACTGCGCCAGAGCATCCGAAAACCGAAGCGGAGATCTTGAAGCGTCGTCTCGATCATAGGAAGTCCCCACTGGTCGCGGCAGATTTCCTTGGTTTGCTCGACGCCGCCGAAGCTCTTCAGCGCCTCGCGGCGCGCCTCCTCAGCGTTCATGCCTTTGCGCAGGTTCAGCTCGATCGTCATTTCCAAGTGCCAGCGCAGTTCCTCGTCCAGGTCATCTTCGAGACGACGGCGGCGGAAGAGTGCAGCGAGACGATGGAGGAACATGTGGAAAAATGCGCGCATAGGCTAGCTCGCCCTCAACACCCGGTTGATCATGGCAGACATGCGGCCCCAGCTTTCCGCTTCCTCCTCGAGCTGCTTGCGTCCGGCCCGCGTCAAGGAGTAATACTTCGCCTTGCGGTTATTCTCCGAAACGCCCCGCTTGGACGCGATCCAGCCGCGCTGCTCCAGCCGCAACAGCGCCGGGTAGAGCGTCCCCTGGTTCAATTGCAGCAGGTTTTCGGAAACCTGCTGGATGCGCATGGCGATCCCAAAGCCGTGCATCGCCCCCATGGAATCGAGCGTCTTCAGCACCAGCAAATCAAGAGTGCCCTGCAAGACTTCGGATTTGGGAGAAGACATACACTCCTTTAGACGTTCAACAGGAGAAAAGGCAGCCTACCACGTTTCTGTTGGCCGTCAACAGGAGTTTTGAGGAATGAGAGGCGCCTGCGCCGACTGCGCGAAACATTGCGAGCAGAAAGTAGGTTTGATTTTCGAACGCTAGCCCCGCCGATAAGGTGTCAGCCTGAACTGGGTAATCACAGTAAAGCAGCGTGTCAGTTGGCCGCGTAGTTGGAAATGTGGGCATGGGGTCCACAAACGATGATTTGGGAAGTTTCGGTCCACAGCCATCCACCGATTCTGAAGGAGTGGTCGGCTGAGCGGAAGCTATCCGGCTTCCACGGCGGTATTGGTCCTGTGAAGTCGGCATCTCGTCAGGAAATCAAGCACTGACGAGATGGGCGTTACGCGGTACCAATGCACAACCGAACTTTACCTCCGAGTTGCCGTTAAGAGGAAAGCCTGTCTTGGTTGTTTCTTTTGACCTCTGCTTCGACGACCACGGCTCGTTCGCAATCTTTCGGTCGGCTTCAGTCCGACCCTACATCTCTTCGGAGCCGACATTGTTATGCAATCGTGTTGGTACCGGACCACTTTACCCATAACGCTGTCGCTCAGAGCACGGCGACCAGTTCAATCTCGACCAGCGCATCTTTCGGTAGAAGCAGATTGGGAGAACGCGCAGACTGGGTTTCATATGTTCTCCAAGAAAGATTCTGGCCTTGAAGACCCATTTATAATCCAATGGACGAGTTTGGGGTATTGTTCTACGGGACGTGCCTTACTGAATAGCCACGATCTCCGCATCATTGGCGCAACGCGACACGTCGGGTAGATTGTCTTTGGAGGATTCATGAGCATATTGCAGGCAGTTCGAAGTGAAGAGAAGAAACTGAAGAAGCAGCTAGTCAAGTTAGAGCATGAATTAGGCGGCCTGCAGTCTGCAGCTAAAGCGCTCGGTAAGAAGGCGAGCAAAGATATCACCACCGTTAAGAAGCGCGTCCTATCGGCTGCCGGTCGAGAGAGAATTTCGAAGGCCGCCAAGAAGCGGTGGGCGAAGATTCGAGCGCAAGCGAAGAAGGCTGTCGCCTGACACTCGCTGCGCAAAAAGCAACCTGCACTTAAGAAAACGCCCGGACTGGTTAGGGCCTTTCCGCGCTACGGCCGATGGTCTTCGTTGCTGCGATTGTGAGCGGAATTCTCGGTCCGCTGGAACCGAAATGAGACGGCATTCGACAGAAAGAGCCGTTTCATTCCCGAACGGCATTCACTTGGTTAGCAACATCCGGGCGCGGGTCCGTATCGCGCAAAACAACCCGGAAACCGGCCCGCTCGACGGCACCTTGAATGAGCCGTTTGGTCCTGAAGAATTCTCCTTCTCCACTGTCAGCGCGGAAGTCATGACACGAGATACACAGCGCTCGGGTGATTCGAAGGGTCTGCTCCATTCCTCGGATAGCCAACGCTTCAGCTCCTTCGATGTTCATCTTCAGAAAATCGATGTGTCTTACACTCTCCCGCTCCACCAACTCATCCAGAACGACGCCTGAGACTCGCAGAGAGTCCTTGGCATCAAGGGCTACTATACTGCTCGCTTGCCATCCTTTCAGATTTTGGATGGCCACGGGCCTAGCACCGTCGATGATTGCGAAGTTGGTCGTGGCCACATTGCGCAAATGGTTTAGCTCGCAGAACAGTCGCAGACAGCGGAACGTGACCGGATGTGCCTCGATGGCGAGCACTTTCCCCGTGGGTCCCACCGCTCTGGAAAAAACGATTGCGTCTTCGCCTTTGCCCGCGCCTGCGTCGATAATGAGATCGCCAGGACGGGGCTTGTACACATAGAACCAACAGTCAGTGGCATTCGCGACAGCAGTTTCTAGCTCGTTAACCCAGGTGCGAAAAATCGCGGAGTGATAGTCCAACGTGGGTGAATCAACGAATGTCACGTCCTTTTCCTGGTGCATCCACATGCCTTTGCGAAAGTACACCCGCACCCCAGGAGCGCACCTCCTTACCAAGCGGTTGATAGCAACACCTAGAACGCCTCGTCCGCCGGGTCTGTCGAGGGCACGAATCAAAGCTCGCCGATAATTCATAATCGCTGTTTCCCTCGCAGCCAGGACTCCAGAATCATAAGATAAAAATGGCTTGTTCTTGCTTTGCAGCTCACTTGATCGAGCACGGGTTCGAGGCGAACACTCGAAACCCTACACTACGACGGCTCTGAAATTCGAGTTGAAAAATCGTCTGGCGGAGCCACGTGGACGAACCGAAGCGCCCCAAAAGCAAGGGCGCCATCCCGGTCGTCGCCCAACTGAAACTTCTTATCGGAGTTCTGGAGCAGGCGTGCCGCGATCTTAGCTGCTCGAAGAAACTTGACCGAGAATTCACCAACAAAGATGTCTGCTGCCAGCTCGTCTACGATCGGGATAGGAAGTCCCGCAGATGTAGAATGGGCCGTGAATTCCTGAAGCAGTTTATTGAGGAAGATGCTCTCGGGGAAAGAGACTATCGCCAAGGTGCTAAGTTGCTCGAGCGTTTGACGAGCCTGGCCTTTCATATCCAGAGTCTCACCCCTGACGCTGTCGACTGCGGAAGCCCACGGCAGCTCCTCAAGCCTAATCTGATGCTCCAGGTTCAGAAGCAAAAGTGACCGACGACGCCGAAACGCAGAATACAACGCACGGTAAAGTCGACGAAGATCTTCATCAGGAATATCAGCGCCCTGAACTTGCGATGTGATTTGAGGCATGACCTGAGCCAGCACCTCGCCTGAGGGAATGACCCTAGTACGCACGAGTTGTTCGATGGGAGCTTCCCAGCACCTTTGAGCCTTTAGCAAAAGGCTCTTCGGCGTATCGGAGCTTGGAGGGATGTGGAATCGAGCCGACTCTTCCGGTGACACGGGTGAAGCAACTAGCGTCATGTCCGGGAGGCCAGAATCCCTGGGAAGTCTCGTTAGGCGACTGCAGAGAATTTGGTTCAATTGAAGCGATGGAATTCTTGCCGATGTAGCAAGAGCAGGCGCGCTACCTAGAGTTGGAGAGTCCGCGCAGGTGATCCTAGGCATCGCTGATTGCCTCAAAAGTTCTTCAACATCCACGTTGCTATTCCTGATCGAGCGGCTGAATTCCAAGAGGCTCGCATCGGGAGACGGATATGCTAGCGCTCTTTCGCGAACTCGGAGCAAGCATCTCTCTCGATTTCAATCAAAAATCCTGGGGCGGCGGGAATGGGGTAGTATCGCAGCTACATTCGCAGGTCGCAAAGCTCGTGGGGAAATTTGCTTGCGATCGTACGTGCCCTTCGACGAGATGGAAGCTCTCGATCCATCTCCTGCTAATCCTTTTCCTCGCTCTCTGTTTGGTCCTCGATGCACCCGCCCAAACAACGACTTCTGGCGGATTGACCGGTATTGTGAGCGATCCGAGCCATGCGGTGGTGCCCGCTGCGGTTGTAGAACTCAGGGACGACGCCAAGGGGACGATCCAAACTGCCAAGACCGACGCCGACGGCGTGTACCGGTTCTTCTTCCTGGCACCCGGAAGATACAAGAAAGCGAAAGTGTGCCTTGACATCAACCGGCCTTCTCATGGAAGGACTTGACCGCTCAATCTGTGACTTTCAAGATTGTTTCCTGGTTGCCGACAGTTCGGAGACAATTCGTAAAACGCCGCGCCTAGGCTGGATCTTTTTCTCTCGGCAGATTTTGTTTTATGATCTCTGGAGTTGTGCTGTTCCGATTGAACAGCTGAGAAATCGTTCGCCTGAAAAGGATACTGGCGAGCGGACCCTTGGCCCGTGTGCTGAGCGTGTTGTCGAGAAGCAGTGCTTTGCAGTTCCGGCGAGCTGGCCTAGCATCTGAGGTGACCGATGAAAATGAAAAAGTATGGCAGCTTCGATGAATACTTCGCCGATCAGTCACCTAAGAACCGCTTAATAATCCGGACATTGCGCTCGTTCGTGAAACGCGTCGCGCCCGGACTCCAGGAATCAGTGAAGTGGGGCAACGGCTGCTGGGTGATGGGGAGCGTACCGGTCGCCTACGTCTACTCGGCTCCGGACTACGTCCAGTTTGGCTTCTTCCGCGGTTCTGGCTTGAAGGATCCGCAGCGGATCCTCGAAGGCAAAGGCCAGTACGTGCGGCATATCAAGGTGCGAAAAGCCTCCGACATCGACGAGGACGCGTTCAGGGTGCTCTTACGGCAAGCGGCGCGCTAACGCTAATCTGTCGTACTCGCGGCGCTCGCAGCCCGTCCTCAGGGCTGACCGGAAGTTATTCCGAGTCAGAAAGCCCCGTTGGGACATTCTGGCTTGATAAGTCCTGGTTTGTCATTTAGGGCCTTCGGCCCGCGAAAGCTGATGAAAATCACTTTGAGGTAAGATCGCAACGGCTCGGAGCGACGAGGTCGCGTACCCAATGAATAAGTCGAGGTCGATAACTTGTCTGATCCGGAGCGTGCGTGTTTGAGCGAATAATTGGGCGTCGTTGTGTTCCCTCTGCGGCCTGATCTGCCCTCGAGCCGTCATCTTGAAATAGAGCGGCCGTAGCACAAGGAAGAAAAGCCGACTTTTCGACCGCGCCATGCCTAAAATAGTCCAGATATCCCAATGCGCAAAATCGTGCACATCGACATGGATGCATTTTATGCCTCCGTCGAGCAGCGGGACGATCCGCAACTGCGCGGCAAGCCAGTCGTTGTCGCGTGGCGCGGGAATCGCTCGGTTGTCTGCGCGGCATCGTACGAAGCGCGCAAATTTGGCGTGCGCTCCGCGATGCCCGCCGTTCGTGCCGAACACCTCTGCCCGAACGCTACCTTTCTCCCTCCGGATTTTCCCCGCTATCGTGCTGTGTCGAGGCAGGTACGCGATATCTTCCGCCGACACACCGACCTGATCGAACTGCTGTCGCTCGATGAAGCCTATCTGGATGTTACGCAGAACAAGATGGGGTTGCCGACTGCAACGCAGGTGGCGCGCACGATTCGCGAACAAATTCGTACGGAACTTCAGTTGACGGCCTCTGCTGGAGTCGCACCCAACAAGTTTCTCGCCAAGATCGCGTCAGACTGGAAGAAGCCAGACGGGCTTTTTGTCATTCAACCGGACGAAGTGGATTCGTTCTTGATTTCGCTGCCTGTCGGACGGGTTCCGGGCGTTGGAAAAGTCACGGAGGAGAAATTGCAAGGTCTCGGTGTACAGACCATCGGCGACCTGCGGCGCCTTGAGCTAGCTACACTTGAGAGGCGATTCGGGCGTTACGGCGTCCGGCTCTACGAGTTGGCTCGCGGCGTCGACGAGTCCGCCGTCGTGCCCGACCGGCCAACAAAATCCATCTCAGCCGAAGATACATTCGAACACGATGTTCCGCTCGCCGAAACCGAACCGATGATCCGGAGACTTGCAGAGCTGACCTGGGCCGCATCGCGCAAGGAATCCCGCGTCGCTCGAACCGTGGTGCTAAAATTAAAGACAGCGGAATTCAAGATCCTCACTCGCAGCCACACACCTTCTTCTCCTCCTTCGTCGTGCGAAGAGTTCACGGCGATTGCTCTCTCGCTGAGGGAACGTGTTGCCCTCGGCCCGCAACAGAGATTTCGCCTCGTCGGTGTCGGCGTTAGCAACTTCCTTGATTCAGAGGACGTCTCGGCTCAACCGCCGCTTTTCAGCTGAATGGCAAGTTCTAGCTTGTCATATCGTAGCATAGCAACAAGCTATAACTTGACAATTACAGAAAAACTGTCAAGCTGTAGCTTGACAGGATGCCAATATGAAACGTGAATTCAGACAGTTACGACTCTCCCAATTGGACCGCAACTTAGAGCTCGCGCGGAGCCTGCCACCCCGTCCCTCCGGAGGATGGATCTCCTCGGTACGCGAGGCTCTTGGCATTAGCCAGCGCGAAGTAGGCAAGAAACTGCGCGCATCCGGACAGGCCATCCAACAATTCGAACAGGCTGAAGCAGAAGACCGTATTTCCATCCGCGCCCTTCGAAGAGTTGCGGGAAGCATGGGATGCGAACTCGTTTACACACTCGTTCCGAGATCCGGCTCGTTCGCGGAACTGGCGGAGCGACCGACTCGCGAGCGAGCCACGCATGACGCCAAAAGCGTCCTCCATACGATGGCGCTGGAAGACCAGAAACCAGAAAACGAGAGTCAACTGATCGCGGATGAGGCTAACCGGCGACTGAACCGCCGCAAGACACGATGAACTTCATCCTCAATCAAAAATACTCAGACGGAAATACTCCGATCCGACCCGAAGAAGCCGAACAGCTCATTCCTCGCATCAGCACTCTAGGCGAGCTCAACGAGTATGAAGCCGTCAATATTCTCCGGGCCAGAGAATGGGCCTTTGACAGCCGGATGATGAAATCGATGCACCCGCTCGAAGAATCTTACATTCGCGAATTGCATCGCCGCATGTTCGACAACGTTTGGAAGTGGGCGGGCACTTATCGCAAGACCGAGCTAAACATCGGTTGCGATCCCAAAGAGATCCTACAACGAATTCCCCAACTTCTTGCCAACACGCGACACTGGTTGGACAACAAGACTTCTTCTACCGATGAAGCGCTCCTGCGTTTTCATCATCAATTGACGAAGATTCATCCCTTCGCCAATGGAAACGGCCGGCACGCACGGTTGATTGCCGATATCGTTGCCGTAAAGTATGGCCAATCGGAATTCACTTGGGGCGCCGGAAAAGACCTTGTCGCCGAAGGTGGTGCGCGCACCCGCTATCTCGCTGCTCTCCGCGCACTCGATGCGAATGAAAACGACGTGAAGCTGTTGCTCGGCTTTGCGCGGTCCTAGTCGCGAGACGAGACTCAATGAAAATCATGTGACTCGGCTTCTACAGACCGGATAGCCACCGGCAACACACGACTCGCTTTTATCGAAATTACGTTGTCTTGATTCTGCAGCACTCCTTCGACGCGCAGGAACTTCTCGCGGTTGATCATTTTGCGGTATTTCTCGTAAAGGTCGGGATTCACGATGATGTTGGAAATTCCCGTTTCGTCTTCGAGGCTCAGGAAGACAAACCCTTTTGCCGTTCCAGGTCGCTGCCGCGCGATCACGCATCCTGCCACGCGCGCGTATTGGCCGTCCGGTAGTCCGGCCAAATCAGAAGCTCGTTTCACTTGCTGCTTTGAGAGAGCCTCGCGGCAGTAGCTCATCGGATGCGGACCCGTACTCAAGCCCGCACCGTGAAAATCCGCGACCAAGCGCTCCTCATCTGTCATCTGCTTCAGTGGCGACAATTCCAACTGCTCGGGAATCGTGTCGAGCAAAGGACCTCCCGGACGCGCGGCTCGCTCGACTTGCCAAAGTGCTGACCGGCGATGCATTTCCTTTCCGAGGGGATTGAGCGCTCCGATTTCGCCGAGTGTCACCAGTTCCGCTTTCTGCAGTTCCGCGACGCGGCGGGTTACATCTTCGATTCCTTCGAAGGGCCGCTTTTGCCGTTCCGAGACTATCTCCTCCGCCGCAGCCTGTCTCATTCCACGGACATACCGGAACCCGATCCGCAAACACGGGATGTCCTTTTCGTTCTTCAGTACATGCTCGATGGTGCAGTTCCACTCCGATTGAAGAACGTCGATCGGCCTAACACGCAGTCCATGCAATCGCGCATCTTGTATCAGAACCGCGGGACTGTAAAAACCCATTGGCTGATTGTTCAGCAAAGCCGCGGTGAATGCAGCCAGATAATGCTGTTTCAAGTACGCACTGGCGTAGGCGATCAGAGCGAAACTCGCGGCATGCGATTCGGGAAATCCGTAACGGGCGAAAGAGCTGATTTGTGTAATGATCTCGTCCTGCGTTTCCGTGCGGAAGCCGTTCTGCGTCATGCCGCTTCGCAGCTTAGCTTCGATTTTCTTCATGCGTTCTTCCGAGCGCTTGAATCCCATCGCGCGGCGCAGGTCTTCCGCTTCGCCACCCGTGAAATTCGCCGCGACCATGGCCATACGCAATAGTTGTTCCTGAAACAGCGGCACGCCTAACGTTCGTTTCAGGATCGGTTCGAGCGAAGGATGCGCGTAACGAACCGATTCTTTCCTCTGCCTTCGCCGCATGTAGGGGTGCATCATCTTCCCCACGATCGGACCGGGGCGAATGATGGCCACCTGCACCACGAGGTCGTAGAACTTGACCGGCGCGTTCCGCGGCAGCGACGCCATCTGCGCTCGGCTTTCCACCTGAAACATGCCCACCGTGTCCGCTTTGCGCAACGTCTTGTACACCGGAAGATCATCGGGAGGGAGCTGCGCAAGATCGATCGGCGTTTGATAGTGCCTGGGGATGAGTTCGAGACATTCTTCAAGCACGGCCATCATGCCGAGCCCCAGCAAGTCCACTTTCACGATGCCCATGTCCGCGCAATCGTCCTTGTCCCACTGCACGACGACACGTCCCGGCATCGTTGCAGGTTCGAGTGGAACCACCGCGTCGAGCTGCCCTTGGCATACCACCATGCCGCCCGAGTGTTGGCCCAGATGCCGAGGCAAATCCTGGATGCGTTCGCACAACTCCCAGTATTTCCGGATGCGGAGATGATTCAGGTCGAAGCCGACTTGCTGAAAATGGTTTTCGAAATTGTCGGAGGGACCTCTCCATTCGCCGCTGTCGACCACGCTTGCAAGCTGGTCGAGCGTCTCTTGGTCGAAACCAAGAGCTTTCCCCACTTCTCGCGCGGCGGAACGGTCGCGGTAGGTGATGACGTTGGCCGTCATCGCGGCACCGAGCTGGCCATACCGCTGATACACATACTGAATCGCTTTCTCTCGCTGGTCGCCGCTCGGCAAATCGAGATCAATGTCCGGCCATTCGCCGCGTTCTTCGGAAAGAAACCGCTCGAAGAGCAACTCCATGCCGACCGGATCGACCGCCGTAATTCCCAGCGAATAGCAAACGGCGCTGTTCGCAGCGGAACCTCGCCCCTGCACGAGGATTTTTTGTTCGCGGCAGAATCGAATGATGTCCCAAACAATCAGAAAGTAGCCCGCAAGCTTCAGTTTTTCGATCAGCGCCAGTTCCCGCTGCACTTGTTTACACGCACGTTCGAACAGTTCCTCGTTTTGTTTCCCGCCGTAACGGTTCTGAAATCCCTCTTCCGTGCGTTTTCTGAGAAACGAATCCATCGTTTCTCCCTCCGCTACCGGATACCGCGGGAACTCATAGCCAAGTTCGGCCAGCGTGTATCCAAGTCGTGAGGAAAGCTCGCCGGTGTTGTGAATCGCTTCGGGCAAATCCCGGAACAGTTGCCGCATTTCTTCCGCGGAGCGAAGCAGTCGTTCGTCGTTCCGTTCGAGAAGGCGGCCCGCGGTTTCCAGCTTCGCGTGATTGCGGATGCAGGTGAAAACGTCCAGAAGCTCACGCTCCGCCGCCGTCGCGTAGCGCACGCCATTTGTAGCAAGGATCGAGAGATTCAGTGTCTCCGCCAGGCGGACTGCCGCCTGATTGCGGCGCTCTTCCTCAGAATCGCAGTGCCGTTGCAATTCGACATAGACGTTCTTCCGCCCAAATAACGAAATCAGCCTTTCCACGTTCTTTTGCGCTTCGTCATAGCCGTGATTTGCAAGCGAAGCCGCCAGAACGCCTTCCTCTCCGCCCGTCAAACACACCAGACCATCCGCATGTTCAGCGATCTCCTCCAGAGTGGCCGACCCAGTTCCTTTTTCTTTCTCGCGTAATTTGTAGCGCGTGATGAGACGGCAGAGATTTTGATAGCCAATCCGGCTTTCCACAAGCAAGGCCAGTCGCACAGGTCGCAGTGATGAAGAATTCGGCATCCAATCAGGCAATTTGGCCCGGCTTCCAAATCCCTCGACCGAGATTTCCGCGCCGACATGGGCTCGAATGCCCACAGTCTTTGCCTCCATGTGAAAACGTGGAGCCCCGTACACGCCGTCACGATCCACCAAAGCTATCGCCTGCATATCCAGTTCTTTCGCGCGCGAAACAAGGTCCTCGGGCCGTGAGGCGCCTTCAAGAAAACTGAAAGCAGACGCAGAGTGAAGTTCGACGTACGTCAATCGTAGATTCCTTCCACGAACCAGCGCTTCGCCCGCAGGTCCTTGTACACGCGATAGAGCGCCGTTTCGTTTTCGTTCCTGTAACCGTGCTCTGCTTGGACTTTCGGACCCAGCGTCCGTATCGCGACATCCCATTCCTCGCGAGCCCAAGGAGTTTCCGACCACCAATCTCCTTTTCTTTTCCAGGGTCCGGCGAACGCGAGTATTTGCCGCCTGGCGCCTTCACAGGCGAGAAACGCTGGCGTGCCCTCTTTGAACTCAACGCTTGCTGGCAGCGGCGGCCGATAAATGCGCATTGCCGCCGTCGCCGGCTTTTCCCCGTTAGTGCGCTTGTCTTTCGTTTCCGGCAGCACAAAGCGGGTCTGCCGGAAGGATTGAGGCCTATGGGTATCGAGCAACACCGGAGCGCCGACACGGTTCTCTCCCACCGTGTTTTGAATTTTCGCAAGCGTGATTTCGAGACGCTCTGGATCAGGAGAGAGGGGAAGGAATAAACCAAGCTGCCGGGAGCGCGCCCGGGCCGGAACAGTCAGGATGCGAATGGAGGCGACAGGCAGGGAGGGAGGATGCGTCTCAAGATCGAGCTGCAGAAGTTTCAGAAACAGTTTGCTGTCTAGTCCAGGGACGGGAAGCCGCAGAGTTCGGATATGAAGAACCGGCTCTTTCCTTCGCGAGTCCCTAGGTTCGAGGGCGAGTGTGACTTTGATTTCTCCAATCGAAAGGACGTGCATCCGCAAACGCGAGCACACTTGTTCGAGGAGCCGGTTCAGGACAAAGAGCAACGGCTCCAGCAATTCCACCGGAGAATCCAAATCCATGTGCTCTTCGAACGTAGTGGGAAAATCCCGGGCGATCAGCGAATGATGGTCCCTTCCCTGAGCCAGCCGCCACCAGCGGAGGCCCTCCTGTCCGAGCCGCTCGACCACCGCAACTTCCGGAAGAGCTGAAAATTCCGCGCAGGTGTGAATGCCCCAGCGTCGTAGCGTCTCGACGAATTCGATAGGAACGCGGAGAGCTTCGAGAGGAAGTTTTCCAATTCGAAAACCTTCCTCACCCTCGGGAATGACCGTGACACCGGGGAAACCGTGCGCTGCGCAAACAGCAGCTTGCGGATTTCCTGCAACAGCAACGTTGACTGCAAATCCAACTTCCGCGGCAACACGTTTCAGATCTTGCGCGATTTTATCGGTCGAGCCGAAGAGTTTTTTGCAGCCCGTGAGGTCGAGCACCACCGTGTCCGAAAAATCCTGCTTTTCGAGCCTTTCGCCATCCTCAACGCGCGGCGAAATCCTCCACGCGCAATCGAGAAGGGCCGCTTGAGCTGTCTCTTCCTGCGAAACGGACCGCGATCTCCAGGCAATTCCCCGGAAGGCCTCCATCTGCACCTTGGTCATCCCGGCTTCGACACCAAGGTCCCGCGCTTCCTGATTCACGGCAAAGACCTTCGTCAAAGGAGCAGCGCCCGAAAGAATCGCGACAGGTTTTCCCCGAAGCTCCGGCTCCAAACGGACGACGGCCTGCACGGGAAAATCGGATACAAATAGACAAGCGAAAGCCAACGTACGTCCCCTGAACTTGGTAGAGGAAAGGGAAACAAACTGGAGATTCTAGCGGCCTATGGCGTGCGTATCTTCCAGCGAGCGGAATCAGCGGATTGTGAAACGGCTCGCGAACGACTCACTTCTCCCTGAACTTCAAAACCTTCTAGCGTTGCCGCCGACGTTGGAACCCTTGCTGCGGCACGGCTCCAGCTATCCGTTTTTCGCTGGCAGCGGAGAACCAGCGAAGCGCAACTCTTCGCACACGATTCTTCTCCGAGCAGAAGCAGCGTTGTTGATGTGTTCTCGATCGCGCGCCGGAAACGAAACCACATGCTTAAATTGATGCGCCGCGCGTCCACCCAGGAAATTCCACCGAGATCGACGACCACCACTCCCCATCCCCCACCATGTAACAGCAGGTCCGTCGTTTTCAGCGCTTGTTCGAGTCGTTTCCACGGCTTCGAGCTTTTTGCGGGGAGCCGCACTTCCTGGAGAGGAGCGCTTGCGAGTTTCGGCAAAGGCCGGGGAGAACGAATTCCACGCCGTGGCGGCTCGCGGTCTCGTTCCACTTGTTCTCCCGCACAACGGGCTACGACTTGGATTGGCTTTGGCGCAGGAGCGGAGATTCGATTTCCCATGACCAACGGAATTGCCTGCTCGACCCCGCGCATCAGTTCCCGCGGATGCCTCCAGCCGCTTGCGTGCATCGGCCTTTTGCCCTCGGGATTAGGGCGACGAGTATTTTCTATTTCCTTGCCCGCCGGGCCAAAGTAGGAAGACGTCGCCAGATCGGGCTCTCTGCTCTCCGATTCGCCGCAGCGAATCCAGAGAAGACGGGAAAGCTCCACTCCCGCCGCCGCGAGAGACAGCGGATCGAGGGAATCCGAAACATCGACAAACGCGCACGCTTCCTGCCGTTCCGTCGCCTGTGCAAGCAAAGAAAACGCTAGGCTTGTGCGTCCGGAGGAAGCATCGCCGCACAGTTCCACCAAAGATCCCCGCGGAAACCCGCCGCCCAGTACCGCGTCAAGTTCGCTGACACCGCTTGGTTGCAGTTCGGCGGCAGAGAGTCTCTGAAATCCCTCAAGGCCCCGTCCGACAAGGCCTGGTTCCAGTTTCCGTTGCTTAATAAGGATGGCGGCCATAGGTCACTATATTCGCTTTGTGTTCGCCTACGGTTTGATTCTCATCCCTCGGAGGAAGAATTGTCAAGGCTTCACTAGGACGAGTGGACGCCGCCTTAGAACAGCGAGTCTTGTTTTGCTGTTTCGAGCGTGATGGGAGCCGCAGACTCGGCATCGTCGTGCTTCGAATTGTTCAGTTTTGTGCTGACAGGATGTCGTCGCATCAATGTCGCTTCGTATGGTTTCAGAATGTCACGAATTCCCGCGAAGTCAGTTACGTCCGGGTCGAGCCACAGCTCGTGAACCGACGCGGCACCTTGTGGAAGTCAAGAAGCTGCTGAGTTGGCTCAAAGTACCTGGGAGATTTCCGCCCGACGAACAGCGAAAAGCCAAGCTGCGCAAATTGGCCAAGTGAGTGAGTCTGTCGCGTGCAACTGGGTCCAAAACCAACGCGACAAATGGAGCGGTTCCCAATCCGCTTGTCCTGTAATCCGTGCGGGTCTTAGTCCTCATTGACTGTTCCACTTTGAGTCACGCGTGCCCGCTCGAAACATCCCTCCGCAGGCCAAATCACTGATTCTTGACGACTTTAAGATGGCATGGCGGGTGCTTCTGTGGACGCAGGAGCGCGACGATACGCGACCGCGCGGAGTGTCGCGAGTTCAATAGAAAGTCTGTGAAAACCCTAGTTCTTATGCTTCTGTTAGCCGCCCCGTGTTGCGGTGGTCCGAGACCCGTTAAGCACCGAGTCAATTGGCGCAAGATCGCGTTGCTCAGTTCGGCGCAGTTCGGCGCGGATTTTTGGGATATGCACCAGACGCGGTCGCACTACCTGGAGGATCGGCGGAATAATCTACCCTCTGCCGAGCACAACCCCTTGACTAATGTCTTGTTGCCGCATCCGGGATTGCTCTATGCACGGCCCGTGGCTACGGTTGCGCTGTCTGCGTTCCTGTCTTACAAGCTCTCGACCAATCGGAGGCCATGGGTGCGACGCTTTCGGTACGCACCAGAATGTGTGCAAATCTCGGCCAACACGCAAGGCATAATTTATAGCCGTTTGAACTGGAAGAGACGATAAGCGTCGCTTGTCCAGGCTCGGGCCGAATGTTCCTCTCAGCGAAGGCCCGCGTCATCCAAATAACGTCCGAGGGCCGCGCGCTCAATCCCGAGCATTTCTGCGGCTTTTGCGCGACTACCTCCGCATATCTCCAACACTCTTTGAGCATGAACGTGGCGCGTCCTTACATAGTTCGCTTGGGCCATCCCGCTCCCCAGCACATGGCCTACCAATGAGGCGCGGCGGGACACGCCCCTCACGAGGGAAATGAGCAGGCGTCAAGAACGTAACTTCGTCAATCTTTTGTAGGTTGAGGAATGGTTTGGCTTCGAATCGATCCCCTTTACGTTCTAGCGTCCATACCTCACGTCGGTCGCGGCGTCGGACAGCAAGCAGGGCAAATGCATTGATGGTGAGAGCTTCCTCGGTGTAGGTTCCTGCAGCTGCATCGGCCAGTGCAGGAGGAAAGCACCTGCCTCTTCGGTCTGCTTAAGCCGATCACTCCTCGGAAGTATGAATAAGGCCTCCGCCCCTGGAAGCTCGCGTCCCGCATCAAGCTCGGAAACGGCCCCCGAATTGTCGATGGACCTGACTTTACCTAAGAATCGCGAAACGGCAATCATCTTTCCCGCGAGCGGACCAAACTCAGGACCTACCGGCACGATATCGACGGCCTTGAGGTCTTCCTCGACATTGGCAATTTTCGCGACCTTACCCGAGCTGTCGAAGCGGTACACCGACCCGGCCTCGGTGCTGGCAAGCAATCCATAGCCAAAGGTCCCCGCCGTATCGAATACCAATGACCGGACAATTCCATCGAGCTTTGCGAACACGTCAAACGGGCGAGCGTGAATTTCGCGGGAAGACATCCGCAAAATGAGAGGCCCAGCTCCATAGAAGACTTCATTGCAGAGAAACCCTCCCAGGCCGCGCGAGCTATCGGACGGATGTTCAGCGAGGATATTACTCAATGCAGACTTCACATTGAGTTCACGGCCGAAGAACTGATCTTTCATTCTCAAACGCAATGGAAGGAGTGCGTCATCGGGTGTCCAGGGGCTTGGCTCAAAGTCGTCGTCGCCGAATGCGATCCTGAAGCTGCTCCACCAACCCTCCTTGGCCGCTAGAACGCTTCTAATCTCGGCGGTATCTCCATCCTGAAATTGAACAAGTGGAACAGGAGCAATATCGCTGCTCTGCGCTTGTACATCTGTGGTTCCAACAGGCGACAGTGCTAGCGCTCCGAGCAGTCCCCCGATCCAAATGCATTTCCTCATTTGACCTTGTACCTCGTCCAGGTCAGGAGAGCATTTTTCTCGCCAGTGTTCCGGTCTGGACCAGCGCGGACTTTCTATACGTCATCGGTACTATTTTCTGAGATTTGCAGGCGGCCTCGCAGGGCGGCGTTCGCCCGCGCGCGCGCTTCGACACGTTCCAAAATTGGCCTCGTTCCCGCATGGCGGTTTCGATATGGGAATCTCCTAATGTTCAGCGCCCCCGTGGGAATGGACCAGGGCCCAGCGTGTTCATTCTAAGAGACCTTCTCTCCTCAGCTGTCGCCGATGAATGGTCCATGACTTGCAATCCCATTCCTGAGTCATTTGGAACAAATCTTCGGCGGTGGATTTATGAAGAGGGTTTTAATTCCTTTCGCGGTGGCCTACCTGGCAGCGATGACGGCCAGCGCTCAATCGCAGGCTCAGGAACTCCCGCTTCCGCGAATTGACTGGTCGCGCTTCACTCTTTTGACGGCCGAGCCCCAAACTCCAAGCCGAATCCTTCCCGACAATCCCATACCGGTTCTCCCGAGTCTGCAAGATGGGCCGGGTCCCTGTCCACGAGGTGATGGAGAGTCGTGCGCCCTTTTAGGGGGCCGCGCCTATTTTTCTGACCCAATCCACATGACCCAACACGACCTAACGTGGGGACAAGCGGCCAGTAATCCGGCAATGCTGATCGCAGACGCGCTGAATCTCGCAGCGACCGTCGCCGACATTGAGGGTACGCAAGCATGCCTGCACGCACACACTTGCAAGGAGGCAAACCCCCTTTTTGGGTCGAATCCTAGCCGAGCACGAGCTTACGGCAGTGCAATACCGATTGCATTTTTCACTTATGCAGTCGCTGCTCGCTTGAAAAAGTACGGCGACGGAAACTTCGCTTTCGGAGCCCTGTGGGCTGCGACGATGTTGCACGTCTACTTTGCGGCGAGTGGATTTGCTGTTGCCAATAATGGGCCTTTACCCAACGCGAGTGCTGCCAGCCGTCAGAAGTTCGCCATCGCAATTAGGTTTTAGCGGCGGTCGCCGTTCGCAGTCCTAGAAAAGAACCGGGAGACAGATGATGAACGCCTCCGTCAAACGCGCCGTAATCCTGCTCGCGGGGCTGGTCCTCGCTTTTGTCGTGCCCCCCGCGAATTCGGACGGTACATCGCTCTCTCCAGGGAAGCCTCGCCAAATCGTTATTCTCGTCTATGAGAGTGAGAAGGGCCTCCGGTTCAAGGTTCAATCTGGCAGCTACCGAGATGAGGAGTACAAGAAGTACGACGCGAACTATTTCCTGGCAGAGCTGAAAATGCATGAAGGGGATTGCCAGCTCATCGAGGTCGTCGATGACAGGGCCCCTCTTTCGGCCATCACGGAAGTCTCGGAGATGGCGATCAACGCGGGCTTCAAAGATATCCGACCCTTCATCTACTGGCACAAGACCGGGCGCATGGCCCAGGTGCAGTTCGGGCCGCCCATAAAATTCACGATGAATTCGGAAAAAATAGAACAGCGGATTGAAAAAGATAAGTGACGAAGCGTCCGACGATCGCGCGCAGAATTATTTTTTGCTTGTTCTTGCCTGCGCTAGCGCTGGCACAGACCTCGCCGGCTCCCACAGAGCCTAGCCCGACACCCGCTACTCCTGCCACTACCCCAGGGGGGCACTCCAACCCCGTGCCCATCGCAAGAGCGCCAATTTTCGTGGGGAAGGGTGTGACAGTTAGAGCCAGCGTCGGCTATGCCTATACAAGCCTCGGCATGCCTTCATCTAATAGGGTGAACCTATCGGGTGTGGACGCGACGGTCACAGCAGACTTGTCGCCCCGCTTCGGCGTGTCCGCGGATTCGAGTTACGTCAGAGCCTCGAATGTGCTCGATACCGGGCGGCACGCTGATGTTCTGAGCTATATTGCCGGCCCCGTCTTTTATCCCACGAGAGCCACGAGACTGACGACATACGTTCACGGCCTCGTCGGCGGCGCAAGAGTCACTGGTGTGATCCCCGAGAGCGGCGGCGGATACCAGCTGGGCTACGTGAATCGGCTCTCTTGGGTTCTCGGCGCGGGTGTCGAGTACCAGGTCTCGCCCTCGTTCGCCGTCCGAAGCGGGGGAGACTACCAGCGCACGTATTTTTTCAATTCAGATTTAGCGGTTCGAGGCCAAAACGGCTTTCGGACGGTGTGCAGCATTGTCTACGTTTTCTGGCAGCACCCGGGGAGGAGACGCTGAGGCCGCCGACCCCAGCGATGTCATTTTTGCTTTCCCAGAAAGTAGACTAAGCCGCCTTTCCCCGAACGCTGCGGCGCAATCTAGTCCCGTCAAGCTAATTACTACTTATGATAATTATCTCTCTATATTGCAAACCCTGCCGCAACTCTCGCGAATGATTATTCTATTGACAATCAATGCATCTGAACATATAAACGCCCGCACTGAAGGGCGTCTTTCATCCAACTAGCTTCCAAGAGGGCTGCTAGTGATGATCCCAAGTGGGCGCCCTTCTTTCCCAAGTAGGAGGAGCTATGGGAGTCTCCGACTTCCGCCTGCGGCTGTTTTCAGGGACCCTGGGCCCCAACGATTCAAATCCGGTCCTGAAACCCTTTTTTAGGAATTTCAGCGTCTGTCCGCATTGCGAGAAGAAGGGCGGACCGTTTCTGCTTGACCGGCTAAACGATGAAGGCCCGATGATCTCGCGCTCTGATGGAAAGACGTTTCACTTAGTCTTAGGAGACAGGCCGATCTCCTTTCCCGCCGAGAAGTCCTCGCGGAAAACGGCAATGATGACCGCTGGATTTTGGTACGTAAGTGAACCTCGATCTCGATCTCGGGAGTCCGAAGAATCCATGGGAACCAACGGATTTACGGAAACGGTGGTCGTGATCTTGAGGAAGCCTCCGAAGAGCGGGCCCCCGCTGATGCGTCATCTCGAGCATCTGGCGGACACATTGGCTGAGAAGATCACACAGCTGGGGCGCCTCGCCACCTTTTATGAATTTGACGGCAAGCAGCTCCACCGGAACCTGTAGACATCATCCGTGATAAAACTACGTCACTCTGCGCGCGCTACGCGGCGCTTCCCATGCCGACTGCGCGGGTCGTCCAATCGGGGAATACTTTCGGAATGGCGCTGCCGAAGAATTGAAGCTCATCCCTGACTTGGTCCTTCCGCTTGTAAAGCTCATCCAATAGCTGATTGAGCTTCGCCCGGTCGCTGCCGAACCACTCAGGAGGTATCGTGCCAGCGGCTTCGCTGAGCGTATCCCTACCGATCTGGGCCAAGACGTTAAGCCAGGGTTCGAATGCGCTAATTCCCTGCACATCTTTATAGACTCGTTTATCGAGATACAAGCTTCGCCGGGGCGCGTCCGTAAACTGCCAAACTTGTCCGTCGAAGCATGAACCGTGGTCGATCATTACCGCGTGGTACGAGTTCGACTCGTCAGGCACAAATACGACCTGCCTATCATCGTTATTTGAAGTCCAGATGTCGAAAACCAACATTCCGCGAAAGTCCAGGAGATTGGGGACCTGGGCAAGTATGTTGCCGGGCAGAAAGTCGTAGATTGCTCTCCTGCCTGGCGCGACCGGGCATCGGGAGCCAAAACAAAGACCGTGCTCACAAGGGATGTGGCCAAACCCTTGCTGAATGCACAGTTCGTCCGAGAGACGCACCAAGTCTTGGTTAACGAAGACAACTGCTCCATCGGCAACTGGTAGTGACAGAAGCCTCGCCAGGAAAGTGCAAAGGAGTTCGTTGGCGAGGACTCGTCTTCCCTGCGGATTATTCGGGAACTTCACGACGTAATGGTGGCCATCGGAGCAGCGCATCAGGTGCGATTGGCAGCCGCCTCGCATCCGCCGAATTTCTTCGAGAGCGACTATTGGGTCGTCTTTCAGGTGCTGACGCCCTCGAATTTGACTTGCTACACACGTCGTCTGAGCCGGGAAAGACGCCATGGTGAGCTCCCAAGATTGAGTTTTTAGAACATCATGCAACGGCTCCTTTCGTAGGACACACGATATTCCCGTGTCAATTCCGCAGATTACTTAACGTAAAACATGGGCGGGAATCTTACTTTTTTATTATACGGTAGGTAATCCAGAGAGGGTGAATCGACAGACCAAATTGCCCTGTCGGGCACGGCATAGGCCAATGAGCAAAAGGCGAGAGTTGGCTCGTCCGGTTTAATACGAGAGTAGAGATTTAGCCTACCGTGCTTGCCTAACCCGAGCAACCAGAGCAGGAGAGGGGCGAGATCCGCCGGAAATAGCGTGAGGCCGGAGCGCTTCAAGCTGTGGAATGGTTCGCGATTTGAGACTCTGACCTACGCGCGGCCGCCGACCCGCCTCTCCAGGTATGGCGTTACGACCCGCCTGCCCCTCCGCTAGCACCAGGAACATGTTCAGGCCGTCGTCTTCTGCCATCCGGAGAAGCTTCTGGATCAAGAATCTGTCAGCACAGTTGACTCGCAGCGCCTGGTCTCTGTTCGTCGTGAACACGGGCTGATGCATCGGATTGATTGCGAACATGTACTCCGGTTGCTTCGCCACCGGGTTTAACGCGAGTATCCCGAAGATCGGTTTCGGGGGTGGGACTCCGTGGCGATGCCACCATGCTGGGTACGTCGGCATCTGCCGCAACATGCGAGCGATATCCGAGGCCGTCAACGCAAGTATTGTTCCCTCAAGCGCCGGAGCACACCAGAACGCGAACGCGGCCAGGAGGGACGCGACGAGCACGAGTAAGAAGAAGATTGCACACACGAACACCGCGACCACCACGACGAGGAGCGGAGTCATCGTCTGACCCCCGGAAACTGACAAAGCGCGTGCGCGCGTGCTGCCTGCGGCAGAAACTTTAGACACCACGTCTTGCGCATTGAATTTTGTCGCAGCAATTTAATCAAGTAGTTGCAACGGTGGGTTGGGCAGACCACGGAAAGGGGCATCGTCACCCTCCAGCGGGAAGCAACAGCAGTTTTACCACGACGGCTGTTATTTATCAACATGTGAATACACGCGTCAATAAAATAAAGTTCTTGCCTTGTGTACGTAATTTAGCTATACATACACTACTGGACCGTGAGGATTACTGTGGGGAATCCGTTAAAACAAGAAGCAAATCAGGCGGGTCCTTGCGATTCGATCCAATCAACCGCTCACTTTATACGAATCACGATGCGCCAAGCCGCACATCGTCAGTGGCGGCTATGGTCAGCGGGCATGACGGTGGCTGTCCTGCTCGCGCTTGGGATCGCCTCCTTTGCGTTTCCTGGTTTGCTGTCGCAGCAGGTAGATTCAGAATTCTATCGGTTTAACCTTGACCTCGCGGTGCGCGGACTAGTCGGTTTGGTCTTGCTATTCGGCATTCACGTGATCTACCAGCAACTGCAAATCCACCGCATGGACTATACAGTTTCTGACGCGCTCAGTGAAATTCAGGCGCGGACGGAGCAAGTTTACAAGTTGGCAGGACGCGACGACCTGACTGACCTCTACAATCGGGAGTTTGGAGAGCAGCGCCTGCTGGAAGAGATGTCTCGTTCACGACGGAACGTCAGGCCCTTGACCGTTCTGCGAGTAGACCTCGACGGACTAGAAAAGATCGACGAGGGGCTCGGTTCTGCCTCCACGGATTGCGCCATTCGGCTGTTTGCCCAGCACTTGCAGCACAAACTCCGTAGTTTTGACGTTCCCGTCCGTATCGACCGGGGCGAGTTCCTGATCTTGCTCCCCGAGTGTAAAGGAAGCGAGGCGGAGATGGTGTTGAATCGTTTGAATCGAATGACGTTCGAATTTGGGGAGCAACAACGCGCAAGGGTATTTTCTGGATGGGCCGAGTACGCTGACGGAGAAGCACCCCAGGCGTTAATGATGAGGGCGGAGAGCGCTCTCCATGGGAACAAACAGAACGGGAACGGCACAACACAACCGGCGAAGATTTCGATCTCTTTAAACGGAAAGAAGACAGGCATCGACGATCGCATCGCTAAGCTCGCACCGAGGGAGCGCGAGGTGTTTGAGCTCTTGGCGCGGGGGAAGTGCAATAAGGAAGTCGCCACTTCTTTGAACCTCAGTGTGAGAACCGTTGAAACATACCGAGCGAGCATAATGTCTCAATTGGACGTACACTCCGCGTCCGAACTCATGGTGTATGCCATTCGCAACGGAATTATCGATAGTGAAAAGCTCTGATATAGGTGACCGGTTTTGTTCTTTGGGGAAGGCCAACTGCTACGATTTGTGCGGCGGGACGGGAAGACAGACGTGAGGAATGGCCGTCTTTTCGCCCCGACTTCCACGGGTTCGATCACTCAGGCCTCGACGATTTTGTTTCGCACCGCAAACCGCACCAGATCGGCCAGGGAGTGAAGCCCAAGCTTTTTGATCAGCCGTGCGCGGTAGCATTCAGCTGTGCGAACGCTGATCCCCAGCGTCGCACCCACTTCTTTGTTGGCCTTGCCGGTTGCCAATAGTTGCAAAACTGAGCGCTCTCTCGGGGACAACTTGCGGGCGCAACCGACTTCATTTCGACCACGTTCATCGATTCCCACAGTGGAACTTCCTGGCAGTGGCCCCAAGTCATCGATGACAAGCTGCGGTGTTTGAGGCGCATCCATCGGAGAGTCGAGCCGTGAGATTTTGTATACGCCTTGCGCGTCGGCAACGCACAGTTCAGCCAGCTCGATCGTTCGCCTTAGCAACTCGGAACGCTCGCCTGGCCATCCACGTGTTCTTCCAAAGTACTCCGCATGAGTTTTCAACGTCGCTAGAAGACGCAACAGATTCCCCATCATGTGATTCAGCGACCGCTCCAGGTTCTTCTTTTCCGTGATTTCGAGCACTACCGCGGCAACCAGCGCCACGCGCCCTTTCACATCCTGGATTGGGAAAAAGTTCTCGAGCCAGTGCCCTTGCCCAGATCGCAGCGGGAGTGTGGCCATGAGATCGAGTGAAACCGGTTTGCCGGTTTGAATCACTTGGTCCGCCGCGCACTCCACCGTGGTCGCCGCGCCAGCCAGAACGTGACGCAGTTTCCTACCTGCGTGCCGGGCCGCGGGCATCCCATTCATCGCAGCCAGCGGCGCATTGATGGCGCGAAAGCGCATCTGTGGATCCAACACGGCCACGCCTACCATCGGGGACGCAAACAGCGTTGACAGCAACGGCCCGGCGGTATCAGAAGAGTCTAGGAGGGTGGAGTGCAGTCGGCTTTGTAGAGCAATGGATTTCTGAAGGGCTGAGAAAGGCTCCATCCGTGAGCCTCCTTAATGGGACGCTCGCAGATAGTTCTTTCTTCGCCGAGCGTCAATACCGTAGAAATACGTACGTAAGTCTTCGACGGAATAGAAGTAGAGCGGTGGGTGACTCCCTCTTGTCAAAAAACCGAAGCGCTACGCTCCGTGCATTAACAAGCGGCTACGACGCGAATACCAGGAAGCCCCCGTATCTGGCCAGCTTCGAGTTTGCCGACAATTCACCCAGAAGCTTCCGCAGGGTTGCCATATGCTGAGGTGCGATTGCGCGCAGCATTGTCGGCCCGGACCCCGCCCGAGCCCAACGGTTCAGCAGTTGCTCTTTGCTTGCCTTGAGTCTTCCGTCGCGAAGGAAACAAAACGCAGGTTCGACGACGACGCGGGGCCGCCTTCTCTCTCCAGGGACTAAAGAGAATGACGGCCAATTTCCTTGACATTAAACGGCTATTTTCATAATGTCGCGGCCTGCCCTCGGGAACCCCAGGCGAGCGCGAACGAGCGCGTCCTTAGCGCAAGACGAAACAAGCCAACGTCTTCGGGAGAACCACCCATGAAATTCCAGAATAGAACACCGCACCTGCTACGCAGGGCTGGATTCTACCTTGTCATGCTACTCCTATGCATTCTTGCCTCGAGCCAAACCTTGGCGGCGGCCGATCCTGCCATTCCATCGGGGGACATACGCATCCACTACCACCGGGCGGACGGGAACTATAGCGGGTGGACGGTCTACGCGTTTGATAACACTACAGAAGATACCGGCAACTATGGTGGCGGGCCGGTGCAGGTGACCGGCACGGACAGCTTTGGAGTGTATTTTGACGTTGGAGTGACCACTGGCGCGCAAGAAGTTGGGATCATTATTCATAACCCGACGGCGCCGGGCGGGGACCAGAAGGACACGCCCAACAATTTGTTTGTCGACCCCGCGACGCAGGGAAATGAATATTGGGCGTACTCCGGGATAGCCAAGCTGTATGCAACCGCGCCAAGTTTGACGAATCCGACCGCGCTGCTGCCGGGATATGTGCGCGTTCATTATCATCGGGTGGACGGCAATTATGGAGGCTGGACGATCTATGCCTTCTACGACACGACGGAGTACCCGGGCGACTACAACAGCGGGCTCGTGCCTCCGACGAATTCCGATGCCTTTGGAGTTTATTTTGATGTGGCTGTGGTTGCCAATGCGCAGAATCTTGGGCTGATTATTCACAATCCCTCGGCGCCGGGCGGCGATCAGAAAGACCCGGGACCGAACGAGTTCGTCGATCCGTCCACAGAAGGCTTTGAGTATTGGGGCTACACGGGCATCGGCAAGCTGTACAAGAGCCAGCCAAGTCTGACGAATCCCACGGCGCTGTTGCCCGGCTACGCTCGCATTCACTACTACCGGCCGGATGGAAACTACGCGAACTGGACCGTTTATGCTTTTGAAGACACTGAGGAATATACCGGAGACTACAACGACGGACTGACCGGAGTGACCAGCGCTGACTCCTACGGCGCGTACTTCGACATCAGTCTGATTCCCAATGCGCAGAACCTCGGATTTATCATCCACAACACCTCGACGGGAGTGAAAGATCCCGGGCCAAACATGTATCTGAACGTCGGAACGTTCACGCAGGCATGGGCGATTTCAGGGAACGCGACGGTCTTTACTTCAACGCCAACTCCGACCCAGATCCTGGACAGTTTGCTTAACGTGGAGCAGGCCTACTGGCTCGATCGCCAGCGGGTGGCTATACAGCCGCAGTTTGCGCAGAGTGGGGATAGTTACGCGATCAGCTCGAGTCTGACCGGCGGGCTGTCTGTGACCACAACGGGGATCACGGGAGGTACCAACATTCCTCTGACTCCGGGCGGAAGCCTGACTGCGGAGGAATTGCTGCGGTATCCGCAATTGAGCGGGTACGCCATTCTTCAACTACCGGCAACCACTACGGTTTCGAGCCTGCGAACGGTTCTCGAGGGACAGCTCGCGCTTTCCGTGATCGGCTCGAATGGAGCGTTGCAGTATGCCACGGGGATGCAGATCGCGGGCGTGCTGGATGATCTTTACTACTACCCCGGCAAGCTCGGAGTTGTGTTTCATCATGGAGAGAATGATTGGAGCGATTGGCAGGACGACGAAAACTGGGCGGTAAAACTGAAGTTGTGGGCGCCTACGGCGCAAAGCGTCTCGTTGCAGGTTTTCGATCACGAACTCGACACCACGCCTTCCGTGATTGTACCGATGCACGAGCACAATGGCGTATGGGTAGCAGGCGGACCGGGCAGTTGGAAAGACAAATACTACCTCTACAGCGTAAACGTCTGGGTGCCATCGGACTCAGCCGTGGACACGAATGTGACGAGCGATCCGTACTCCATCGACATCGCGTTGAACGGCGTCAAGAGCAGAATGACCGACCTCGACTCCGACGAGACGAAGCCCGCAGGCTGGGACGAAGATAGTTCACCTGCGCTGAGAAGCTTAAGCGACATGAGCTTGTATGAGTTGCACATTCGCGATTTCAGCGTGAACGATCTCACGGTTCCCGTGACTCATCGCGGACTGTATGAGGCTTTTGACGACCAGAATTCCAACGGTATGAAGCATCTTCGGTCTCTGGCCGCAAGCGGGCTCAAGGCCGTGCATATCCTGCCGTCCTTCCACTTCGCCAGCGTAAATGAAGACAAATCCACGTGGATCATTCCGACGGGTCTGGCGCAATATCCGCCGGACGGCCAGCAGCAGCAGGCAGCCGTTAGCGCCAGCCAGACTAGTCCTGCGTATAACTGGGGCTATGATCCCGTGCACTACATGGCGCCAGAGGGCAGCTACGCGATCAATCCGGACAACCGCGTGAGGGAATACCGGGTGATGGTGGATGGACTGCACAAGGCCGGGCTGCGCGTGGTACAGGACGTGGTCTTCAACCATACGAATGCCAGCGGCGAAGGTCCCAACTCTAATCTCGACGAGGTGGTGCCGAATTACTATCACCGCCTGGATGCGAATGGAGCCCTAGAGTCAGCCTCGTGCTGTCCGGATACGGCAAGCGAACACAAGATGATGGAAAAGCTGATCATCGACACGCTGTTGCTGAATGCGCGGGAATATAAGATCGATGGATTCCGCTTCGACATCATGAGCTTTATGTTTACATACAACATGCAAGACATTCAGCAGGCACTGCAGGCGCTTACCCTGGAGAAAGACGGCGTGGACGGAGCCAAGATCTATCTGTACGGAGAAGGCTTCAACTTCGGAGACACCGCGAACAATCAGATAGGGCCGAATGCCTCGCAAATCAATCTGTACGGATTTGGTGTCGGGACCTTCAACGACCGAATCCGAGATGGCGTTCGCGGTGGGAGCCCGTTTACTGATGAGCGGGTGCAGGGTTTTGCCACTGGACTTTTCACCGGCTCAAGCGACTTTACCAATGGCAGTCTTGCGGCGAGCCAGCAGCAAGCTCAATTGCTGCAATACTCCGACTGGATCGATATAGGGCTCACGGGAAACCTGCGGGACTTTTCGTTTACGGACAGCGCCGGGGCGACTGTAACCGGAGCCCAGGTGAGCTACAACGGGCAGCCAACCGGATATACAAAGAGTCCGATTGAAGCAGTCAGCTACGCTTCTGTCCACGACAACCAGGATCTCTTCGACGCGGTGCAGCTGAAGTCGAGCTTTAGCGACAGCATTACGACGCGTGCCCGGAGGCAGGTGATGGGCATGAGTCTGATCACATTGGGACAGGGAGTTCCCTTCTTCCAGGCCGGCGATGATCTGCTGCGCTCGAAGGACATGGACCAGAACAGCTATGACTCCGGGGATTGGTTTAACAAAATCGAGTGGAGCGGCCAGACGGCAAACTGGGGGATCGGGCTGCCCATTGCGAGCCAGAACCAGGGCCAGTGGCCGATCATGACACCGCTGCTCAGCAACCCAGCCTACACGCCACTTCCAGCAAATATTGCATACAGCGACGCGGCGTTCGGCGAGTTATTGAATATCCGCTACGGTTCGGAATTGTTCCGCATGGCGACATTTGAGGAAGTGCAGCGGAATCTTAGCTTCTTGAACACGGGGCAAAACCAGACGCCGGGGTTGATCGTCATGAAGCTGGATGCCAATGGCGGGAACTATGGAAGCTACAAACACATCGTGGTCATCTTCAACGCAACTAATGCGGCGGTGACTTTCACCGACAGCCGGTTGCAGGGCTTGGCCTTGCATTTGCACCCGGTGCAACGAAAATCGAGCGATCCTACAACGAGACAGTCGACGTTTAACTCCAAAGCGGGAACGGCTGCAGTTCCCGCGCTCACCACAGCAGTCTTTGTGGCGGAAACCGAGTAGGCAATTGGCTGTCCACAAGAGCCCCCGGTCTGAACTCGGTCCGAATTGGATCGTTCAGACAGGCGTTTGCTGCCTTCTGCAAAAGTGATTTCATTTAAACGCCTATACTCGTCTGTCAGAAAGCAAACTCCAGCTAAATCTGCAGGATTGGCACTCCTTCATCCCCAGTCACGGGCTATTCGGAAGTTATCCCGGGCCAGAAGTCCCGTTGTGGGAAGTGACATCAACGGATCCCAAGACCGTCGTGGGCACCAAATGCAGAGGGGACTCAGCTCATCCGCAATTTGACCTGAATAATATGCCTGCCAAAATCACGCCCGCCACGAACAGAAATGTCCGCGTATTTCTGGTGAAGTCGCCTGAAAAGAGTTCCACATACCCAGCGAATTTAGCGAGTATGAGAGACAATACCAGTGCCCAGATCACAGCAATTCCGAAGGAGAAGTAATCGTTTTGGTGGGTAAGTTTACCAGCCCAGTGTTTGACGCCTTCTGAGAAGCGTTCCGCCAGAACGCCGCAGAACAATGTTCCCGTGACGCCAATTATGCGTCCAATGCAGCCTAACTTCCGTTTTGGTTCGTCATTATTCAATTTCTGCCTCCAGCCATTAGTTCCGCTTACCTAGCTCCGCAATCCCGGCAAAGACGCCAACCAAACGCTTTTTTGCAATTGGACGTGATAAGTCCTGCGAGCCGTTCTCCGACTTATAATTGTGCAGAGAGCGAGGTCTGTGCGCTAGACTGACGCAATTTCTTCCAACCTCGAAATGACTATCGCAACGCGCTCCTGACTGGCTGCGTCCGGCGGAAGGTGGCCTGGAAGGGCATCGGTAAACTCTCGAATCGAGACCAATTGCTTGACCTTCTTTGAGAGGTAAGAGCGCACGTCGCCTGCGGACGCCCGAATCTCCCCGATCAGTTCGGCACGGCCATCGACGACAGCTATCAGATCTTCGAGGTCGCGACTGCCCTGATAGTCGTTCTCGCCCCTGCCGGCGAAAGCTTCCAGTTTGAGGCACAAAAGTAGACCGGTTTTACCAACCGTATTTTCAAATCCGCTTCCAGCTCGCGTTCTTCTGCAGTACTCATCGCTGGTTCATACCACGTGTTTGAGAATCCGAGAATTTCTTCGTCCAGCGGCATCACATCGAGCGTTGTCGTTTGCTGGCACCAGCGGCAAGCTGGAGCGCCTTCTCTTATATCTTCATGGAAGCCGAGCTTCCTCAGGCGCGCTCGGAAAACTGTGCGTAACCAGCATACGAGGTGATTTCTGCGATCGCGTCCACATCAAATGTCGGCCGAACATCGGCCGCCGCCTTATCGGTAATCAGCAACGCCGTTGTGCAACCTCCGACAAAAACGAGTTCTCCGAGAATCGGCTTTAATAATCTGGCCGCGTCCAACAGCAATTGAAAGTTAGGATTTTCCATGAATCGATCGCAACCTGTGCACCAAATCGCGTTCGGCCAGATCTCGCGCGCGCGCGCGTCCATCCCGAATGGCGTCGACCAAAGCCAAATACTCGTAAAGGACAGAATCGCGTAGAGCCGCGAGCGGGACAGTCTTGTACAGGGGCTCAAATCCCACTCCTCGAGTATCACCATCATGCCAAGGCCACACTGGCGGAAGATCATTTGAGAACGAAATTTCGCTTCTCAGTGGCTCTGCCGCATACGAAGTGCGAACTCCCCTAGTCACCTCGCCGTGTTCGGCAGGAAATGCGTACTTCAGCCCGTGCACCAGGAATTCCTCAAGTCCTGAGATATCGGGCTTATCCTTCAACGCCGGTCCGTGCAATAACCGAGAGCCTCGAAGCCGATTGATGGCCCCGTGAACTTCCGATGGGCTCAGGCCAAGCTCGCTCGCGACAATGGACATCGCGGGGCGTTCACCGGGATAGGCACAAAGCTTGAGTGCAACCACAACGTCTTGGGGCTTCAGATTCATGCCCATATTCGACATTCGCGATTCGCGAATAGCGAATGAATCTGTAGCATTCACGTTACGAGGCTCTACCCCCTCCCACATCGCTTCTCGCCATAATCTCGCCGTCAATCTCGCCACAACTGCACTATTTCTCATCACAACATCGTCATTTATTCCGGTCATATTCTCGCCGTCGTCAAGCCCCTCACGGGTCTATTCGTCAGAGCGGGCTGCCCGTGTTTCTTTAGGGTGCATTCCTCCTGGTCTCAAACTGTCCTTTCTTCCAAATGCCTTCCTGGCTAAAACCTGCGCCTGATCCGTCCGCTTCTTCTGTCAAGGGTCTTCGCTTCGCTCCGATGAACGCCCCACCCCGTCGCCCTTGACAGCGCGGACGGACAGTCGCCTTCCCCCGCCATGAAGGGCATTTGCTTTTCATGCGCGGCTTGCCGCCGCGCCTCTTGAAAAGTAAAGGCCAAATCCACAAGAAGGAGATTTCAGCATTACCTCTGCGCGAGCTGCACCCTGGAAAGGGACACTCTGGTTATCCAGCCCTTTTCGGATGGGTTCGTCCGCCCGGTGCGGTTTCACAATTCGGTCGATGTCGAGGTAATCGGACAGGTAGTGACCCTCGTCCGGAGACTCTCCCCGAATTCCTGAGTCTTTCTCGAACGCAGCTTCACTTTGCGCCATTGGCTCCATAACTCTTTTTCAAGCCATTTTCACTCGAAATCACACCACTTCCGAACGGCAATCGAATTCACTCGGGCGCTTGCGTCCATCGGGCATACCTTGGCCGCGTCGACGGATGCATGCGCGCACCCTTGCAACAGTTTCAGGCCCACTGTCTGAATATTTTCCCAGGCGAGTTGCGTTGGATTTTCCGGAGAGTTCGACCCCTTATCAGTTGGCAAGCTGCGAGCGTTATCTGTCTGCTTGCAGGCAGTGGTTTGACTCTCCTAAGCCCGCTGATTCTAGAGTGGATAATCGATGACATTCTCCCCGGGCGAGACATTTCCGCACCGAAGTTGCACGAATGGCGAACGGGTTCGCCACTCGCGCCGAGAAATAGGTGCTGCAAAAGCTGCCTTCTCTCGCGGTCATCGCGACCGCGATACTGGGATACGAACGAAACGCCGTATTTCTGGAACTGCCGTTGGGTCCATGACAACGTGCGCACGAAGAAGAAGTATCCGTTCTTTCGAAACGCGGAGGGCGCTTGGCTCGCATGAGTGAAGACGTTCGCGGATTGCATAGCTCTTTGGGAGGCATCCTACTCGACGTCCGTCATGGGCACATGTTCAGACTGAATCCGGTCGGATCGAGAATCGTGGAACTTCTCGAAGCCGGCCGATCACAATCTCAGATTGCCATCGAAATCAGCAAACAGTTCGTCGTCGACTTGGATACGGTTCATAGAGACCTAAGCGAGTTCCTTGCATCCTTGGATCAGCATCATCTGACAGACGTCGTAGAAAGCGTCGAGCGCCTATCGTGAGAGGCAAACCCACGGTGGAAAGTAAAAATCAGAAAAACGTCGCCTGGCGTCTAACCATTCCGCGAAGGGACATTTCTGAAATTCTCTTGATTTCGGACGGCCCACTTTTTTCTCTTCCCGTCGTGAAGATTCCTGCCTTTCAAAGGATTGCAGAGGCCTTGAACGCGGAGATCAAGCGACGTTGGGGTTTGGAGGTCATTTCCCTCTTCCCCCTTGATCCATCCAACCGATCCGGCGAACACTGCTCCCGTCCCTGCCACATCGTCGAGACTCTCCGTCCCGATAGCCAACCGCCGGACGGAATGTTCTGGACTCCCATTGCGGCTTTGCATGAGGACTACTTTGGACGACGGGAGGACTTCCTTGCGATTCGGCAATTGGTCAGTACATGCGAGCGTACGCAGACTCCTGCCGAACCATTTGCGCGTCCCGGATGGTTCAAGGAAATCACGCAATGGGTGCAAGATTCGATCCATTCCATGGGGCATCGGTTAACGGGGCGGGTAAGGCAGCTCAACGCAAGTCCATCATTCAGCTTGATCCAATTCGCGACCAATGAAGATCCGGTTTGGTTCAAAGCCGTGGGTGCACCGCGCTTGGCTGAATTTCCCATTACCCTTGCCTTGGCTAGTCTCTTTCCTCATTGCGTTCCCACGATCATCAATACGTCCAATCGCTGGAACGCCTGGTTGATGAAAGACGCTCCGGGTACGCGGCTACTCGGATCAACCGATTTTCGTCTTTGGGAAATGACCGCCGTCCATCTCGCAGACTTGCAAATCGCTTCCATCGGAAAAACAGCCCAGATAGTAGAGGCGGGCGCCATGGACTTGTGCCCCTCGCAATTGCGTTTTCGTGTCAGAGGCTTCTTTGAAACAACCGCAGGATTAATGAAACAACAACGAAGGACTTCGCCCGCTGCACTCGCAGACGCCGCACTCCTTGAACTGCAAGACGAACTTGAGGAAGCCTTGACTGCGGCGGAACGATTGGCCTTCAGCCCTGTCGTCGGTCATCTCGATTTCAATCCCGGAAATATCATCGTATCCAACCAAAACTGCGTATTTCTCGATTGGGCTGAAGCCTTCGTCGGTCCCCCGTTCCTTACCTTCGAGTACTTCCTTCAACATTTTCGGCACGCGTGGCCGCACGACAGCGCGCTTGAACAACGACTAACCCAGCTTTATTGCCAGCGCTGGCGTTCAATCCTCGCGCCTGACTCCATCCGTGAAGCACTCGACTTGGCGCCACTCCTCGCTGCATTCGCTTTCGCAACGAATTTAGACGTATCGCCAAACAGGTCCCTACCCGGCGATTCACCAGAGAAGGCCTATCTTCGAAGTCTGACTCGGCGAATGTATCGCGAGGCGGAAAAGCTGCAGTCGGGGAGGATCAAATGCGCCGTTTGATAGATGCTCTTCCGCCCTCGCCCATCGAACCCGTTACGGAAGTATTGCACGGAGTTTCAGTCACCGATCCGTACCGTTGGCTCGAGGACCGCAATTCTCCAAGCACCCATCGGTGGATCGCAGCCCAAAGGCGACACGCCCGGTTGTATCTCGACAGCATTGAGAACCGCGACCGTCTGCGCCGGCGAGTCAGTGAATTTCTTTCGGTAGATTCCTGCGATTCTCCCGTCCGGGTGGGTGACTGCTGCTATTTCCGAAAACGATCCGCGAATCAACAGCAAGCGGGCATTTACGTGCGTATCGGCGAGAACGGCAAAGACGAACTGCTCATTGATCCAGAAGAACGACAAACCGGCCCATTCACATCGGTGAAGCTCATACGAGTGTCGCCCGACAATCGACTGCTTCTGTATGAAGTCAAACAAGGCGGCGAGCGCTCCGGATCGTTCGAGCTTTTCGACATTCAGGAACGCCGCCGCTTGCCCGATTCGCTGCCCCGGGGCTTTCTGCGAGGATTCGCCTTTGCAGCGGACGGAAACGGCTTCTACTACGTGCACGAGCCACTCCCTCCCAAACCGCCGTTTCACAGGGCAGCATACTTTCATCTACTCGGTCACCCAATGGAAGAAGATCAAGAGGTCTTTTCAATTGGCGACGACAACAAGCTGCGCTTGTGTATGATCTCGGATCACAAGCGCCTTGGGTTCCTCGGGTATACATTTCTCGAAAAGCTTCGGACCGACTTCTACTTGCAGTCCCTCGATCTGCCTGCGTCCCCTGTCTGCCTCCTTAAAGGTGTGGACTTTTTCTTCGGTCCCTTGTTGACCGGAAATCGGATTCTTGCTCTCACGGATCGCGACGCACCTAACCTTCGCATCGTGGAACTGATTCTTCGAACCGATGAGGAACCGAAATGGCAAGAATTGATTCCCGAGCGCCTAGACCGGATCAATGCCTGGATGGCCGCGGGCGATAGCCTATTTGTCCAGTACGCAACGGGGATCGAAAGCCGCCTCGACCGCTTCGACTTGAAGGGAATGAAAACCGGCGAGGTCGAGATTGCCAAGCATCACACGATACGGTTGCTGGGCGGAGCGAACCCAAGCGATGAATTGTTCTTCGAAACCGAATCCTTTACTGAGCCTGCCTCGATCCATCATCTTTCACCGCGGACGGGTCAACAAGAGGTGTGGGCGAAGCGAGAACACGCGTTCGACCCGGAACGCTATATCCACTCACAGTTCTCGTTTCGCTCCAAAGATGGCACTGAGATTCCGCTGTCCCTTGTAGGGCGACGCGACATCGTGCGTGCCGGTTGCCATCCCGCCGTAATGACTGCCTACGGCGGATATGGTTTGCGCATGACTCCGCAATTCAGCGTCTTTGTTGCCTGCCTCCTCGAACATGGTTGCCTCTTTGCAGTCCCTAGCATCCGGGGTGGCTCGGAATTCGGCAGTAATTGGCACGATTCGGCTAAGCGACATCACCGACAGAAAGCCTACGACGATTTTCTGTCCGCAGCGGAATGGCTCATCGACGCAAAAAGAACGAGCGCGGATCAACTCGGCATATTTGGTGGATCAAACGCAGGTCTGCTGGTGGCTGCGGCTTTAACGCAACGGCCCGATCTCTTTCGCGCCGTACTTTGTATGGTTCCGATTCTGGACATGCTCCGCTATCACCTGTTCGATGACGCTTATAAATGGAAGGAGGAGTTCGGCACTGCCGATGATCCTGAGGATTTCGCCGCACTGCTGAGCTATTCGCCTTACCACCGAATCCAGGATGGCACTCCCTATCCAGGAGTGATGATTGTTTCCGGGGATGCCGACGATTCATGCAACCCCTGTCATGCCCGCAAGATGACCGCCCGGCTGCAGAGAGCGACTTCCTCCAAGCGGCCTATTGTGCTCGATTACCAGGAAAGCCGGGGCCACGCACCGGCCCTTCCTCTCGATACTCGGATAGAAGCTCTGACGGACCGTCTGGCTTTTATCTGCGATCAGCTCGAACTAAGAGTGTGAAAGGGGAAGATCGTATGTCCTTCGTCGTCATCAAGGCCTTCTCGGCGTTGATGCTGTTCGACCTTTACATCACTCGGAATGATTTTGCCGCACTTCATGCCAAGGTTCGAAACTGCCCGGTAAGACGAACCAACGTATGTCCGGACACCATTGAGCGTATTTGCGCGGCCGTGGAAATGGCCTCGATCTGGTACTGGAAAAACGTCCTCTGCCTTCAGCGGTCCGCGGCTACCGTCTGGATGCTTCGGTACCATGGGATCTCCGCAGAGCTTGTCATTGGTGCCCAGCAAATCCCGTTCAGGGCACACGCCTGGGTTGAAGTGAACGGTTGCGTCGTAAACGACAAGCTCGATATGCGCAAGCTCTACGACGTTTTGGACCGTTGCTAAATCGGTTATTGGATTTGTGAAAGCGAGGTTGATGAAGATGAGCATTCAGTTTGGGGTCTGGAACTTCGACGGCCACCCGGTGCAGCCTGCGCTTCTCGCAGAGATTGCGAAGCATTGCTCTGCGTACGCAGCGGATGCGGAGGAATTCCTGACTCAGGGTGAAGTGGCCTTCGGCTACCGGCCTTTCCACACGACGCGCGAATCCCGGATAGAGGACCGACCACACCAGACCGGAATGGGAAACATCATCACATTGGACGGCCGCCTCGATAATCGCAACGAGTTGATCGAATCACTGCAGTTCCAAGGAGAGACGGCGGAAATCACGGACCTTGCCCTTGTTGCTGCCGCGTATGACCGGTGGGAAACGGGGGCTTTCGTCAAGCTCGATGGAGATTGGGCCACTGCAATCTGGGATCCGGCACGAAAAACCCTGGTCCTCGCGAACGATTTCCTTGGCTCGCGACATCTCTACTACAGCATGGACGATCACCGAATTCACTGGAGCACGGTGCTCGACCCGCTCGTTCGCATAACGTGCCAACGGTTGGCACTCAATTTTGATTGGATCGCTGGCTATCTTACATATTTCCCGGAACCCAACCTAACACCCTACGGGGGAATCAAGGCCGTGCCGCCCGGGACTCTTGTCAGTGTCCGTGAAGGCGTAGCCACGGTTCGCTCTCACTGGTCGTTTGACGCTACTAAAACCATTCGTCACAGGTCAGATGGAGAATACGAAGAACATTTTCGAGCGGTGTTCTCGCAAGCGGTGAGACGGCGCCTTCGTACGGACTCACCGGTCCTCGCTGAATTGAGCGGGGGCATGGACTCATCATCGATAGTCTGCATGGCAGATGCACTCATGGCGACGGAGCCTGGCGGAACACCACGGATCGACACTGTCTCCTACTACGACGATGATGAGCCGAACTGGGATGAACGGCCATTTTTTGAATTGGTAGAACGAAAACGGCAAAAGACAGGTACGCATATCAGAATCACGCCTGAAGACTCCCTATATTTAGGGTGCGACGATTCGCGACTTCCCTTGTTCCCAGCTTACACGGATCCATTCTCGAAGCCTGCCAAGGCATTCTCAGAGCTGCTTGCAGTTCAGGGCCATCGTGTTTTGCTTTCCGGGTTCGGCGGAGACGAGGTCGCGGGCGGCGTTCCAACCCCGATACCAGAGCTTGCGGACCTCTTTGCCAGCGGGCGTGTTGTTCACCTCGCCCGTCAATTGAAGGTCTGGGCGCTCGCTCGTCGAAAACCATTCCTGCATTTGTTTTGGGAAGTCAGCAAGCAATTCCTCCCCGATGGACGCGCCGCATTCAGGGAATCCATGGGTAATGCAGATTGGCTTAATGCCGATTTCATGAGATCTCACGGCCTCGCGTGCCATGGCTCGCATCGCAGGCTCAGCCTTTTCGGGGCCAAGCCAAGCTTTCAAGGAAGTTTTCTCATGCTCGGTGGCCTGCAAAGGCAGCTCGCATTCGCTCCACTGCCGACAACCGCGAACTACGAAAAGCGTTATCCCTTTCTGGACCGAGCTTTGCTTGAATTTCTCTTTGCAATTCCCCCTGAACAACTGGTCCGGCCACGCCAGCGCCGCTCTCTGATGCGCCGCGCACTCACTCAGATCGTCCCATCCGAGATCCTTGGACGAAACCGGAAAGCCTTCGTGGTTCGGGGACCGATGTGCGCCATTGCGGCCAAGTGGCCGCAAATCTCACAGATTCTTGACGATTTGAGGTGCGCCGAACATCGCATCGTCGACCCCCAACTCTTCGCCAAAGCACTTCAGCGAGCTCGCGACGGTCAAGAAGTCCCGCTCGTTTTCCTATTACGAACTCTAACTATCGAATCCTGGCTGCGACAACTCGAAAGATTCGATTTTGGCGTGAGGTTCCCAATTTCGGAATGCTCTCCCTGCCCCTCAGGGGCAGATCGCAACGCGCGGTCGGGTCCTAAGTCAAATGTGCCAACACACGACCGATTCTCGGTGCAACCCACCAGTCTTCTCAGCTGAGAACAATTCAACAAGGAAGGAGGTGACACACATGAAATATGAAAAACCAGAGTTGGTAGTACTCCCCCTGGCTGTTTCAGGAATCCAACATCCCAGCGAAAAGGCTACAACTGGAACGTTGGAGTCGATCAACCCAAATCAATACGCGTCATTGATGGCGTATGAAACAGACGAGTAGCAAAAAGCCGGTGCGCTAAACCGTGAGGCGCTTCGGTAAACCAACCCACGGAAAACAGGAGTCAATCCATGAAATACGAAAAACCAAGCGTACAGCCGCTTGCTGCTGTCGTTTCTTCCGTGCAACACCCCATGGAGAAGTGTTGCTGCGGTATCCTAGAAACCATCAACCCCAACACGTATTTTTCGCTGGCTGCGTACGAAGTCGACGAATGATCGGTTGCCGGAGGGTTTCTAGAACCCTCCGGATTTATCTAATGGGGTTTTGAGATGCCGGTCAAACCAGCTGATTACCCGGTTGCAAAAGTCCACTTGGTTTGCATGGCTCCAAACCACGGGAGAGTGACCCTCTCCATCGTAACGTGCGTATTCCGCTTCCTTCCCAAGTCTGCGCAAACCCACAAAGATCTCGTCTCCCAAGAACGGCGCGACGGTTCTATCTTCTCCTCCGTGGACAATCAAGAGCGGCGTTTCAACGCGGTCGAGAAAAAAGAGAGGCGAATTCTCGATATATCGGTCACGATATTGCCACGGAGTTCCTCCCATCAAGCCCTGGCCCTCTTCGGTCACCGAACTCAGGAATGCCGAACCATCTTTTCCCATCTGACCGTAGGCAGAAATCAGGTCCCCTGTCCCGTCCTCCATGACCGCCGCTCTGAATCGCTTTGTTTGAACGATAAGGGAAAGTACGGAGTATCCTCCATTGCTGTGTCCCAAAACTCCGACGCGATCCGCGTCGGCAATTCCCATATCAATCACCGTGTTCACTGCCGGAAGAACCGTCTTCGCCAAATCAAGCATCGGCGTGCCAAGATGCTGAGGTGCATCCGGAAAGAAAATTGCGTAGCCTCGCGTCGCCAATATCTGCAGGTTGGCAGCTCCACCAAATCCGAGCCCAAATCGGTTGAGGTACTCGGATCCATGGCTGCCTCCATAGACCCAAACAATCAGAGGATACTGCTTTCCCTTTTGGTAGTCCGAAGGAAGTAATAGAGCACCTTGCAAAAGTTCGCCGTCCAAACTTCGGTAATCGACGAGTCGAGCGCCGCCCAATTGGTATCTGTCAAATTGTGCATTCAGGTGTGTCAATCGTCGCGCATGGTCCAGCTGGGCATCCGTGATCCACAAATCAACATCGTGCTGTGAGTCTTGGGAAAAAAAGGCCAGCATGCGGTTGTTCTCTGAAGGAAATAAGTGCCTTTCCAAAATAGTACTCAGGTAGAATTGGCCTCGCTCCAGAACTCCCTCGATACGTCCGTCGGCAAGGTTCAACCGATACAGACCGGACTGCTTCCCGTGGTCGTCGTACGTCAAAACAACCGTGGTTTTTCCCCCGTCGCTCGACCACAAACGGTCTGGCGTGCTGGCAGCGATCTCGGTTATTCGATGCTCTGGAATCGTTGCCACACGGGAAGCGCCACCAGCATTAATGGAAGCTCTCCAGATAGCATCATCATGCACCAGGTAGATGAATTGACCCGAGTTATCCCACAAAGGGGACGCTGCGCTCCCCCATGGCAAGGTTCTGCCAAATTTCGTGACATTCTTCAAAATCCCTGTTTTGAGATCGACGGTGTAAGCATCCCCGCTGGCTAGTGGCCCCCCCTCTTGAAAAGCCAACGTAGAACTGTCCGGTGACCAAGAATAGGATGCCCCATTGAAACCCAACCGAATTCCGGAGGCGGCCACCGTAGTCTTTCCCGAGCCGATCGACACCACGGAAAGATCCCACAACACCTGCTGAGACGCAGGCTTCTCGAATCTCAGGGCGGTGGCGAATGCAGCGAATAGTCCATCTGGTGAAAATGAGAATTTGCTGATTCTTTCGTCTGTCGCCAATCGTTCGGTACTCCCCGATTGAGTGTCCACCACCAGCAGATCGCTGCGATACCCTTCGAGACTCCACGGATCGGAATGCTTGTTCGACCCGTTCGCTTCACTACTTGGAGTCGAGTAATACAAAGCGACGGTGGACCCAAGCGTAGAGTTAGAGGTTGACTGCGTTCGATCGGCTGAGGGTTTAACGGATTCTTCGCCGGTTCTTGGCTGACTGATAGGAAAACCCTTGACCAAGATCTTCGTAGCGTCGGGGGACCAACAAATCTCAGACCCTCTGGTGGCCACGTCCGAGAGTGGCTCCACCGTTCCCGAACCACCATGCCAAATCCACAGTTTGGCCGTGCCGCTCAGCTCTCGATCCGAAAGGAACGCTAAATCTAAGCTTCGTGGAGACCAAGTAGCTCCCCAGTTGGCTCCCTTGCCTCCGGTCAGATTCCGGGTTAGACCCGTCGCAGTATCGACGATGACGATATCCGTTCCCATCGCAATTTCCGGAACTTCGGATTTTTCGAATTTGTTGGGACTGCTCGTTTCGTTCTTGTGGTTGTCATGGTCGCCATAAACGAGCCACTTTCCATCGTACGAAAACTCCGCAGGTGATAACTGGGCAAATTCATGGACGCTTAGGACGTCCTCTATGCGGAGCGGCACGAACTCTTGCGCGAGCGATGGTGAGGGCGCGAAGTCGGACGCCAGAAGCAAGAGGAGCACACCCAGTAGTTCGCACTTCGTCGGTGCTCGGCGTACCCGGCTTGTGCGCGCAAGGGTAAAGATGAAGTTCTGCCTCATAGAAACATCCTTGGAGTCTGGCTCGCGTCAGAATTGGAGCTTCAAAGCGAGCTGGATGGAGCGAGGCCCGCCGATCTGGTAAAGCGGGTTAAACCCTCCGCTTGGACCTCCGGAGCCAAGACTGCTTGCAAGCGACTCCGTTGATTGGCCGAAGAGCGTACTCGTGATGAACCGATTGTCTGAGGTTGGGTCGCCGAAGTTGGGATGATTGAAGAGGTTGAAAAACTCGGACCGAAACTGTAGGTTAAGACCCTCCTTGATATGGAATTGGCGAAATACCGCAAAATCAGCCTGCCAAGCGCCGAATCCTCTGAGAACGTTTCGACCAAAGTCACCCTGCACATCTGCTGCTGCCGGAACAAAAGCTGCAGCGCTGAAGGCCTTGCCTCCAGGATATTGTGATCCGAAGAGGTACAAAGGCTGATCAGGAACCAAATCAGGGCGTACTTGAGACTCCACGCCTGGAACCACGGAAACTCCGCCGTAAATGTTGACGGGCAGGGCGGTTCGGGCGAAAACGAATGTATCGACCGACCAGTTGCCCAAAATCGACCGGGCAAATTTGTTTCTGCCGGGCTCGGGGATGTTGTACAGCAGTGCCGCTGTGAATGAATTCCGCACGTCGAAGTCCGAACTGGCTCGGTCGACGTTGGCGCTCGCCACTGAGGGTGATGTGAAAACGGCGGAGTCAGCCGACGAATTGTCGATCGAGTGAGAAAACGTGTAGGAACTCAATATCTGCAAACCGCCCGATAGCCTGCGTTGATACTTAATTTGAAGAGCGCTGTAATCAGAGGTTCCGGTGTTTGATGTTACAAATACCGACTCGAAGTCTGCATTTGGCGAGCCTAGATAGTAAGGACGAAGCAAGTTGCGTCCCGAACTCCCTATATAAGTAAAAGAGAGTGCTTGATTGGTTCCCAAAGACTGTTCCACAGCGACGTTCCATTGGTATGCATACGGCAGTTTCAGATTGCGATCCGTTACGTAGAGCGCGGACACAGGTGGTTCCAGACTGAATGCAGGTGCGGCCGCTTGGCTCGGTGAAAGCGGAAATGGAACACCGATGAGGACATTGGACGCTGTATAGGGGAATCCCTGCGTGACGAGACCGAGCGAACCTCCGCCAAGGTCATAAAACTTTCCGAAGCCAGCGCGTAGGATTGTTTCCAAGCTCTTTGTCTGCCTCAGCTGATAGGCCGCTCCAACTCTGGGTGCGATGTTTCCATACGTGGTCTCGAAGAGTGGTGTTCCCCGGGGTGCGAGCTCTAGATTTGCGGGGTCATTCAATCCAGTCACTGTATATGGCTCGCTGCTCGCATGCTTCCCTTTCAGCGGAGGATCAATATCCCATCGCAGCCCGTAGGTCAGGGTCAAACGCCCAGTAATCCTCCAGGTGTCCTGTCCGTAGAACGACAGGTTCTGGACGAGAAGTTGATTGGGTTGATTCGCAGAGATCAGTGCAAAGGCGGCCCGCCCCGAGAGCACGCCGCTCGGACCTGTCATTCCGAAGAATCCGGCGAACTGCTCATAGGATAGAGGGCCACTGAATGGTGCAAGCCATCGGTAGTTCGTGCCGAACTTGACTTGATGTGCGCCCGCGGTGACCGACACGTTGTCTAAGACATTCACCTGCCGTTGTTCATTGATGGAGTTTTTGCCTTCGAGGAGTGCGAATGCCCCAATAACATCAAAGAAGAAAATCCCATCGCTGGCCGAAACTCCCGTGGGGAATAGAACCGAACTGGGCGGAGGCATTGCCCCGCCGAAATCGTCAAGAAAATAACTGCTTCCAACTCGATAGTTGCTGTAATTGGCGCGCAATTCGTTGGCGACTCTTGGCGTGAATGTCCCGAGCAACCCAACTGTCATGGTTTGGGTGTCGGCTGGCAATTCCAGAACGTCACTGAGTGTTCCGCCGACACGTCCAGACGTCTGTGAAGGCGCGTAGTTGTACCGTCCAAATAGCGACCACTTGGGGCCAAACACATGGTCTATCCTGATGCTGTAGGCATCGAGTGTGGAAGGATTGGAATAGCTCGCGTTAAATTGTGCAAGCGAACCGCCAACCTCCGCCCCATTTTGAATCGGAAATGCTTTCAGAATTGGCTGGATCCCTGCCGGAGCACTTTGTCGTGCTGCGTTGTCCGGAACGAGCGTCTCTTGTGTAAGCGGTTGCCGCAGCCGCAGTCCTTCATAGGAGAAAAAGAAAAAACTCTTGTTCTTGACGATGGGGCCGCTAAACGTTCCTCCAAAATCGTTCTGCCTTTCTGGTGCCTTCGGCAAACCAGCGCGATCGGCGAACCAATCATTCGCATCCAGGACGTCATTCCTAAAATAATCAAACAGAGAGCCATGAAATTGGCTCCCGCCGGATCGAGTGACGAGTGATACCTGTCCGCCCGGCGTGCCACCAAACTCCGGAGCAAACGACGAGGTCTGAATTCGAAACTCTTGCAACGCGTCAACAGAGACGAGCGTGTTCGTGCTGCCTAGGGCACTAAAACCTGGTAGTGCGCCTCCGGCGGTTTGCGTAAGTCCGGACCCTGCCGAAATACCAAAGTTGGCGCTCACGCCATCAACCATAAAATAGTTTGCATCCGCACGCTGCCCATTGACGCTGAACTGACCTTGTTCAGCGCTTGTCGCGTGAGTGAGAACGACCCCCGGAGTAAGAGCAATAAGTGTTTGAAAACTTCTTCCATTTAGCGGCATGTTCTCAACGAATTGACGATCTACGACTGTGCTCACCGCAGCCGACTCCGTATTCACGAGAGGCGCCCCCGCCTCTATCGTGACTACCTCAGAAATGGCGCCGATGGGGAGCGTGAAATTGATTGCCACAGCATCTTGAACGGCCAGAGTGATGTCCGGCTTGATCAGCGTCTTGAACCCAACCTTGGATACTTGGATGCGATAGGGGCCCGGAGGCAAGTTTGTGACAACATAAATTCCTTCCGCGTTCGTCTTTGCGGCATATTGAATTCCCGTTGCGTCGTTCACGAGAACGACGTCTGCATTAGGGATGGATCCCTCTGAAGCGTCCACTACGATTCCACTAATCGTTCCCGTGGGCGACTGCGCCAGACACATACGGAAACACGGGAATGCCAAGATCAAAATAAGAACCGCAGCGCGCATTCGCAAGGAATGCCTCCCTATGAGTGAGGGAATGTTGTTCACTCATAAGGTCTATGCGACTGAGGCGTCTTTTTGTGCCAGGATGTTTGCTGTCTCTAATTCCGGACGTTGCCGCGTGTAACCTGCACGGAACTACGGATGATTCGGATTCACGCGAAGGTAGGCGAAAAGAAGTTGCTTCCCACTAGGCCGGTGACTGCCGCCATTCGGTTCAACCGTAACGAACACCGCATCGATTTGATCGAGGGTTTTTGGATCGTC
>Ga0210384_10000817_pt1 | contig 45466 bp, 34 predicted proteins | sample IncBWH2MmetaG_FD_160574 | JGI IMG/M metagenome (GOLD analysis project Ga0210384, IMG submission 160574) | Forest soil microbial communities from Barre Woods Harvard Forest LTER site, Petersham, Massachusetts, United States - Inc-BW-H-2-M | ecosystem: Environmental > Terrestrial > Soil >... | reverse complement strand
TCTTCCGTCTTCACGATGGAAGCGGTTGAGTAGTGCCGCGTAGCCGCGAAGGCCGGCTTGGCGAAGGGGCTGATGACGATCACCGGAGTGCGATGCGGGTGAATGTGATCCAGTGTAGCCTGCGCGTCATCGTAGCTCATGAAGATCGCGCTGCCGGTATTTTTCACGGAATCGTAGTACACCGGGCTGTTCATGATGTGCTGCACGACCGTGCCCAGACCCACGTCGCCGTCGGCAACTTCCTGGAACGGGAGGTTGGTCAAGTTGGGGTCCGTTGAGTTCGGAGCCTGTACGCCGCCAGTGTGATCGTTGGGCTGGTAGAGGAAAATGAGCTGCGGCAGCGTGTTGGCCGCAACCATGCGATCGAAGTCCGCGTTGAACTCTGCGGCACGGCGCTGGTCCGAGATGTTGAAGTTATATCCCGGATAGTGCAGGTCCATACGGGGTTCGCCGCTCTTGTTGTTGGTTCCCAGAATCGCCAGGATCGGCTGCGCCATGAAGTAGGACTGGCCCAGGCCAGCATTAGTGGTCGGGGTGGTGGTGTCGCCAAAGTTCACCAGTGGATTGGTAACGTTGGTGTTGCCCGGTTGTACCAGCGTTGGGTAGCCCAGGTTGCCGCTATCCGGATCATTGACCGTGGTCGGTTTGCTGGTCCCAGTGTCCGTACCTTGAACGCGGGCGAAACCGCCGTAGTCTTTGAAGCTGATGCTGTTGCGAGCCGCGTTGTTGAAGATGTACCCGTTAAACGGATAATCCTCAGGTTCAAAGTTCTTGTTGACCAGTAGACCGCGGCCACTCTTCACCAAGAGTGTCTTCTCCGTGTAGTCGCTAGCCGTGCCGGACATGGCGAACTGGTGACCCGCATCGCTTTCTTCTGACTCGGAATAGTAGTTGACGCCGGTAGCGAACGCCGATGCCAAGGCTTGGGTGTTCAACGAAACGCCCGTGAATTGGTTGTTGGTGTAGGTTGAGCCATCAACGTTGTTGAAGGTGCTGCCCGCGAACAATCCGAATTGCGGGAGCCCGTTCAGATTCCCCAGCATGGAGTCGAACGTTTTGTTCTCGTGCATGATGAAGAAGACGTGCTTGATGCGGGGCGAAGCTGTGAGGCCGGCGGGCACGACGCTGGTGTCCGCTGGGGGGTTGATGGCGAAATTGTTGGCCAGCACCGTGGTGTTGTCGACCACGTAGCTCGTCAAATCCACCTGTTGCAAGCTGCCGAAGATGTAGTTGCTGTCCACGCTCGGATCGGAAGCTAGGCCGGAAGGGGCCGAAGGCGCCGTTGTGTCAATGGCGGGGTTGATATCTTCACCGACGCCCTTGGCGTTGGCAATGTAGAGGAAGTGACCATCAGGACTTACGTTCACCGCTGCCGGGTACCAGCCGGTTGGAATGCGTCCGATCAGCGACGGGTTCACAGGGTCGGTGGTGTCGAGTACGGCTACGGAATTCAGGCCGGCTTCGGCAACATACAGTCGCGTCTGGTCGGGAGAGACGGCCATCGCGTTAGGGTAGGTTCCGCGCGGGGTTTTCAATCCGTCTGCATTGCCTTTGAGGGAGATGGAAATTGGATTCAAGTCGATATCTGTCAGAGGCAAACCGGTGGCGAGGTCGATTCGCGACAGTTTGTCAATGTTGGTCTTGGTGATAAAGAGAATTTCTGAGCTGGCGCTCTTCACGATTGCCGTTGCCGAAGGATGGGTGCCGCCAATCTTGGTGGTGGCATCCGGGCTTACGCCAAGGTACCGCCCTTTCGACACAGTCATCAGCGATGGGAAGCCTCCGGGAACCTTCAGTATGGTTATGGAGGAACTCTGTGGCAATAGTCCAGATTTGCTGACCGGTGGAAGGTAGAATCCGTCGGGCTGGTTACCCAGCGAGCCCAGAGCCACCAGTTTGCCGGTGCTGTCATAGGTGGGGTTCTTGAATTTATAGGCCATGACTCCCCAGTTGGAAACAACAACGCTCTGGCTGTCCGACCGGACAGCAACGCCATAGGGGAAATAGCCCACGGGGAGTTGGGCAAAGATGCTCTTGGTTTTTGTGTCGATGGCCGCGATGCTGTTGTCGCCGTTACAGGCTACATACACAGTGCGCCCGTCCGGGGATAACGCCATCCCGGCAGGGAAGGTAATCTGGGCGCCAGCGGTGCGGTTGATCTGCGACGGAGCCGGTGGCAAATTGCCACTGCCGTCGGGGGTGTTCAGGGCCGCGCCTGGAAGGTAGTTCGAAACAAATCCCTGGGCACTCGGAGTAATCGGGAAGATGTGGATACTGGCTGGAGTTCCGGCGGTTAGCACGCCCGCCGTGGAGAGCGAGAACAGCTTTACATCGTTGTCAGGACCGCCCGAAACCCAGATCGTATAGGGGCCTGTTCCGGTAGCCGCCATACCAACAAAATAATGCGTCGTGGATTTGAACTCCGAGACCACGCTGAACGTTGTGGAGTCGATGACGGTAAGGGTGTACCCGCCCTTGTTGACGGAACTCTGGTAGGACGAAAGGCTGCCCTCGCGTTCGTCATCGTCGCTGGTCACGATGAAGTGGCTGTCCGGCGTGACGGCCATTCCCAGCGGATTCATGCCGATTTGAATGCTGGTTCCAGCGGGCGTGACTTTTCTGCCGTTGGGCAGAACGCCAGCGTAATAGCTGCCCAATTTGTTTGGGCCGGCCTGAAGCTCAGCTGCGGAATAGTTCGGGTTGGGGTCCGAACTGCCATACACCGGAGCCGTAACCGTGCCCCAGTTGGAATTCGTGATGGTGACAGACTGGGCGAATAGAAGGCCGGAAGATAGCACAACGGCTATCACCGGTCGCAGGGACTTGGCTGCCGAAACGGCGAGCCGGAGCGGAGAAATCCGCTTTCCAAGAATCTGAAATTTCACAATTGCCTCCGAGAGGTGCAGACGAAGAAACAGACGTAGTAGCACCCCGTAGAACACTGCTCCCGCGAGGTTTCTGCACGGTCAAGCGAGTGTTAAGAATGTGTAAATTTTCAGGGAGGCTTTAGGATATTCGCACTTGCGGTGTGAAAAATATTGCAGTGAAGTCAGGGTATCGGGGAAATAAGTCTGATTCTGAATCCTGCTCGGGAGGATCGTTACCAAATTGTTATCACGTTGTGAACTTGCCATAGAACGATATGGCATCCATAATGTGGAACTGCTGAATCGCGATCGTTAGACAGGGCAATGAAGGAAGATTCCCGGGACGAGGATGGGGGTATAGACCACGGTATGGATGAATTCGGACGAACTTCAGAAGACAACTCGTTGCAGTCCATAAACTCTCCGGAACACACGGAGCGGCGCGCCAAGAACCGCAAGGACGGAGTCATCTCCCGCATCGAAGACATTACTTACAAGGTATTGCGGCAGCACGAAGATGAGCGGTAAACAGGAAAGTTCGATCGGTCGCCATCAGGCAAACTCTACCCCTTAATGTATTGCACGCCATAATCGTACTGACCATCTTCCAGGTCTTTTCTCCAGGCGATGCGGCCAGGCACGAAGATGTTGGCGGCTCCCGGCGTATATGGGACGGCAAAGTGAATCCAACAGTTCACTTCGAAGATGCGGGTTCCCCGGAAACTGATGCCTCCACGGGATACATCCAAAACAGGAACAATTTCTTCCCCACCGCCGGGTTCCTGGATGCAGGCCACCGTTTTCATCTTGGTGCGCAGATGCTTGCGGTCCTGGGGAGCGGTGCCGCCTGGGCCGGTTTCGGGAGCCTTGACCTCATTGGGAACCGGCAGCCAGAGCACAGTGCGTCCGCAGGTTTCACAGGGATGCGAAAGCCGCTGGTTCGCGTCGAACACACGAAACTCGATTTCGTTCAACGCGTAAATAATCTTCTTTCCACAACTGGAACATCTCAGCAGAGTCCGCGCCAGGGAGTCGTTCGTCTCGGACAACGGAGGGAACGAGATACCCCAGAAATCGGGCAGTTCCTCGGTAAACGCGATTCCGTAGACATGGAAGCCGGTGCGAATGCCCAACTGCCCCAGAATGCGTGCATGGACTGCGACGTCTAAAACGCGGCGCCGCAAACTTACAGGGTATTCCGAAGAAGCGCGGCGGGATAGTACGATGCTGGCCCCGTGTAGACTGACCATTTCGGTGTGGCAAGCTTCCGTGAACTGGACCCCGGCCAAATCAGTTCCGCAGAACTCGATCGGTAAAGCGAGGACGACACGGTCACTCCTGCGCCGCCCGACGCCCAATCCCTCGTCCGTCCGCAAGGACGTTTCCGGAGCCTGAGAGGCAGCCGCTCCTCCCGTGCCCACGGAAGAAGTTTTCCCCGGAGTGGCCGGGGGTTTCGCGCCGTCGGAAGTTGAATTCGCCATACTCGATGGACTCTCTGATATCCGGCGCAACGACTCCAGGGGGTCTGGATCGATCCGGAACTCTCCATAAAAATCTTAGCTCTCTTTAAGCGCGAGCATGTCCTTACGATTGGCCGTACTTGCTTCCGCAAGGTCCGCCTTGCGGCTGTTTCCGCGGTTTTCATGGAGGCCGATGAAGCTGTTAGTCTGAGAAAGTTCTACGAGTCGCTTGTTGGTCACAGCTATGTCCTACGACGCAATTCTGGTGGTCTCTTTCGGTGGTCCCGAAAAGGAGGCCGATGTCCTGCCTTTTCTTGAGAACGTCCTTCGCGGCAAGAACGTTCCCCAGGAGCGGATGCTCAGCGTCGCGGAACACTACCGCCTCTTCAACGGCAAAAGCCCCATCAATGAACAGAACCGGAAGCTCATTGCCGCGCTAAAAAATGAACTGGCACAGCACCAGCTCAAACTGCCAGTCTACTGGGGAAACCGCAACTGGCACCCTTTGCTTGCGGACACGATTGGCCAAATGAAGCAAGATGGTGTGAAGCGCGCGCTAGCGTTTGTGACCTCTGCATTCAGTTCCTACTCTGGCTGCCGGCAGTACCTGGAGAATATTGCCGCTGCGCGCGAAGCAGTGGGGGAGGGTGCTCCGGTTATAGATAAGCTCCGTGTTTTCTTTAATCATCCTCGATTTATTGAAGCTGTTGTCCAAAATTTCTTCGAGGCTTTGCGGCAACTCCCCGAGGAGGATCGCGCCAATGCCCAATTGGTGTTCACAGCACATAGCATTCCGGTGTCGATGGCGCAGACGAGCCGCTACCAACAGCAACTCGAGGAAGCCAGTCGTCTGGTCGCGGAACGCGTGGCTGCCGAGCGTGGTGGTCGCGCCGACTTTAGCCTCGTCTACCAGAGTCGAAGCGGTCCTCCCTCACAGCCCTGGCTCGAACCCGACATTCTCGATTTCCTCCGCCAATACAGGCAGCGGGGTGAAATGGATCCTCTGGTGGTTGTTCCCATTGGATTTGTCTCCGACCACATGGAAGTCTTATACGACCTGGATACGGAAGCGCAGGCTCTGTGCGGAGAGCTGGGTTTGCGGATGGTGCGGTCGAGGTGTGCGGGTACGCACCCACAATTTGTGCGGATGATTCGGGAGCTGGTGGTCGAGAGGATGGAAGCTGAGCGAACAACGGTGACGAATGTTGGACCGAGCCCCATGCGTCCCGCGTTCGGCATGCTCGGTGCAGGCCCTGACGTTTGTCCCGCGGATTGCTGTCCGGCTCCGCAGCGGACGCCGATTCCGTCGAGAACGTGAGTTTTTTGTACTCGTCAACTTATGATTCGCTTCAGCAAAAACACATGCGGCAACCTGGAGAACGCACTACGCCGGGAGTGGCTCGAAACCAATGGCCTGGGTGGATTCGCCTTGTCCACTCTTGCCGGATTGAACACGCGCCGTTATCACGGCCTGCTGGTGGCTGCGACCCAGCCTCCGGTCGGGCGCATGGTGCTCTTGTCGAAGCTCGAAGAGACCTTGACAGTGGACGGCCAGTCGTTCGAGTTGTCCGCCAATCAATATCCCGGTTCCATCCACCCGCACGGATTTGAGTTCCTTCAGGAATTCCGGCTTGATCCTTTCCCTACGTTTGTTTTCGAAGCGGGTGGCGTCCGCGTCGTGAAGACCATCTTCATGATCCATGGCGAGAACGCAACCGTTGTGCAGTACGAACTCGAGGATGCTTCTAGGGGGAAGGTGGTTCAACTGGACATTCGCCCGCTGATTGCGTTTCGTGACTACCACGCTCTGACGCGGGAGAATGCAGCGCTGAATCCGTCGGTTGCGGTCGAAGCGGGGATGGCGAGCTTCTCGCCCTACTTCGGATTGCCGACTCTCTATTTGGCCCACGATGCGCGGGGCATCGACCCGAAAGGCTCGTGGTACCGCAATTTTCAATACGAGGCGGAGCGCGAGCGGGGGCTGGATTTCACCGAGGATCTTTTTAATCCCTGCACTTTGCAATTTGATCTCGCGGCCGGTCCGGCCAACGTCATCGCGTCCACGCGACGATTCGATGTGGCCGAGGTCGGCGCCATCTTGGCCGCCGAACTTTCGCGACGGAAGGCCGCGGTAGCTCAGGCGCCGGACACAGATGAAGTCACGCAGACTTTAACAACAGCCTCGGATCAATTTATCGTCGCGCGGCAGAGTGAGAAGACAGTGGTTGCCGGGTATCCCTGGTTCAGCGATTGGGGCCGCGATACGATGATCTCGCTGCCAGGTCTTACGCTGCCCACGCGGCGGTTTGACGTGGCACGGGGCATTCTTCGCACATTTGCCCAGGCCGCCAGCCAAGGCATGCTGCCCAACCGCTTTCCCGACGCGGGAGAAACCCCTGAGTACAACACGGTCGACGCTACGCTGTGGTTTTTCGAGGCCGTGCGCGCCTATCTCGCTGCGAGCGGGGACAGCGGCTTTGTGCGAGCCGAACTTTACAACTGTCTGGTGGATATCGTCGATTGGCACGTTCGAGGCACGCGCTACAACATCAAGGTCGATGCCGACGGTCTACTCTATGCTGGCGAGGAAGGCGTGCAGCTTACGTGGATGGATGCCAAGGTGGGCGATCACGTAATTACTCCACGGCGTGGTAAGCCGGTTGAGATTCAGGCGCTCTGGTACAACGCTCTATGTGTCATGGCGGATATGGCAGCAGAATTCGGAGATGTTCTCGGACAGAAACGCTACAGCACCATGGCGGGGCTAACGCGGTGGAGCTTCAACCAGACGTTCTGGCGGGAGGAAGAGGGCTGCCTCTATGACGTTATCGATGGTTTGAGCAATGAGGGTTCAAGTAAAGACGCATCCATCCGGCCAAATCAGGTCTTCGCCGTCAGTCTCGACTACACCATGTTGACACGCGAGCGGGCGCAGCGCGTGGTCGAGGTGGTTCGTGAGCAACTGCTGACTCCGTATGGTTTGCGCACACTGGCTCCGAGTGATCCGCAATATCGTGGCCACTACACTGGTGGGGCCGCCGAGCGTGACGCTGCTTATCACCAAGGCACGGTTTGGCCGTGGCTGATTGGGCCATTTGTTACTGCGTACTTAAGGGTGAACGAGAGAAGCGATGCCGCTTTGCAGCAAGCGGGAGATTGGCTGGGGCCTTTGGAGTTGTATCTGATGGATCAAGGCGTTGGGCAAGTTCCTGAAATCTTTTCGGGCGATGCGCCCCATTATCCCTGCGGATGCATGGCCCAGGCGTGGAGCGTTGCGGAACTGCTGCGCGTGCGGATGGAAGCGAAACGGGCGGGATAGTCTGCGGCCCAGCGGAGTTACGAGCTGAGTCTACGGAGACAGCGTTCCGGAAGCCAGCGTTATCTTTATCTTCATCTTCCCGCCACCTGCGCTTGGCTCGTGCCAGACTGCACGGTGGCTACCAGGCTCAGGAAGTGCTGTTCGAAGGTCACGCCCGGTCGTTTCCGGAACATCTCCGGATAGGAACGAAGCGCGAGCAGAAACAACTCCGCGTCCACATGGACGGCGTCGGCTGGTTTTCGGTTCTGCGAAACTCTGAGATGATACGGCACTAGAATTTCTCCCTATAGATCGACTGGCGCTCACTGCCTCATCGGCAATGCAGGGGGAGATGATGAGTCGTAATCGCGCAGAACTAGCTTTTCGTATGCTGTCTCGAGAAAGCTTTGTCTCTGATTATCCGAAAGTCTAAGCGCCGGAAGTGGGGTCGTCAATGGCCCCCGCGTGCCAGAACCGACGAGTTTCCACGAAGGATTAGAAGAGTGCAGCTAAGGCTTTCAAATGCAATAGTTAGCCCGGGATTGCTGAGGTATTTGTCGAAATATCCGGGACGCCGGACGGGCGTCGGCGACCCCTCTGTTGCGGACTTCCGCGACGGGATTCAGGTCTCGAATCTTCAATCCCAACTTCAATCCCGTACTACGGCTGGCGCCAGTTCCAATTCGTGAAAAGTCAAGCGATGGCGGGGAATCGTTCCCAGGCCAGCGATCAAAGCCAGCGCCGCGCAAGCCAGAGCGTTCGGGACTCCGATTCTTTCCGCTACGGCACCCCAGATAGTGCTGCCCACGGCCATGCCTCCCTGGAAGACCAGTAGGTACATGGAGAGGGAGCGCGCACGTACCCAGGAGGGTGCCATGGTTTGGGCAGCGTAGTTGAGCGACGCCAGGATTCCAATCCACGCTGCGCCTCCGATGGACATGACGAGGCACAACTCCGTAAGTTGATGCACGTGTCCAGAGACAAATGTGACCGCGGCCAAGATTGTGATGGCTCCGGCGATCAATCCATCGAGCGGCAATCGGGGCCTGAGTCGCGGGAGCACGACGGCACCCGCCAGCGCTCCTACGCCGAAGCAGCCCACCAGTACGCCAAATCCGGTCGAGCCAAAAGGCTGCGCCAGGAGTGGCATCAGCGCCCAGATCGCTGTAGCCGCCAGACTGAAGACTACTGTTCGCACCAATACTGACTTCACGATCGTAGATTGTCGGACGTAGCGAAACCCTTCGAGGATTGATTCCAGTATTCGAGGAGAAATGCGGCTCGAGTCCTCGCGGGGTGCTGGTGGGCGTTTCCAGCGATACAGGAAGATGATGACGCCAAAAAATGAGAGCGCATTCAGCAGGAAGGCACTGCCCGATCCCGCCACGGCGATGACAATGCCGCCGAGGGCGGGTCCGATGGCGCGCGCCACGTTAAAGCCCGCCGAATTCAGCGCAACTGCCGCAGCGTGATTCTCGCGCGAGACGACTTCCGGCGTGATTGCTTGCCAGGCCGGATCGTTCATCACCGCACCGAGTCCCAGCAAAAACGTGAAGAGCAGCAATGTCCGGGGATGGATGCAATGTGTGAGCGTCATCAGCCCGAGCGACCCAGAGGCCAGCACCATCCACCATTGGGTGAAGAGCAAAAGACGTCGGCGATCCATCATGTCCGCGATAGCGCCCGCAGGCAGCATCACCAAGAATACTGGGAGCGTGGCTGCGGCTAAAACCATTCCGACCAGGAACGGAGATGGGTTGAGCTGCGTCATCAGCCAGCCTGCACCGACGTTTTGCATCCACGTACCGGTGTAGGAGATGACGGCGGCGATCCAGAGCGAGCGAAACAGTGGTTCCCGCAATGGAGCCAGCGCGGAGGGCCGAGAGGCTTGCGGGATGGACGCTACCTGGTCGCTGGTTGCCATTGCCCTAGCTCTCCGCCACAGTAGGTTGCGCCGCGCCCGCGAAGGGCCACTCGCGCCCACGCCAGGCTCGAATGAAGTAGATGACCAGTCCCAGAGTCAGGACAACCACGGCGTAACGGATTTCGCGTAGCGCATTCGGCCGCTTTACCAGAACAAATAGAAAACCCGCCGATGCGAACAGCGCGGGAAGAGGGAAGAACCACATGCGAAAGGGACGCGGCAGCTCGGGGCGGCGTATCCGTAGCACGATCACGCCAACGGCTTGCACGAGGAACTGCAACAGGATGCGGATCACGACGAGCGCAGCGATGACGTCAGCTAGCCGCAAGAAGCAGAACAGTGCCGCAACACATCCCAGCACTAGCAGAGAAACATGCGGGAAGCGGTGTTCTGGATGTACTTTTGCGAGCGCACGGAAATAGTTTCCGTCCGCAGCCGCCGCGTAGGGCACACGCGAATAGCCGAGCAGTAGGGAGAAGACGGAGGCAAACGCCGTCCACATGATCAAGCCGGTGGCAAGATAGGCTGCCCAGTGCCCGTAGACTCGCTGCATAAAGACCGAAATAATGAAGAAATGCGTGTCCGATTTCGAGGTGGCCACCAGCTCCTGCCACGGAATCACGCCCAGGATGCTGATGTTCATCACAATGTATAGACACGCCACCAGGAAAATGGAAAGCAGGAGTGCTCGCGGAATATTTTTCTCGGGGTTCCGCACCTCGCCTCCGAGGAAACAAACGTTGTAATAGCCCCAGTAATCGTAGTTTGCGATGAGCATGGCTGCGCCGAGGCCGGTGAAGAAGCTCGATGACAGGTGAAATGCGCCCGGAGGAAAGCTAAACGCGAGCTTTGGGTCGAAATGCGTGATGCCGGCAAAGATGATCCAAAATACAGTTCCGAGGACAACCGAAAAGAGAACTTTAGACATCCAGCCGATGTCTGTGATCTTGCGATAGAGCAGGAAGACGGCCAGCAAGCATGTTGCTATAGCCAGGAAAGTTGCACCGTTCACCAGCCAACTCAACTGAATAGTTCCGAGAAACCCTAGGGACATGTGGGCGTCATGTTTCGAGTAAACGGTTTCAAGGCCGGGCCAGAAATAGGATGCGTATTGCGAAAGGCCAATGCAGCCCGAGGCAATGGACAGCGGCGCGCTAAACGAAAGCTGCCAGATAAAGAGAAACGAGAGCAGACGTCCCAGAGTTTTTCGTCCATAAATTTCGCTCAGGTAGCGATAGGAGCCGCCCGCGCCGGGGAATGCCGCGCCGAGTTCCGCCCACACCAGACCATCGCAGACGGCGAAGAATGCTCCCAGGATCCAGCCCAGCATGGCTTGCGGTCCGCCCATGGCTCCGACAATCAACGGAATGGTGATGAACGGACCCACGCCGATCATGTCGATCATGTTCAACGCGGTCGCACTGGATAGGCTGATGCCGCGAACGAGCTCCGTGGGTTGCGGTGTTGTTGGTGTAGCGGGAATCGGCGCAGAGAATGAGGGCATTCGATTCGGCTAGTGTGCGGCGGCTTTGTTGGCCTGTGCCGCGGGTTCGTGTCCCGCGCTCAACAGATTCACATAGAGACGCACCGCCCCAGGCACCCCAGCAGGTAGCTGGCGGAAGAACGCCAGCCCCGTATAAATATAGACGCCTTTGCCGTACTGAGCGCGGATGAGGCCACCCTTCTGCAGCGCTTCGCCGGGGTCGTTGCAGGCGAGTAGCGGCTTAAAGTTAGAGTCCCACGAGTCCATAAAATAGAGGCCACGTTCCTGCACCCAACCATCGAAGTCCTTCGCTGTAATCTCGTTCGGATAATGGAAAATACCATCATCAGGGGCGAGGACCTGAACGGGAGCCTCCTCCACACTCACGCGGGCGCGGCTCATCTGGGCGGGGAAGGGCGTGAACTTGCCCTTGTTGAAGTCGCCGACTCCGCTGTTGTATTGAACGATGAGCGTGCCACCGTTGCTTACGTAGTCCAGGAGGCGTTTGTTGTTGGCGATGACATCTTTTTGCGTGTCGTAGGCGCGAATCCCAAGGACGATGGTCGAGAAGCGAGCGAGATCCGTCTCGGAGAGAGACTCGGCGGGAATGAGTTCGAGGCGAATGCCGAGTTGTTCGAGGGCGGTCGGAATTTCGTCGCCGGCACCCATGATGTATCCGACGCGAAGTTTTTCGGGAAGAGCGGCGGTCACGAAGCTGAGTTTCTGGGTGGCTGGTTGGAAGTAGTAGTAAGCTCCAAGGTCTTCACGGGTGATGAGGCTGTAGCCTTCGGAGAAGTCTCTGCCTTGGGACGTGAGAACAGCGCGTATGGTGGCTCGGCTCTCCTGGCTGACGGATGCCAGCACCTGGAAATTGAATTCCTGCGCCCCGCCACCTTCGCCGAAGTGGACCGGGATCTGTTCCGGTTCGACGCGGGACTTGTCGGGAACCTGCAATCGGAGTACGCCCGTGTCGCTAGTTTTGCTTTCCACGCGAACCTTCACCGGGAAGGCATGTTCGCCGTTGACGCGGGCTATCTGGGTAATAGGCTCGACGATCACGGAAAACGCGGGAGCTACGGGTACTGGCCGGACCCGCGTTGCTCCCTGGTCATCGTTAATGTTGGCGAGGATTGGTGTCTGGATTCCGGTGGCCTTTTGCCCGAGCGAGTAGTGTCCAGTGGCGAACAACTGAGGCGGTGGAAAGGGAAGCGTCACGTAGCGTGGATCGTCGATTGTGTTCAGGCTCTCCGTTGCAGGATCTTCACGGTGCCAGTAAGGCTTGCTGTAATCGGATTGAGAAGGGACGGTGACGCGAAATCGTTGGACGGCCTCGCCGCCCGCAGGGACCAGGCGCATAGCTTTGGCTTGTGGAGCATCGCCGAGCGGGCCAATCTTCCAGCCTTCAGGCACCTGGAGGGTGAGGGTGTTCAGGGTGAGGTCGCGCTTTGAACCATTATGAAAGTGTGCCGTCACAGTGAAGGTCTCTCCCGGCGAGACTGGAGCAGGTGCAGCCATCGCTTCCAATGAAACGTTGAGCGCGAGATCAATGGCGTGGGCACACTGTTCGCGCTTCTCGTGCAGAGGCGTGAGGAGAGCGGCTTTTGCCGCTTCGCTAATATCCACCGATGAAATGCGATGCTCGGTTTCGTCGAGGCTGTGCAAAGCGTTCAACAGGGGTTCCGCGACTCTTTCCGGATTTGTTTCAGCCGCAATGCTGGCTTGGCGAATTTCTTTTTCAACTTCTTCGAGTGCCGGTTTGAGGAACGGAACTTTCTTCTCTTCGTCACCAAGCCGTTCCGCAAGTCCCGGAAGCGTGGTATCGATCCCCGCGAAAAAGTCTGACTCGTGGCCGTTTGCATCAGCAGCGCTTGGTATTGCCGAGTCCACGAGTTTGTAGTAGCTGAAGCGGTCGCCAGGATCGACGGTCCAGTTCGCCGCTCCCTGCGACATCTGGTGGCGGAGCCCTGCCATGGCGAACTGGATGTAGGAGCCCTTCAAGTCCGGGTCCACTTTCCCCGAGTTAATCTTGACCGAGTAGTCCTTTTCGCATTCCGCTGTGCTGTCCCAGCAGAGCTTACCCAGGTAGAGCTTCTTGGCTTGCCAGGGTAGCAGGCCCTCTTTGATTTGTTCCGGAAAGCGGTTGGGGTCGGCGGCGGCACGGAAGGCCTCGCGGGTCAGGATGGCCGATGCCTGGTGATGGCCGTGGCCATCACGGCTGGTGCCAGTAAAACGAGCAACGAGAACATCAGGTCGAAACGTACGGATCACGCGGACCATATCCCCGAGCGCGATGTCTTTGCCCTGCCACTTCTGCAAAGTTTCTTCCGGGCTTTTGGAGAATCCGAAATCAGCAACACGTGAAAAGCGCTGCTCGACGCCGTAATAGCGGTCGGCCGCCAGTAGTTCCAGAGTTCGAAGCACGCCAAGCGAGTCGAGCAAGCTGCTGCCTACTTTATTTTGCCCACCCTCGCCGCGATTGAGTGTCATGAGAAGGGTATGCGTGCCCAGTCCGCGCGATTCCACGGTGAGCATGCCGCCATCTTCGTCGTCGGGATGCGCGGTGGTGTGCATCAAGCGCGCGGTGGTCAAGAGGCGCTTGAATGTCAGGCGCAGACCGGCTTGACCGACATCTTGCGGGAGCGGTTGGTCGGGCGAAGTCTTAGTTGGTTGTATCGTGTCAGGCGCATTGGCTGCGCAGGCGCAGACCAGGCCCAGCCATAGAAAAGATGCTGGTGGAAGGACATAACGAAGGAAGCATCGGTAAACCGGGGCGCTGGAAGGGTGCATTGTTGAGTTAGGATCCTTTAGGCATTAGACGCGATGCAGCTTGAGTGGTTGCACGATTTCGCGGGCAACTGCGGAGCTTTGCTCCGCTTGGACAGCCGAGGGCGGCTGTCTCCACATGACCCCTCCCGCACGACCACTTTCCACGTGACCCTTCCGCATCTGGCTTGTCACGATGCCAGTTTACTGGATCACCTGAACTTTCACCTTCGCTCCCTCGGGAAGTGTGCCGTCCTGAATTACGACCACTCCGTTGGTGACCAGGCCATTGAACTCGGCGCCTTGAGAGGGGTTCTTGGCGAAGTTGACCCGATTTACGAACCAATTAAAGCGATCTTGCAGAACCTGGCCGTTGGAGGGATAGACAGCGAGCAGCGCGCTCAATACGGTTACGCGCTCAGCGAGTGGCGGATGCGTGCTGCCCCAGAGGCCCAGCTGCTGCTTAGTGGACGGGTTGACTGCGGCAGCTGCCAGCACCTGTAGAAAGTCGCGCAGCCCGGACGCTGCATAGCCTGTTTTGGATGCGAATTCCACGCCGAGACGGTCGGCTTCATTTTCATGCTCGCGGCTGAATGGCATGGTTAGAGCGTTCTTGACAACCTCACCCGCTACCGCCACCAGTTCCGCGCCGCGCGGGATGTGCGTGGCCGTTTCCTCTTTAGCGAACTGCACCGTTTTTTGCGTGCGTACCTGCTTCTCCAGGTGGCGCTTGTCGATGTGGGCAATTTCATGCGCCAGCGTGCCGGCGAGTTCCGCTTCATTCTTCATATTCGCCAGCGCGCCGCGCGTGACGAAAACGTAACCGCCAGGCAGAGAGAGGGCGGTAACAGCCTCGGTATCGAGGATGGCGAAGTGGTAAGCAACGTTACGCGTACTGTTGCGGGCGACGGCCGAGCCGACCAGGTTCACATACTTCACCATGTCGGGCTGCTCGTAAAGGCCGAAGACGTTGATTAGCTTGGCGGCCGACGCCTCGCCAATTACGCGTTCCTGATCATCGGTCCATGGAGTGTAGATGTCAGAAGCTTTCTTGGCTTTGTCGCGTACTTTATCCTGGACTTTCTGAGTTTTCTTAATGAGGTCGCCGAGTTGTGCCTGGAGTGGCGGGGCGAAGCTGAGAGTCAAAGCAAGGACCAAGATTGTTGTTACGGTACGCATCGGATACGGCTTCTTCATGGTTCCCGTCGTCCTGGTTGTAGCCATCATTGCTGACCTCCCGGCGTATTCAATCCGCCTTCCTGCACAAAGAACGCAAGCTCGTCCTTGGTCACGCCAGTCTTTGTAAGCTGCTGTGCCTTGGCAACGTCGGCCGCCGTTGGAGCGGCGTTGAGGAATGCCTTCTGCACTTGGCCATTCGGATCGAGGCCGTTGAAGCCGAGCGTCGCTGTGTCTTTCGATTGCCGCGACGACTTCAGATTGATCTGGCCGCCGAAGAGGGGCTTGGGGGCGGTGTCCGGCTGGCTGCCCGTCGCGCTGCCTGGTTGGCCAGAAGCAGGCTGGTTCGTGTTCGGAGGCGGGTTTTTCTTGCTGGCCTGCTTATTATTGGGCGGGTTCGGTTGCTGAGTATCCGGCGAGGTTTGCTGCGCATCTTGCGCATAGGAAGAACGGACCGAGGCGAAACTCGGCGCCGCAGTCATCCAGCAGAACACTGCGATTGAGAGGAGAAGATTCTGGCTCGATTTCATTCGATCCTTTCCCAATTAGCTCGCCTAGGGATTTGCCTTGCTGGACCCGGGAATGCTGTTGGATGCCGAGCTGCTCATTCCTTGCAGCTCGTAAACGGTGGTCGCGACGGTCTTGCCTTTGACCGTAACGCCGCCGAGGGGCCTGACCTGCGCGGCATCTCCAATGTGCTGCCGCGTTGCGTCGCTCACGATAATCGAGGTTCCAAAATCCTTATTGAGGCCTTCCAGCCGAGAAGCCAAGTTTACGGCATCCCCGATCACGGTGAACTCAATTTTTTTCCCGCGCCCGATATTGCCGAAGATGACCACGCCGGTGTTGATGCCGACGCCGATGGCAATCGGGTTCTTGCCTTGCAGAATCCACTGCTGATTGAGTTGCTTGACGCGTTCGATCATTTCCAGAGCGGCGTGGGCGGCTTGTTCCGCATGGGGACTGCCCGGAGTGAAAGCTCCCCAGTACGCCAGGATGCCATCCCCGATGAACTTATCGACGATGCCGTCGTACTTAAAAATAATTTCTGTCATGGCGGAAAGGTAATCGTCGAGGAGGGCAATGAGTTCCGTCGGCTCGGACTTTTCCGTCATCGTGGTGAAGTTGCGCACGTCGGAGATGAGGATGGTGAGCTCGCGCTTATCGCCGGATAAGGTGTTGATATTCTCCATGACGTAGCTAACAAGTTGAGGGGCGATGTAGCGCTCGAGCATGCCGCGGGTGCGGCGCAACTCGCGTCCCGTAGTGGCATAACGGACTGCGGTAGATGAACTATACGACACCATCAGGGCAAAGGCCGGCGCGACGAGGGGCATGGCGAAGTGGAACGCGCGGAAGGCGACGACAGACCCCGTGCCGTAGAACAGCAGAAGGGCGAGTGCGAGCAGAACTCCGATTGATATGGAGCGTACTCGAACTAGAAGCCACATTCCAGCCAGAGTCATGAGCAGAACGGCGACAACGCCGACCCAGGGCTGCGCTTCGCGAATGGCCTCTCCATGAAGAAGATTGTCGATGGCAGTGGCGTGCGCGAGCATGCCGGGCGCTTGCGCATCAAACGGCGTCGAATGATGGTCGTAGCTGCCGGTGGCGCTGGCCCCGAGAATAACAATTTTGCCCGCAAAATATTCCGGGGGAAAGTAGACTTTGTGATCGGGGCATTGAGCAGGGTAAATGGAACAGATGACTTGCCACAGAGGCAGTCGCGGATAGACGAAGGAATCACCGTGCCAGAGGAGAAACATACGTCCGCCGGAATCCACCGGGGTGGACGTGTTCGAACGAGACGCAAAGCTGGTGTCGAAAACATTGCTGGCGCGATGAAATGTAACTTCAGCAGGACTGCTGGTGGCGATTTGCACCGTGCGCACGCAGAACGAGGGGTAAGCGCGATCTTTGTATGCGAAATAGAGAGGGATGTGGCGGATCTTGCCATCCGGATCTGGCGAGGAGTTCAAGCATCCCAGCGCTGAGGCGGACTGAGCGATCTGATCGAGGGGCGGATTGGGAGAAAACTCGTTGGCGGGAAGCGACTCGGCCAGGCCAGGAATGGAGGCATACGGAGCGAGCAATTCGAGTTTGAGACGCTCGGGTTCGGGATCGGCCGTTTCCATTTGCGTGGAGACAAAGGAATATCCCAACACCACATTTCCTGCGGAGTGGATCACGCTCGCGAATTCGCTGTCGACTGCGTCACTTTCTTTCCCACCAAAAACGATATCCACGGCAATCACGCTGGGCTTGCCGCGGCTGACGTAGCGTATGACTTCTGTCCAAACGCGGCGCGTCCAGGGCCAGCGTCCGAGTTGCTCCTGCAGGCCGCTGAGGCTGGCATTGTCGATGTCCAGAATCACGATGCGGGGGTCGGCGGCTCTGGGTTGGGCCGCCCAGCGGGAGCGCACGTCGAGCGTGCCGCTCTCCAGCCAATCGACGGCGCGCGTGCCGGAAGCCGCGAGAATGAGCAGTGCCGTGGCCGCGCCTGCGACCCAGACGCCGCGCAGGAATGCTTTTTGCGTATTGGAATTCGCTTCCATTCTTGTTACGGGTACGCCGGGGCGCTCAACTTGGATGTGCCCAATTTGGATGTTAGGAGGCGCAATAGAACTGGGCAATTGCGTCTTCTGGTGCGCGACGATTCAACCAGGGAGGTAGAGAGCGGCGGACGACCCTACCCACTCCATATCCTTATTGTGGTCTACGCCCATCATCGCGCCACGGCCGAGGCGCATGATCACGAGCACGGGAAGCAATTCCTCGTCCCATATGTACATGATCCGGATTTCGGCCTTGGTTGCGCCGTGCGGAGTTTCGATGACAGGTTCGAAATTGAGACGCTCCTGCAATATCCACTGCGAGCGCTCAGCAGCAGGAATGGCGGCCACATCTTGCGGAGTCGGTCGGATGTTGACGCCGAGTCCGGCGAAGGAAAACAGCGGCTTCAGGATGTATTTGTCGAGGTCTTGCGGAATTTCTTCTACGCGATCCAGGAAGCAAGTCTTCGGGACCGTCTCGTGCTTCAGGTAAGGGATGGAAAACTTGCTCATGCGGAAGAACCAGTTCGGATGCCCGGCCCACTCCACGTCGAGGTCGTCGGTGAAGCTAAAGTGCAGGTTGAGGTTTTTGCGCTCCAGCTCGTCCACGATGGCACGGTTGTAGATGCGACGGATGGGAATGCTTCGTCCATCGCGTTTGTAGAAAAGCTTGTTGCCATCCTTCTTTACATCCGAGATGTTAACCGTCGGAATGCCGAGCATGCGCTCGGTAATGATGAAGTCGGGTAGCGTTTTTTGCTCGAGGGGATCGATCTCCATAAGGATGACCTGCTCGGGATCGTGGCCGGCTAGGATGGCTTTAGTCAGCAGCAGCCAGTAAGAGTCCGTATTGAGACCGCTCAGAAAATATTCGAGTTTTGGGTCGAGTCCAAAAATGTTGATATAAGCCTGCGCCAACAGCGGCTGGTAGGCGTACAGGGAAGGGAAGGCTTGCAACTCCACTAGCTTCGGTTGCAGTTGACCGCTGTCGTCGCGCACGAGTCCAAAATCCACCTGGACGAACATGGGGTTGGGTGGTTCGTTCGGAACGCGGAACTTGGCGGGAATCGACGAGTCGGAAAGCCTGTGATATTCGGAGTTGCTGGTTAGCTGAAGAATGAGCTCGCTGCCAGCCTGGGACATCTGATCGAGCTGCGATTTGGGAAAGAAACAGGGCGTTTCGCAGATGCGAAATTTTACGGGCGTGCCGCAACGCTCCGCCATCGCTTGCTCGAACTGATGGTATCGAGATGGCGTGAAACGGCGGTTGAAGTCCTGGCGGAGGGCGGGAATCATGTCCGCAGCAGTATAGCGCCGCACAGCACAGATTAGGCTTCCAGCAAGAACTGACCTTGTTCCATGATCTGCTGGCCATCCACCCAGATGTTGAACTTGCGGCCCACGACGTCAATGTGAGTGGCTGAGTACCAATCTGCGCCAGTGTGGAATCCGTAAGGGTTGCCAAAGGCGATGTGGACGCCAGGATATTTTTCGTCCTGCAATATCTGGCCAATCACGTCTTTTAGGCCAATGTTCGTGCCGATGGCAAATTCGCCGACGCGGTCGCTGTTTTCGTCGGTGTGGGTGTACTTCCAGAAGTCGTCTTCGAGTTCGTGATTTTCTGAGTGCGCTTCGGTGAGGCGGTTGCCTTTTATTGCAATCGTCAGCGGGGCGTTCTTTAGGTCACCGAATTTTTCGCACAGATAATCGCCGACCACGCCGTCAATTACAAACTTCCCATTCACTTCGCCGGGAGTGGTAAAGATTTCTCCGCCCGGAAGATTACCCCACTTGTCCGGACTGATGATGCCGCTGGTCTTGAGCCAGCGGTAATTGGGGTTGAGTTGCGCCGTAATGTCGGTGCCGCAGGCAGTGGTGGCGCGAACTTCATGAGCCTTCGTCACGATGTCGATGACCTTCACGCTCAGGCGGTCGACTTTGAGGAAGTCGGCGCGCATGCCTTCCAGCATGATCTGCCGGTTGATGTTGACCATGTGCGCGTGGCGAATTTTGCGCCGGTTAACCACGTCGGTCATCTGCATGCGCGAGCGCAGTTCGTTGCGCTGAGCGACCACGGCGAAAATGCTGACTTGGCTGCTCTCCATGTCGTCGAGAATTTCCTGCGGCAAGTCGACGAGGGGGCGCGGCGCAAGCTCTTCGAGGATCCACGCGTTGTAGGAGGAGCCGACCGCTTCAATCTCATGCACAATGCTGGTGGCGATCTCGGCGGACGCCTCGTCGGTGATCACAGTGACTTTTTCTTCCGGTTTCACGCGCAGGCATACCTGGATCGCGTTGCGTGCTCCGGGGGTCAGTTCAGGGTCGAAGGGAAGTGTGTTGAGACGGGTTGGGTTAGAAACAGAAATACTCATGCGTCAGGGTTAGCCTGCTATTCTTTCGTTTTGATTGCCGTTTCGATTGTCAGAGACGGGTTCTGGAACGTCATCCAGGCCAACCGCCGTCTCCTCTATTATGTAGTCCATAACCTTCATCAGATCTTTACCACTTTCATGATAAACGCGGAGCTGGCGGTCTGCCCCGGTTCCCATTCTCATGATGTCACGAACGTAACCAACTTCTTCGCGGGAGCCGAGTTCATCGAGCACATCATCGACAAACGCGAGATATTCTTCCAGAAGCTCGCGCACCGGGACTTCGCGCTGCTTGCCGAAGTCGACGATTTTGCCGTCGATGCCGTAACGCGCGGCGCGCCACTTGTTTTCCATAATGAGGGCGCGGCGGTATAGGCGGAACCCCTGATTCTGTTCATAGAGTTTGTACAGCTTCACCACTGTGGCTTGAATCAAAGCGGCCAGCGCGATGGTCTCGTCGACGCGCATGGGGATGTCGCAGACGCGAAACTCGAGCGTGTTGAAAAATGGGTGCGGGCGGATATCCCACCAGATTTTCTTGGCGTTGTCGATGCATCCGGTCTTAATCAAGAGGTTGATGAAATTCTCGTATTCTCCCCAACTGGGAAAATAGTCCGGAATATTTGTCCGCGGAAACTTGTCGAACACTTTGCAGCGGTAGGACTTCAGCCCGGTGTTCATGCCCAGCCAGAAAGGAGAATTTGTGGAGAGCGCGAGGATATGCGGAATAAAATACCGGGCCGCGTTCATGATCTGGATCGCCGTCTCGCGGTCTTCGATGCCGATATGCACGTGCAGGCCGAAAATCAGATTGGCGCGGGCGACCAGCTGCATATCTTCGACGATGGTGTGGTAGCGCTCGTCGGGATAGATTTCCTGCACGCGCCAGTCAGCAAAGGGATGGGTTGCGGCGGAAGCCAGGCGCAGGCCATTTTCACGGGCCAACCGCACCATGTCTCGACGCAGGCCCTTCACTTCCGCTTTGGCTTCTTTGATGTTCTTGCAGATGCCGGTACCGACTTCAACCACAGATTGATGCATCTCCGGCTTGACGCGCTCCTCCAGGATCATCCGCCCCTTGGCAATGACTTCGGCGTGGATGTGCGAGCGCAAATCCCGAGTGCTGGGATCGACGGTTTGGTATTCCTCTTCAATTCCGATGGTGAAGCTCGGCCGCATACGAACCTGCCTTGGAGAAGCGCCTGGGAGATCGAATCGTGCCGATCATAGTATAGCGAAGCGGGAACAGGCGTCCTAGGCCGAGCTGCGCGCGGTAGTAGTGCAGTTTGGTAAATACGCTCCACGAGCATTGTCATTCCGAGCCAGTTTTATCGGAGAGGAATCTGCTTCTGCCTGCCCAAGAGCAGATTCCCCGCGCGATACTACCGCGCTTCGGAATGACAATTCTGAATGAATATTTTAACTGTTCCACTAACCAGCGCTCAGGTGTAGGGTCCGTTTCAGATTGGATGATCTTTACGATGACCTTCACTTGGATGATCTTTAGATTGGTTGATTCTGAAGCCAGCGCAGGACTTGAGCGGCGCTCTCGTTGGGCGGAAACACTGGATAGAAGACGTGTTCGATTCGCGCGTCTCGGACGATCAACGTTAGGCGCTTTACGAGCCGCATCCCGTCCACTTCAAATGTTGGCAGCGTCAACTCATCGCACAGTTTGAATTCATGATCGCTCAGGATCTCGAATGGAAGGTGGAGTCGGTCGGCCACCTCGCGCTGATAGTCGGTCGCTTGTGTGCTTAGGCCGAACACGTCGGCCTTGAGCCGCGCCAGGTCCAGATAATGGTCCCGGAAGCCGCACGACTGGGGAGTGCAACCGCGTGCTCCGGGGATTGCGTCCCATCCTTCGGGCAACGGTTTCCCTGGCACTCCGGTCCTGGGATAGCAGTAGATGACGGTTCTTGGGGCACCCAAATTGGAAAGGTCGATTATCGTGCCCGCCGTTGAGCGAAGGGAAATCCTGGGCATGGCCATTCCGGAGAGATGGGCTGCCTTGCCGTCATCTACCGGGCGAGGCAGGTCTTTTGGTAGCGGGAAGTCAGTCGGCTGCAATGCTGTGCTCCTCGATAAGGCGTAGGGACGATGGCAACGAGCGACTTACTTTCCGGACAAGAACGACGCCCAGCGCATTTCGCGGGTCGGATCTTCCGCGCTCAGCGCCTTCTTAACCGCCATCTCTGCGACAGCCTTCACAACCCATTCGAAATTCTCGGGTCCGACGGAATTGATGTCTGCATCGGGAGCGGGATTCATGAAGTCGATAGCGTAGGGAACGCCGCCTTCCACCGCGAACTCTACCGTGTTGAGGTCGTAGCCCAGCGCACGACACAGTATCAGCGAATCCTTCACGATGCGCTCGTGCAGCGCGGGCGTAGGAGGAGGATTGCCCTTCACATAACGCTCGTGAAATGGCGCCTTCGGGTCGTAGCGCATGATGTGTACTTTTTCCTGCCCGATCACGTAGCAACGGAAGTATTCCTCAAACTCCACGCCGCGTTGCAGCGTCATGCAGAGATGGCCGGTTTCGTTGTAGCGCTGGAAGAATTCTTCCTGGTTGTGGATCTTGTAGACGTGTTTCCATCCGCCGCCGTCATATGGTTTGAGGAAAGCCGGGAAGCCGACGTAAGAGAATATCTCCTCCCAATTCAGCGGATAGATCAGATTGCGCATGGATTGTTCGTTGGTATCCGGGGGATGATCGCGCTGCGGCAGAATCACTGTCGGGGGGATGGCGACCCCGAGTTTCGTCGCCAGAGCGTAGTTGAAGAACTTGTCGTCAGCCGTCCACCAAAACGGGTTGTTGATAACGATCGTTCCCGTTAGCGCGGCGTTCTTCAGATAGGCACGGTAAAACTCAATGTCCTGTGAAATGCGGTCGATGATGACGGCGTAGCCGCTTGGAGCAGCCATCTGGATGCCGCCAATCTTGACGAACTCCGCCGTCACGCCTTCGATCTTCATGGCGTTGATAACCTGCGCGACGGCGGGAGGGAAAGTGTTTTCTTTGCCAAAAAGAATGCCGATTTTTTTCACGACTGTATGCCCTCTTGTATGCGAACGTGTGTTTTCACGATGTGGTCGATCCGTTTCTAAAAATACTTCACCGCCATGCGCAGCCACGAGGGCCAGTCATGCTCGGTGTGGTCGCCCCAGATATCGAGCCAGTGCGGGATACCTTTGGCGTGCATGATCCCAGCCATCCTGACGTTCTGGTCCAGGCACATATCCCAGTCGCCAGTCGCCAGCACCCATTTTACGTGGTCGCGATAGTGGCGCAGGAACCACTCGTCATTCATGTTAGGTAGAAAGTCCGGTGGATTGTTGAAGTAGCAATCGTTGTCGTAGTAGCCGCTGAGGAACTGCTTGATGTCATACGATCCGCTCATGCACACGCAATGCGTGGTTACGTCGGGGTGCTTGAGCGCGAAGTTCAGAGCCTGGTATCCGCCAAAGCTGCATCCGGTCAGGGTGAGCTGGCCGCTCTTGTTCTTGTTGCGGATCAATGGCAGCACATCATTCAGAACGTAGTTTTCATATTGCACATGCCGGAGCACGCGCCAGCGGGGATGCGCGCCCTTGTTGTACCAACTTTCTGTATCCACACTATCGGGACAGAAAACCTGGAGTTGGCCACTCTCGATTTTGTGTCCGAGTGCGCCAATCATGCCGCGATCGGAGTATTCGAAAAAGCGGCCCATTGAGGTGGGAAAAACAATCATAGGCATGCCGGCATGACCGAAGACCAGCATCTCCATTTCGCGGTTGAGGTCCTTGCTGTGCCAACGATGGTATTCACGGTTCATAGAGATATTAAAGACTTGCGGGATGATCGCCCGCCATTGTCTTATGTTCGCGCAGGAATGGCAACCCGTGCCATGTCCGGACAGTGGTGGAGTTTGGTAAATGAGCTCCGCCAGCATTGTCATTCCGAGCCAGTTCTATCGGCGAGGAATCTGCTTCTGCCTGCCAAATAGCAGATTCCTCGCGCGATTCTGCCGCGCTTCGGAATGACAATCTTGAAATAGAAACTTGAACAGGACGACTGCCCATGGCCGCAACGACTTCTGCCGGTTTATACGTTTCTTCGAAACTCTGAAGCGATCTCAATCTGTCCGACGATGTGTTCATTGAATTGCGGAAGGTCCGCCGCAGGAATCCAGTATTCCCGATGGCTGGAATCGCCGACGGTATGAATTTCGTACCTGGTCAAGAACTCTGCCCGTATCGAGAAACACAGCACGTATCCAACGAACCCTGAAGTCGCATCCCTCGCGTTCCAGTCGCGCGCGATTTGGATTGCATACTCTTCGGTTACTACCGGATAGAAGAAGGGCTGCGCCGGTAGGCGCGGCGGGAATTCGCGAAATCTGGAAGCGCGAACCAGGTCAAGTTCAACCTGTCCCACTGGGCGGTACAGAGTCGCTAGCTTTTGCGCCATTGATAAAGATTAAACTCAAATCCCTACTTGAGGTGCGTAAGGGAACCGCGAATCGGGTCTGATATCGTGGTTGCCAATAACGATCTACCCCGTTCCTTTTCAATCACTTACCCCCAAACAATCCCCGCCGTTACCGTTTAACCCGCGATTCTGACGGTTCGTTGACTTCTAGGTGGAAGGCCCGACCGGTCCACGTAATCTATACCTCGTACGGGTCTACCTGAAAAATCTGGCGGTTTTGGATGGATTCAGGAAGATGCCATGGGTGCCAACCTTTCCCAGGTTCAACCCACGAAGTGCAACACGGCAAACGTTTTGGAATCAAGATTCTGCGGTTAACTTTTTCGCGAAAGCGAGAGGATATGCATAAGCCAATCAAGTACGTGGAAAAAGCTCTAACCTATGGCGCCAAAGGTGTTTGGGCGGTGTTCGAGCGCGTGAACCGCATCAAGCAGAATCCGGGAATTGTCCCGAAGTGGTCTGACAAGCCTTTGCTGAAGTCCTACGAGAAGAGCAAGCCGCCACTGGGCTGGCCCCGCACCACCGATTCACTTTGCCCAAAGTGCGTGCCGGAGATCCGCCAGCAAATTCTCGATGGCAAGCTGCCGTACGAAGTGCTGATGAATGAGAAGGTTGGCGAAATCAAAGCCCAGATCATCGAGCGCGACGGCAAGATCCTGATGGTTAAGGACTGTCCCGTCCACGGCCACTTTGAAGACGTGATGTCGATTGACCCCGAGTTCTCGAATCACCTGGAAGAGACCTTCCCGGGCCGCGACATCAAGGCCCACAACGACGAAAAACTGCATCACCACGGCAGCAGCACGGTGAAATATGGCCGCGGCTCGGTGCTGACGATCGATCTGACGAACCGCTGCAACATGATGTGCGATCCCTGCTTCATGGACGCGAACCAGGTCGGCTTTGTGCATGAGCTGACGTGGGAAGAAATCCAGACGATGCTGGACAACGCCATCACCATCAAGCCGAGGCGGCAGATGTCGGTGCAGTTCTCGGGTGGTGAGCCTACGTTGTCTCCCTACTTCCTGGACGCGGTCCGTTACGCGCGCAAGGTCGGTTACAACTCGGTGCAGGCGGCGACCAATGGAATTGAATTTGCCAAGAGCTTTGAGTTTGCGCAGCAGGCGGCGGAAGCCGGCTTGCGTTACGCGTATTTGCAGTTTGACGGTATTGGCAACGCGGCCAACGCGCATCGCGCTGTAGGCAACCTGTTTGACGTGAAGCTGAAGGCTATCGACAACCTGCATCGCGCGGGCGTGGAAATCGTGCCGGTCGTGACGATTGTGAACGGGATCAACAACGAGCAAGTTGGACGCATCATCAAGTTTGCTTTGGATAATCCGAAGCGCATCGGTTTCCTCTCGTTCCAGCCGGTTTCGTTTACCGGGCGCGACGAGGCTGTGACCGACGATCGCCGTGAAGCGCAGCGCTATACGCTGTCGCATCTGGCGCATGACGTGAAATCGCAGACCGGCCTGGGCGAACCTGCCCGCGACTGGTTCCCGATTTCGTTCATGAGCACGTTTTCGGATTGGGGTGACCTGATCAAGGGCCAGGATTCCGATTGGGGCCAGTTGAGTTGCGGCTGCCACCCGAACTGCGGTACGGGTATGGCCATCATGATCGACAAGGAAACTAAGGAAGCCGTTCCCGTTACCGCGTTCCTGAAAGGCGATCAGTTGGCGAAGGATATTGCCAAGATCAACGACGCGGCTCGCGGGAAGTTTCTTTCGGTTTTCGGCATGGCGCTGGTGTTGATGAAGAACTACGATTCCTTTAAATCGCCAACACACTTCAGAATGATCGACCTGCTGCAAAAGTTCGATAAGAACTATAACGCCACCGGCCGGAATTACGGCAAAGTGGGGCCGGATCGCACGATCGATGACATCATGAAGCGGCGTAAAGACCGCTGGAACTTCCTGTTTATTGCGGGAATGTGGTTCCAGGATCTGTACAACTACGACTTCCGCCGCACCGAGCAGTGCATCATCCCATACGCCACGCAGGAAGGCGAAATTTCCTTCTGTGCCTACAACACCGGCGTAGGATGGCGCAACATTATCGAAAAGATGCACATGACGGCTACGCTCACCAAGTGGTACGAGGAGCACGGACGGCATGAAATCTTTGCGGGCGGCAAGAAGGTCAAGATGGAATCGACGGAGCATACACTCATGCTGCGCGATGAAATCGTGACCACGGAAATCCAGCACGATCTGGACTCGAAGGGCATTGCCAAGACGGCCCGCGAGGAAAAGACGCGCGCTCGCGACGAGAAGCAGAAGGAAACCACGCTGCAAGATGCCAAGATGGCGGCGCTGTACCGGGAGGTTGTCCTCAAGGAAAAGCCGCAGGCTTTGGAGGGTGGTTTTATTCCGCTGTCGGCGATCGCTCCGGCAGGGAACGCTGGTATTGCTCCGGCGCCCAAGGTGGAAGTAGAAGAGCCAGTGGCTGGCGACTAACGTTCCCGTTACAGGTCATTAAGAGTCAGGCCGCTCGCAAGAGCGGCCTTTTCTCGTGACGTTTGGAGTGCCCCTCAAAAGTGGTGAAGATGGGAACGCTTCTCCGTAGTAGAATCTCGCCTTAAGTCGCGCCGCAACGCGCCATGACACTTAACGCGCCACAACACTAATGATTGGTCGCAAGCTCTCTCATTACGAGGTAGTGGAGTCGCTTGGAGTTGGGGGTATGGGCGAGGTGTACCGCGCCCGCGACACCCGCCTTGGCCGTGACGTGGCCGTCAAAGTCCTCCCACCTGACCGCACGCTCGACGAGACTTCTCGCCGCCGCTTTCAGCGCGAGGCCATGGCGGCTTCGGCGCTCAATCATCCCAACATCATCACCATCTACGAGATCAACTCCGAAGCCGATACCGACTTCATCGTCATGGAGTACGTGCGCGGCTTTACGCTCTCCTCGCGGATCAAGCGCGGGCCGCTCTCCATCAATGAAGCAATTGGCTATGCCAGCCAGATCGCTGATGCGCTTTCCAAGGCGCACGCCGCGGGGATTGTCCATCGCGATCTCAAACCGGGTAACGTCATGATCACCGACGATGGCTTGGTCAAGGTCCTCGACTTTGGACTGGCGAAATTTGATTCGACCGCCACGAACACCCAGGCTAGCTCAGGAGAGCACAGGTTGGACCTTACGCTCAGCCTGCCTGGGGCTGTCACCGGCACTATCGCATATATGTCGCCGGAGCAGGCGCGCGGGGACAAGGTGGATGCGCGGTCCGACGTCTTTTCTTTTGGAATCGTCTTCTTTGAAATGCTGAGCGGGCAGCTTCCGTTTGCCGGACCGAACGCGATTGCTATTCTGCATAACATTCACTTTAGCCCGCCGCGTGACCTGCACGAGTTGCGTCCAGACGTTCCGCCCGCGCTGGTGGCCTTGCTCACGCGCATGTTGGAGAAGCCTCCAGAGCAGCGTCCGAGCATGGCGGAGGTGGCGTCGATGCTGCGCGCAGGAGCGAGAGCAGCGGGCATTAGTTCTGTCACGTGGCATTCCGGCGACGCGACGATGGATCAGTTACCGTCTTCGCTGGTTTCTACAAGGCAAGCCCAGTCAGCGGTGGTTCAGTCGCAGCCGCCGGCCAAGGCCTCGAACCGCCGTTTGTTGCGGGGAGTTGCTGCGGCTGTATTGATTGCGGTGCTCGGGTTGGGCGGATATTTCTTGAAGAAGAATGCCGCGGATCAAAACGGTGCCAATCAGGGGTCTGCTGCCGGTCAGACTGCCGAAGCAGTTGTAGCAGATGAGCCCTTCGCTCTGCGCAGCCGGGCGCAAACTTATCTGGAACGCTGGGATGTTCCCAACAATCTCGATCGCGCGATCACCATGTTGAATCGTGCCCTGGAATTGGACCACGAGTACGCGCCGGCATACGCCAGCCTGACCTTTGCCTATTTCGAGAAGAACCGCATCAATCCCGATCCGCAATGGGTCCGGCAAGCCGAGCAGACTGCTGCCAGTGCTGTGAAATTGAACGCGGACTTGGCGGACTCACACCTCGCTTCGGGAGTGGCCGCCATGATGGGTGGCCACTCCACCGAAGCCGAGCACGCGTTCCGCAAGGCCGCTGACATCGAACCCAAAAGTTCCAAGCCTCACTTCTGGCTTGGGTTTCTTTACAACAGCAACGGAAACAGCAAGGAGGCAGAGCAAGAGCTCACCCGTGCCCTTGCTTTGAATCCCGCAGACTGGCACGCCCATATGAATCTCGGTCTGCTCTTTTACAAGACTGCCCGGTACCGGGAGGCCGCAGGCGCCTGGGAAGAAGTCAGCAAGCTCACGCCGGACAACATCGTAGTGCTAAGTAATCTTGCAGCGGTCTACCACATGCTGGATCGCAATGACGATGCCGCGTCTGCGCTGCAGCGCTCGCTGGAGATCAAGCCGGATGCCGACACGTTCAGCAATTTAGGAACGCTGCGGTACTTTCAGGGCCAGTATGGTGAAGCTGTCCCGGCATTTGAGAGAGCTGTAAACTTGGGGGCCAATAACTACACCGTTTGGGGCAATCTCGCGGATGCCTACCGTTGGGCGCCCGGTCGAGCAGCCAAGGCCAAGCCAGCTTACGAGAATGCCATTCGCCTGGCCCGCGAAGAACTGTCAGTGCATGGGCAGGACCGTGATGCACAATCGTATCTCGCCCTTTATTTAGCAAAAACTGGAGACAAGAAAGGCGCGCTAGAGCAGATTCACCGAGTCGATAGTGTCACCAAAGAAGACGCGGAAGTATTGTTCCGGTCTGCTGTGGTGCACGAGCTGTGCGGAGAACGCGATCTTGCCTTGACCAAGCTCTCCGCTTCGCTCAAAGCCGGCTATAGCTCCGGAGAAATTAAGAATGAACCCGAACTAACCTCCCTTCGGGCGGACCCTCGCTACCTCTCTATCCTTGGGAGCCAGTCCCGAAAGTAAGCTTGTCATCCCTTGACGATCATGCCCGGGTCGTGGCCGTAGGTGTAGACGTTGGCGTTGTTGAGCGTTGCCTGACCGCTGATGATGAACGAGTAGGTGCAGAAGCGAGTGCTGACGGGGGGAGCGCCTCCGGCTTGTTGACCGGGTGCATTCTGCGCCAAGTCACCGCAGTAATAGGTCCAGGCTCCGTCGCTCGCAGGGGCGCCGTCAACGGGCGAAGTGAAGAGCGTCAAAGGCGTGTCGATGCCCGTTCCCGTATCGACGTCGAGACAAAATGGTGATGCAACGGTAGCGTCGCCGTGGGTGGAGTTGGCTAGTCGCCCAAAGGCAACCGAGAAAAACATCCCTAGCGTAGGCACGGGTTGGCCGAGCTGCCCCCAACTGCTATCCGGAGCGACACGAACATAGATGTCATCGCCGAGAGCGCAGGAGAGGGAACCATCGGGAACCGGTGTCCCCCACGTTGACAAAGGCGCAGCCTGCGAGACGAGGCCGGGGTCAGTTAGGGGAGTGGTGGGCCAGCCTGCCGGGATCGTGTACCAAACTTTGGACCGGACGCCTCCGGCAGCTGTGTTGTCGTGCGCAAACAGGCCAGTGGCCGCAGTGGCGTTTGCCGGCTTGGTAAAAGCAAGGGTCAAAAGATACGCGGACATGTTTCCTCTTTCCTCCAGAGCTTGAAGTTGACGCGCGCCGCATGATATCCCGGCGTATGGGGAGAGTCAAACATCATGTTCTGATTTCTGGAATCCCGGTGGTGCTCGCGCCAAAATTGCGGTACACTCCCTCCTCATAAAGCCATGCCTACAAAATCGACTCTACAACCGAAGCCAACCCACAAAGTTCTAGTCATCGACGTGGGCGGAACCCACGTCAAGATTCTGGTTTCGGGCCAGAAAGAACCGCGCAAGATAGATTCTGGTCCCAAGATGACGGCCCGTCTGATGGTGGCGGCGGTTAAGAAGCTGGCGAAGGGTTGGTCGTATGACGCGGTTGCGATGGGCTATCCCGGCCCAGTGATGCACGGGCGCCCGCTGCACGATCCAGCCAACCTGGGTGGCGGATGGGTGGGATTCGATTTTCGGAAGGCCTTTGGCTGTCCCGTGCGCGTGATCAACGATGCCGCCATGCAGGCTCTGGGAAGCTACAAAGGCGGACGGATGCTGTTCCTGGGACTTGGCACCGGCCTGGGGTCTGCGCTGGTTGTTAATGGGGTTCTGGAACCGCTGGAGCTGGCGCACCTGCCTTTTAAGAAAGGCAAGACCTACGAAGACTACGTTGGCCTGCGCGGCCTGGAGCATCTGGGCAAAAAGAAATGGCGCAAGAACGTGGCCGAAGTAGTGGAATGCCTGAAGGCGGCATTGGAAGCGGAGTATGTGGTGCTCGGCGGTGGCAACGCAAAATTCCTTGCCAAACACATGAAGGATCTGCCCAAGGGCGTGAGCCTCGGCGCTAACGAAAATGCGTTTGCTGGCGGATTCCGGTTGTGGGAGCAGGAACGGAAAGCACAACGCGGCGCGAAGGCTTGAGACGGGTCTCCGCTCACGCTAGAATCCTCGCGCCGGAACCAGCGCGGGAACCTAAGATGTGCCTTCGCGTTAGCCTCTAATTTATTTACAATACTTAGAGTTAGCTTCTCATCCGTTGACTTGGCTTGGGCAATCCGGGCTAGGCCGCATGGCTGAACCAATTGTTGGATCAGAGCTCGCTGCACCAAATCTCGTTGGATCGAATCGTTGACTCTGCCACATAGCCACGAAGAATCCGCAACCCCCGTGAACCCCGTCTACTGGCGGGTGGAGGGGAGTCTACTCAATCTCAGCGTGGTTCGTCCCATCGGATTTTTTACGTGGAATGGGCAGAGCTTTCTGGAGCGTTCCGTGCGGCGCGGGCTGGTGCTGCTGATGGCCGTGTTGCGTCCCTTCCTTTATGCCGTGGACCGCGTGATGGCGACCCGCGTGGTGCATACGGTGCTGCGGGGAGTGAGCCGTGACCGCCTCGATCTGCTGGGTGAGGAATACTTCCAGTATCACTTGAAGCCTCGGCTGAAACAGCCTGGTGTGCAGGCATTGCAGCGTTTGCTGGAATCCGGCGCCGAGGTCGTGCTCGTCAGTCAGGGCCTGGAGCACGTGATGCGGCCGCTGGCTCAGCACTTGGGTGTGAAGTGGTTGCTTGCCAACCGCTTGGATTTCCGCGACGGCATCGCGACCGGGCGATTGCTGCGTCCGGTGATTCGCCCTCGGGGTTTGTTTGCGCGCATAACTGGTAGTGATCCGAATGGACGGAAGGAAGCGGCGCAACTTGGGAGGGATTTGGACACGCCCCAGGAGATGCTGGCGCAGGCCATTGTGAGTGCGGAGCGAAAGAAGACCGTGCCGTCGCACGCGCTGGTTTTGTTCGATAGCCAACCGCAAGCGGAGATGCTATCTGTGCGCCGCGCGTTCGCCGGAAAGCATGTGCTGCTGGTTGGCTTCACCGGATTCATTGGCAAAGTCTGGCTGGCGAATCTGCTAATGGACTTGCCGGAGATAGGCAAGGTCTATCTGCTGATACGGCGGCAGAAATCGAATCCGGCGGTGCGGCGGTTTGAGAAGGTCGTGGACGAGTCTCCGGTGTTCGACAAGCTGGAGGAGCGTTACGGTGCGAATTTTGCACGCTACATCGCCGAGAAAATTGAAGTGGTGGAGGGCGATGTTACGCAGCCTGAGCTTGGTCTTGATCCTGAGGTTGCATCGCGGCTGCAGCGTGTGCTCGATGTGGTGATCAATAGTTCCGGCCTAACGGATTTCAATCCGGATTTGCGCGATGCCTTGGCGGTGAACGTGGACGCGACGGCGCACATGCTGGATTTTATTCGCGGTAGCGACCACGCCGGACTGGTGCATCTTTCGACTTGCTACGTAGCAGGGCAGCGCGATGGGCGTATTAGTGAAACGTTACGCCGCGACTATACGCCGGCTCGTACGGCTGGTTTCAATGCCGAAAAGGAATGGCAGGCGCTTCACGCACGGGTTGCGGACGCGGAGAAACTGGCGGAAAGTCCGGAGATTACAGATCAGTTGAAACGCGAGGCGTTGGGTAGGGAACATGCCGCCCACGGCTTGCATGGTCCGGCGCTGGAGAATCAGATTCGAAAGAATCGCATTCGCTGGCTGAAAGCTTACGTCACGGAAGCTGGGATGGCGCGGGCCCGGGAGCTAGGCTGGCCGAACACCTATACCTTTACCAAGAGCCTGGCGGAATCGCTGATTGCGACACGCGGCGCTGGATTACCGGTGGCGGTGGTGCGTCCCGCGATTGTGGAGACTTCGATTGCGAAGCCGTTCCTAGGGTGGAATGAAGGTATCAATACGTCGGCGTCGCTTTCGTATTTGCTGGGGACGTATTTCCGGCAGCTTCCGACCAATGAGCGCAAACGGCTAGACATTGTCCCTGTGGATTCGGTGTGCCAGGGGATGACGTTGATTGCCGCGGCGGTGATGGAACGCCGCCACGATGCGATGTACCAACTGGCGACGTCGGTGGCGAACCCCTGCGATATGCGCCGTTCGATTGAACTCACGGGTCTGGCGCACCGCAAACATTACCGCGCGCAAGAGGGCATGGAGCGTTGGTTACGGCTGTATTTTGACACCATTCCGGTTTCGAAGCAGCGCTATCAGAGGTTTTCCGCGCCCGCGCAGCGGACCATGGTTAGGACGATTCAAAAGATCATGTCGCCCCTGCCTCTGAAGAAGACTCCACTGGCGCGAACTGAACGCAGTCTGGAGCGGCTGGAGAAACTGATTGTGTTGTTTGAGCCTTTCATTCTGAATAACGAGCATGATTTTGTGGCGGAAAACGTAGAAAAACTGAACCGCCTCCTTCCGGAAGAGGAACGAGCGGATTTTGGTTACGACTCGCGGTCGCTGGACTGGTGGGAGTACTGGATCAACATCCATATTCCTGCGCTGCGGCGCTGGACGTATCCACTAATTGAAGGAAGGCCACTGGAAGCACGGCCCAGCCGTAACTTTCGTCTCGGGCCGGAAGCAAGCAGTCCAGAACCTGGCAGTACTGAATCAGGTGGTGATCCTCAAACTTTATCAACGGGAACGGGGCCAACGTGGCAATATTCCTAACCGGTTCGACCGGTTACATCGGCGGCTACATCGCGGCAGGATTGCTGGAAGGCCATCGCGAGCCGCTGAATCTGCTAGTGCGTGCAAAAAATCAGGCCGAGGCGGAAGCCCGCTTGTGGCAGTCGCTTCAACTGCATTTCGATTTCCCAAAGTTTTCAGGGTATCTGCATTCGCGGATCAATATCTTTCGCGGGGATCTGACAAACAAGTGCTTTGGTCTCAGCGACTCGGACTACCAAAAGCTGGTAGATACCACCGAGTCAGTGATTCACTGCGCGGCATCACTGAACCGCAAATCCGAAAAGAGTTGTTTGAATACGAATTTGCGCGGCACGCTCGAAGTCGTGCAACTCGGACAGCGTGCACACACGCACCACGGCCTGCGACGCATCAGTCACGTAAGCACAGTGGCGGTAGCGGGAAAGCGGCAGGACGAAGTCGTAGAGGAAGACACTTCCGTCGATTGGCAGCGCTCGGATTACGACCCTTACGCCCGCACCAAGAAGTTTTGCGAGCACATGATCCGCGAGTTGTTGCCGGAAGTGCCACGAACCATATTCCGCCCAAGCATTGTGCTGGGCGACAGCCGTGTGCCGGAGACCACGCAGTTCGACATGGTGCGGGCGTTTGTATTTCTCGCGGGGTTGCCGGTATTGCCGTTACGTCCTACCGATCGCGTGGACATTGTGAACGTGGATTTTGTGGCAGACGCAATTGTCACCTTGCACCAGAAGGCGAATCCGCAGCATGAGATTTATCATCTATCCTCGGGAACAATGTCGCAAACGTTTCGCGAACTTACAGATGCATTGTCTGCCGCGCGCAAGAAGAGTAAGCCACTCTATATGCCGGGGCTGACGGGAGCGTTTTCCTCCGCCGTCAAGCGGCTTGCGTCCGGTAAGGGCAAGATTGGTCATGGAGCGGCGCTGATGAATGTGTTTTTGCCATACCTTAAATGGAACACAGTGTTCGACAGTACTCGCGTGGTGACGGAGCTGGGCCGGAAGCCGGTGCCGTTTTCACAGTACAGCCTGCCGCTGCTGAAATTCAGTTTGGAGAACCATTTCCAATATCAGTACCGGCCCTGGCCCGTGGCCGCCGGAGGTTCTGCCGCATGACCGACTTAATGCTGGAAGCGTGGGTGAGCAGCACCATTGAGATGACGCGGCTGCGTTGGATGCTGGGCGGCGGCAACTCCTGGCGCAAGGGCGAAAGACTGAAGCTGCTGTTCGCTGGTTACAACGGCACTCGCAACACGGGGTCCGACGTGCGTGTTGAGGAAATGCTGCGCCAGGTCCGTCATGTGCTGCGAGCTGACCGATGCGAGTTGAGCGTGATGACGCAGCAGTTTGAGTTTACACATGGATACTTTGAGGGAACGCGGCAAGTGCTTCTGCCGCAGATCTTCCCTCCGTTTCTACAGCGGGAAGTTCCACGGCACCACGGCGTGGTCGCCTGCGAAGGGTCGATGTTCAAGAGCAAGTTTGCCAACGCGCTGACCACCATGATGATCGGCTCGCTGGGTATGGCATCGGCGCAGAACAAGCTTTCTGTAGGCTACGGCGCGGAGGCGGGCCACATGGATACGATGGTGGCGAAAATGTGCGGGCGCTTCTGCCGCGACTCTCTCGTCATTACTCGCAATGAAGAATCGCGGACGCTGCTTCGCGAGCTGGGTGTGCCCACCGAGCTTGGCACCGATACGGCTTGGACGTTTGAGCCGCTGCCTCCTAAGTATGGCAACCAAGCGCTTCAAAAAGCTGGGTGGGACGGCACCACGCCGGTGCTGGTGGTGTGTCCGATCAATCCCTTCTGGTGGCCGGTGAAGGCTTCTCTGGGAAAGTACGTAGCACGGAGTGTGGCGGGCGCATACAAAGAGAGTCACTACCGGTCGGTGTATTTTCACACCTCAGGAGCGAAGGTGGACGCGGCTTACACGCACTATCTGTCTTCGATTGGACGCGCGGTCGACGCGTTTCGGAAAGACAACAAAATATTCGTGGTTCTGGTTGCCACGGAGCGACTAGACTCCGATGCCTGCCACCGCATCTCGGATCAACTGGGCGGCGTGCCCGTCTTAACCTCGAACGACTACGACATGTATCAGCTTGTCAGCATTCTACGAGCCTGTCACATGATGGTATCTTCGCGGTTCCACGGCATCGTGACATGTATGCCGGGCCTGGTACCCTCGGCGGGCATCACCATGGATGAACGTATTCGCAACCTGATGAACGAGCGCGGGCACCAGGATCTACTGCTCACGGTGGATGATCCCGATCTTGAGCCGAAGCTGCTGGTGATCCTCAACAAGCTAAAGCAAGATGGCGAGAAGATCGCCGCTGGCATTGGGCGCACGGTGGTGAAGAATCTAAAAACGATGGCGCGCATGGGTGTGTATTTTGAGGAAGAGGTGCAGCGCCGCTATCCGGAGTTTCCGGTGCGCAGTGGAAGCTACACTTGGGAAGAGTACCTGCCTCCACTGAGTCCGACGTTGCGGCAGCTGGTTGAGGCTTACGGATGAGCGCAGCTAGCAACGGCGCGTCAGCTTCATCGTCTGTCCCATCCGGCAATTGCCTGGAAAACATTTTTGCGCGGCTCGAAGCATGTGCGACGCCTTCAGTTTTGCAGGAGTGCCGCGAAAGCGGCTCGATCAGCGTTACTGGCGGGGAAGTGTTGGCACTAGTGAGCGCGGCACGGGAAAGCCTGCGAAAAGCCGGGGTCAGGCGAGGAGATCGCTGCGCCCTTCTTGCGGAAAATGGAATCCGTTGGGTTGCTGCGAACTTGGCCATCCTGGCGGAGGGTTTGATCTGCGTTCCACTCTATGCCCGGCAGTCGCCTACTGAGCTTGCAGCTATGATGCGCGACTGCGAGCCAGCGTTGTTGTTGTGCGGTACGGAAGTTTTGAGCGACACAATCCGGCAGACCTTCACAACTGCGCCGCGAATCATGCTGTTCGACGATGTGTTCGTGACCTCTTCACTGGAGCCGAAGCCGAGTGAGCCGCCGGCCGCGTTGGCGCTGTCGGATCCGTTGACGATCATCTATACGTCGGGCACTTCCGGCGTGGCGAAGGGCGTTGTGCTAACAGTGGGAAATGTAACCCACATGCTGGGTTGTACTTCCTCGAGATTGGACTTGTTGATGGGGGGCAGCGCGCAGCAAGACCGCGTGTTCCATTATTTGCCGTTCTGTTTTGCGGGATCGTGGATACTACTGCTCACCAGCCTGCTACGTGGTAGCCTGCTGACACTGAATACTGACCTGAACCGCCTTGCCTCGGATATCCGCACGAGCGCGCCCGACTACGCATTGAATGTTCCAGCGCTGCTGGAGCGCATGCGCCGCGCGGTGGATGACCAGATGCAGCGCAAAGGCGGTCTGATTGTGAAAATCTACGCTAGCGCGAAACAGGCGGTTCTACGGCGTCAATCTGATGACCTTTTGAACGGTGAAGCGGAAAGTTCGACGGCGCGGGAAGGTTTCTGGTTGTGGCTCGCGAACTGGCTGGTGTTTCCCGCACTCAGAAAGAAGATGCTGGGATCGAATGTGCGAGCCTTGATTTGTGGTTCAGCGCCGCTTAACCCCGAAACGCAGATGTATTTTCAAATGCTCGGAATACCCGTGTTGCAGGTTTATGGACTGACGGAAACCACAGCGATTTGCACCCTCGATGATCCGCACAGCGTGGAGACTGGCCGCGTCGGACCTGTGGTTCCAGGTGTGGAAATGCAGCTGGGGGAGAACCAGGAGATTCTAGTGAGGGGGCCGAATGTTTTCCAGGGATATTGGAATCGCCCCCAGGAAACGGCTGCCGTTCTACGCGACGGATGGTTTCATACGGGCGATCAAGGGGAAGTGAATGCTTTAGGGAACTGGAAGGTCGCGGGCCGATTGAAGAATTTGGTGATCTTGAGCTCGGGGCACAACATTGCCCCGGAACCGATTGAGGATAAGATCCTGCAGCGGCTCCCCGGCGCGCAACAAGTGGTGCTAGCTGGAAATGGACGAGGATATCTTTCGGCGGTGGTCACCGGCAAGGTGATGCCGAGCGAAGTGCAAGCCGCTCTGGATGCGGTAAACCCCGAACTTCCGCACTATAAACAGGTACGGACGTTTCACATATCGCCCGATGCATTTTCAATCGAAAACGGCTTGCTGACCGCGAATGGAAAGCTGAAGCGGGACGCGATTGCCGCACGTTTGAAGAACGAGATCGAAGACATGTATGAGGCTCGTGCCGGGGTGGCCAGCTAGCATGAAAGTATTTCGTGGACAGGCGCTCTCGTGGGAGTGGAAGGACGGTGTCATCGAGCTGGCGCTGCACAGGGAGCCGTGCAATGAAATCGGTTCGCTGGCATTAGGGGAATTGGAACGGCTTGCGGCTACGCTGGATGATCTCAATGATGAGTCGCATGCTTTGATTATTTACAGCAAGCTGCCCTCAGGTTTTTGTGCGGGCGCCGATTTGCGGGAGCTGTTTGAACGTTCGCAGCAGATGCGGAAAGAGGATGCGGCTAGAGGCGTGCGGGAGTTCCTGGAACGCATTCATGCCGTATTCAATAAGCTGGATGCTTCGCCGTTGACCACGATTGCCGCGGTGCATGGCGTCGCATTCGGAGGCGGTTTCGAATTGGCTTTGGTTTGCGATTTGATCATCGCGGACAAAGTGGCGCGCTTTTGCTTCCCCGAATTACGCCTGGGCTTGATACCAGGGTTCGGTGGTATTCCGCGACTGAAGCGGGATTTAGGCAATGCTGTGGTGCGTGATCTCCTGTTAACCGGGCGTAGTTTTAACGCCACGAAGGCGCAACAGATTGGACTCGTGAGCCAGTTGGTGGGCGAAGGAGAGGCGCTGCAGGCTGCGCGCGCTACAGCGGCACAAATCGGTAAGTTCGACCGCCGAACCTCGGTTGCGGCCAAGCAGTTTATTAAGCCTGTGCCGCTCGAAGAGTTGCGCCAGGAAATTGACTTTTTTTGCGATTTGTTCACGCAGCCCGCTGTCGAGGCTGGTCTGCGAAAATTTGTGGAGAGCACGGACGCACTGCCGTATTTGCCGTAAGTGCTTGGGAGTGAACATGCCAGCATTTGATCAAACACTCGATGAGGTCCTTGATCTCGCGGCGACGCGATTCCAAGTGCCGCGTGAGAAACTCAGTCCCGACGATGATTTTTTCCAGAAGCTCGGCATCAACAGCCTGCAGGCGCTGGATTTGCTGACTCGCCTGGAGAACCACTTCCGAGTCGAGTTGCCGGATTATGAGATGCAGGGAGTGTCGGACTTTCGTACGCTAGCCAGCCGGATTCAGGCCAGACTGTGAAGTGGGCGGATTCGATCGGCACGTGTTCAACTGGTAATGGGACCACGCCTCACTTTTCTCCGTGGCTCTGTGCCTCTGTGGTGAAATAGATATTGGATGCTTGATTTAAAGAAATATCAGTGCCTCGGCGAAGCTCTGCGCGACGCACTGGACCGCTGGCCCAATGAAGTTTGCCTGATTGAGTCTGACCGCGATCGCGAGCGTACGCGGCTCACCTACTCCGACTTCAAAGAGACGGCGTTGCCCTTGGCGCGCGCCTTGCAGGACGCGGGCTTTCGAGCCGGCGACCGCGCGGCCATCATCATGACCAATCAGTCGAAGTGGCTGATTTCCGCCTACGCGGTCATGCTTTGTGGCGGTGTTCTGGTCCCCCTCGATTACAAACTTACTGCTACCGAGCATTTGGCTTTGCTGGCGCATTCGCAAGCCAAGGTGTTGTTTACGGAGTTCCATCTATGGCGCGCCATAACTCAGGCACCAGGATTTGACAGCCTGGCGGCAGAGACCATTCTGGTGACGGAAGCCCCAGGGAGCGCGGGCCTGGTGAAGGCGTTCCGATGGGAGGACTACCGGCGCAAGGGATCGCCGGAATTCATACCGCGCAAGCGGGACGACTGGGCGTCCATAGTTTATTCGTCTGGCACGGGCGGACAGCCGAAAGGCTGCGTTCTAACCAACGAAAACTATTTGGAACAATGCACGGCACTGACCGCGTTGTATCCGTTTTGGCCGGGCGTGCGCTATTTAAGTATTTTGCCCACCAATCACGCCGTAGATTTCATGGTTGGTTTTATCGGACCGTTCGTCTGTGGCGCCACGGTGGTACACCTTCGCACGCTGCGCCCTGAGTTCGTGCGCGACGCCTTCGTCCGCTACCGCATTACGTATCTGAGCCTGGTTCCAATGGTTCTTAAGAATCTGGAACGTGGGCTGCGCTCAAAATTTGATGAACTCTCGCGTCCCAGACGCTGGATGCTCGACCGTCTGATCGCTTTGAACCGCGTGTTGACTCGTGGGAAACCGCGTGTCGGCATGAGCCGGCTTCTGTTGTCACAGATTCATGGCGCATTTGGAGGCAGCCTCCGCGCCATGTTCGTGGGGGGCGCTTTTATGGAGCCTTCGACTTTGCAATTCTTCTACGATTTGGGCGTTCCGGTTTCAAACGGCTACGGCCTAACCGAGGCCAGTACGGTGCTCACGCTGAATGACTGCAAGCCGTTTCGCAGCGATACGGTGGGCAAGCCTCTTCCGGGAGTGGAACTCCGCATCCTGAATCCCAATGACGACAATATTGGAGAGGTCGCGGCACGAAGTAAGACGGTGATGTCGCACTACCTGAACAATCCTGAGCTGACCGCGGAAACGATCGTGGACGGATGGCTGCTGACAGGGGATCTGGGCCGCTTCGACGAAGCCGGACACCTGCAACTGTTCGGCCGTAAGCGAAACATGATTGTCACCGAGGGCGGCAAGAATATTTATCCGGAAGATATCGAGACCGCTTTCGACGGCCTGCCGGTGAAAGAATACAGCGTTTTTTCGGCAAACTATATTTGGCCCAAGAACAAGCTGGGCAATGAATCCCTGGTGATGGTGGTTCGTCTGGAACAAGGGCAGGAATTTACCAGCGAGCTAAGGGAAGACCTTGCGGCACGTAACCGCCGCCTGCCCGACTTTAAGCGCATTAGCGGCTACTTCGTCGTGGGTAAGGATTTTCCGCGTACCGCTTCCATGAAGATTAAGCGCAATCAACTGGCGGAGGAGATTGGCAAGACGATGGACCAGACCGCCGTGGTGGAGCTGTGAACGGAAAGTTTCTCGCCGTGGTCAATCCAGCGGCTGGGGGCGGGCGTTGCGGCCGGATGGTTGGCGAGGCTTTGGAGCGGCTCCGCACGGCTGGTATTGCCATTGACGTCGCCGAAACCAGCGCCGAAGGCCACGCGGTGAAAATCACGCGGGAGGCGTTTGGGCGCGGGTATCGCAAGTTTATTTCTGTGGGCGGCGATGGCACTGCCTGCGAAATAGTGAATGGCCTTTTTCCGGAGTCGGAAGGCGGCGATCCACCACTGCTGGCGTTTCTTCCGCTTGGTACTGGCAATTCATTCCTCCGAGATTTTACCGCGAATGGTTCCGTACATGCCGCCGAGGCTTTAGTTGCAGGGCGATCGCGTCCTTGTGATGTGTTCCGCCTGCGGCACAAAGATGGGGTCTATTATTTTCTAAATCTGTTGAGCGTGGGATTTGCGGCTGATGTAGCTATGATGCGTCACCGGCGCTTTCGGCGCTACGGTGAACTTGGTTATCTCTTTGCGCTCTTTGTTACACTGGCGCGTCTCGACCGCCGGGCATTTCCAGTAAGCCTGGACGGTGCAGATGTGGATCGCCGCGGCAGTCTTTTTTTGACCTTCAATAACAGTAAGTTTACGGGCGGAAAAATGATGATCGCGCCGAAAGCGGAAACCGATGACGGATTGATTGAGTATGTTCGGTGGGGCCCGATCGGACGAATGGGCCTGATTTGGAATCTGCCGCGGCTTTACAACGGGACGCATATTCACCACCCGCTGGCGGAGCGGGCCGCCGTGCGGCGTGTAGAGTTTTCTCTCGATGCTCCAGTCGATGTGATGATTGATGGCGAAGTCGCCACACTGCATTGCGAGTCCCTCGACGTACTGTCGCATGCCATTCGTGTCGTGATATAAGAATCGAGGATCGAAAGCAAGCTTATGGCACCGAGGAATCCACCAGCACAACCCAACGCTGTTTTGCTCTCCGCGGCGCGTAAGTTTGCGACCCTCGCGCTGGTCGCGGGCCTATTTGTTGGCGTGTGGTATCTCGGCAAGCTGCGCGGGCGCCAAAAAGTGGATCGCTTTGCGCAGTGCCTTACAGACAAGGGAACCGTGATGTACGGACTCTTCTGGTGTCCGCACTGCGAGGATCAAAAGGAATTGTTCGGCGCGTCGTTTCGCAATGTACGCTACGTTGAGTGCGGGACTCTCGACCACCATGAGCAGCCGCAGTGCTTGCAGGAGGGAATTAGAGATTTTCCAACCTGGCGATTTGCCGACGGGGAACGCCACGCTGGTGGACTGTCGCTGCCGGAACTTGCCGCGAAGACGGGATGTTCGCTGCAGTGAGCCGAAGCCGTTACTTTCTGGTAATCATCCTCTGTGCGGCGTTTGGAGCAGCCGTTTCCGGACTGTCCTTGCGACACCATTACCAACAGGACACGTCGTCGTTTTGCAACATCAACGCTACATTCGATTGCGACGTGGTGAACCGTAGCTCATACTCGGAAGTGGCTGGAATCCCAGTGGCGCTGGGTGGATTGCTGGAGTATCTTCTCGTGCTGGGGTTGGCGATGTTCCAGCGGGAGAAACCGGAGACGGCTGCGTTGCTAATGTTTCTCGGATTGGCGGGGTTTGCCTTTTCCTTGTATCTGACTTACGTGGAGGGGGCGGTGCTGCGGACGTGGTGCCTTCTGTGCCTGGGATCTCTGTTGTCGATTACGCTGATTTCTCTGTTCTCCACTTTGCGGGTCCGGCAGGAGCTTCGAGGTGAGGAAGTGTAGCTGTCGTAGGTTGATCCGCGCTAACAAGAACTTGTTTCATAAACAGGTCTCGATGTTGTGAAGAACCTTACCTCGGGGGCTAAAGCCGTATTTTCTAAGGTCCTTGGCGTCACGGCTGAAGCCGTGACCTACCCAAAACCATATATGAAATCACTCTGAAATCATTCCGCATCATGACTGAATTCAATCCATTGTCTTTTGGCGCTGCTGTTGACTACGAACGCTCGCGTGCGGGCGAGACGGGCGAACTGCGCATTCACGAGCAAAGCAGCCGCGTGTTCGACAATACGCGCAGGTTGCGCGTCTGGCTGCCACCTGGATATAGCAATGTGGAGAACGAAGGCCGCCGCTATCCTGTCTTCTATCTGAATGACGGCCAGAATTTGTTCGACCCAGCGACGGCATTTGCAGGCGTCGATTGGCACGTCAGCGAGACGTTGACCCGGCTGATTTGTGAATCGGTTGTTCCACCGATGATTGTGGTGGGCATCGACAACGCCACGGTGGAGCGAATTACGGAGTTCATGCCGTACCGGTCGCTTTTTCCGTTGGTGCCCAAGCCGCACGGCAAGCACTATCCGGATTTTCTGCTTCGCGAGATCATGCCGTTTATTGAGCGAGCCTATCGTGTAGCGCGGGGAGCGAAGAATACGGGCTTGGGCGGTTCTTCCCTGGGCGCGCTCATTTCTCTGCACACGGTGATCTCACGGCCAGGAATCTTCGGGAGGCTATTGCTGGAGAGCCCGTCTCTGTTCGTCTCCAACCGGCAATTGCTCAAGGATAGCCGTGCATGCAAAAGCTGGCCGCAGAGGATTTTTCTGGCGGTGGGCACGCGAGAGTCCGGACAACCGGAACGGGACCAGCGCATTGTGGACGATGTGCGCTCGCTGGCACACAGTTTTCATCTCGCTGGTCTGCGGGAGAGACGTCTTCGCGTGGTGATTCAAGAGGGAGCCAGCCACAATGAAGCGGCGTGGGCGGCGCGATTTCCGGAGGCGGCATCGTTTCTGTTTGGAGAGTAGTTCGTGGGCTACGGTGCAGAACAAGAAGTTCCGGCGGTGCTCGAAGAGGCGGAAGAGTAGGGTGCAAGATTCGCCGGTTTTTGATCCGGACACAGCATCCAAACGTGGCGTCCGCGAAAATACTCCATCAGCTTACGATTCTCGGTCTCCCCCATGTCACGAGCCCAGACGACTGAAGAGGTGTCGATATCCGCGCGGTTGTAGGCCCACTCCTGATTTACATCGTGATCCGAAGCATACTGGACGAAGATGAGGTGTTGGCCGCCGGATTTCTCCAGACCGGTTAGAATCGCAGCCCGTTCCAGATTGCCGCGAGGCCAGGCTTGCTCGATGGGAGTGTGCAAGGCGGCAGCCGCCACGCGCAGGACTATCATGGCCGCCAACACAACGGGAATCATGCGCACCAGCGCAGCTCCCAAGCCATCCGCACGGCGCTGCCACAGTCGTAGATACCGTGCGCCGCGCACCAGGAACAGGTAGAGCAGACTGGCCGCGGGCGCGGCGTAGTGGGCCATGGTCCAGGTTTGTGGAAGCAGGGCGAGCACGAAGACTCCGCTAAGGATGAGGGGAAAGCGCATACGAGGGCTGCGCCAAACCGAATTCCAGGCAAAACACAAAGCCAGGCAGGGAATCGTCAGGGTGGCGGAAAGGTAGAAGAACCAGAGTTCATCCATCTTCAGCAGTAGGCGGTGCAAAAATCCCGGCACCGTCCGCGCCTCGCGGAATTCACGTAGCTCAATGCCTTCATAGAAGCGCTGCATCACGGCATGGTTGTAGGGAACGGTGGGCTTGGGCGAGAGCATTAGGAAATAGGGGGCCTGGGCGTAGGTTTCACGGTTGACTTGGTACGCCATGCGCACAGGACTACCCGTAACACGCCAGTTGTAGTAAGCCGTTGCTGATGCAAAGACTAAGAGCAAGGCGGCAAGAGGGAGCACGACACGGAGCCACTTCTGCCGCTGCGGTGGTACAGATTTGGAAAACATCCAAATCAGCAAGGCCATTGCAATGGGCAAGCTCAACACGAATCCTTCGTAGGGACGGCTATTGGCGAGAATAGCCAACCCCAACGCCATCACTGCCGCGTGCCACACGCGCGGCGCGCGCTGCATCCGAGGCCATGCTCCCAGCACGAGCGCGCCCCCCAGCGCAGGTACCGAGCCGAGGAAATATGTGTTCATCCAATAGCTAAGGATGCCGAGCCGCAAGATGGCAATCATGCCGCCGTAGAGCGCCCATCGCGGCGGAATCCATCCTTGCAGCATCCAGCAGAAGGTGCCGCACATAAATCCTGTGACCAGCCATTCTCCCCACCATGGATGGCCAAATAGCCAGTGTCCGGCGGCTAGCGCCAAACCTTGTGCCGGCGGGTACATCGACATGTAGGTGGGATGGTGAATGATGTGGAAGCTCTCGAAAAACTTCCACATGGGATGAGCGGGATTGGTGAGGCGTCCGGAGAAAAATGTGTCTTCTGCGAGGAGGTAACTGAATTCATCATGCCAGCGCGGCTGGGGAATGCCGAGAACGGGAAGCAGCGCGGCGCGAGTCAGTAGAGGAAATAAAGTGACAACAGCAACGGCCAATCCGCGGCGTTGAGCGAGCGAGTCGAACCAGCGGCCAAAGAGACCCGTCCTAGTGCCAGCGTGGGCCTGCTGTCTGCGCCGCGCAACCATCCAGAATTGCGCGACTCCCGCTAAAAGCAGTAGGGCTTCCAGCGCGGGCAAGATGTAAAGCGATATTCGTCCGAGGCTTTCTTCCATGGCTATGGGATCGAAGCAGCAAGACTACCAGTTTCCGGGCGCAAGAAAGCCCTGCCGTTCCGTGATGCCACGGACGACAGGGCTTGTGAGTGAGCGCGATCAACTACTTCGCGGGTCTATCCAACACACCTTCCGCTACAGCGAGCAGATCCTGATCCACCCTGCGGTTCGAAGCAACGGCTTCGGCCAGCGGAATCGAGGTGATCTTGTTGCCCTTCAGTGAGACCATCTGCCCGAACTTGCCTTCGTGTACCAGATCAATCGCGCCCAAACCGTAGCGAGTTCCCAGGACGCGGTCAAAGGCGCTCGGAGTTCCGCCGCGTTGCACATGCCCGAGGACTGCAGCGCGGGTTTCGTATCCGGTGCGTTTTTCGAT
>Ga0210384_10000816_pt1 | contig 45489 bp, 42 predicted proteins | sample IncBWH2MmetaG_FD_160574 | JGI IMG/M metagenome (GOLD analysis project Ga0210384, IMG submission 160574) | Forest soil microbial communities from Barre Woods Harvard Forest LTER site, Petersham, Massachusetts, United States - Inc-BW-H-2-M | ecosystem: Environmental > Terrestrial > Soil >... | reverse complement strand
TTCGCGGGCGCGCCTGAAGCGGCTGCGTTGAACGCGGTACCAGGCAGCGACCCCAATCCCCAGCAGGATGAGGATTACCGCGCGCATAAGGACCGCAGCACAGCCAGCCGCGTTGCGGGCGCGGCCATAGTGGTGGCCACTTCGTTACCGGCCTTTTTGTCCGTCACACCCTACCTCCGGGCTCTGCTTAGAACAAACCTGCCGAGCAACTGGATCCATGGCGGTCTGCCCAATGCGGCGGTCAGCGCGGTCGTGGCCAGCGAACGCGCGGTCACGTGCGTCGTAAGCCAGCGAAAGGTTGCGCTGCGGGGAAAGGCGCCGGCTGCCGGGGCGGCCGAGCGCGTCAGCGCGGCGAGCAACTCCTCACGGTTACGGCGCAACGCCAGCAGCGCGGCCTGCACCTTCGGATCCGGAAGCTCCGTCCTCACGAGGAGACAGCCCGTTCTTTTTCGAGCAATTCCTCGAGCAGTTGTCGATCCTTCGCCCATTCACCGGCCGTCAGCGCGAGCATCCCTGGCGCGCCGGCGGCCAGCAGCTTCAACCTCCAGAATGCAGCCGCCGCGATCGCCAGGAACAATGCGAGCAGACCGGCGATCACCCAGATGCGCGCGGCCGTGTCCCAGGTGGCTGCGATCAGCCATACACACGCCATCGCCACCGCCAGCACGCTCGCGCACGCCATGACCGCGCCCGCAACCACGCGACTGCGAACCCCTGCGGAGGTTGCCTCGAGATCGCTCAGGATCAGGTCCGTGTACGCATTCGCGTGGCGGACCGCGATCGAGGCGACGGCGGACAGGCGGTCAATCATGGGGCCGATGGGTACGCCTTCTAGCGGCGGGCCACCAGAAAGCCCACCGCAAGGCCGGCGAGAGCCGCGATGCCGATGGCTTCCCAGGGCTGGTTGCGCACGTAACGGTCTCCGGCTTCAAGAGCCTGGTTGGCCTGCCCTTGCACTTGCCCGACTCCTTCTGCGATCGACTTCTTGGCCGTGTTGACCGCGTCGGCGACCTTTGCGCGCAGGCGGCGCAGCTCAGGATCGGCGGCATCCCCAACGCGATCGATCAGATCCTCGACGTCCGCAATCAGGTTGTGCACCTCGTCGCTGGCGGCCGCGCCGGCATGTTGCGCCGCCTCACGCGCAGCACCTTTGATAGTGCGCGGATCCGCGCGATTGAATTCATTTGCTGTGGTTTCCACGGTTCGACTCTCCTCATTGGTTCGGCGCGGTTTCACGTGCGCATTCTACTATCCGCCGGTAGCGGCGCGGAGTCGGTCGGGGGCGGGGCCGAGCAATCGTAGGACTTGGGCTACAGCCCACCGCGCGCCCTGCGACTGACCGGGCGCTGCGCGTAGGAAACGACTTACCCGGGCTTGGTCCTCAACTGACGCCGCGTTGCGGCCCTGGCTGGCCCCAATGCTCAACACTCCCACATACGCTTTCGTCACCCGTTCCAGCTGCAATGTGAGGAGGGGACCATGTCGGAGGCCGCTTTAGTCTCACGGATCGCAGATGCCGGCGTCGCGCGTGCCCGCAGCACCGAGCTGGTGCGTGAACTGCGGGTCGCCGCGATGGAGGGCGACGAAAAGCGCATCGCTGCTCTGCTGGCGGAGCTGCTGCGCCTCAAAGGACTGTCGCGCGGGCAAAGAATTGCGCTGCAGCAGAGGGCTCTGCTGAATCTGGTGCACTCGCTGCGCTCGGCAGCGCTCAGCGATGATCTCACGGGTCTTCACAACCGCCGCAGCTTCGTGCAGGCCGGTACGCGCCTGCTTGACCTGGCAGCCCGCGACGCACAGCCGGCCCACATGGTGTATTTCGGAATCGACCAGCTGGCGCGGATCAACCAGTCGCTCGGCCGCTCGGCGGGCGACATCCTCATCAGGCAGACGGGGAACCTGCTGCGCGACCTGTTTCCCAGCTATGGGGTGCACGAAGTGCTGGGCCGCCTGAGAAGCGACGAGTTCGCCGCCTTGACCACCAATGACCAGCACGCCTCGCGGCAGGCCATCATGCTGCGGGTCCGCAGGCCGCAGCGTAACAGCGCAGTGCCCGCGTTGACTTTGAGCGTCGGCGTCGCGCGTTTCAATCCGCTGCGTCCCGTGGGCATCGAGGAACTGCTGCAAAACGCCAGGCGCGCCATGAACGAACCGCTCAGGGAGGCCACGCTTTCCGGGCTGTCCTCGTACCCGGCCTGAGCCGCGTTGGTTCCGACTATGAGCGAGTGTGAGCCAGCCTGGACGGCAGCGCTGTCATGGACGACAGCGCAGCTCAGGGATGAGCCGGCGGGCGGGCCACCGGAATGGGGCAAAGGCTAACTGGGGCGTGACGGGATCGAACCGTCGACCAGCGGACAAGGGGTAGTTCCTCGGCACTATTGGTCGGCGTCCAGGCAGGACGGAACCATAACGCGGCGGCGATAATCAGCAGCGCGCACATCGCGACTGCCGGCCATTTCAAAACGCTACGCCACAACTCCCGAAATCCTTTGTTTTTGCATCAACCTGTTAAGGATCGTTGCTTATGAAGGTGCCCCAGTTTGCCGATCGTTTACGGGCCCCGCCCGGGATCATCTCAGTCGCCAACCAGATCCTGCCGTTGGGGCCCACGGCAGCCGCAGAGTAGTCACCCCAGCGCGGACGATTGAGGACATAAGCTGAGAAACCGTCCTGCGCCGCCTGGCCCGGGAACAGCACGTGGATGGAGCGGCTGTTAAATTCCCAAGAAGCTGCGCTGGGGAAGAATTCCGGGCCGGTGAGGGTAAAGACCATCGCAGCCTCGCCAGCCGCGTTTACTGCCAGCGCGGGATAGAGCAGATGTGCGCTGTCCGGCCCGGCCACGTATCCCTGCGCGGCGATGTTCGCGGTTGTACCCATTGCAGAACTTGACACGTTAATTACGAACCAGGCTGCCGCATCGCGCACTGGAGTCCCGACGCCAACCGAAGCGGTACCCAACGCTGTCCACAGTTGGCCATCGCGATACGTCACTTGTTGCAGACGCTGATCGTTGCCGGCGAGGTCCTGTTCGTCTGCAGCCCCTGGCGCACTGTCATCAACGGCAGCCATCTCGGCGCGTGGCGTGGGACCCTCCTTCTGATCAGCGGGCACGGGCGCGACATAAACTTCGCTCGGCGTCAGCGCCAAAGACATCGTCAACGCATCGGGGTCGGTGTCAATCTTGGACGTATTGTGCAGCGCCCACACCGCGAGCTGACTTTCAGCTTTATGCAGCTTCATCGACTGCGCGAAGAACTCCGTGTCCGCGGCAAACTGCGCTCCCGGGGGGGTCGTCGAAGGCTGGATGCTGATTGCAAATTCACTCCCCAGGCGGGAGGACAGTTGATCGAAGCGGATCACCGGCGTGGGCCCCCCCGCGGCGAGCGCCTTCTTTGACAGCGCGTACACCTGCGCGCCCTCGAACGAGAACAGGCCGAAGGAATTGGTGCTGATGTAGAAGCCGCTGGCGTCGGCGCCGATCAATGGCTGATCGCCGAAACACGGGCAGTCGCCGGTGTTGAAGTCTGAGCCGTCATGGGTCACATCGATGTCATAAAGGTTGAAGACCCCCGTCGGGTCGCCCGTCTGGCTGACCGCGATCTCAAGGTGATTGTGGCTGAAATCATTGGGGTATTCGATCATCGTAACGAACCAGCGATCGCTCGCTTTATCGTAAATACACCGGGGATCACTCACGTTGAGCTCGAAGGGCACGCCGAAGAAGGCGTTGGCCTGCACCGGGCCGACCACGAGACCGCCGTTCTCATTGTAGACGGCAAAGGCGCTGTTAACGCCCTCGAATACGAACCCGTTGCCAACGCAGAGCGCCTGATCCGGTGGCTCGGTACTGAATCCCTGGTTGACGCCGGCCTGGTCGAAATTGCTGAGGCCCTTGAAGCCAAAGGCGTCCCCTCTACCCGAGAGGGGCGAGCTCGGAACGTGCGGCAGGGCAAGGGCAACAGGTGCATTGACTGCGAGCCCGGCCGCGCGCATGGCGGCGAGGCGCTCCTTGATCAGCTTCTGCAGCATCGCATCGTGTCTGGCCTCGCGATCGATGCCGGGGCGCACTGAATCAGCCTCTAAAGCGCCGGCCCGGCTGCGGGGCGCGGCAGCCGCAGCGGATGGCAGTGAGGTGACGCCGCGCGGCCCAATCCTGAGCGATGGCGATGAGCTGCGCACGTCCGCTGCCAGTGCGGAAGTTGCAGCAAATGCGAACGCAAGGGTTAGGGCACTAAGTGGTCGAGTAGTCATGGGTAATCCTTGTTGCTGGGAAACCATTGGCCCAGCCGGGCCACGAGAGTCGTCCGAAGTAGGCGCGATCGGACTCTCACGGAAGCATGAAGATGGAATGGGATGTCTCCGGCGATCACTCCCTCAGATTGCTGCGCGCGGTGCATATTTAGCATTTCCCCGTAGCCGATGGCCGAGGGGTTCTTGCCCACAGCCAGGCCAGCACCCACCAAGCCTTTCTGGACAATCGTGCGAGGCTGATGCGGTACCCCTCTGCGATCGGTGAGACTTTGCAAATCGCGGCGTCTGAATTGAGTTTCAGCCTTAGACCCGCAATTGGCATGGGGCGCTCGGCGCATGTCGCGGCTTTGTCAATGCGAAATCCCTCTGTCATAGTCAAGTCGTCATGAAATCCATCGACAAATGGAGACGATGAGTGACCCAGAAGACTCACTGGATTTCGACGCTTGAGCAGCTAAAAGCGCTACAAAGCCCGCTTCGACATGACCTCCTGGACCGGCTGACCGCTCTCGGGCCTTCATCTGTCAGTGCACTGGCGGCTGCCCTAGGCTGCAGGCCGACGGCAATTTACCGACACATACGCTTTCTGGAGCGGCTGGGGCTGGTCTTTCCCAGCAAGAAATCGGGCGCGCGTGGCCGACCCGCTACGGTATATAGCCTGATCGCCCCGCGGATACGGGCCGCAAGAGCACCCAGGGATCCGCGAAATCGGGCCACTATGGCGCGGATCGCCAAAACCATGGCAACCCTCGCAGCGCGTGAATACGGGGCGGCTTTCCGTCACGACGATTGGAGGATCGAAGGCCCGGGCCGCAATCATTGGTTTTTTCGGCTGTTCACCGCGCCAGCCCCCAGGAAATTGGCGCGCATCAACGCGCTGCTCAACGAGCTGGCGAGACTCATCTGGACGCCCGACCCAAGTCCGGGTCCCCTTTTGCGCCTGACTTGGATAATGTCCCCGGCGCCATCGGCAACACGGAAGCGTCTTGATAAGAAGAAACGCCGCAGCCGGACCGCACGCTGACACTCGATGAGCGGGATCGCAGTGCCCGCAGGTGCCCGCAGCAGCGAGTCCCTTTATCACTGATGGGCGCCCATTCTGCTGCAGGCCCGCTCTCGGCACCCAAAGGCGCCACGGTCGCTCGTGGACATCCGACCCTTTGCGAGAACTCGCGCAGATTCCCTGGCGATCTTCATCCGCTCACGTGCAAGGAGTGAACGGCGATGAGATCTGGTTCGTGGCAGGGTAGTCATACCAGCCGTTCAAGGCGCTCGAGGGCTTCTCACCCGTGAACCACTCGAACAACACAAGATCCTGCAGATGGTAGGCAAAGCCCTTGAGCGGGATGACCACCGTGGGGAAGCTGGCAAAGTTGGGGCCATTGCCTTGAGGATCTCCCACCTCGAGGTTCCCGCCCCCGCAGAGGTTAATATTAGGGAAGTTCCATGCCGGCACAGCATTGTTACCGTACGGGTCGTTGAGGAATTCGCCGATCTCGTGGTTGATCGTGCTCACGTCCGACAACTCTGGACCCACTGCGGACAGGTCAAACCAGCTCGTATAAATGAACGCTTGCAGGACGGTCGTGCCGTCCTCCATTCCGACCGCGTGGGCGCTGTGATAACCGAGTGCAAAGTCTTCCGCGGCGTTATAGGTAACGAAGATCGGTACCTCGTCCGGATCCGTTTTGATTAGCTGAAGGATCGTCTGGATGACCGGATCCAGCGCCCCGTCGGCAACGAATCCTAGTGGCGTGCCGTCGGGGCCAGTTGATAGTTGCCCAACATCCGGCGTTATCTGCACATCAAGCGCGGCCAGCACGCGCGGGTGGTCCAGGAGGACGTGCCAGCGATGCTGCGAGTCCATCTTGTTCCAGAACGCAGCCCGCTGCATCTGGTCGCCAAACTGGCCGACGCCATTAGGAAATACCGCATCGTCAAACATCGGCGAACGTACGATATTGACTACTGCGGGGTCCGGATCGAAAACCACATCCGGACCGAAGCCCGTGAAAGTCAGCCGCAGCGGGACGATGACTGTCCGCACGTGCGTCGTCTTCCCCGACGTGGGCGGGTGACCGACCATCGTGAACGGGTAAATGACGCCCTGGTACGTGAACGACGATGTGAAGTGTGGAAAAGTCTTCAGTCCGTCACTGTCGTGATCGGTCAGCGATTTTGAGATCCCGCCCTTAACTGCATAGCCGGCAGCGTGCAACCTGCGAAGCAGTGTCGCATGGTCAGCAATATGCTCCACCGCCACCGGCCCCACAGTCGGAGGTGCGGCAGTGGCGAAGAGCGGAGAAAGGAGCAGGCCGAGCAAGAGGGCATTGCGTAAGGTCTTCATTGAGCTCCCCTTCATCTTGTTTCGCTGTTATGAAGCACACTGCCCTACGCGAGCCGCGAAACCGATTTCGGACTTGCGATTATCACCCAACATACGCGCCGCTTCCGCCGCGCTCAGGGTGACATACCTCCCTTGGCCTTCTTATATTCTTCACTCGTCCGATACGTTTGGCAATATCCATGACGCGGCCGGATTGAAGGTGTCCGTTCCCTACCTCCTAAGCGGCACACGGAATAGCGGAGCCTGTCGGAACGCGACGTCATGCTTATGCCGGAATGGCGGGGGCCCGCGCAGGCAAAACCCCCATCACAGGCCTCCGGCCTGTGATGGGGTGGAAGCCGCCGAACCAACACGGCGGCCGGGAGAACGGGTCGTTACTCAGTGGAGGTTGTCGATAGCAGTCCGGGCGTCAATCAGCCCGAATCGCCGCGGGCCTCGTACTGCAGCGCGAGCTCCCGTAGGCGGGAGCCGCAACCGCTGCGCTGACGAGAAACAATTGGACGGCCAATACGGCCACGAGGCTCACACGCTGTTGGTTCATGGCTCCAAGCTCCCTGGCGGCGCATCTTGTTGCGCGCTGTTGACTACCCGTTCTGCTGTCTCGGCCGTGGACGAATCGGCGAGCGCTTTCCCTTAGCCTCTGCTCATCGTTTTGCGACTGCAATCGGCTCGCGCGAAGTGGCACTTTTTACGGGATGAAACAGCCTGACTGTGGACGAAACAACGCCAGCCCAGTGCCGCGCAGTGCGACTGACCCGAGGGACCGGGAGGTCACGGTCACACGGCTTAATTCACGTGCGTTCAGGCTAGCGCGGCGGGCGGGCTCACCGGCGAGCAGCGATTCTTCTTGCCTGTGCGCAGGTCTGGCGAGAGAAAGACTGGGATGGACACTGCGTCTAGTCATCGAGATGCGTACGTGACAGGATTCTCTGGCGATAAATGGGACTGGAGCGGAGCAGAGCGCCGCTGCGCAGCGTAATCAAAAAGGAACCGCGCGGCCCTCGCTCCATGTGGCGCACGTGTTCGAGATTGATCATCAGTGATTTATGAATGCGCACGAAGCCGGTACCCTCAAGTCGCGCCTCCAGCTGACGCATTGAAATTCGCGCGAGGTAGCTCTCGCCCTTTGCCGTCAGAGTCACGTAGTTGCGGTCTGCGGTCGCGGATTCCACGTCCTTGGGATCGAGGAAGAAAAATCGTTGCTGCCTTTCCCCGAGCAGTCGCTGGCCTGCCGGGGGCTCCGAGCGCCCCTCGATGTCTGCCAGCAGCTCAAGCCACTTCGTCTTGAAAGCGGCTTGCGCACTTGTTTGCCCGAGCAGGCCGGCGCGCTCGCGCGCCCGGGTCGCGGCGACGTGAAAGCGCTCATCGGAGAACGGCTTTAATAGGTAGTCAATGGCGGCACGTTCGAACGCGGCGACAGCGTGCTCGGCGTACGCGGTCGTGAATACGACAAGCGGAAGATGATCCTCCGGCAAGGCTTGGAGAACTTCAAAAGCGGTGGAACCCCGCAGCTGCACATCTAGAAACAGGAGGTCCGGTCGGCAGCTGGCCATCGATTCGATTGCCTGTCGTGCACTTTCGGCGCAGTCAACGACCTCGATATCGCCCTCGAGTTCGCACAGTGTCCGCAGGCGCTCGCGTGCTGCACTCTCGTCTTCGATGATGAGGGCACGAAGTCCCATGTCAGACCGCCGCCGCGGTTTCATAGGGAACCCTCAGCCGGGCGATGTACCGACCGTTCGGCAGCGTCGTGTGTTCGAGTTGTCCGGTGTCGCCGTAAAGGGCCGCCAATCGCTCGCGCAGGTTCTTCAGGCCGATGCCCATACCGGAGGTGGTTGAGGACGTCGCGCTCGGCAGTGCATTGGCAATGGTAATGTACAACCACTCGGCGTCTGCTTGGGCAGAAAGTTCCACGCGCACCTGGGCACCTTCGGAACCCATACCATGCTTCACCGCATTCTCTATCAGGGGCTGAAGGATAAGAGGCGGTACGAGCGCTTCCCGGGCCGTGCCACAAATTGCAATGGCACAGCTTACGCGCTCTCCGAACCGAGCACGCTGGATCGCTAAGTAGTCTTCGACGAACTCAAGTTCCTCACCAAGCCGAATCTGTTCCGTTTCGGGCTCATTTAATACACGGCGGAGAAAGCTGCCCAAGCGCACGACAACCGCCTTGGCGCCTGAAGGATCAGCGTCGATCAGACCGGTTACCAGGTGCAGTGCATTGAACAGAAAGTGCGGGTTCAACTGCATCCGCAGAGCCTGCAGGCGCGACCGAGCCGTGAGCGTCTCGAGGTGCAGACGTTGTTGTTCCGACGCGCGCCAGTGCCGATATAGAAGAACCCCAGCGATAAGGCCGATTGCGGTGGTGTAAATGACCACGTATTGAACCGCAAATCCTGCCCACAGGTGCAGATAGAGCCGCGGTTGCGTGAGCACCTGATGCCACCAGGTCCCAAACGGCGGATCATGATCGATCCAATGAGCCGCGATCCGAAAGAAAGGCTCCCGCAGAGCGGCGAACGCAAGGCCCATAGAAAAATGAAATGGTATGAGCCACCAAAGTCGACGTGTTGATACGCTAATTGCTAATGCGATTCGGCAGAACAGCAGTAACACGGGCAAGAGAAGTAGGTCGGTAACAAGGTACGCTTCCGCCGACGGGCCGGCCGCGACTTCCGGGGCCGCTGTGTTAAGAACCGAGTACATGATGACTCGCCAGACCATCATGTAGCACCAGTACGCCACCACCACCAGTAAGAGCAGCACATGAGAATGTCCCGCTCCGTCCTCGCTGAGGCGGCTGAGCCAGGGGTTGTTGTGGGGCGCATCGGGCTTCATCGCGGGGGTTGCCTCGAGCAAGCTCCGATAGCATCAAGATCGCATGGCGCCATAGGGGGAACAAGTCCGCATATGTCGCGTGGCGCACGACGCCCGCGTCGCAATGCCCTTAGGATCTGAGGTACACAATAGAGCACCCAGTGACAGGTCGCACTGTCGCATGAATTTACGCGAGTAGATCGCGGGAGAAGGCGCGCGAAACTTCTTCTAAGTACCGGGCTGCTTTTGGGCAGAGAGAAAGCGCTGATACCCCCTCATGCCGTTGTTTCGTCCCCGTGCTGGGGCCCCTCGTCCTCGTGAACTGCGGGTGGTCCCACACCATTGCAGTCATATGGCTCTCCGCGAGAGGCTAGGGCCTGCTCAAGGCCCGCGATGGCGCTGGAATTGATCGACTGTGGCCGACTTAAGTCCACAGTAAGCCCAATGGTCGCCAATGCCAGGGGTCCCACCACTTCTATGCGCATTCCGGAGGCAGTGCTTCAGACGCGGTTGCCACGACGACCTTGAGATAGTTTGGTACGGTGCCGGTGATTAGATTCCGTCCTAGGTTTGGAGAAGCGGGATATGGAAGCTGATCGGGTCGACCATCACGGGGTTAAGCGCCGTGGGGTTGGGTGGAAGATAGCGTCACTGTTGTTGATCTACCTGCTGCTGGCCAGCTTTTTTAACGTCGCCTGGCACCTGCTTCGCATTCCACCACAGATGCAGCACGGGATTCTGAACCCAGGTTTGATGCTGCTCAGCGGAATGATTCTGTTGGGGGCGATTCTGGTGGCATCAGTCTGGACCCTCCGTTTCTTTGACCACCGCCCATTGAGCACGGTAGGAGTGCCGCTCTCGCGACCCTGGGTATGGCAAACCCTGATCGGTTTGCTGACCGGTTCCATTCCCCCCGTCCTATTTTTTGTGGCCGCGTACAAACTCGGCAGTGCTCAAGTGGAGCGTGTACCGCTCGAGCTTCCTCACGTCTTGACCCAGACTCTCCCCGCTTTGGGGTCCATTCTGCTACTCGCCTTCCACGAAGAGTTACTTTATCGCGGTTACCTGCTGCAGTTGATTTCGCAGAAGTCCGGGCGCATGGTGGCAGCCGTCATCACCGGGGTTCTGTTCGGTCTGGTGCACGCCGGAAACTCGGCGGCCAATCCGCAAGGTCTTATCTTCACGGCGATCGGCGGAGCGCTGTTGGCATGGCTGGTGATGCGCAACGGATCTCTGTGGATGGCGGGTGGCTACCACGCGGGCTGGAATGCGACTGCCTCTCTTGTACTAGGGCTTAATGTTTCCGGGACCACCATGCCCGGTTCCTGGATCACTACAACCCTCACCGGGCCGCGTTGGATCAGCGGCGGTTTGTATGGCTTCGAAAGTTCTATGATCACTGGGCTGACGGAGCCGGTCGTACTAGGTACTTTGGGCTGGATCGCTTTCCGGCTGCCATCGCATCCCGAACTGCGCCGGTACTTCGAGAAGCGGCGTTAGGCTGACGCCTTCGCGACGCGCATAGCGCAGCCACCACGTCTGGGATGCTCAAACGTTAGCGTACCCGTGTCACGCAGTATAATGCATTCATGCGCGATTACCCTTTCCAGGGCTGATCGTGTTGCCAACCGTTGCCGAACTGCGCGCTCGATCATCTCGTCCTCATATTGGGCTGAATTGTCCCCAACACGCTCTACGCCGATATCATGCAGCAATCCGCGCTCTTCTCCGCCTTCGCCGCCGTAGTCTTGGTTATTGCCGCGCTAGGCCTCCTGGGTTTGGCCGTGTTCACGGCAGAAAGACGCACGCGTGAGATTGGATTGCGCAAGGTCATGGGGGCCGGCCGGTGGGACATCTTGCGCTTCCTTGGTTGGCAATTTGCTCGTCCGGTTCTGTGGGCAAACCTGATCGCGTGGCCATCAGCTTACTTCTTCATGCATCGATGGCTTGAAGGTTTCGCATATCACGTTGACATTAACCCCCTGGTGTTCGTGGCTGCCAGCGTCCTTGCGCTGGTCATTGCGCTCGCAACGGTCTCTGGACATGCGCTTCTCGTCGCACGCGCCAAACCGGTCGACGCACTGCGATACGAGTGATCATACCGCCGGTTGCTCCGACCACTGAATGGTTAACGTGGTCGCAGTCGATTACTAGGACGCGATAGAGACGCGGTTACGCAGGTCGCGCCCAGCCCGGGCAACCGGCATCGCCGATTCCTGTCAGCCCGACCGACCTCATGTGGGCAAACGCTGCCGTGAGCGCGGTGCCACCTGCGTCACATGGAGCGAGGCCCACGCGGCTCGCTCGTGATCACCATGCAAAGTGGAGCACAGTGCCGTTCGAGTCCGATCTACCACGCCAGACTTCTGGCGCGAATCTCCATCACCTCCTAAGTCGTCGCTACTCTTTCGGCCCGCTAATAGGTCGTCTCGTCCTGGGAAATACGCGATTGACCTAAGCGTATTGACCCGGACGCATCACGTCTTCTAGCGTCTCGCGCTGGGGCACACCTCTAACAACACGCGCGCTCCGGGGAGAATCAGCCATGTGCACCGTTCGTCTGACAGGCGCAGCCGTTCTGGGAACGCTGTGCCTGTTAATCAGCGCTTTCGCGCCCGCGGCCGCTGAGCCGACCGCTCTCGCTTCAGGGTTGCGCGAGCTCGCAGCTGCTTACGATGGCGGCGACCCGCGCCTGGCGACGCGCCTCGCGATGCACATTACCAATGCCGCCGGTGACCCGCTGGTGCTGGTGCATCTCAAGCCCGGCGCCGACGCCAACGCGACGCTCAAGCAGCTCGCTGACGTCGGCTTTCAGCTCACGACCCGCAGCAGCATCAATCCGTCCCTCATAGAGGGCTACTTGCCGCTCGCCGCGGTTCACGCCGCGACCGCAGTAGCGGGCATTCGTGCGCTCCACGCGCAGCAGCGGCCCGTGAAGCACCAGGCGCTCCTGCCCGTGCTCCCACCGGTGAAGCAGGCGGCGGTGTTCGAGAAAGCCAACCTCGCCAATGCCCGCGGCATCACCGGCAAAGGCATCAGGATAGGCGCCCTCTCCGACAGCTTCGACGCCTGCCCCGACCCGCTCTGCACGGACATCAACGGCAACCCGGACCACGCCGCACAGGACGTCGCGAGCGGCGCTCTACCGGCAGCAGGCGTGACCGTGCTGCAGGAGTTCAATCCCAACCTAAATCCGGGCCGTACTCCCACCGACGAGGGCCGGGCAATGCTGCAGCTGGTGCACGATATTGCACCCGATGCCCAGCTCGGCTTTGCCAGCGCGGACAACGGCGAGCTATCCTTCGCCGAGAACATCCTTGCGCTCCGCGCGCAGTTCAACGCCGACGTGATCTGCGATGACGTCAGCTATTCCGACGAGCCAATGTACTCGGATGGCATCCTGGCGCAGGCGGTGGATCTCGTCAGCCAGGCGGGGGCCGCGTACTTCTCCTCCGCCGGCAACAACGGTCTCGAGGCCTACGAGAGCGTCTATCACCCGATCTCCTTTGCCCGGGCGCAGCACGTCGTCGCGCACGGCCACGGCAACGTGCACCTTGAGCAGATTCCGGCCGCCATCCGCCCGCTGACGGTGCACAACTTCAACGGCGGCGAGGACGACGGCTCGCCCTCCATCACGCAGCGCTTCAGCAGCAGGTTCAATCAGGGCATCACCTTCCAGTGGGATGAACCGTTCTTCCTCGGGTTGGTGAAAACCAACTACATCGTGTACGTATTCGACAAGGACGGGAACTGGATGGATCCCAACAGCCCGGCCTTCCCGGGCTTCTACACCACCGACAACGCGCTACTGACGGACACGCCGAATCAATTCCTGTTCCTGCCACCGTTCCCCACTGACTTCGTCGGCGGGGTGAACGTCACCGACTACCAGTTGGTCATCGGTAGGACCAACGATGGTCCGGCGAGGCACATCAAGTACATCAACATCAACGGCCTGGGCGTGAGTGAGCGGCAGAACGCTCCCTCGACCTGGGGGCACTCGGCCGCACGCGGGGGTCGCGGCGTGGCTGCACAGTACTACGCGATCCCGAATTTCCCCGAGGACTTCAGCTCCCCGGGCCCGGTGACGATCTACCTCGACACCGCGGGCAATCGCCTCGATGAGCCGGAGGTGCGCTCCACGCCGCAGCTCACCGCGGCCGACGGCATAGACACGACCTTCTTCGGTGGTAGCGACCCGGACGGCGATGGCTACCAGAACTTCTTCGGCACGAGCGCCGCCGCACCAGATGCCGCTGCGGTCGCGGGCCTGGTGCTGCAGGCAGCGGGCGGTCCCGGGAGTCTCTCGCCGCGGCGCCTCTATAGGAGGATGGAGGAGACAGCCACGCCCATCCCGGTGCCCAACATGCGCTGGATCGCCGGCGCCTTCGCCGGACCGCTGGAGTTCGCCGTCGGCGGCGACTGGACGCGCTGGGATCGCGACTTCTCGGTCGAGGTGGAGGGCATCGGCCACCACTCGGTCGCTTCGATCGTCATGGATATCTCGGCGATCGGGCTTGTCTTCGACCCGAACCCGAATCGCTTCAGCGTCGGCGACACGACCGGTCCGACCATCGCCGATATCACCCCCACAGTCACTGGTCCTGGCAATACCGTGCTCACCATGACGTTCGCGCCCGGCACGTTCACGAGCGGCCAGTCGTTCGACTTCGGGGACAGAGTGTTCGCGCCGATCCAAGTCACCACGCAGGTGGATCCGGATCGCTTCCGCGGCATGAAGGTGACGATGACGCTCGATGACGGCCGGCACTGGACCGCGCCGGTCGTGACTCTGCCGAAGTCCCCAATCAACAACTCCACCGGCTTCGGCCTGGTGAATGCGGATGCCGCGACACGTTAGGGGCTGACAAGTCGTAAGACGCCGGGTGCCTGCGAGACTCTCGAGGCACCCGGCCAGGCGGCCAGAGGAGGGGGAGTCTTCTTCGTCTGCGGAACATGATGGCCCACGAGTGGAGTCCTCCACAGCTAAGCCAAGGGTACTCGCCTCAGGACATCGCCGGTTTCGCTGAGAACCGGTGAACTAGCTTCCCCGCAAGTCTCCAGTGGCGGAGTGCCCACATGGCAAGAGGGGTACATTGGATTTCAGAACGCAGTCAACTGCTTGCGCTGATTAACCCTGTTCTCCACGAGATCATCGACCGACTGACTGCGCTCGGGCCGCTGTCGGCCCGCGAACTGGCTCTAGCGCTCGGTCGAAAGCAGACGGCCGTTTACCAACATCTGCGAACCCTGGAAAGGGTCGGGCTGATACTCAAGTACTGCAAGTCGGAGCAGCGTGGCGGGGCGATCATGTACACCGCCGTCGCAGCACTGGTGCGCCTTGCCCGGGCACCGCGAATCGCGGCCAATCGACCGCTCATGGCAAAAATGGCTACAACCGTCGCGGCGCAGGCCGCGCGAGACTATGCCAGGGGCTTCCAATCGCCAAACTGGAAGTTACATGGCCCGTCCCGCAATCACTGGTTCTTTCGCCTAGTCTCGGCTCCCTCCCCAAAAAGACTCGAACGGATCAATGCCCTTCTAGATGAGCTTGCGAAGCTCATCTGGACCCCGGATCCGAACTCCGGAACGTTAATCCACGTCACCTGGTTTATGTCACCTGCGTCGTCAAGGCTTCGCGGCCCTCCCAAGCTCAGGCCGCTGAAGCGACGTTGACTTGCGACGGGCGGATGGCCCGAAGCGTTGTGTGGCGCGGTCTATTAGGTTCACAATTCACAGATAAAATGAATAAAGCCACCGCGGACAGCAACCAGCCTTAGGCGTAGAGACATCGTGGATGCTCCCCCGCACCGTCAGGATTTCGTAGAGCCCAGCCAAACGGTCTGCGAAGGCTCTCGGACGCGGCTGCGAGCCGTCATTGCTGAAGACGAGGCCGTCGCGCGCCAACGTCTTCAGGTGCTTTGCAGCCGCGAAGGCGACATTGATGTCGTGGCGTGCGTCGACAGTGCCGTCGAGGCGGTTGAACCGATAGTAACCTGCAAGCCAAATCTGCTTTTTCTCGACGTGCACTTGCGGCGATCCACAGCATTCGAGCTGCTGCGCGCAGTGCCCTCGGACCCTTCGCCGCTAATCGTGTTCACAACCGCCCACTCCGAATACGCGGTGCAGGCTTTCCGTCAGGCAGCCGTCGACTATTTGCTCAAGCCCTTTTCAGATGAGCGCTTTCGCTCCGCCGTAGCTCGTGCCCGCGTGCGTGCGCAGGGCCTTGCGGCCGTGCCGTCACTACCCGACTGTCGGAACGAGCAAACTTGTAATCGGCACCTTGTAGGAGAGAAAGACGGTCGCTTTTATTTTCTGAAACCCGAGGATATCGAATCGGTAGTCGCGGCGCGCAACTGGGTGTGTCTGACTGCGGGCGGCGTAACCTACCTTACGCGTCTCTCCATGAGACAGTTGGAAGCCCGACTTGACGGCATGTCTTTCGTACGCATCCACAAGTCTTTCATGATCAATCGGGATCATGTGCGGTACATGGAGCGGCGCCCGCGAGGCGCATTCGAGATCATCATGCGGAGCGGCGCTCCCTTCCGCTCAAGCCCCATCCATCGATCCAGAATTCTCCTCGATACCGCCGTTTGACTGACGCACAGAGAACCGGCCACCATCCACGGTGGGGTGTCGGGACTGAACGTTGAAGTTACCGGCTGGCGGATCTGCAGATTCGGCGGCGGCGGGGTAGGCTGAACCCTGTTAGCCCGCAGGAAATTCATCATCATCTGGGTACGCTGTTGGCGTAGCGCCTCGTCCTGGGCTGCGGCTCGACGTTGACTGCCAAGATAAACATCAACAGTAAGGGACGGCGCATAGTCTCCTCCATTTGGCACAGCGTCTATGGTCCCGTTTAACGGTTGAGCTGAGCGCCGCGCGCGTTGCTGTTTGAACTTGGCACTTTATATCCCGCGCGTGCGCTCCAGCGATTTGTTAGACGACCAAGCCTGGCGAGGGCATCGCGAACGGCTCAGATGGGGCCGAATGCGACTTCCCGACAGTCGCGGAGGCCGTAGCGCAATTAGGGCCGCTTTGGCTGCTCGACGGTTGACAGGTATTTAGGCGGCAAGCGTGCATGCGCCGCCTGTTCGAATGCATAACCGTATCCCAGCAGGGCACCCTCATTCCACGCCGGGCCAATAAAGGACAGCCCGACCGGCAGCCCGGACACATGCCCCATGGGTACCGACAAGTGCGGATAGCCCGCGACCGCTGCCACACTTCCCGCCGGACCGGCTATGAAAGTGTCTTTCAGCACAGGATCAATTAGCCAAGCGGGGCTAAGCGTGGGGGCAACCAGCACCGCAACGTCGTAGGCCTTGAGCATCTTATCGATGCCGTCCGGCCCCGCTGCCTGATGGGCCTCGTCCAAGGCCTTTAGATATTTTTCATCCTTCAGCCCGGCGGTGTCCTGCGCCTGTTCGAACAGTTCCTGCTGAAAGGTTGGCATCTCCTCCGGCGCCCACGATCGGTTAAAGGCGATGAGGTCCGCTAGGGATCGCGTCTGGACTTTCTTCGGGTCAGTCGATGCCAGGTAAGAATTCAGGTTCACTTTGAGCTCGGTTTTTAGCACGAGCAGCTCACGTGCCCCAATATCAACACTGTTCGGAAATTCCTTGATCTCCACCAGTGTAGCCCCGAGCCGCTTCAGCGTCTCAAGAGCCTGCGCGAACACGGCATCGGTCTCCGGATGGAATCCCGCGGAAAACCGCATGACGCCGACGTGAACACCCTTTAGGGCGTCGGATTTGAGGAACTGCGTAAAATCTGTCCGATGGGCGTCGGCCGATATCGTCACCGGGTCTGCAGGGTCGGAGCCTGACAGGGTTGAAAGGACAATAGCCGCGTCCGCTACCGACCTAGTAATCGGCCCGGCGGTGTCCTGCGTATGACTGATCGGCACGATTCGGGTCCGCGAAACCAGGCCCACCGTCGGTTTAAGGCCGACTAGGCCGTTTACTGCCGCGGGACAGGTAATAGAACCGTCTGTCTCGGTGCCAACCGTTGCCGCCGCAAGACTGGCGGCGGCAGACACGGCCGATCCGGAACTCGACCCGCATGGCGAACGGTCCAGAGCATATGGGTTCCTTGCCTGGGCGCCAATCGCACTCCACCCGCTTATCGAATGGTCCGACCGGATATTGGCCCACTCCGACAGGTTGGTTTTTCCAAGAATGACCGCTCCAGCCGATTTCAGGTTGGCTGAAACCAGGGCATCGCGAAATGTTGTGTTTGACTTTAGCGCCAGCGAACCGACGGTCGTTGCCGAACCGTCGCTGGATTCGATATTGTCTTTGAGAAGAATCGGAACCCCGGCAAGTGATCCGAGCTTGGCGCCGCTCTTACGCAAGGCGTCGGAATTCCTCGCCTCATCAATTGCCTTAGGGTTCAGGCTTATCACTGCGTGAAGGCGTGGGTTGAGATCGGAAATCCTTGCCTCATACGCGCGCACAAGCTCCTCAGACGTGACCTTACCGTCAGCAAGATCACGGCGCAGGTCCGCTACGGACTTCTCCACCACGTCATAACCCGACGCCGCGCAAGCCGGAGCTGCCGCAATGCCAAGTACCGCCATGATCCAATGCAGTCGGATTCGCATTTTTTCTGCCCCCGCCTCAATTGACACATTCAACGTTTGAGGTGCCGCATTCGCCCCATTGCGACTGGAGCCGTTGTCGCGCAAGCACCTAGAGCGAGGGCAAGCGCAGCCATTGCGAGTTTTTTCAAAGGATGTCCTCCCAGAACGCGGATGTATTTAGCGGGTTTCATGGAAGACTATACCCCTCTCAGCTATTGAGTTGCTGCTCCAGGACCGGCGCGCAAGCTTAATTCGTAGTGCAATTCGCTTGATTGCCATTGATCACGCAAATTGAAGTTACCGGCCGGCGGATCTGCAGATTCGGCTGCGGCGCAAGCTGAACCCTGTTGGCGCGTAAGTAATTCAACATCATCTGGGTCCGCTGTTGGCGCTGCGCCTCCTGCTGCGCCTCCTCCTGAGCGACCGCCTGACGTTTCTGGTTCGCTGCCTGCGCCCTTTGGGCTGCAGCTTGGGATTGCAGCTCCGCGGCTTTGACCTGCTGAGCTTCAATTTCCTTTTTGTACGCTTGGACGATTGTTGTTAGGTTGGTCGCCAGATCATCACGGGCCGCAGCCCACCGTTTGTTGGCGTCTCCATACGTAATCCTCGTATCGCTCACAGATCCGCTCGAACGTCCGCCACCGCATTCATTTTGGCTTGCCCTTCCTCCCCAAGTTTGGCTTCGAGCTTGTGGAGCTTGCGATTGATTCGGTCAACCCTCGACTCGGCCTCGCTCGCATAGCCCAAACGCATGCAACGCCGACAGCCGAATCGACCGTCACCCGCCGAGCCGTAGATCAAGGCACGACGCCATTCGCAGCGTGGACAGCGGAACCAGACTCTTGAACCGCCGTAGTAGCAGGGCGTGCGCTCGATCGACACTCGATAGTCGAACTGAACAGGCTCGTGACCGTATGGGTCATGGCCTCGGGACTCTCGGGGGTTGCGGAGAACGTGACCGCTCGGGCGCTCGGCTTCAAGCCTCAACTTCGGGTGATCGAGGGCGGAAATCAGCGAGACGTTAGAAAAACGTTAGACGATTCCTCAAAAGAGACGGCCGGCAAGGCTGCAAGTGCTTGATCTGGTTATGGGGCGTGACGGGATCGAACCGTCGACCAGCGGATTAAAAGTCCGGACCGTACACCAACAGGCACAACCTACCACCTTTAGACACAAGTACTTAGTGGTGCGGCGTCGTGCCACTTGGTGCGGCTTTGGGGCAGCAAGTGTGCCAATAGTGTGCCAAAACGCAGGTCCGTTATCGGCTTTCGGGTGGTACCTCGGCCATCCCCCCCACTGCGCCGCCCAACTCGCTCAACGCCTCCGCTTACACCCGTGTTGTATAAGAAGAGCAGCCGCGAGGCTATCCTGCCTACACCAAAAAAACCGCCGCGGTCGTTAATAATGGTGAGACCGCTGTAGTCGATACCCGGGTAGTTCGTACCGAAGCCAGGATTGTTCGGGTTGGGCCATGCACCCCCATGTCAAACTCGCTGCCCTTCGCACTAGGTGGGACACGGGAACGCAAACTGCGTAGCAGCGACGCTGGCCACAGGCTTACCGTCCAATTCAGCGGGCCGGAATAATCTTTGGCTCATGCGTTGCTTTGCGACATCGTCAAGGACTGGAGCAGTAGACTTCAGCACGAACAGGGACTTAACCGCTCCCTCAACAGTTATGACGTAAGAGACAATGACTGTTCCTGACATGCAACGCTGCTGTACGTACGCTGGTGCTGTCGGCCCGAAGCCGTGAATGCCTTTCGGAAGCTTATACGAATGTGCGTGATCGGCAGGATCGATATTCACAACGGAATAGAGTGTTTCGAAATGAGCAATTATCGCTCGGTCAGTGTCCGTCAGCGGCGTGGAGAAAAAATTCACGACTGCGGGCTTGTCGCCGGCTAGAGCGAGCGCGGCAACGGCGAAGGCCACCAGAGCTAACGTGCATCGACGGACCATAGTGAATCTCACTTCCTTTGCGATGCGGTCTTGGCAAACCCAACGAGGCCTCCCACTAGGACCCCGATTAGAACGACATATCCCTGTGCCACGAGCCAAATACCAAAATGAAAAGTACGTGGAAGGAATGCATCTCGCAGTGATATGGAGAAGTCTCGATTTATCCAACGGTATGCGAGAGGTGCCGCCACTGCGTACATAAACGCAAGAGACAGCAACCACCAGTACCAGTTTCCCCTAAACTTCCGGGATCTAACGATTCCCAGCGCGGTGCATATACAAACAATCACTCCGTACACCGAGGCGAGCGCAAAAGTAACGAAAAACTCAAAAGCCGACATGTCACAAGGAGGTTACTTAGTGGGGCAGTTTGCGCACTCGGAGCACTCTTTGTAACTTACATAGACGCCGTACGCGTCTTCGATCAGGCCCAAAATCGTGACCGTCCTTTTGCAGATTTGCTTGGCAGCGCCCTTGAGTACCTTGTCGATCGTTATGTCGATGGCCTTATCCATGGGTATCCCCACAAGTTGTTCAACGACAACCTTGCGGATAACGCACGCGGCAACGGGCGGGAGTCCACCGGGGTCATGAAACGTGGTGCAGGCTTCTCGGGTCTCGTCGTATATGCAGGCCGGCGGCTGGTTTATATAACACTCACCAAAAGGATCGCAAAAATCCACAAGCCCTCTAGGATCCCGCCGCATCACTGGACTTGAGCGGACATATGAATACGTGTTGACCCCGGCCTTAAGGCCGAGCGGATCACTCTGGATGTATTTCCCGATCAGTGGATCGTAGTCCCTGTTCCAGTTCTGATGCAGCCCCGCTTGACCGTCGTAGATCTGGCCCGGGTAACGCAGGTTGTAGTTGAACGTACCTGCACCCCCGGGATTAGTATTCGGTAGAGAGTTACCAAACGTCGGTGGGAACCATCTCCACATCTGCTTATTGTCGCTGGGTCGGGTCACCAAATGCGGCGTGTTTAACAGATCCGTGTGTACATAATAGATAGCGACGGTGGAACCGGAAGGTCTGATGGTCGCCACCGGGATATCCCCCGGCGATGGCAGCGAGAGCACCGGCCTGTTTGCAGACGTCTGCACTGGCAGCCGGAGGCGACGCCGCATGGCCGCCATGGTGCGATGATCATGTAGCCCGGCGGGCAGTCGGCAGGATCAGCGAGCAGTCGCCAGGCCGACCGCGGCGGGATCGGAATGGCGATGTAAGCGCGCGCGCTCATGGCGTGCACCCATCGTCGAGTAGAGCGACGTAGCGACGCTGCCAGTCAATCGCACTCGCCGTGCGCCGCCAGGCAAACTCCGCCAGCCAAGCCTCGCCACGCTGCGGGTCGCGACGCGCGGCTTCGATGATCCGCAGCCGGCGATTGTCGTCGCGTGCCAGATCAAGCTGCGCGGCGAAAGCCTCGTGCGCCTCGCGCTCAGCGGCGCAGCGCTCAGCAACTTCGGCGTTCATCTGGCGGTACACGAGCGTCGCGTGTACCTGCTCGAGCAGATCGCGCGGGCAACCGGCGAAGAGCGCCTGGCGCGCGGCGTAGTCAGACGTGGCATCGAGCTGCTCGAGAAGGCGATCGGCCGCTTCACTCACGGCGGTACCGCCTGTTTCGGCCGCCAGGAACCGCGGCCGCGGCGAGGATCAGTTCCCTGCGAGCACCCTCTGCACGGTGCTGACGCCGCAACCGAGCTGCTTGGCGATCTTGATGATGCCCAGCTTCGGATGGTCGGCACGCAGCTTACGGATCTGCGATTCAGTCTTCGCAGTGACACTGGTCGGCCGGCCGATGCGCTTGCCTTCCTTCCTGGCGCGCACGATGCCAGCCTTGATGCGGTCGCTGGTGGTGTTCCACTCGAATTCGCTGAACACCGCGCACATGGCAAGCATGGCCTTGCCGGCGCTGGTGGTGCCGTCCACCTGCTGCTGGTGCAGGTAAACGGCGACCTTCTGCTCGGTGAGGTCGTGGAGCAGGGTGACGACGTGCGCCACGGAGCGGCCGAGCCGATCGACTGACCAGGCGGCGACCACGTCGAGCTTCCCGTGCAATGCGTCCTTTCGCAGCCGATCAAGCGCGGGGCGGCGGTCGCGCTTCCCGCTGACGCCGTGGTCGAGGTAGACCTCGGTGATGTCCCAACCGCGCTGCTCGGCGACGCGCTCAAGGTCAATGCGCTGGTTGTCGGTGGTCTGATCGGCCTGCGAAACCCGCAGGTAAATGCCGACGCGCTTCTGCTTGGGAACCATGACGCACCCCCTGGTAGGCTGCAGGAAAGTATACCGTAAACGGCCGTTTGCGTATGGCCGTTTCCCGCGCAGACAAGCCGCTGATTTATGGCACTCCTAGTAGCGGCCCTGTCGACACCTTTGCGGTATAGGTTCATTTGGCCACCAGCAAGTCGCACAGAAGCTGCTGGGCATCACCGAAGCCACGTGCCTGCGCCTCGAGCACCAGCGCGCTGCCATTGACGGGAGTGTTGTTCGCCACCTGGCCGACGATCTCAGCAAGGGCCGCGGGAGCCTTCATGTGGCGCACCCAGATTACGGTACGTCCGCGCGGACTCACCCGGTCGCTGCCACACCGCCACCACGGACCACCGTTCTCAATACCGGCGACGGTGGGTGAGTCGGGTTCGAGTACGAACGCCACGGCAATGGAACTACCTGCGACGCTCGGTGTGTTGAGCGGCACCACGATGCGTGACTGGCCAACGAACTGCACCGGGTTGGTCACCTGCACAATGGTGGTCATCGCTGCCCCCCGAGCACGCGCTGTATCTCGTCCCGCTTAGTCTCCAGCTCCTCGGCAGTGAGGTATTTCGCCGCGGGGTTTGGTGCCCACTCTTTCGGCCACGGACTAGGAGGTGGGGGCGGCTCCTGTTGCACGCTCCATGCGCCGCTAGCGTCGGGCTCCGCCTCGAGCACCGCGTTTTCGCTCGCGCCATTGCCGCGCTTTTCTGGCGCGCCTATCGCGGCAGCCGGTGGGGGCTCGTCGACCCCACGCGGAAGCGTTGCCAAGGCTTCGGGAGAAGACGCAGGCGCAGGGCTGGAGGCGCGCTGAGGCTGGGGTTGTGGCGCGGCCAGGGAGGCTGCGGGCGCTCTCCAGGCTTCGAGTACTGCCTCCACCGTGATGGGCACTGCCCCGATGTCAGGATGCTCGCTCACCCGCAGCTCGGTGCGCTGCAGTCGCGGCACTACAAATTCTGCAAACTTAGCGGTGAGCGCTAGCGCGCGGGCCGGATGTTTGCGAGCGACACGTTCCAGCCAGCCTTGCGCGCGCTCGAGTCCGTAGTTGACGACGATCGCGAGCAACGTGCGCTCGTCGCGCGTGAGCCGGTTCGGCGTGCCGCGTTTCCTGCCGCCGCTCTTCTGACGCTTCGATCTATTTCCGTCTACTTTAGAACGCGCAGCCATGCGGCCGAGCCTAGCGTGGTGGGCGAGGCCCCGCTGCACAGAAGGTGCACAAAGTTCCGCACAAGACCCGCACAAAAACTGCTCTCTCTCTGTGTCCCCCTTTATGGGGGGGACAGAGAGAGCACTTTGTGCAGACTCGCGCCTCATTTCGTGAGGACCAGCCCAAGTTTGGGCGTTCGGTTGGCGTACTGGCCGACTGGTCTGTTGGCAAGTTCGCCCGAGAGGATGAGTTCACGCATAGCCGCGGCGAAGGCCTTCTCGGTAACGGTGTCGAGCAGGGAGTACTGCTTGGCCAGCTTGGGCAGGTAGCTCGGTGAATTCTTCCCGGCGAGGCCATAGAGTTCGCGCTGGGCAAGACGCTGGACCACGCGCCGCACGGTGTCCTTGACGAACTCACCCGAGGGTTGGCCAGCGCGTCCGGGCTCCGGCAGCTCGGGAATAAGGACCCCGTCGGCCATCGTGAAGCGACGGATCTCGAGTGCACTGTAGTTGGCCTTGCGGCGAGACAGGAAGCGGAAGCGCTCCTCGATCGGTGCGTCCTCGTCGGCCGGTGCGTCTGGTGGGCGGTCCGAGAGATACAGCCGCGCCCTCACAGCGCCCTCCCAGGCCGTCGAGCCGGAGAATTCCGAGCCGGCGGATTTCGCCGGATGTCCCAATAGCAAGAGCGCGGCCGGAGCGCAGGCGCCTTGCAGCCAGGCGATGAAAGTCGTTACAGCGTGCCGCTCGTTCTCGGAGCCTCCGAAGATGCGCGCAATGTTATCGAGGATCACCAGCTCAGCCCCGTAGTCTCCGACCTGCTCGCGCAGTTCACCCAGGAGCGGCGTGGGCCCCAGGGCGCCGAAGACGGGAGCGGCGAGGGTGATATCCGCGCCGGCGTAGCTGTGCAGGGAAAACCGGCCCGTGAGCGCGGAGAGCGGATGCCCGAGGTAGCTGCTGATCTGGATCTGGCGGCGCCACAGTTCGGTTACGTCGTCCTCGCCAGCCCACATCAGCACTCGGCGCTCGGTCAGCGGCTCAATGTAGTTGACACCGCACGCCAGCGCGGCACCGAGATGCTGCGCGAAAAGCGTCTTGCCAATGCCCGCGCGGCCGGCGAGTAGCGTCACGTGTCCAGCGGGAAGCCAATGCGGCACGATCCACTCGCGTGCTGGCGGTTTCTTGCCGTCAAGCTCCGTCCATATCAGCGCCGCGTTGCGCGTCGGAACGTCCTGATCGGCGCCCGGCTGCGTCGTACCGTTGGCAGGCGTGCGCGTGTAGCCTTTGGCTGCGGTGCGATCGGCGGCCTGTTCGTCCTCGAGGAATTCGGCTAGCCGTCGCCCTAGTGAAGGCGTCGCCTGTGCACCGTTAACATCACAACCGTCGGCACGATCCTCTGCTGCGGCATGACGGTAACCATTGGTGTGGTGACCCTTGTCGGTCGCCAGCGCGTCGCCGCTCCGGACACGCACGCACCTAGCCGCCGGTTCGTTTTCATAGTCTGCGGCCGGCGGGCTCTCACCGTCCGGCGGCCCACCGACTTCGGGGGCGGCTGCGCTCACGCCACACGGCCTCTTAGGGACCCGGTACTGTCACGCTCCAACAGCCGGTATTCGCGAGCGGCATCGCGAAGTGCTAGCCGCGCTTCGTAGCAGGCGCCGGAGCGGATTAAATGTAAGCTCAACTGCGCCGGCGTGCGGATGCCCCGGGCGTTCCAGTCGCTGATGAAATCGTGAGCAAGATCGCCAACCGGATCATCCCGTTCACGCTGGTGGCGCAGCCAGGCCGCGAAGCTTCGCGTGTGCGATTGCTGCGGCCGCTCGTGCGTATGCTCTGCCATGACGTGTGACCTCCTCGTCCACGTGTTCAACGGTGATGTTCCTGAAGGCGCCCGGGCAGAGTGATCGCCGCTCGGGCGTCGCCGTTTGTGGGATCCGAAATTTCACACGGCGTGGCCGCGTACCGCGTGCAAATACGCTGGAACGTCGACCAGGACGCGGCGCCCTTGGCGCACGAAGGCACGCGTTAAGCCGCGCTCCTCGCGCACACGGAACGCCCACCGCCAGCCGTCCACGGTTTCGGGATACCGAATACCAGCGTCGCGCAGGGCCGCGAGATCGGTGATCGGAACCAGAATTGGATCGCTCATTGAGTTCCACCTGAAGTCGCGTTGTGTTGCGACGTGCGGCGGAGCGTAGAGCGATGGAGACCAGACGCCTAACACATAAGGCGCCTGCTCGGGGAGGTTACGTCTTAGAGGCAACTCTTCGACGGAGGGTTGTGTTGACGCTGTTGGGGTCGACCTCAATGTCGATCAGCGCAAGAAGTTCGCAGATCGCCGTGCCGCGCTTGGGCGCATCACTTGGAACATGACCGGCGAGCGCACGGACGGCCCATTGCACGCCGGCGCCCTGGGGATCGTGAGCGGCCTTGCCGCGTTTGCTGGGTCTCTCCGGCGTCGCCCCAGCCATGTACTCTTCGCGGCTGCCATGGATGCCTTCGCCGAAGCGCGCGCGCAGTGATTTCAACTCGTGCGCATACTCAAAGTCCTGAACCCTCGCAAACAAATCTGCGGCGGTGGCCAGGTGCTCGAGCGCTTCGGCACGAATGCCACGGCGTTCATCGCCACTCTGCAGTACGGTCCGGAGGTCGTCGTGCCTGCAGTATTTGCTGAAGTCCCTGAGATCATTCAGACAGCGCACGATGCTGCGCACGGCGTCCGCGGTTGCCTCGGCTGTCAGACTCCGGACCCCTTCGAACGCCTTGGCCATGGCGGGCGAGCGGGCGATGACAATGTTGGCCTGCGCGGTGTTGGACAGGGCTGAGAGCACACCCGGGTTGATGCCGCGCTTCTTGCCCTGGGCCAGCAAGTCTCTAAGCTCGCGCTCCGCCTGGTCAGCGACTGCTTGTGCGGTGTGGGCGAAGCCCCTGGCTAGTGCGGATTGCACTGCGCGACCCACTGCCCTACTTCCCCAGGATCTTTTCGTTCATCTTGCGCTGAATGCATTTGGCATCCGCGGCCGCCAAGTGCACATACCGGCTGACGACGCCGGACTTCCATCCGCCAATTGCTTTCAACTGCTGTTCGCTGGCGCCCTCTCGCGCGAGATACGTCGCGGCACTGTGGCGCAGCCCGTGGAAGCTGAAGTCTTCGACCCTGGCCGCCTGGCACGCGACATCGAAGGGCTTGGCGTGTCGATACAGCTTGCCCTTCTCGCTTGTGAACATGCGATCGTCGTCGAGCCTGCGAACCTTGCCGTGCTCCTTCAGCAACCGCAGCGCTTCGCCGGTGACCCAGGCCGTGCGTTCCTGCGCGTTCTTTGTGACTCGCAGCAGCAGTCGGCCGGCCTTCAAGTCAACGTCGCTCCATCGCAGGTTCACTAGCTCCCCAACCCTGGCGGCCGTGGCGAGCGCAAGCACCACGAGGGTGTGCAGCTGTGGGTCTTTGGCAGTCTCGGTAAGTAGCCGCGCCCGCTCCTCCTCAGACAGAAAGCGCACGCGGCTGCGCGCTTCGCCGAGTCGGCCGACAGACTCGAAAGGATTGTGCTGCACCCACTGCCACTCGCGTCGCGCCACCGAAAACACGTGGCTGCCGGCAGCGTGATAGCGGTCGAGCGTGGCATTCGAGCGTCTGAACTTACGCTGTTCGTTGCCCTTGACGGTCGAGCGCTTCGACTCTGGCTTGCTGCGAGTGAAGGTCTCACGCGCGAGCTTGCTGCGCGCCTCGATGATGGCTGCTGGGCTCACCTCGGCTAGCTTCAAGCGCCCCAGCTTCTCTTTCCACCAACGCAGGCGAATGAGCCGCGTGCGAGCGTCGCGCTTCGTCGGCACGATCTCTTCGACGTAGCGATCAATCGAGTCGGCGAAGGAGCGGCGCCGCGCTTCGACGTTGCGGAAGGCGCGCCCCTCGATCATCTCCGCCTCGATGGTCGTGGCCCAGCGCTTGGCGAGCCGCTCGGTCTTGAAGCTATTCGTACGGGCAGGAAATCCGGCGATGCGAACTTGCACGTGAAAGCGCGGCTTGCCGTGCTTGTCCAAGCGCTCTCGAATAGTCGCCATGTGCGCACCTCGTGGGTACGAAAGTACTGTGCCATGAGTGTGCCATAGAGTGGCAGTGACTCTATAAGCTATTGATTTTATATGGGGCGTGTGCGGATCGAACGCACGACCAGCGGATTAAAAGTCCGATGCTCTACCGACTGAGCTAACGCCCCAACGAAACGGCAGCGGCGGCGCGGCGCCTTAAAAGAACGGGCCGCCCGCGCGGGGCCGGCATGATACTACAGGCCCTGATAGCGGGTGGGATCAGGCAGTCCCGCCGCCGCAAAGCCCGCACGCCGCAGGCGGCACGAATCGCATCGCCCACAGGCGCGCCCCTCACTGTCGGCCTGGTAACACGACACAGTCTGGCCGTAGTCGACCTTAAGACGCGTGCCCGCGAGAATGATCTGCGCCTTCGTCATGGCGATCAGCGGGGTGTGCACGCGGCACGGACTGCCTTCGACACCGGCCTTGGTGGCGAGCGCCGCGAGCGCGCTGAAGACGTTGATAAACTCCGGGCGGCAATCCGGGTAGCCGCTCGCGTCGAGCACGTTCACGCCGATGAACATATCGCGTGCGCCGAGCACCTCGGCCCAGGCGAGCGCGAGTGACAGCATGATGGTGTTGCGCGCCGGAACGTAGGTAACCGGGATGCCGGCGGTCGGCTCCTCGGGCACGGCGATCGCAGGATCAGTCAGTGCAGAGCCGCCGATACCCGCGAGGTCCACCCGCATCACGCGGTGTTCGCGTACGCCCCCGGCGAGGGCTACACGGCGCGCCGCGTCGAGTTCCACCGCATGGCGCTGCCCGTAGTCCACCGACAGCGCGTAACAGGCAAATCCCTGCTCGCGCGCCAGCGCGAGCGCCGTTGCGGAGTCCAGGCCCCCGGACAGGAGCACGACCGCAGGCGGCCTGTCATTTTCCGGGGACATTGCCCCACAGATACTTGTGCAGTTGCAGCTGGAAGCGCACCGGCAGGCGGTCGGCGAGAATCCAGTCCGCGAGCTCAGCGGCGGCGAGCTGCTCGTGGCTCGGCGAGAACAACACGGTGCAGCCGGCCGGCAGCGACAACTCCTGCAACTTCGCGCGACTCCACTCGTAGTCGCCCCGGTCGCAGATCACGAACTTGACGAGGTCGTGGGCGTTGAGCCGCGGCAGCTCCTGGTAGCGGTTGCGACCACTTTCGGTGGAACCGGGGGTCTTCACGTCCACGACCTTGATCACCCGCGGATCGACATCGCTCAACTCCATCGCGCCGCTGGTCTCGAGCGACACCCTCAAGCCCGCCTCGCACAGGCGCCGCAGCAGCTCCAGGCAGTTCTTCTGCGCCAGGGGCTCCCCGCCCGTGACGCACACGTAGGGCGTGTTGAACTCGCGCACCCGCGCGAGAATGGCCTCCAGCTCCCACCATTCACCGCCGTGGAACGCGTATGCCGTGTCGCAGTACTGGCAGCGCAGCGGGCAGCCCGTCAGGCGCACGAACACGGTCGGAAAGCCGGCCGTGTCCGCCTCCCCCTGCAGGGAGTGAAAGATTTCAGTGAGCTTCAGGCGCGTCATGCTGGTGCGCGCACCGCGAAGGCCGGGAGCCTACCCGGTGGGCTGGCCGGGGATCTTGCGCAGGCGCTCGGTCGCCAGCTTCGCGGCATCGGTGCCCGGGAACCTGCGCGTCACGTCGGTGAGCGTCGCCCGCGCCGCCGCATACTGGGCTTGCGCGTATTGGGTAAAGCCGAGCTTCAACAGCGCATCGGGCGCCTTACGCGAGTCGGGCCACTTCTTCAGCACCGTGCGAAAGGCGCTCGCGGCCGGATCGTAGTCGTGATTCACGTAGTAGGCTTCCCCGAGCCAGTATTGGGCGTTTTCGGCCAGCGGGCTCGCGGGGTAATGGGCGATGAAGTCCTTGAACCCGGCAATCGCCACCGAGTAGCTGCCCGCCTTCAGGGCATCAAACGCCTGGTTATAAACCGCCTGCTCCACCGAGGACGGCGCGGCACCGACGGGCGGAGTCGCCGCCGCAGTGCCCGTCGGGCTGGCAGCCGCCGCCGCCGTGCCGCTCGAACCACCAGCGACCGTGGCGCCCGCCGCAGCGCTACCCGCTGCCGCACCGCCGGCCGCCAGGCGTTTGTCGAGGTCGCCGTAGAGATCGCGCTGCTGTTTCACCAGCGCGTCGTGGCTGTGCTCCAGCTCCTCGATGCGGCCGCGCAGCTCCCGCTGGCTGGCCTGCACCTGGTCCAGGCGCTGCGCCATGTCCACCTGGTTGGCGGCGATGCGCTCGAGGCGCGTCTCGCGCGTATCCAGCTCCTTCAGTTTCACCTGCACCGGATCCTCCTCGGGGGTGGTCGCGCAGGCACCCAGCGCAAGGCACAACACGGCGAGCGTCAATGAACGCATGACAGTCCTCTTAGCGCTTGGGAGGCGCGGGTTGCGCCGGCGTGCCCGCAGCGAGGTACACGATCTCGACGCGACGGTTCTTGGCCCAGGCTGCCTCGTCGTGCCCGGGCTCGGCCGGGCGCTCCTCGCCGTAGCTCACGGTTGAGATCTGTCCGTCGAGCGCGCCCTGCAGCATCAGTGCACGGCGCACCGACTGGGCGCGCCGCTCGCCCAGGCCAATGTTGTATTCGCGCGAGCCGCGCTCGTCGGTGTGTCCTTCAAGGCGCACGCGTGTGCCCGGATTCGCAGCGAGGTAGCGCGCGTGCGCGGCCACCACTTCCACCCCGGCGCCACGCACTTCACTGTTGTCGAAGTCGAAGTAGACGATGCGCGTGGCCAGCAGCCCGCCCTGCGGTCCCGCTGCCTCAGTGTCGGCGTTTGCGCCGCTCGCATCGGCGGAGTTTGCGCCTGCGCCCGTGGCGCCGGCGGCGGCATCTGCCGCTGCGGGCGGTGCTGGTTTCGGCCGTTTGCTGGCGCAGCCAGCAACGGCAAGTGACGCGGCCATCACCATGACGACGATAATTCGATGCATAGAACTTCTCTCCAACATGCTCAAGGTCCGAAAGGTCCCCACGCCGGCTCGCGGATCTCGCCTTGCGGGGCCTTCAATCGCAGCCCCGTGAGGCCATCCGTCGACACCGTTGACAGTGTGCCGCGGTTTCCTTCGCGTTCAGAATAGATAAGTGTAGCGCCATTGGGCGCAAAGCTCGGCGATTCATCGAGGTGCCCGTGCGACAGCACGCGCACCGAGCCGTTGGTCAGATCCTGGACCGCGATGCGGTAGCTGCCATTGTCGAGCGTGACCATCGCCAGCTGCGCCCCATCCGGGGACACCCGCGGGCGCGCGTTGTAGGTGCCGGTGAAGGTCATGCGGCGCGGGTGCGCACCGACCTGCACCGGGACCCGGTAGATCTGCGGTGAGCCGGCGCGGTCGGAGGTGAAATACACCGAGCCACTGTCCGGCGCCCACTCCGGCTCGGTATCGATGGCCGGATCATCGGTGAGGCGCAGCAGGTCCTGGGTGGCAAGGTCAAGCACGTAGATATCCGGATTGCCGCCGCTGCCCCCGAGGGTGAGCGCGAGCCGCTTGCCGTCGGGCGACCAGGCGGGAGCGCCGTTGACTCCCGCGCGCGCCGACACCTGCCGCCGCTCGCCGCTGCGCACCCGCTGCACGTACACCGCCGAGTGCTTGGTCTCGAAGGACACGTAGGCGAGCCATTGCCCGTCCGGCGACCATGCCGGGGACATGAGCGGATAGCGCGACTCGAGAATCAGGTGCTGGTTCTCGCCGTCGGCGTCGGCGACGACGAGTTGGTAGCGCTGCGCCGGGGGCGTGCCGTCGACGGCAACGTAGGCGATGCGGGTCGCGAAAGCCCCGCGTACGCCAAGGATCTTCTGGTACACGGCGTCGCTCACGTGATGCGCGGCGTTGCGCAGGGCGCCCGGTTCCCCGACGAAGCGCTGCGTCGCAAGCCGCACGCCGGTGAGGGTATTGACGAGGTCAAACTCGATTCCCAGCTGGCCGCCGCCGCCGTCAATGACGCGTCCGACGACCACGTAGTCGCTGCCCACTGCCTTCCAGATCCCGGCGGCGACGCCGGCGGCGTTGGCCGGGGTCGCCGGCATCTGCGCGCGCGGCAAGGCGCGGAACCGCCCGCTGCCCTGCAGGTCGTGCTCGATGACCTGGGCGACATCCAGGCCGCCGTCGGCGGGCACGCTGCGGGCAAAGGGTACGATGGCGATCGGCACCGGGTCGCGCACCCCGGAGGTGATTTCAATGTCGAGCGTGGCGTGCGCGACGCGCGCCGCGCCCAGGGCGAGCGCGAGCACCCCCCAGGTGGCGATGCAGGTGTGGTTTCGCAGCATGGGCATCAGTCCAGGTCCGGCTTGAAGGTGATTTTCAGATCCCGATCGAACAGCGCCGGATCCGGCGGCGGCGGCAACGGTGACGCGCGGTACACCGCGGCCTCGATCGATTCGCGCACCGCCTGATCGCCGTTGCATTCCCCAACCCTGACTTGCGTCACTTCCCCTCCCGGAACCTGCGTCACATACAAATTACACTCCAGTCCCGTGCGTGCGGTAGGCGGGCGCAGCCACGCGCGCGTGATCCTGGCGGTGATCTGCGACCGCCAGCTCGCGAGCGCGCTGCTCGTTGCGGCGCTGTTCACCCGCTGCTCCGCCGCAAGACTGCGCTTCAGGTCCGCCTCGCGCTCGCTCTTGTCGGCCAGCTCGGCCTGGCGCTGCGCCTCGGCCTTGCGTTTCTCCTCGGCCTTGCGCTTCTCCTCGGCCTCGCGCGCCACCGCCGCCTTCTCCTGCGCGGCCCGCGCCGCGGCCTGCTGCTCCTCCAGGCGCTGCTTCTCCGCCTGTGCCTTCTGCGTGGCGGCCTGCTCCAGCGCCTCGCGTTGCGCCTGCTCGCGGCGCGCCAGCTCCTCGGGTGTCGGCGGCGGGGGCCCGACCGGCTCCTCCGGCTGCGGCACCGGGGGCGGCGGCTGCGGCGCGGGCGTCGGCCGCGTCAGCCCGGCAACGGTGCGCGCGTCCACCACCGTCGCCTCGATCGCAAGCTGGGGCGCCGGCTGAGTCGGCCGCCGGTACTTCCACCAACCGTACGTCAAAGCCGCCAGCAGCGCGACGTGCAGCAACACCGCAAGCGCAATGGCCACCCATCGATCGCTCGGCCTGTGCATTGCGGCAGATCAGCTGCCGTGCTGCGCGGGCGGGGGCTCGGTGAGGAATCCGAGCTTACGCGCGCCAGCCTGTTGCAGGATGACCATCGCCTGCACCACGCGGCCGTAAGCGACCGCCCGATCCGCTTTCACCAGTACCGGCGTGTCCGGGTTCTTGCGCAGCGCGGCCGCCGCGCGCGTCGCCACCGTCGCGTCATCCAGAGCGAGGCGCGGGTCGCCTCCCAGGTTCAGGTACAGCCGCCCTTGGGCGTCCACCGACAACACCAGGGGTTGGAGCCGTTGCGGCTCAAGAGGTTCCGCGGCGGCGCGGGGCAGGTCCACTTTCACACCCTGGGTGAGCAGCGGCGCCGTGATCATGAAAATGATCAGCAGCACGAGCATCACGTCGATGTACGGCACGACGTTGATCTCGCCCATCAGCCGCCGGCCACGTGAGGTCTTCGCCATGGCTGTCAGCGCACCGGGGTCGCGGCGGCCGTGTTGGCGCGGGCCGCGTGGCGTTGCAGGATGGTGGAGAACTCCTCCGTGAATGCATCGAAGCGCATCTCCAGCCGGTTGACCTGATCGGCGAAGCGGTTATAGGCCACCACCGCCGGAATCGCTGCAAACAAACCGACGGCGGTCGCGACCAGCGCTTCGGAAATCCCCGGCGCCACCATCGCCAGGGTTGCCTGCTGGACGTTTCCGAGCGACGAGAAGGCGCTCATGATTCCCCACACCGTGCCGAAGAGGCCGACGTAGGGACTGGTGCTGCCGACGGTGGCGAGCGTCGCCAGATTGTGTTCGAGGCGATCGATCTCTTTCAGCTGCGCCACGCGCATGGCGCGCCGCGAACCCTCCAGCAGCAGGTCCGCGCCCGTGGCGCCCTGCTGGCGCATGCGCGCGAACTCGCGGAAGCCGAACTCGAAGATGCCGGCCATGCCGGTCGCACCCCCGGCTGACTCGATGGCGCGGTACAGCTGCGCCAGGTCATCCCCCGACCAGAAGCGGCTCTCGAAGCGATCCGCCTCGCGGCGCGCGCGGCCGATGGCGCGGGCCTTGCCGAAGATGATCGCCCATGAAGTGAGCGACGCCAGCAGCAGGATGCCGATGACGAGCTGCACCGGCACGCTCGCCTGCGCGATGAGCCTGAGGATCGACAGCTGCTCACCCATGTGCGACGCCTGCCGTGGCCAGGGCTTCGAGGAGAAACTCCGGCAGACGTTTGGGCCGCAGGGTGCGCGCGTCCAGGCACGCGACCCGCACGTTCGCCTCCACCAGCAGGTTGTGGCTGCGCGCGAGCGCAGGTCCGACACGGTAGATACGCTGCAGGAAGCGCAGCGAGGCGGCGCCTTCGGGCTGCGGCTCGCAGCTGATCTGCAGCTCATCATCAAGACGCGCCGGCGCACGGTAGTCCACGCGCAGGCTTACCACGGTGAACAGGATGCCCGCCTCGCGCGCCAGATCCCGCTGCGAGTGCCCGTGGGCGCGCAACCACTCAGTGCGCGCCCGCTCGAGGAAGCGCAGGTAGTTGGCGTAATAGACGATGCCACCGCCGTCGGTGTCTTCCCAGTAGACCCGCGCCGGCCAGCTGAAAGCGCTCACCGCGGATCCTCGAACAGCGGCAGCGTCGGCGCCTGCCGATCCGGGGCCTTGAGTCCGAAGTGCAGGTAGGAGGCGCGCGTCGCCATGCGACCACGGGCGGTGCGCACCAGGAAGCCCTGCTGGATGAGGAAGGGCTCGGTAACGTCTTCGAGCGTGCCACGCTCCTCGCCGAGCGCGGCCGCCAGACTGTCGATGCCGACCGGTCCGCCGTCGAAGCGTTCGATGATCGCGGTCAGGAGCTTGCGATCCAGGGTGTCGAAACCCTGCCGGTCGACCTCGAGCAGATCCAGTGCGGCATCCGCCACGGCCTCGTCGATGCGCCCGTCGGCCCGGACCTGGGCGAAGTCGCGCACGCGGCGCAGCAGGCGGTTGGTGATGCGCGGGGTGCCACGCGAGCGCTGCGCGATACGGCGCGCCCCGCCGTCGTCGATGGTCACGCCGAGGATGCCGGCCGAACGCTTGACGATGCGCTCAAGATCCGCCACCTCGTAGAACTCGAGGCGCTGCACGATGCCGAAGCGATCGCGCAGCGGCGAGGTCAGGAGTCCGGCGCGGGTCGTCGCCCCCACGAGCGTAAATGCCGGCAGGTTGAGCTTGATGGAGCGTGCCGCGGGTCCCTCGCCAATCATCAGATCGAGCTGGTAGTCCTCCATCGCGGGGTACAACACCTCCTCCACGACGGGCGACAGGCGATGAATCTCGTCGATGAACAGCACGTCGCGCGCCTGCAGGTTGGTGAGCAGCGCCGCCAGATCCCCCGGGCGCTCCAGCACCGGGCCCGAGGTCTGGCGCAGGTTCACGCCGAGCTCGGCGGCGATGATGTGCGCCAGCGTCGTCTTGCCAAGTCCGGGGGGACCGAAGATCAGCACGTGATCGAGTGCTTCGGCGCGGGCGCTGGCGGCGCTGATGAAGATCTCCAGTTGGGTCTTGACCGGCGTCTGACCGACGTAATCCTGCAGCCGCCGTGGCCGGATGGCACTCTCGACCGCCTCCTCTTCCGCGCCCGCCGTGCTGCTGATGATGCGTTCCGCTGTCACAGGTAAGAGATCTACTCCCGCGCCGCGCCCTGCAGGGCGCGGCGGATCAGTTCCTCGGTAGAGTGTGTACCGGGACCGACCGCTTTGAGCAAGCGGTCGGCCTCCGCCGGACGATAGCCGAGGGCCACCAGAGCCCCATATGCCTCGCTCGCCGCGCTGTTGCCGGCGGGCGCGGGGCTCGCTGCGGTGCCGCCGGTCGGCGGCGTGAGCCGGTCGCGCATCTCGATAATCAGCCGCTCGGCGGTCTTGCGACCCACGCCCGGCACGTGCGTCAGCGCACTGACGTCCTCGTTGCGCACGCACTGCGCAAAGGCGCTCACGCTGATCCCCGACAGCAGCGCCAGCGCGATCTTCGGCCCGACGCCGGATACCCGGATGAGACTGCGAAACAACCGCCGCTCGTCCTCGGTGGCAAACCCGTACAACACGTGCGCGTCCTCGCGCACCACCAGATGCGTGAGCAGATGCACCTCGGCACCCACGGCCGGCAGGTGAAAGAAGGTGGACATCGGCGCCTCCAGCTCGTAACCGAGTCCGCCCACCTCGACGGTGAGCTGCGGCGGACTTTTGGCGACGATCCTGCCGCGCACCGCGCCGATCATCGCGTCACCTGCCGCAGGCGTACGACCGCGGCTTGCTGCGCGAGCACCAGCAGCCGACGCGCGTGCGCGTGGCACACCGCCACGGCCAGCGCATCCGCCGCATCCGCGCCCGGGCGCACGGCCAGGCTCAGCAGGATACGGATCATGTGCGCGACCTGGAATTTCTCCGCCGCTCCGGAGCCCACGACCGCCAGCTTGATCGCGCGGGGCGCGTACTCAAACACCGGCGTGCCCGAGGGTACCGCGCACAGCGCGGCTCCGCGCGCCTGGCCCAGCTTCAGGGCGCTGTCGACATTGCGGCTGACGAATACGCGCTCCACGGCCACCTCGGCCGGCGCATGCTCGAAAAACAGTTTCTGCAGGCCCTCGAAAATCAGCCGCAGGCGCGCCGTGGGCGCGGCGGCGGTAACGTTGAGGCAACCGTGTGCGACCACCACGAGCTGCGTGCCGCGGCATTCGATCACACCGAAGCCGGTGCGCCGCGAACCCGGGTCGAGGCCCAGAATGCGCACGCTGGCCGCCGGCGTGAGGGGGGCTGCGGCGGCAGCCGGATCAAAGGCGCGCCAGGACCTCGTGCGATATCTCGACATTCGAATAGACGTCCTGTACCTCGTCGAGCTCTTCCAGGGCCTCGAGCAGGTGAACCATGCGCTCCGCCGCCTCGCCGGAGAGTTCCAGGGAAAAGGTCGCGCGCTGCGTCACTTCCGCGGTCGCCGGTGCAAAGCCATGGTGTGTCAGCACCGCGCACACCGTGGCAAATTCGTGTGGATCAGCCAGCACCTCTACCGAGAGGTCGGCATTGGGCACGACATCCTCGGCACCGGCCTCGAGCGCCACCTGCATCAGCCGTTCTTCATCGGTCCCCGGCGGATAAGTCATCAGCCCGACGACGTTGAACAGATAGCTGACCGAGCCATCCGCTCCGAGGCGCCCGCCATGTTCGGCAAACGCCTGCCGCACCTCGGCGCTCACGCGCCCGCGGTCGTCGGTCAGACAGTCGACCATCACCGCGGCGTCTCCGGGCCCGTAGCCCTCGAAGCGCACCAGCTGCCGCCCTGCTTCGGTCGCTGCCCTGCAGGTGCGGCTGCGCCTGCGAGCCTGGGCCGATTCGCGGCGCCGGATGTTGGCCCACTTGCTTTGTCCCACCATAGAACGCTGTCCAAAGCGCGGGCGCCGCGCCGTCCCGCGCAAAAACTGCCGCGTATGATAGCGGTAACCGTCGCGAACGGCACGTAAGTGCGCCTTCGCGGCTGCCGTTCGCAAAAAACAGACACACGCGTGGAAACCAGCCAGCTTTGTCCGCCCGAGGTTCGCGACGCGCTGCGCGCCGCACGTGCCGCGCTCGAGAGCGCGCCCGCCCGCGTGCCCGTGGAGTACGCGCTCGCCAGCGAAGCGGCCGAGATCATGGGTGCGCTCACCGCCAGCACCGAGCTCGCGAGCGCGCTGCTGGCGCGGCCGGTGATCGCCAGCGCCAGCCTGACGCCGGCCGCGCTCGCTGCCATCCTCGGGCAACCCGCCACTGACATCGCCCTCGCGCTGGCGCGCCTGGGGAACCTCGGGCTGCCGCGCGCGTGGTCGCCGGCGCAGGGGCTGGATACCCGTCAGACCGAAACCCTGCGCAAGATGCTGCTGGCGGTGGTCGCCGATCCGCGCCTGGTGCTGGCGCGGCTGGCGGAGGAGCTCGTGGCGCTGCGTCACGCGCGGGAGCTGCCGGCGGCCGAGCGTGAACGGCGCGCACTGGAAGCGCGCGCCGTGTATGCACCGCTCGCCAACCGTCTGGGCGTGTGGCAGCTGAAATGGGAGCTCGAGGATCTGGCCTTCCGTTACCTCGAACCCGGAGAGTATCGGCGGGTGGCAGCGGCGCTGAACGAGCGCCGCGCGGACCGCGAGCACTACATCGGCGCACTGTGCGAGGAACTGCGCGCGCGGCTGCACACCGCCGGCATCGAGGCGGAAGTTTACGGGCGCCCGAAACACATCTACAGCATCTACCGCAAGATGCAGCACAAGCAGCTCGCCTTCGAGCAGCTGTTCGACGTGCGTGCCGTACGCATCGTCGTGCCTGCAATTCCCGCGTGCTACGCGGCGCTGGGTATCGTGCACGGCCAGTGGACCTACATTCCCGGGGAGTTCGACGACTACATAGCCACGCCGAAAAGTAACGGCTACCGCTCGATCCACACCGCCGTGATCGGCCCGCAAAGTCTGAGCGTCGAGGTCCAGATCCGCACGCGCGACATGCACGAGCACGCGGAACTCGGTGTCGCGGCGCACTGGACCTACAAGGAAGGCGGCGCGCGCGATGTCCAGTACCAGCGCAAGATCGAATGGGTCCGACGGCTGCTCGAGCCGCAGGATGGCGCGCCCGCCGGGGCCGCTGCGGATCGGGATCTGCTCGACGGCATGCGCGCGGAGCTTTTCGGGGATCGCGCCTACGTGCTCACCCCCAAGGGCGAGGTGATCGATCTGCCGCGGGGAGCGACGCCGCTGGATTTCGCCTACAGCGTGCACACCTCCCTCGGGCATCGCTGCCGCGGCGCCAAGGTGAACGGCCGTATCGTGCCGCTCACCCACGCGCTCGCCAACGGCGAGATCGTCGAGATCATCACCGGCAAACACGACGCCCCGAGCCGCGACTGGCACGCGCCCGAGCTCGGCTACCTGGTATCGGCGCGCAATCGCAGCAAGGTACGCGCCTGGTTCCGCAAGCTCGACATCGGTGACAACCGGGATGCAGGCCGGGGCATTGCCGAACGCGAGCTCGCCCGCATCGGCGCGCGCCCCGCACAGCTCAGCGCGCTCGCGCAGGAACTGCAGGCGCGCGACACCGATCATCTGCACCAGCTGCTTGGCGAGGGCGAGATCACGGTCACGCAGCTCATGCAGGCCGCGGCGCGTCTGTTCCAGCCGCCCGCACGGCCACTGGTGCGCCCGGCGCGCGCCGCGCCCCGCCGGCGTTCATCGCCGGTCGAAATCGAAGGCGTCGGGGATCTGCCCATAACGCTCGCGCGCTGCTGCGCGCCGCTGCGACCGCAACCGATCAGCGGCTACGTCGCCCTCGGCCGCGGCGTGACCGTGCACCGCCGCGACTGCGCGGGTTTCAAGCGCATGAGCGCGCTCAAGCCCGAGCGCGTGCTGCAGGTGGACTGGACGGCTTCCCACACGGAAGCCCTGGCGGTCGAACTATCGGTAAGCGCCTACGATCGCCGCGGTCTCCTGCGCGACCTGTCGGACGTACTCGCCGTGGAGCGCCTGAACATAGATGCCGTCAACTCGCAGACCGACCGCGACAGCGGGGTCGCGCACTTCCGGCTGACGGTGGCGGTCAATGACCTCGAGCAGCTGGCGCGCGTGCTGCGGCGGCTCGGGGGCGTGCCGAATGTGATCGAAGCGCGACGGCAGCGCTGACCCGCGTCGCCTCAGCGGTTGATCGAGTCGATCGCGCGCTTGTCGGCCGCGAGCGCCGCTTCATGCAGGGCCTCGGACAGGGTCGGATGGGCGTGAATCGTGCGCTGCAGATCCTCGCTGCTCGCCGAATACTCCATGGCCAGCACCGCTTCCGCGATCAGTTCCCCGGCCATCGGCCCCACGATGTGCACGCCGAGAATCTCATCATCATCGCGGGCCGCGATCAGCTTGGCGAACCCGGCCGTCTGTTCCATGCCGCGCGCGCGGCCACTGGCCAGAAACGGGAACACGCCGGTCTTGTACTCCCGGCCGCTCGCCTTGACCTGCTCCTCGGTGAGCCCCACCCAGGCGATTTCCGGCGCGGTGTAGATCACCGAGGGGATGACCTTGTAGTTGACTTCACCGAAACGCCCCGCGATGAGGTCGGCCACGGTGACGCCCTCTTCCTTGCCCTTGTGGGCGAGCATCGGGCCGCGCACGCAGTCGCCGATCGCCCATACGCCCTCGACGCCGGTGCGGCAGGAGTGATCGACCTTGATAAAGCCGCGCTCATCGAGCTGCACGCCGCTGTCGGGGGCGAAGAGCTCCTTGGTATAGGGGCGGCGGCCGATGGCGACCACCAGCCGATCAACGCTCAGGCGCTGCTCGCCCTTGGCGTCGGTATAGCTGACCTCCACCGCAGCGCCGGCGACCGCGGCCGCGGTGACCTTGGCGCCGAGGCGGATGTCGAGGCCCTGCTTCTTGAAGTGACGCAGCGCCTCCTTGGCGAGCTGCTGGTCGGCAAAGGCCAGGAAGTCCGGCAGCGCCTCCAGCACCACGACTTCCGCGCCGAGCCGGCGCCAGACGCTCCCCAGTTCCAGCCCGACCACACCGGCGCCGATCACGCCGAGGCGTTTCGGCACTGCCGGCAGATCGAGCGCTCCCCAGGAGTCGATGATGTAGGGCGCTTTGAACGGCGCGGAGCGCAGCTCGACCGGCACGGAGCCCGAGGCAAGCACGACGTGCCGGGCGCTGAGCGTGCGCCGTGTGCCATCGTGCGCGGTGAACTCGACCTTACGGCCGGCGAGGAGCTTGCCGTGGCCCTGCAGCGGGGTGACCCCGGCCGCCTTGAACAGCGCCAGAATCCCCCCCGTCATGCCCTTGAGGATGCCGCTCTTGCGCTTTTGCATCTGGGCGACGTCCATCTCGGCGCCGGCGATGCGGATGCCGTGCACCGCGAATTCCTCGCGCGCGCGGTGATAGAGCTCGCTTGATTCGAGCAAGGCCTTGGAGGGAATGCAGCCGGCGTTCAGGCAGGTGCCGCCGAAGACGGCGCTGCCGTCGTGGTTCTTCCACTCGTCGATGCAGGCGACGCGCAGCTTGTTCTGGGCGGCGCGAATGGCCGCAGGATACCCGGCCGGCCCACCGCCGATGACGATGACGTCGAAGGAGTCAGCCCCGGGGGGCGTTGCTGGATCCGGCATTGGTTTCTTAGTCCACGTGTCTTAAATTCCGAGCAGCATGCGTCCGGGGTCTTCGAGTGACTCCTTGATCGCGACCAGGAACTGCACCGCCTCGCGCCCGTCGATGATGCGGTGATCATAGGTTACGGCGAGATACATCATCGGCCGCGCGACGACCGCGCCATTCACCACCATCGGCCGCTCCTGGATCTTGTGCATGCCGAGGATCGCGCTCTGGGGCGCATTCACTATCGGCGTCGACATCAGGGAGCCGAACACCCCGCCGTTGGTGATGGTGAAAGTGCCGCCGGTGAGCTCCGCGATGGTGAGCGAACCCTCGCGCGCCTTGCGGGCGTAGTCAGCCACCTCTTTCTCGATCACGGCGAAGCTCTTCGCGTCCGCGTCGCGCACCACCGGCACGATGAGCCCGCGGTCGGTGGAGACCGCAACGCCGATGTCGAAGTACTCGTGGTAGATGATGTCGTTGCCGTCCACCGAGGCGTTCACGACCGGGAACTTCTTCAGCGCCTCGATCGCGGCCTTCACGAAGAAGGACATGAAGCCGAGCTTCACGCCGTGCGTCTTCTCGAAGCGCTCCTTGTAGCGCGCCCGCAGTTCCTGGGCGGCGGACAGATCCACCTCGTTGAACGTCGTCAGCAGCGCCTGGGTCGACTGCGCCTCGACGAGGCGCTGGGCGATGCGTGCGCGCAGGCGCGTCATGGGTACGCGCTGCTCGGCGCGCGTTGCAGTCTGCACGCCCGGCCGCGCCACGAGCGCCGGGGCCGCGGCTGCCACCACCGCTGCCGGCGGCGCCGGCGCCAGCTCGCCGGGTTTTTTACCGAGAAACCCGACTACGTCCGACTTGGTGATGCGCCCTTCGCGACCGGAAGCGGGGATCGCGGCGGGGTCGAGGTGGTTTTCCTCGACCAGGCGCCGCACCGAGGGGCTCAACTTGCCGGTGTCCTTGCCCGCGTCCGGCTTCGCGTTCGCGGCGGGCTTGCCGTCAGCCGGCGCAGCCCTCGGCGCCACCGGGGCCGCGTCCGCCCTGGCAACCGCAGCGGCGGCGCCTTCTTCAATCACGGCGAGCAGCTGGCCGCTGGTCACCACCGTGCCGCTCGGCACGCGCAGCTCGCGCACCACGCCGTTGGCGGGCGCGGGAACCTCCAGCACCACTTTGTCGGTCTCAAGATCCGCAAGATTCTCATCGCGACGGATGGCATCCCCGGGCTGCTTGTGCCACGCGACCAGCGTGGCGTCGGCGACCGACTCGGGCAGCTGCGGCACACGAATTTCAGTGTTCATGAACTCTTTCTCAATGGGGTCGCGTTCGGCGCCGGCGCGAGGGCTGTGAGGCGGGTGGTCTCGCGACCCGACTCCTCCGTGATGTTCGAATGCAGCGCAGCCGCCACCAGCGCCTGCTGCTCACTCTCGTGGATCTTGCCGATGCCGGTCGCGGGAGCTGCGGCCGGTGAGCGGCCGGCGTACAGCAGCGGGCGCTTGCCCGGCAGCAGTTCAGCCAGGCGATGGCGGATCTGGTACCAGGCTCCCTGGTTCTGGGGCTCTTCCTGGCACCACACGACTTCGCGCGCCTCGGCGTAGCGGTTGAGAATCGCCTGGTATTCGTCGCTCGGAAACGGGTAGAGCTGCTCGATGCGCACCAGCGCCACCTCGCGCAGCGCCTCCCTGCGGCGCGCCTTCAGCAGATCGTAGTAGACCTTGCCGCTGCAGAACACGATCCGGCGCACCTGCGGTGCGGGGATATCATCGATCTCCGCGATGACGCGCGCAAAGCCGCCGCGCGTGAGGTCCTCGAGCGCGGAAACCGCGAGCTCACTGCGCAACAGGCTCTTGGGCGTCATGACTATCAGCGGCTTGCGAAACGGCTGGCGCATCTGCCGCCGCAGCATGTGGAACATCTGCGCCGGCGTCGACGGCACGCACACCTGCATGTTGTTCTCAGCGCACAGCTGCAGGAAGCGCTCCAGGCGCGCCGAGGAATGCTCGGGGCCGGCACCTTCGTAACCGTGCGGCAGGAGCAGCGTCAGCCCGCAGAAGCGCTCCCACTTGGCTTCGCCTGAACTGATGAACTGATCGATGATGACCTGCGCGCCGTTGGCGAAGTCGCCGTACTGCGCCTCCCACACCACCAGCGCGTTGGGCTCGGTGGTGGCGTAGCCGTATTCAAAACCCATGACCGCTTCTTCCGAGAGCACCGAGTCGATCACCTGCACGCGCGGTTGCAGCTCGGCCAGGTGCTGCAGCGGCAGCCAGATCGCGTCCGTGTTCTGATCGTGCAGCACCGCGTGGCGATGGAAAAACGTGCCGCGCCCGCTGTCCTGACCGGTGAGGCGGATCGGGAAGCCGTCCTCGACCAGGGACGCGTAGGCGAGCGTCTCGGCGCAGCCCCAGTCGAGCGGCTGCTCGCCGCGCGCCATTTTGCGACGGTTGGCGATCACCTGCGCAACGCGCGGATGCAGCACGAAGTCCTTGGGGAAGCTGGTGATGCGCTCGCCCAAGGACTGCAGGCGCGCGAGCGGCACGCCGGTCGGCACGCGCTCGGTCCAGTCGACCTGCGCGTAGGCGCTCCAGTCCACCGTGTACTTGTTGCCGATCATGCCGAGCGAGGCACGCGCCTGCGGCCGTCCCTCATCAAGCCCGCCACGGTACTGCTCGAACATCGCCTCCACGTCCGTTTCGCCGAGCACCCCGGCGGCGATCAGCTGGTCCGCGTAGCGACGCCGCGCGGTCGGATGCTGCCGGATCACGCGGTACATGCCCGGCTGCGTGGCGGCCGGCTCATCCGCCTCGTTGTGGCCGTGGCGGCGGTAGCACACGAGGTCAATGACCACGTCCTTGCGGAAGCGCATGCGGTACTTCAGCGCCAGGCGCGTAACAAACACCACAGCCTCCGCATCATCGGCGTTGACGTGGAAAATCGGCACTTCCAGCATCTTAGCGACGTCGCTGCAATACATGGTCGAGCGCGCGTCCGCCGGCTCGGAGGTGGTAAAGCCGACCTGGTTGTTGATGATGACGTGGACAGTGCCGCCGGTAAAAAAACCGCGCGCCTGGGAGAGCTGCAGCGTCTCCATCACCACACCCTGGCCGGCGAAAGCCGCGTCGCCGTGCACCAGCAGCGGCAGCACGCGCTCGCCGTGCACATCGCCACGGCGCTCCTGGCGGGCGCGCACCGAGCCCTCCACGACCGGGTTCACGACCTCCAGATGCGAGGGATTGAAGGCAAGCACCGTGTGCAGGTTGCCGCGCGCAGTGCGCAGATCCGCCGAGAACCCCTTGTGATACTTCACGTCCCCGGAGCCCTTGAGGCCACTCGGGTCGTAGACGCCCTCGAATTCCGAGAACAGCGCCGCCGGGGATTTGCCGAGCAGATTCACCAGCACGTTCAGCCGGCCGCGGTGGGCCATGCCGATCACGACCTCTTCCACGCCACCGGCGCCGGCGGTCTGGATCAGGTCATCGAGCAGCGGGATGAAGGCGTCCGCGCCTTCGAGCGAGAAGCGCTTCTGGCCGACGTATTTGGTGTGCAGGTAGCGTTCGAGCCCCTCGGCGGCGGTGAGCTGCCAGAGGATGTTGCGGCGTTCCTCGCTGCTCAGCGTGCCGGTGAGGCGCCCCTGCTGGAACTCATCCTGCAGCCACAGGCGTTCTTCGGAATCGGACACGTGCGCGAACTCGGCGCCGATCGTGCCGGTGTAGATGAATTCCAGCTGCGCGAGGATGTCGCGCAGCTTCATGCGCTTGGGCACCGCATCGATGCGGCTGCCGGTGAAAAATTCAGTGTCGAGGTCCTGCGAAGTCAGCCCGAAGTAGCCGAGCTCCAGGACCTGCGGCCGCGCGCGCGGGGTGAGCGCCAGCGGATCGATGTTCGCCACCAGGTGTCCGCGGTTGATCCACACCTGGACGAGCCGCGAAACGGCGGCCTGGCGGGCGTTCGCGCCGCCGCCGGGCGCAGCGGGGGCTGCCGCGGTGCGCCCCTCGCCTGCGCGCCGGGCGATATCCGCGCGCACCGGGCCGTGCGCCTGCTCCGCCGCCGTCCCGCCGAGCTGTGCGAAATAGCCGCGCCACTCTGCGCCCACGCTCGCCGGATCACGCAGGTACTGCTCGTAGAGCGCGTCGAGGAAATCGGCGTTGCCGCCGTACAGGGGTGTCGGTTCGAGCATGGGGAAGAAAAGAGGCGCCGGACCAATAGTTTAACCCAAAACCCCCGTGGGTCCGCCGCACGCCCCTGGCAGCGCCTTACCAGGCCTCCAACAGCCTGAGCTCGTAGGCAATGAGCGCGCCGTAGAGCGCCAGCACGCAGTACAGGAGCACCCCCACCGGGATGCGCCCGAAGGCCCGGATGCGCGCGAGGTGCGTCAGCAATACGACCCCGGTGGCGGTGACACCTATTTTTGTCAGCGCGAAGGTGAGCGAGGAGCCGCCGACCAGCGGCGCCATGAGGGGATTCACCTCGCGGGCACCGCGCCCGACCAACATGAGGGTCAGGAATGCATCGGCACAACAGCACAGGAGGATGAGCGTCGCGATCGCGAGCCACTGCGGATGATGCCAATCCACGGCGGTGAGGGTGTGTTCGTCGCAGCGTCGCGGCGAGCGCCGGCGTGGTTTGATGCTGCCGTGGAGGAGCGCGCGCGCCACGTGCTGACGGCGGTCGCGGCCGCGGCGCTCACGCGTTACGGGGTTCATGCCAGCAGGAGGTGGTTCGTTCAAGACCTAAGCCTGTTGTTGTTGTGTGCGGCGCTTCGCAAGCGGCGTACCGCGCATTGTACCGGCCGGCGCGCAACTGAGGGGGCTCGTGCGTGCCGCCACGTTATGACACCACGCTTACCCGCACTCTAATAATATGCGCGCACAGATGCCGAGTCCGGGTAACGCTTCGCC
>Ga0210384_10000813_pt1 | contig 45642 bp, 39 predicted proteins | sample IncBWH2MmetaG_FD_160574 | JGI IMG/M metagenome (GOLD analysis project Ga0210384, IMG submission 160574) | Forest soil microbial communities from Barre Woods Harvard Forest LTER site, Petersham, Massachusetts, United States - Inc-BW-H-2-M | ecosystem: Environmental > Terrestrial > Soil >... | reverse complement strand
ACGTAAGGTTCTTTTGCGGAGTGAATTCCACCACGTACGCCGTGTGCGCACCGACCTTTTCCGTGCCCAAAACGTGCCCGGTTACGGCCATCAAGAGCGCGTCGGCACGGTCATTGAAGTTTGACTGCCGGATGCGGCTCTCCAGAGCAGCGCCAGTGATTTGATGCATGCCGCCGGAGGGGTCCTCGATCCACGCGATCTTGCCGTCGCACACTTCGCGGAGCACTACTCCGTTGGAGAAAGTGATTTTGTACAGAGTTTTGTTAGGGGCTTTGCTGAAAATTTCAATCGCCGCAAAACCGGAAGCGTCCTCGGTCTGATAGATGCCCTTCAGATAGCGCGTGGTGAAGCTGGACCAGACGGCGTGGCCTCCACTGACGGTTTCAAATTTCTGGAGCAAATCCTTGGTGCTTGGCATGGCTGCGGGGTTTGGATCAACTTTTGTGACCGAGCTAACCGGCGTGACGGGCGCACCACTGGGCGAGGGATTCTGCGCCGCCGAATGAACAGCGAAAAACGTTCCTATAAAAGCCGAGGCAGCGAGGGGCACGAGCCTGCGGTTCATAATTTCCTCCAACACACGACAGACGTGTGAATGAATCTATCTTTAAGTATGAATGGCTTCTCCGGAAAGACAGATGCATCGTCGTGCAAGGTGGTGGGAAAGAGACTGTCCGAAAGGGCAGGTCACCGGAACTGCGTGCCCCGCTCCACCACCGGGCGCTGCGCTACTCGGATCCTGCGCGGCCGCGATTGCCCTCGACTGCGTTTTTGAGGCTAAGCGAGGGCAATTGAGGATAGAATACGCGCCTGCTTTCGAGGGTGGCGAGTCATGGAACAGAAGCAAAGGCGCGAGCCAAGATATCCCTTCATTGCCTCGGCGGAACTCTTGGAAGAGAACTCGGGGGCGCGGATGAACTCGCGTATCAGCGACTTGAGTTTGAACGGGTGCTACGTCGACACGGTCAATCCGTTGCCGGATGGCACATTCGTGCACTTGAGAATATTCACCGAGACTCATTCGTTCGAAGCACCAGCGACAGTGGTTTACTCCCACGCATTCATGGGCATGGGCATGAAGTTTCGCGAGGTTCAGCCAAAGTCCGAAGAAGTCTTGCGGCTGTGGCTGCCTGAAGCGGAACAGACGAATCCGGCCCACGGCTAAATCAAGCACGGCTTTATCGCAAGTTTGCAGGGAAAATTCTGGTTGGAGGGAATCTTGGGAAACGAATCTGGTTTCGACCGCCCGAACGACAAGAGCAGCGAGAGCGTGAGCCGCGGCGCAGAGCTAAGCGCCTGCGCAGCCGAGAACGAAGCCGTAACCGGCCGGCGATTGTTTCTGCAAAGCGCGGTAGCCGGCGCCGCAGCGTTCGCGCTACCGAAGTGGGCGCACGCGGCCACAGCAGCACCCGCACCCGCGGACGAAATGGAAGGCATCCGCGCTCAGATCGAGAAGCGCCACGACGAATCCGTCCAGCGTTTACAGCACTGGATTCAACAGCCCTCCATCGCCGCGGAGAATCGCGGCATGGTCGAAGGTTGCGATCTGACCATACAAATGCTCCGCGACGCGGGATTCGACCAGGTCACGAAAGTTCCCACGGACGGCCAGCCAGGAATTTTTGCCACTCTTGATGCCGGCGCACCTCGCACCGTCGGCCTCTATTTCATGTACGACGTGAAGCAGGCCGATCCCGCGGAGTGGAGTTCGCCGCCATTCGCCGCTGCGCTGGTCGATAAGCCCGGCCTCGGCAAAGTCGTTGTCGGCCGCGGCGCCGTCAACCAGAAAGGCCCAGAGGCCACGTTCCTCGCCGCACTGCACGCCTTGCGCGGCGCAGGAAAGAAAATGCCGGTGAACTTTGTTTTTGTCGCGGAAGGCGAAGAAGAAATCGGTTCGCCTCATTTTCCGCAAGTCGTTCGAAAGCCCGAAATAGCAGCTGCTCTGAAAAAATGCACGTCAGTCTTCATGCCGTATGCAGCGCAGGGCCTGAACGGCGAAGTGACCATGACCCTTGGCGCGAAAGGCGTCGTCGAGCTCGAGTTGGTTTCGAGTGGCGCCCGCTGGGGCCGCGGTCCCAAGAAGGATTTGCACTCCAGCAACAAAGCGCGTGTCGACAGTCCCGCGTGGCATCTCGTCGAAGCGCTCGTCACGCTCGTTTCACCGGATGGAAACGATCCGGTGGTCGAGGGTTTAGCCTCCAAGGCGCTCCCTCTCTCGGACACCGACAAGAAAATGATCGCAGAAGCCGCGCGGCGCCTCAGCGAAGCCGACGCAAAAAAGCAGATGGGCGTCGACCACTGGGTCCACGACGTAAGCTGGCAAGAATCGCTTGAGCTGCTCTGCTCGCGCCCCACAATTAACATCGAAGGCTTGGTCGGCGGCTACACAGGCCCTGGAGGCAAAACCATTTTGCCGGGTAAAGCCGTGGCAAAGATCGATATGCGTCTTGTACCGGACATGACGGCAGCAGGGGCGCTGGCTGCCCTCAAAGCTCACCTCGCCAAGAAGGGCTTCGGCGATATCGAGGTGAACATGAGCGGCGGCTACGATCCCACGAGCACTCCCGCCGATTCCTCGATCATTCGAGCGTCCGTCGCGGTTTACAAGAAAAACGGAATCGATCCCGTGCTGCTGCCGCGTCTCGCTGGCTCCTGGCCAGGTTTTGTGTTCACCGGCGAACCTTTGCACCTTCCCGCTGGCCATTTCGGTATGGGCCACGGCAACGGCGCCCACGCGCCAGATGAATACTATCTAATCGAATCGAGCAACCCGAAAGTCGCCGGGATGGATGACGCCGTCCGTGCCCACGTGGAGTTTCTCTACGAGGTAGCGCGCACCTCCTGAACCATGAATTTCGCGTAATTATCTCCCGTACAGGGAACCAAACCGCCTTCGCAACGTCTTTACAGGTATATCTCCGTGCGGAGGCTAGGCATGAGGACCTTGGTGCAGGATTTAAGGTACGCGTTTCGGCAGTTCCTCAAGTCGCCCGGATTCGCTATCAGTGCCGTGCTTTCCCTGATGCTCGGCATCGGTGCAACTACGGCCATCTTCAGCGTGATCTACGGCGTCCTCCTCGATCCTTATCCCTACAAAGATGCGAATCGGATGGTGCACGTCGAGCTCCGCGACAAGAATGGCCGCGGCCCCCTGCTCATCGTCAACGGCACGCAAGCCCAGGAAGTTCTCAAAGCCTCCTCGGTCGACGATGCCTTTTTGCAAGACGGCAAACAGGAAAATCTTACCGGCGAAAAATTTCCCGTCTCCGTAAACGTCGGTCTCTATTCACCAAACATGTTCGATTACATGGGCGTGCCTCCGTTGCTGGGTCGCGAGTTCACACCAGCCGACGCTCCGGGAGGCAATCCTGCGCCCGTCGCGGTCCTCAGCTATCTCTTCTGGCAACGCCAATATGGCGCGAGCCACGACGTGATTGGAAAATCGATCGAGCTCGACCACACGCCCTACACAGTCATCGGCGTCGTCCCGCCGCGTTTCACATGGGGCGATTCTGACGTATATCTCCCCGCGATACCCAGCGCCGATCCGCACTATTACTGGAACTCCTTCGTCAAGCTGAAGCCTCGCACAAAATATCCTGCCGCTCAAGCCGAGATGCAGCTCCTTGTGGACCGCTTCGCGAAGGAAGATCCGAAAAATTATCCGCAGGACAGGCGCGTCAAAGTTGTCTCGCTCAACGAAGAAGTGCTGGGCCGCTTCGCCGGTACACTCGTCTTTCTGTTCGGGGCCGTCGTTGTACTCCTGCTCATCGGCTGCGCAAACGTTTCTATCCTCTTGCTTGCGCGTGGTACCGCGCGTCAGCACGAGCTCGCGGTCCGCACCTCCATGGGCGCGGGGCGTGGTCGGCTGATCCGCCAGCTCCTTACGGAATCCGTACTTCTTTCCGTGACGGGCGCTGCCCTCGGCGTCCTGGCCGCCTACTGGGGAGTCAAAGCTCTCTCCACCATGCTTCCATACTATTCGTTTCCGCACGAGGCTGCGATTCACGTAAACGCCATGGTATTGATCTTCAGCGCTGCGATTGCCTTGCTCACTGGAATTCTCTTCGGGATTTCGCCTGCGTATCAACTTTCACGGCCGCCTCTTAGCGCGCTGATTCAGGCAAGCAGCGCAAAGCTGACCGGCAGCGCGCGCAGCCGAAACACACACCGCCTTCTAATCGCCGGGCAGGTCGCGCTGACTCTTTTGCTCCTTGCCGGCGCCGGCGGAGCCATGAGAACGTTTGTGGCTAAGGTGCACACGCCGCTCGGCTTCGACCCCGACCATGTTTTTGCCATGAACGTCGCTTTACCCAAAGGCGCCACAACGACTTGGCAGGAGCGCATCAACGAGAACGAAATGATTCGCTTGGTCGTAGCGCAAACACCGGGCGTCGCTGAGGCCGGCGTCTCCACCACATGGTTCCCCGGTTTCGGAGGCTTCAACGGAAAAATTGAAGTGCAAAGCAAACCGACACTCACGGACGCGCAAGCCGTTCTGACCCTCATCAGTCCGCAATTGCTGGCCACGCTGCGTATTCCTTTGCTACGCGGGAGAATTTTTGACGATGCCGAGTCCAAGCGCGCCGCTCATCTCGCCATGGTGAATCAGGCCTTCGTGAAGCAATATCTCGGCGATCTCGATCCGATCGGCCAAAGTGTCCGCAGCCCGATGCTCAAGATCGATCAACCCAATCTGCTCTCCGCGCAATCCCCAGACGATTGGCTCGAAGTCGTCGGCGTAGTCGGCGACGCAAAAAACGACAGCTTGGATCACCCCGTGAAACCCGCGATTTTTCTGCCCTATAGCTTTATTTTGCCGACGGATGAAGCCTTCATCGTGCGCGCCAGCGGTGATCCGGAGACGGCCATCCGTTCCGTGAAAGAGCGGCTGCGCGAGGTCAATTCCGAGCTGGTGGTTGGCCGCGATCACACGCTCGGCTGGTGGCTCGACACGGACGGCTGGGGACGCGAACGCTTTATTGCCACGCTCTTTGGTATCTTTGCCGCTCTTGCACTCGTTCTCGCTGCTACGGGGCTCTACAGCGTGGTCTCCTTTGGCGTTACTCAGCGCACACAAGAGTTGGGCATTCGCATGGCCTTGGGCGCTCGCCCCGCCTCCGTCGTGAAACTCGTCCTCAGCTCTACCGCAGCCATGCTCAGCGTTGGCGTCGCCGTTGGATTGACTTTGAGCGTTATTCTGAACCGCGTCGTCGCTTCGTGGGCGGGAGGAAGTTCGCGCGATCCAGTGACCTTGATCGTCGCCGCTTCCATTCTTTTTCTCGTTGCTGGGATTGCCTGCGTCTTGCCGGCGTGGCGCGCCGCGTCTATCGATCCCATGCGTGCTCTGCGTTTGGAGTAGTCCGTCGCAATTCTCGGGAGTGGCGAGACGCGTCAGCGGGATGACGCGGCTTGCCTTGCAGCCGCCAGCTCTTGCAGCATTTTTTCGCCTGCCTCTAAAACCAAGTCACGCTTTTCTCGCAGCGAAGCAATCGTTGGCACGGCCACTCTATCCGGAATCACCCCTTCGCCCTCGAGCTTGCGGTCCTTCGGAGAAAACCAGAGAACCTCGCTGATCTCCAGCACTCCGCCGCCTTTCATGACTCTGTCATGCGTGATACCCAGCACGCAGCCGCACGATGGACTGCCCACAATCTTCGCGCGCCCGGAATCTTGCATGCCGGCGGAAAACACTTCCGTTGCGCTGGCGGAATATTCGCTCACGAGAATCACCACCGGGCCAGAATAGATCTGCGCTCCGTTCCTGCCGACGAATACCTGCGTCTCTTCGGTTCGGTGACCGTCGCGCTCGGAAGCTGTAACCTGTTTTCTGCTCATTCTCCGTTCGAACAGGGTTTTGCTGCCGAAGAATAGTGTCGCCATGGCTTCCAACGTAGCTCCAACGCCGCCGCGGTTGCGGCGAAGATCCAGAATCAGCCCCTGAGTAGCGCGCAGATTCTCGACAGCTGCCTTGAAGTCTTTCACCAAGGAAGGATGAAACTCATCGAAACGGATGTATCCGAAGCCCGATGACAACTTCGCTGCCGTGACGCGAGGTTCCGTAGAAAGCGTTTGCCGCGCAAATTTGACGTCGAAAGAGGAGCCATTAGCGCCCTCGAGACTCGCGGCAAATGGGGTCTCGAGCGAACCGGCAAGTACAGTGCTGAGGATGCGGAGCTTGGTTACGCGTTCGGTGGAGGAGGGCAACACTTTCGGTGCCGCTTCGGCCAAGCGTTCCGCAATCGGTTGTCCATCCAGCGCAGTCACCGTCATTCCGGGCTGGATGCCCGCGTGCGCAGCATTGCTGTCGGGGAAAACGTCCAGCACGACGACTTTGTCTTCGACATAGCCTGCCCGGAAACCGATGCTCACGCCCTGATGCTTCTTGCGATTTTCCCATTGCTCCGGTGAACTAAAACGTGTGTGTGCGTCGTGCAGCTCCGCGGTCATGCGGTCCACGATCGAATAAAAGTCCTTGTCATCTTTGGCCGCCTGCACCAGCGGCAAATAACGCTGGTGAACTTCCTGCCACTTCACCCCGCCGAACTCCGGGTCGTAATAATGCTCGTCGACGTCTCTCCAGACTTTTTCAAATATTTGCTCGCGGTCCTTTGGTGAGAGGATGTGCGAAGTTCCGCCCGTTGCCATCGTAAAGGCTAAAGCGAGGATCAAGACGGCGAGAAGCGCGTTGCGATACACGAAACTGGGCGGCGCGTGTTTCATGATTTCGGCGATCGATGTTTTTACGAAACACCTTCACACTGAAAATGTTGCGTGGCCTGTGCGGCAAACGCCCTAAGTGCCCGGGAATAATAGCAGCCTGGACGCTTTGACGACGAAAATGCATGAAAGAGTTGGCCGGCGGTTCTGCCGGCTCAGCGCTAGTTTGGATGCTCTTGCAAGTCGCGGTTCAATTGTTCGAGGTTTTCGCGGGCCAGTTCGTTTTTCGGGTCGATTTGCAGGGCGCGTTCGAAATGCAGACGAGCCTCTTTCAAGTTTCCGGTCTCCGCCAACGCGCTGCCCAGATTTGCTTCGGCGCCTGCATCCTGCGGGTTCAATCGCACCGCGGCGCGGAAATGCAGTAGCGCTCCCGGAAAGTCGCCCTGCGACGCCAGCGCGTTCCCGAGGTTGTAGTGCGCATCGAAATAATCTGGCCGCCTCGCGAGGGCGGTATTCAGATAGGCAATGGCTCCGTCCACGTTGCCGCTGGCCAAAAGCACGGCCCCTAGCGCGTTGTTGGCTGTCGGGTCAGCGGGACGAATTCGAACAGCCTCCGTGAATTGCAAAACCGCGCCGGAAAAATTTCCTTTCATTTGAAAGAGAGCGGCGAGGTTGTAGTGCGCCTCGAAATCCTCGGGGTTATTCTGAATGTGGTGCAATGCCAGCGCTTCCTGAATCGCCACGCGCGGATCGGTTGCGTCAGACCACTCCTTAGGCAAAACCTGCAGCCATAAATGTGCCATCTCGTCGCTAGCGCGATTACCCGCTATCACGCGTTTCGGCGGCTGGTTGGGATTTCGAATATTATCCGCCGAGTTGTCATACGTAAAGCGCATGGAAATCGTAGCGCCCGCTGGGAGGTCCACGGGCTCGGCATACCGATAGACGGCCTGCCAATTCAGATCCCAGTTCCCGATGTGAATCAGCGTTTTCCTCGTGCCGTCCGGCAATATCGCGATTGCTAGCATATCTTTTCCCAGATAGTGCGCATGCGGATAAATAGCTAAAACACTGGCGTCCACGGGCAAAGTGAAGTCGTCGGAAACTAGAAAGTTTTTCTCGCCAGGCGGAATGTCCAGCATGCGGTCATTATCCAGTTGCAGCAGGATGGGATGCATCGTCGCCGGCTTGTCCGTGAAGTAAAGCCCTAGTGTTGGCTGAATCAGTTCCGGCTTTCCAGAAGGCTGGAAATGCGTGTTCAAAACAAGATCGGTGTTCTTGTCCAGCCGCAACGCCATGCCGTCCGGCTCGACGTATGGCGAGGAGCCCGGCTTCCAGAAAAGAAAATGACTGTCCGGATCAAACGCTTCCGATTCAATGATGAGTTCCATCCCGCCAAATCCTGCCCCGGGCTCTTTTTCAAGCCTGCGCCCGGACTCTTCGCGGTCCACCAAAACGTTCGCATGGTGCACGAGCCGTTTATCGCCGGGCCGGATTTCGATTGCCTTCAGCCATCGCGAGCGATGCACAGGTGTTCGAAACACAAAATTCCAATACGAATCGCTGCCGCTCGCAGGAAGCAAATACGGTTTCGTGGCTCGAACGATCACATCCGGCTTGCCCAACTGCCAGCCCGCGCTAAAGGCGGGCTGAGGTGGTAGGTCGGACGGACTGCCTTCGATCTCGCCCTGGTCCACCCATGTTTGAATCGTCGCGATTTCCTTGTTAGACAAGCGAAGCTCGTCCGCAAATTTCAACTCGCCCTGCTCGGGAAGCCACGGCGGCATGATGCGCTTGCTCGTGACGAACGCGATCTGCCGCCCGTGCGTTTTTACGTCCGCATAGGTGAGCAGCGGAAAGGGCCCCGCCTCGCCGGGATGATGGCACTGCGCGCAATTACGAAAAACAATCGGGGCAATGTCGCGGTTGAAGGTGACTTGCGCCTGCGCCGTTGAAGGCTTCAGCGATGATTGGCGCGCGACGGTGGAGTGGTGCGCTGCAAATCCAGCGGATGCAACGGCAAGAACAAGCCAAAATCCGGAAAGGGTTTGCGGCGAGCGCGTCATTCCAGGTCCGAAATGTAGCATCCCACGGCATGAGTAGCGCCCACATCCAAACTCTTGCCGCTCAGCGCCGCAGCAATCGCGTCCTCTAACTCATGCGTTGTGGCGGCGCTGCGCGCACGCCCAATATCGTCGTAGAGATTATCGATCCTGCCGTGATAGACGAGATGCTGGCCGGCGTCAAACACCGCGACTTCCGGTGTAATTTGCACCTGGCTCTCTCTCACCAGCGCATGTTGCGGATCGCGCAGCACCGGAATCTTGTAGCCGTACTCCCGTTCATGCTTGCGTATCACTTCCGCGGATTCCGATTTACTCGGGTAAACCAGCCAAAACGCCACCTTACTCGCGTGTTCTGCACTTAATTTCTGGATTGCCGGCGCATAGCGATTGGAAACCGGGCAATCCGTCCGTACAAACACAAGCACGACTACCTTCCCGCCAGCCAATTTGAGCGGATCAACTGGATTTCCCGCGAGATCGAAGCCAGTGCCCTGCTCGCCAGCAAAAGTGGAAGCGAACGAAGCAACCCACACCGCAACAATCACAATAGAGAGAAGGGGGACGACTCGAAACGCGTGCCAACGGCGGCCCATAGTTGCCCGCACCAATCGGGCCTGCAAATTTTACAGCGCCCTGAAACCGTTGTCGAAGAGATTAGCGAAACTGGCCTGGCTCATTGCAAGAACGCAGAAGCGGCTACCGCAGGTCGCCTGGCTGCACACCTTTTTTGCGCGCTTCATCGAGTAGCGCGTCGATCTTGTCCTGAAGCTGCTTCTTCTTATCCTGCAAGCCGGTAATTTGCTGATCCACCGGCTCTCGGTTGTAGCCTTTATTGATCTGATAGCCGCTGGAAGTGGTTGGCGCCTTCCCTTCGCTGAAATCCTTAAGATCCGCAAGCTGCTTGTTCGCGTCATCCAATTGAGATCGCAGCTTTGCAAGTTCCTTGCGCGTGTTCGCTATATATTGCGGGTCCGCCTTTGTGCCGGATCCCGCTTTACCAAGATTTTTCGAATTTCCCACGACCGAAACTGGGCCGGTCAATCCGTTGACGTCTTCATTCGTCCAGACTTTCTTGGTCTTTTTCACATCAGCCGCTGCAGGGGCAGTTGCTTCCGGCGGCTGTGTCGGCGAGGTTGGCGGGGCCGGACTTGCCCCCGGAGAGTTCGAAGGCGCAGGACTCTGCGCAAAACACGTGTAGCAGCTAAGCACCCCGTAGAAAGCGAGAGCACTCCAAAAATGGTATGACCGGGTCATAAAGCCTCCGATATTTCCGAGGGCCGAGGCTAGTTCTAGTACCTTAAACCCAGTATACGGGACAAAGTTTCAACGATCTGCGACAGCGCCGCCTGGCTTGCCTAATTCGGCACGAATCATTGCCAGGGCTTCCTTGGGAGGCCCAATTCGATGGTATTGCCCATAAAAAGTGCGTTCGTGGATGGAAATAGTACTGAAGAGTTTTCGGCCGTCGAAATCGTACTGAGAAAACGAAGGCATCCATAAACCAGGGAGCATCTCATAACGCTCCTGCATGAAGTGGCTGCCCTTATAAACTTTCGCAAGGAACAATCCGACCGTGATGTCCCCAGTAACCTCGCCTTCCACGCGCGCCAGCTGGCCCGCTTCTGGATCGATCCACACAAACCCGCGCACCTTCGCAAAGATAGACGTAGTTCGCGAAGTGGCTTTATACGCCGGATTCGGTTCCATGCTGTATTTGTAAAGCACGCGGCCCGCCCGCGTTTCCGTGGATACAAAGGTGTAGAGGAAAGCCGTCCGCGTGGCATCAATCAGATCGTCGCGTTCCTTTTGTTTTTTGGCGATTTTATCGTAGGCGTCATGCTGAGCGTGCCCATCGTCCGCAGCCCAAGACAGCGCATGCTCGAGCTTCACTAAATCCGCGCGATAAGCGTTAGTGTCCACAGGTTTGCCATCCGGGCCGATCGGGATATGGTCCACACCCGTCCCCGCCGGGACGACGCGGGATACCTTGATATCTCCCGGCTGCGGATCGCCTATGTTCTTAAGAAGCTCCACGCGCTCGACCCGCTCGTAAAAACTCATGGCCTCGTCGCTCTTTTTTTCATTCATTAAAACAAGGTCCAGCAGAGCCTTCTTTTCTGCTTCCGTCTGTGGAGGCGCGGGCACAGCGGCATCCTGAGCCAAAGAGATGCCTGTGAAAGCCGGGAGCAGTCCGGCGACCAAAATGAGGGTTCGTGCGCGCATTCGGCCGAGCGGAAAAAAGTCCGCCAACACAATCTTAAATCTGATTCTTGCTCAAGGACAATTGTTGCTTTTAAGACATGGCCATCTCTCTCCTGTATAGCCACGTAAGTTCCGGAAAATAAAGACAAACCGCCGCTTTTGATCCTATCGACCGTCGCGCTCAGAGTTCCTCGCTGCCCCTCCTCTGCGTAGCCCAAGCGAGACATTTGTAAACTCATTAGAATCAACGCCGACGCATAGTTGCCAAGATTTAATGAAAGCAAACAGGCCCCTCCACCGTCTATATATCTGGGAACGAATCAACCCTCTTCCCCGTATTACCTTGTGCATGCGGAGGCCTGTTTGGGCGTAGCTCCTATTGAACGATTGAGCGGTATCGCACGGGCCATCCCGCAAAGGGCCAGAGTCCCCTTTAGTTTGGCGAAATTTCGCAGTGCCGCCGTCACCGTGGTTGAGACCTTCAAGCTATCCCTCGACGCCCTGCGCGCCCATAAGTTGCGTAGTTTCTTGACTTTACTGGGAGTTATTCTTGCCGTAACCACCCTCGTCGTGGTTATGAGCGTCGTCAACGGCCTCACTTTCTACGTCGCGGACAAGGTTGCCAATCTGGGCGCAAACGTCTACGTTTTAACCCGTTTCGGCATCATCACCAGCAACGACGAATGGATAAAAGCTCAAAAGCGCCCCCTCATCACCCAGGACGAGTTCGGCAAGCTCAAAGAGGGCATGCGCACCACGAGCCAGATCGCGGCCGTGCTCGGCACCTCCTCCGATGTGCGCTCCGGAAACGAACTCCTCGAAGATGTGAACGTCGACGGAGTTACGCCAAACTATTCCGATGTTCGCAACGTAGTCGTGGCTTCAGGCCGATTCCTCACCGAAGCGGACGAAACGCATCACTCGCCGGTGGCTTTCATTGGCGCGGACTTGGTAAGAAAATTCTTCTACAACGTCGACCCCATTGGCAAAACTATCCGCGCCGGCACCCACAGCTACACGGTTGTCGGCGTCGCGGCGGTCATCGGCAGCGCCTTCGGACAGTCTCAGGACCGCTTCATGTACATTCCTCTCGGCACGTACTCCAAGGAATGGGGCAATCAGAGGGATTCACTCACCCTCTTCATGCAGGCAGGCAATGCCGAAATGATGTCCTCCTCTGAGGATGAAGCGCGCATGCTCCTGCGCGCCTGGCGCCATCAATCCTGGGATTCGCCCGACGGCTTCGGAATCATCGGGTCGGACTCCATCATGGGCCTCTGGAAGCAGTTGACGGGAAACATCTTCATGGTCGCCGTCGGCTTGACGGCGGTCTTCCTGGTCGTCGGCGGAATCGTCATCATGAATATCATGCTTGCCAGCGTCACCGAGCGCACGCGAGAGATCGGTCTGCGACGCTCTCTTGGCGCGAGAAAGAAACACATCATCCTTCAATTTGTGACGGAGTCCGCGGTGTTAGCCGCCACGGGCGGCATGATCGGAATTGGTTTGGCCTACGTCGTGGTCGCCGCCGCGCGCGCCGCGACGTCGATTCCCATGCGCACGTCCATGGCTGCCGTGATTCTCTCACTCAGTGTTTCAACGGCCGTAGGCCTCTTCTTCGGAATTTACCCCGCGATGCGCGCGGCAAAACTTGATCCTATCGAAGCATTGCGGGCGGACGGCTGAGGAGCGTTGACTCCGGCTTTGCCGAGTCAACCAAAAACAATGGCACAGCAACACGGCGAAAATCTAAAGCAGGCTATGGACACGCTCCGCGCGCACAAATTGCGCAGCACTCTAACCGTGTTTGGAGTCGTTCTCGGCGTCAGCGTGATCATGCTCGTAGCCGCTCTGATCACCGGCTTCGACGCGCAAGTTCAGGACAACATCAAGCAGTACGGCGCGGACACTGCCTTCGTCTCGCGCTTCGAACAAGGCCCGCACAACGGCCACCGCCCCAAGGATGAGCGTGAACGCAAGCCCCTAACGCTCGAAGATGCCGTTGCCATTCAAGAGCGCTGTCCCGCTGTGAAAGATGTCACGGTTTTTCTCACCTGGTGGGAGCAAGACCACAAGGTGCGCACAAAATCTGGCGAAGTAACGTCCATCGATTTCCGCGGCGTTCAACCGAATTTCGGCCAAGTCTATGCAAATGCCTCGACGCTCGATGGCCGCTTCATCAGCGAAGGCGATGACTTGCATCGTGAGAAAGTTGTGATGCTCGGTGAAAACGCCGCCCCGGTGCTCTTTCCCGAAGGCTCGCCCGTCGGAAAAGACGTCATGATCGATGGCTCGCCGTTTCGCGTGATCGGCGTGGTCGAAAAGCCCAAAGGCATGTTTGGCGCGGACGATGAAGACAAGCGCGTGCTGATTCCCTACAACACCTTCCACAAAATCTATCCCGGCGCCTACGAAAATCAAATCCGCTTCCAAGCCTACCCGAACCAGTTGGATCAGGCCGTTGACCAGGCCACAGAAGTGCTCCGCCGTCGCCGCAACGTGCCCTATGAAGCCAGAAACAATTTCTCGATCAACACCTCGCAGCAAGAGATCGAGCAGTTCCACAGCATTCTCGGCATGGTTGCTCTCGCCACCGTCGTCCTCAGCGGCATCGGCCTGCTGATCGGTGGTGTAGGTGTGATGAACATCATGCTCGTTAGCGTGACGGAGCGGACCCGCGAGATCGGCATCCGCAAAGCCATCGGCGCCAAGAGCAAAGACATCACTTGGCAGTTCTTGCTCGAGGCCATGACGCTCACCGGAGCAGGTGGAGTCATTGCGCTCGTCCTGGTGAATGGCTTAGTGGTTCTCGTGCGCCTGGGCTTGAAGTGGCCCGGCAGCGTGCCGATATGGGCCGCGGCCACAGGCATCATCGTCAGCGTGAGCATCGGCTTGATCTTTGGAGTATGGCCGGCGATGAAAGCGGCGAAGCTGGACCCTGTCGAAGCGCTCCGTTACGAGTAGCGCCGAACTCTGGGTTTCCGCCCCAAAATCGAAGGTTCTTACAATCCAGAATAAATCAGAACGGCTATCGAAGCGGAGATCGCTCCAGAAGAGGATCGAGGGGCGAATCCTCGCGTGCCTGAGGCACCGAGTTCGTGGAACTGCGCTTCTGACTTGAGGATTTGCGGACGGGTTTCTGTGGAACACTCTCGGTCTTGGCAGAACTTTGCGGGTTCGATGGATTCAGCGCATGCATCGCCAACCCTGCGTCTTTTGAGGAATTCGGGCCCACGGAAGCGATGGCCGGAGTGGACTGAGTCCGAATCCAATCGCGGAGAGAATCTGCGGCGCTCACAGCGCCCGCAAGCAACAATACTGCCGACGCAATGGCCAATAGATCGCGCGGATGCGCCGGGCGCATAAACCAGTAGGGACGTTTCGGCTGCACAGAAAGCTTGTCCCCGGCGCGAGCGACCAGATAAAGCGCGCGTGCCAGATCGTTGCCAGACTGGTAGCGCTCTTCCGGATTCTTCGCAAGGCACCGCGCAATGATTCTGTCGAAGGCAGCCGGAACGGCCGGATTGCGCTTCGATGGCGGGATAGGCTCCGCTGTAAGAATTTGCGCGCAAACTTCTCCGAGCGAATTGCCGGCAAACGGCCGGACCCCTGTGAGCATTTCGTACAGCACGACACCTAGCGAAAAGAGATCGGATCGCCCGTCCTGCTTCTGCCCTTCAATTTGTTCAGGCGATAGATAAGCAGGTGTGCCAAGCACGCGGTCGGACCCCGAAACCTGGGAAGCGAATCGCGCGACGCCGAAATCCACGAGCTTCACTTGGTCATTTTCTGTGACGCGAATGTTGCTGGGCTTAATGTCGCCGTGGATGATTCCCGCCCGATGAGCGTAGGCGAGCGCGGATGCCAGATTGGCGCCCCACACGGCCGCGCTGGCAATAGGTATCGGCGATTGCGCCAGCATTTGCTCCAGGTTTTCTCCCGAAACAAATTCCATTACCAGAAAAGCCGTGCCACCGGTATCCGTGCTGACGTCGTAGAGTTGCGCGATCGAACCATGAGAAAGGCGACCAATCGTCTGCGCTTCGCGAAGGAATTGATGTTCGCTGTTCTTGCCAAAGCCCTGTAGAAATGATTTCAAAGCGACGGTGCGGCCGATGAGCGTATCGCGCGCCTTGTCGACTCGGCTAGTCCAGCCGCACCCGAGAGTCTCGATGATTTCGTACCGGCCAGTTTGGAGAGTAGGGCTCATGCGGAGCGCAGCAATCGAGTGGCACGCTCACGAAAACTAGTGTGCTGTGGAACCGGCGGCGCAATCTTGCGGCGGGCCAACGGATACAATTCGGTGGCCAGGAGATCAGCGGACTGATGACGGTGCGCGGGGTCTTTTTCCAGAGTCTTGGCAACAATCGCGTCGAATGCCGTCGGCACGGAAGGATTTACCTGCGAAACCGGTAGCGGTTTCGAGGAAAGAACTCGCGTGCAAATCCCCTGCAGCGAATCGGAATCGAACGGGCGCTTGCCGGTGGCCATCTCATACAAAACCACGCCAAGCGAAAAGATGTCAGAGCGCGCGTCCTGCGGCCTTCCCAAAATCTGCTCGGGGCACCAGTAAGCCGGAGTGCCAAGCAGGGGCGTGTCCTTTTTGTCGTGGCTGGCGAGGCGCGCCATGCCGAAGTCCGTGAGTTTTACGCGGCCATCATCGAGGATCAAAATGTTGGCGGGCTTGATGTCCCCATGAATCACGCCTCTGCGGTGAGCGACGTGAAGTGCCGAAGCGATCTCTCCGGTCCACGCGCAAGCGCGCGGCAGAGGGATACTTCCTTTGGCGAGAATCTTGTCGAGCGGCTGCCCTTCCATGAACTCCATCACGAGATAGGGCGTTTGCGTCGGCTCGTCGATGCCCATGTCGTGCAGCGTGACCACGCAGGGATGCGAGAGCTGGCCGACAACGCGCGCTTCTTGCAGGAAGCGGTCGCGGCCCGCACCCTGCGCCAGCGCTGGCGAAAAGAGCTTGATGGCGACAATGCGCCCGATCATGGGATCGTGCGCGCGCACGACTTTGCTGTTCGCGCCGGCGCCGATTACATCGATAACCTGATAACGGCCTACTTGCATGGTGGCCTTTCCCTCAGAATGACCTTGCCGAATGCAGGAAGAATATCGAAGGGGGTTGTTCTATTAAATGAAGCAACCGTGCTACTGGGAAGAGTACGAAGGTACTAGGGCAAAAGGTTTGGATAAGCAGGTTCTAATTTACAAAGCGTGCCGCTCGCCGTCGGCTGGCCTCGGTTTTCGGAGGCAGCAAAGCGCACAATGGAATTTCTTGCCGGGACCAAGAAAGAGGCTTGGAATTTCTCTAAGAGAAAAAATGCAAGAGTACCGAGTACTTCCGCGCCGCGGTGCGGAGCAAAAAAGCCGAGTTTCAATCCTTGTTTTTGAACGGAACGAGATTCGGGGCCGTCGTCAGCCGGGCGGGGAAATCCCGGACGAAGGCAGTCATCGAGGGATGCCAGAGGCCGTTGTATCCAAAATAGCGCATCTCTTTCAGGGCTTGATCCGGCGGCAGTTTTTCAAAAGCCATGCGGTAGCTGGCGACAAAGACGCCCGTGCGGTCTTCGCCGAAGTGACAGTGCACGAAGACCTTCTCCTGCGGATTATCGCGGAAAATGGTGAGAAACTGCGCGACCTGTTCGTTGGTCGGAGGAGACCACTCGTTGACTGCGATGTGAACGAAGCGAATCCCCAATGATTCTGCCCTTTTTTCTTCCCAGCTGATTTTGGAAGGGTCTTCTTCCCGGAGATTGACGATCGTGGTTATGCCCAGTTTTTTCAGCTCGAGCAGCCCCGGATCTCTGGGCTGCGCGCCGCGAAACAAATGCTCGTTGATCTTTCCAGAGTTGGGGACGCCTTCAATCCGCAGTTTTTCTCCATACGCGGAGTGCATGGAGGAGGGCGTGGATGGCTCCACTTGCTTTTGCGCAGAGAGCCGCGCGGGAAGAATGAAAAGAAAAATCACTGAAATTAGGAGCGGCGCACGCTTCATATTAGATTAGATGCTGTCAGTGTAGCGCGTGATGGTAGCTCACGAAAGTCGTTGCAAGCCAAGTAGTTGCCCAGAAAGGGCACCACTACAAATAGACGTGGTACCAAAACGTCAACCACATTTTGCGTTTTTCTCTTGACAGGAAATTCGCGCCCGTTGATACTTCGATTCCAGATTCGGGGGACGTGGTAGCGCCAGGCGGGCCGAGTCGAGGATGTGGATTAGGTCCGTAATGACTCCACGAAGCCAGCCCGGGTTCTAAACAAAAAATCGAGCGCGAAGTCTCTGCTCCGCGCCCGCATTTCAGGCGCGGGATTTGCTGTGCGGCTGTGTGAGACCAGCCAGCGGCAGAGCATTGGCGTTTCGTTGCGGCTTTGAACGTGACCGCGAAGCGGTCGATGAACAGGTCGGCTGCTCAGCGGTCGCCTTTTTCTCTGGTCGGAAGTACGGGGACACTTGGATTCAACCTGCGGTGACCTTCAGGGTCCCACCCAGCACCCTGCGGGACGCAGTGGAGTAAAATTAAGGGGTTCCCCGCGAAGAGTGGGAGCTCGAGGTAGTGGAGGAACGGGATGGCAACAGTGAAACATGCAATGACTGGGAATTCCCCGATCACGGATACGACTCCGGAGAATACGGGAGCGGCAACACACAAAGGTCTTCTTTTTGAACGGTATTTTACGGACGGAAAGATTTCTCCGTTCGACGCGGTGGAATGGGAAAAGCGCACCGCCCTGATCGGAAACGAAAAGGGCGTCACGATCTTCCGCCAGGAAGACGTCGAAGTGCCGAAGAGCTGGTCGCAGACGGCCACAAACATCGTCACCAGCAAATATTTTCACGGAAAGCCGGGCTCGCGAGAGCGCGAAGGCTCGGTGCGGCAACTGATCGGCCGCGTCGTGAACACCATTGTGCGCTGGGGCCAGGAGGGCGGCTACTTCGCCTCCGATGCTTCGCGCGATGCGTTTCGCGATGAGCTGACGCACTTGCTCGTCGAGCAAAAGATGGCTTTCAATTCGCCGGTGTGGTTCAACGTGGGCGTGCAGCCGAAGCCGCAGTGCTCGGCGTGCTTCATCAATTCCGTGCAGGACAACATGGAATCGATCATGGGCCTTACCCGGACCGAAGGAATGCTCTTCAAGTGGGGCTCCGGAACGGGCACCAATTTCTCCTCGCTGCGCGGCAGCAAGGAAACTCTTTCGGGCGGCGGCATAGCATCCGGCCCGGTCAGTTTCATGAAGGGTTTCGACGCGTTCGCGGGCGTGATCAAGAGCGGCGGCAAGACGCGGCGCGCGGCCAAGATGGTCATTCTCAATATCGATCATCCGGACATCGTGGAATTCATCGAATGCAAGATGAAGGAAGAGCGCAAGGCGCAAGTCCTGATTGAGCAGGGTTATGACGCCGGAATCGACGGCGACGCCTACGCTTCGATCTTCTTCCAGAATGCGAATCATTCGGTCCGCGTGACGGACGACTTCATGCGCGCGGCGGAAGAAGACCGCGATTGGTGGACACGCAATGTGACGGACGGCCAGCCCGCCGAGAAAATGCGCGCGCGCGACCTGCTTTACAAAATCGCCGATTCCACGTGGCACTGCGGCGATCCGGGCATGCAGTACGACACCACGATCAACCGCTGGCATACTTCGAAAAATACGGCGCGCATCAATGCGTCGAATCCGTGCTCGGAGTACATGTTCCTCGACGACACGGCGTGCAACCTCGCTTCGCTGAACTTGATGAAATTTCTTGGGGCCAGCGGGCAGTTTGACGTCACCGCGTTCAAGCATGCCGTGGATGTAACCATCACGGCGCAGGAAATTCTGGTGGACAACGCCAGCTACCCGACGCCGCGCATCGCGGAGAATTCGCACAACTTCCGGCCGCTCGGCTTGGGCTACGCCAATCTCGGCGCGCTGCTGATGTCCCTGGCGCTGCCTTACGACTCCGACGAAGGCCGCGACATGGGCGGCGCCATTACTGCGCTTATGTGCGGCGAAGCGTATGCACAGTCCGCACGCATCGCCGAAAAAATGGGTCCGTTCCCCGGCTACGAAGTGAATCACGAGCCAATGCTCGACGTGATGCGCATGCACCGCGACGCAATGCGCGGCATCAAGCCCGAGCACGTGCAGACGGAACTCTTCATGGCGGCGCAGGAATCGTGGGATACCGCGCTGGCGCACGGCGAAAAGTTCGGTTACAAAAATTCGCAAGTCACCGTGCTGGCACCGACGGGCACGATCGGTTTCATGATGGATTGCGATACGACGGGAATCGAGCCGGATCTGGCGCTGGTGAAGTACAAGAAACTGGTCGGCGGCGGCTTGATCAAGATCGTCAACAACACCGTGCCGCAAGCGTTGATGAGGCTCGAATATACGCCGGAGCAGACCAGCGAAATCGTCTCCTACATCGACAAGGAAGGAAAGATTGAAGGCGCTCCCTATCTGAAGGCGGAGCACCTGCCGGTTTTCGATTGCTCGCTTGCACCCCTGGGCGGCGGACGATCCATCGCGTGGACCGGACACGTCAGAATGATGGCGGCAGCTCAGCCGTTCCTTTCCGGCGCGATCTCCAAGACCATTAACATGCCGGAAGAGTCCACCATCGAAGACATCGGGAACGCCTACATCGAATCCTGGAAGCTGGGACTGAAGTCCGTAGCCATCTACCGGGACAATTCCAAACGCTCGCAGCCGCTCAACGCGGGCGGCTCGAAAGACGAAAAGAAAACCGCCGAGCCTGCCGCAGTTGCGGCCGATGAGCCGATGCAGCGCGAACTTTTCGCTCGCGCGGTGCGCGAGAAAATGCCGGTCGAACGCGCATCCATCACGCACAAATTCAGCGTGGGCGCGAACGAAGGCTACATCACTGTGGGCATGTACCCAGACGGCCGACCCGGCGAAATTTTCATCAAGATGTCGAAAGAAGGCTCGACGCTTTCCGGCGTGATGGATGGCCTCGCCCTGACCGTGTCGCTCGGTTTGCAATACGGCGTGCCTCTCAAAGTGTTCGTGGACAAACTCGTGAACACGCGGTTTGAGCCGTCGGGCATCTCGGCGAATCCGAATATCCGTTTCGTTTCTTCGGTGCTGGATTATCTCGCGCGCTGGCTGGGCGGACGGTTCATTTCGTCCGACTATCTGAAGCTGAACACCGACCAGGCCGTGACCGTTGCTCCCGTGCAGCCTGTTCAGGCAATGATGGATGCCGCGATGGCTTCGATGCCAGCGGCGAACTCCTCGTCCAAACTGCGCGACGCACACGAGGGTGCGCCAACCTGCTCCGAGTGCGGCATGCTCATGGTGCCCAACGGTGCGTGCTACAAGTGCGGAAACTGCGGCAGCACGAGCGGCTGCAGTTGAGGACATTGAGGCGACCGAGGGACACCACACGATGAGCGTTCTCTCTTCCGGTTCAGGGCTGGCTGCGAGACTTGCCCCTGAAAAGCCGACGACGCGGGGATTTCTGCACATCGTTCGGCACGGCGGGGGGCCCAGTGCGATATATGTCGTGACGTATCATCGGCTTGGGAAGCGGCTAGAGAGCGCCCTGCCGCACGAGCACACGCATCCCAAGCCAGCCCTTGCCGAGGGCGCGCAAGCCTTGATCGAACTCCTGGAGCGCATCGGCGTGGACTTCGGCCTTAAGGAAGTGCGCGGCGCCTTGGAAGACATTCTGCGGCTCGGCTCAGCCAATATCCCCGATCTGTGGCTTAGCGACGAGGAAATGCTGGAAAAGGGACTCGTCGAGAGCTAACAGATCAACCAACTCCGAGGAAACGATCAGAAGCCGGGGGCGATGCTGCCTTCCGGCTCTTGCCTTTTTAGCGGCCCACCCCTCCCCCCTTTTTTTTGTAAACGTTGCATTTAAAGGACTTACGTTTTGGGAAGCGTGGGGAGACCGAGGCGTTTTCCTGGGTGATTATTCTGGGGAGCTTGGTGACGCTCGGCGACCGCGCCTGGAAATGAAAAAGCGGCAGCAAGGCTGCCGCAGTCCAGAAATCTCCTGAACAAAGATTACCAAAACGGGTAGTACCTAGTCAACAAAAATCGGAGAGGCTGGTGAGAGCTGCCGCCGCATTGAGTCACGGGGCGGCGGGGACGGCGGTGTTGGGAGGGGTGTGGCGGAAGCGGCCAGGAAAAACTCAGTTGGCTTTTTGAGTGAAAAAGACCACTTCTACTGGCCATTCCCTTTCTGCGTTCAAGAGACGGACATCGTTCGGTAAGGAGGGAAAGCGGGCTGCGTTCAGGTAGGCCTTCGCATCCTCGATGAATTCCTTGTCTCCCGCCCGAACCTTGATTCTTGAAACGTGGCCGTCGCGCTCCACCTTTATCTCCAGCTGCACAATGGCTTCGATTGCTGGATTTTTCTGGTCGTTGTGGAATGCGATTGCCTGAACCACTCGGCCATGGAGCGTAGCTGGTGGCAGGCTCATGGGCCCTCGCAGTGCGGTCAATCCCTCGGCCCAGAATGGATATGTGCCGCCGATCCAACGGAAACGACCGTCGAGATAAATGAACGAACTGACCCAGGAAGGCGGACCATGTGTGGGGTCCGAAGAAGCGGAACTGATTCGAAAGTTCTCGATTTTAGGTGGATCCGTTGGTCGCGGAAGAAGAGACTCAAAGCCCGTGTCGGTGATCGGCCGAGGCAGATCAGAAGGGCTTACGAGATAGGAGAAGTCAGCGAACTGGGCGAAAGTCCCTGTGGCCCACCAGATGTGCGACCGGGCGTCAACAAATGCTCCTGAATACGCGACCGACAACTGGGAAGCCGTGTTCGGCTCAAAATGAGCAGGAAACCAGGAAACAGTATTCGGAATCGCAAACGAATCCAGGAAAGATTGAATCGAAGATTGATCGCCTGTGCGGATTACACCCAGAAAAGTCTGAAGCTGTTGTTGGAGGCCAGCGGCAGAGTCTTCGAACGCGGTATCTACAGCCGAGGGTGAGGGTGACGGTTCTTGCGCAAAGCATGCGGCGAAACCTGGGAAGAGGAAGAGTGTGAGGCAAATAGCTGGGATCAAGGTCTTCATAAATTACCGCCGCCACCTTGAGGTTTGCGACAGTGTATCACAGAGGAAAACGAGGAAATCAGTAGACGACAGGCAAGGACGAAAATCCGTACTACGAATTGGCAAAGGCTGGGTGGTGGCGCGCTCAGCGGGGGCGCGGGCGAAGGGGCGGACGCGCGGTTAGTGGACGTGGGCGCATGCGGAAGCGCGGGCTGAGCGGCGGAGGAACATTGCGGAGGAAGTCGCCGCAGCAGGGACAGCGGCCGTCGTCGGCGATGGGGCCGGTGGCATCGGCACGAAGCCAATGGCCGCGCAGGTCGCACAATGGATTAATGCATTGCACGGTGAAACCGGGCAGATACTGCATGCGCACTCCCTCAATGGGCCGGCCAGCTCTGCGGGTGCGCGATACGGCGCGTGCGGCAGAAGCTCCCTTGGGCGGCCCGGGCAGAATTGTTGGCGTGGATTCTGCCGTGACGAGCCTGTGGTGTCAAGAGAAATGACTACAAGGGATTGTGGTGGGGTTGCTTGGGCAGTTTTTCGCAGGATGCGCGAACGGACGGCTGGGCGCTGCATGGACACAGGAATTGGCTGAGGCTCGACGCGCACGGTCCTGTGAGCAATGCATGAGAAGGACACAAGAATGCCATTGGGGCAGGACTGCCCAGGGGCTGAAGCTAGGGTTGCGGCGGAGCTGGTGGCGTTGGCGGAGCAGTGGTGCCCGCCGTTCCCAGGAGAGCTTCAAGGCGCGCTTTCAAGGCGTCGAGCGCTTGCTGTTTGCCGGCGACTTGCTCTTTGAGGTCATCCAGCTTGGCTTTGCCCGCGGTGTCACTGGCGTAATTGGTTTTCGCGTAGACGTTATCCTGTTCCAAGGCGAGCTCGCGCTGAAGAAGCTCAAGTTCCTTTTGCGCTTCGGCGAGCTGCTTCTTCTGGCGGGCCACCTCGGCGGAGTCCTTGGTTTTTGGGTCGGCATCCCCGGCAGGTGAGCCTGGAGCAAGCTGCCCAGCCGGAGTGGGCGAGGCGCTAGGCGCAGGTGCATTGGAAGAATCCGCAGCAGGCTGAGCGGAAGGCGCGGGCACGGGAGTTGCATCCGAGGATGGCGCAGGAGCTGCGGGCTTCAAAGTGTCATTGGTAATGATCGGAGATGGCTGCTTGTCGGCAGCTTTCTTCTGTTCGCGGGCGCGACGGGCGGCATCGGCTACGGATTGAGTTTGCGAATCCTGCGATTGCCCGCGAGCGGTCAGAGGCAGAATGGGAGCGGCAATCAGGACAACAAGGGCCAAGCGCGAAGTGATGCAACGTGACATGGTTTTATACCTCTTGGGCTACGGGCAGGGTCACCTCAAGAATACCTCCGCCCTTAGCGGACGACAATTCCTGAGGGCTCGAATGACGCGAATGTGGCAACTGGCGCTGGCGAGGAGAACCGCAGAGCTTAACGGCGCGTGACTTGAACTGATCTTGGACAGTGGCTGAACTGGAGTCTAAAAACCGAGTTTGGGATCGAGCATTGCGGGCCGCCGCCTGCTGTGTTGCGGCGAATCCTGCCGCGGAAAAACCAGCAAGGATAAGCAGAAAGAGAAAAAGACGATGAGACAAGGAGGACTCGACGGTGAAGCAGATCGACTAAGAACTTTGCGATTATACTAGGTTCAGAAAACAGATGAAGTTATGACGAAACGCGGAGACCGATGAGCGGACCTCTTAGATTCTGGTTGATACTCTTGATTGTAGTAGCTCTGGTTGTTTTCTCGCGCTCGACACTTGGCCAAGAATCATCCGCGCCAAAGGCCGAGGCGCCGGGTTCCACGGGTCAGTCTATTTCAGCAAGGCAGATAGTCGAGCTACCAGAGAAACCGCGCCGATTCTGGGATAGAGAAAATGACTGGTTGTTCGTCGGAGTCGGGGCGTCGCGGACTCTCGATTACTTTTCCACGCTGAACATGCGCCGCCGCGGACGGCAGGAAATTTTTCTGACGAATGATGTCGTCGACAATCATGCGGCGTTCGCGGCGATCGAAGCGTCGGCCACTGGAGTCTCCATCGGCGCGGCGTATTTGTTTCATCGCTATGGGCATCACAAGCTGGAGCGCTGGACCTCGATCACGCACATCGGGTTGGCTACGACAGGTGCGGTGCGAAATTATTGCCTGAAGACGGCACACCCCACAGTAGCCCCTGGGTCGCCTTAGAGAGCCTCGACCATCTGGGTCGGAAGTTTGCGTTGCAATCACCAAAACCCCCATTTATCACAACGAGTCTTGCGCGCTGGCGCTTCGTGCGGCATACTCCCGCGGCGTGCGGCCTTGGTCGGTAACGCACAGGTGGTTGGGCTGAGCGGTCGCGGGGAGGTCTGGATGAGGCGGTGTGCTTCATTTCACCGTTTCGGCGTACGTTTTTGTCTGAGCTTGTGTCTATCCGCCGGAATTTGCGGAGCGACGCTGGCCGTCGTTTTGGCGAGTGCTCAGCCGCTCTCAGCCCAAGCTGAGCCGGCACCTTCGGTTCTTTCTGGAACACAATCCTCCCCGACTGTGGCTTCACAGCAACCGAAAAGCGGAGAATACGTTCTCTCGCGCGATCGCTATGAAAAAGCGGTCGCCTATTCGCGCGCGTCTTACACGATGTACTTTGCTGCGGTTGGGCTCAACGTCCTGGCACTGATCGTCTTTTTGCGGCTGGGGATGGCCGCGAAGTATCGGGACTGGGCGGAGAGCGTCAGCGACAAGAGGTGGGTTCAGGCGCTGGTGTTCGTGCCGATGCTTGTTTTGACGGTGGATGTCGTCGAGCTACCGTTGCGCGTTTACGGGCACATTCTTTCGCTGCGATACGAAATGTCGGTGGAGAGCTGGGGCTCCTGGTTCTTGGATTGGGCCAAGGAACAGTTGCTGATGGTGGGATTCGCGTTGATTCTTGCGCTGATCCTGTCCGCCGTCATGCACAGGAGCCCGCGGCGCTGGTGGCTGTATTTCTGGTTTGCGGCGCTGCCCGTCGTGCTTTTCGTTGTGTTCATTAGCCCGTGGTTCATTGATCCGCTCTTCAACAGATTCGAGCCATTGCAAGCTACCAACCCGGAATTGGTGGCGGCCATCGAAAATTTGACGAAACATGCGGGTGTTCCGATTCCGCCAGACCGAATGTTTCTGATGAGGGCCAGCGAAAAGACCAACGAGGTCAATGCCTATGTGACTGGGCTGGGGGCGTCGAAGCGCGTGGTGGTTTGGGACACCACGATCCAGAAGGCGACCACCAGCGAGACGCTCTTCATTGTTGGGCACGAGCTGGGACATTATGTTCTTGGGCATGTTTGGAAGGGATTCTTGTTTGCTGCGGCATTGATGCTGATTGGGTTTTATGCCCTGTTTCGCGCTCTGCACTGGACACTGGGACGCTGGGGCGGGGAGTGGCGAATCTACGGGCCTGAGGATTGGGCATCCTTTGCCGTGCTTTTGCTTTTGGTGGAGATTGGAATGTTCCTGGTGTCGCCGGTGGCCAACGGTTTCTCACGGATGCAGGAACATGCCGCCGATGTGTACGGCCTGGAGGTTACGCACGGGATTATTCCGGATTCTTCAGAGGTTGCGGCGCAATCGTTTCAAGTATTAGGAGAGGTTGACCTGGCGGACCCAAATCCCCCTGAGTTCATAACTTTTTGGCTGTATTCTCACCCGCCGCTCGCGGAACGGCTGGTTTTTGCACACACCTATGATCCGTGGTCGAAGCGCGAACCGCCAAAATACGTGAAATAACTCCATGAGCTAAGTCGCCGCATGGAAGTCCGTGCTATCCCTGGCTTGTGGAATGCCTGCGGGAAAAGGCTGCGACCTTATGGCGGTTGCCGCAACGGGACATCGAGCACCAGCGCCGGCGGCGCGTGCGTGAGTTATCATAGAAAAAGAGGCCGCAGGATGGGTTGGAGCAGACGCGGAGACGGGCGCTTGGGCCTTCTGCGATGAGTTCAGCGGCGGAACGCGCGATGGCGGCCAGAAGCCAGTCCAAACCGCCTTCGCGGGCGACAAATTCCAGGCCCCATTTGCCGTTCCGCAGGAGGAGTTCGTCGTGCCCCTCGGTAATGCGCAACACTTCGTTAACGGGCTCGATCGAATTGCGCGACAGGGCCTCCTTGTGGAGAAGTGTGCCGAAGATCTCGTGTAGGGAAGAATGCAGCCTCTGAGACTTGCCGAGGAGAACGCCAGCGCTTTGAGGGTCGTTTTGTGGGAGTGCGAGCAGTTGAGCGCTGCGTTCTGAGGAGATGATTCGGGTAACCAGAAGAAAGCGGAGAAGCTCTTCCCAGGAGAAACCGGAGGAGGAACCTAGTTCATTGACGAAGTCAATGGAAAGACGGCCACCGACGAGGCCAGGTGAGACGACAATGTCAAACATGGTATTCGCCTCCAAAACCGGTTAAGACAAGGACATGGGTGAGGAGCCTTGCATAACCGGTTAAGTATAACAAGCTGGTTAAGTAGTGTCAGGTTGTTTTTGTCCCAAAACGCTGCTTCTGTTCCTAGCATCAGAATTAAGTGGCGGTCGGAGCTAGATCTTATGAGATCGGTTGGCGTAGTTACTTCGGTGCTCTTCGCAACGTTTTTGGCTTCGGAATTGAAAACCGGGTTGGTTGCCCAGACCCAAAGTTCCCAAGCGGCGGTTGCTCGCGAGCCGGTCGTTGTAGAGCTCTTTACCTCGGAGGGTTGTTCGAGTTGCCCGCCCGCGGACGCCCTCCTAGCAGCGCTCGATACCCGGCAGCCGTTCGGCTCCGCCGAGATTATCGCTATCGAGGAACATGTGACGTACTGGGATGAGCAGGGATGGAAAGACCCCTTTTCTTCCTCTAGTTGGACTACTCGGCAATATGACTATGCCGGCCCTCTCCATAACGGCAATCCTTACACGCCGCAAATGGTTGTGGACGGAACGGCAGGATTTGTCGGCAGCGGCGGGATCAAGGCCCGCCAGGAAATTGAAAAAGCCGCGGCAATCCGAAAAGCTAAAGTGGAGATCAGCGAAGTTTCGCCGGTTCAGAACAATTCGGTTGCGTTCAAGATAAGCGTAGAAAAGCTGTTGAACGCCGCCCCCAGGGATCCTGCGGAAGTGATTCTCGCCATCACGGAGAGCGGGCTGCACTCATCTGTGAAAGCCGGAGAGAACGTGGGAAAAGAATTGCAGCATTCACCAGTTTTGCGGGAGTTGATAGTGATCGGCGTTGTCGGGAAGAACGGCCAGGAAGGATTCGCCGCACAACCTGTCGTGAGACTGGATTCGAAATGGAACGTGGGGAACTTGCGGGCCGTCGTTTTCGTGCAAGAGAGAAAAAGCCGGCACATTCTGGCGGCTGCGGCCGTTCGTTTGACGCAGGGAGATATGGCTTCGCGCTAAAGAAAAAGGGCGCTAGCAACAATTTAGATGAAGCGAAAGAAATGCGCGATCTCTCGCGCAGCACTATGTTAGTTTGTTTCCCAATCAGAGCTACAAGATTGAGTTCAGAGCGCCCGATTCAGCAGATTCCCTGCGCGAGCCTGCTTACGAGCTACGCGCCTGGGCGTCAGAAAGTGAAGCGGCTGGTGCGAGTTTCGTTGGAGCAATAAATGGACGACGATTCGTTCGGCACTCCGCCGGCGGCGCAAAAAACTGCAAATCCATCCGCAAGCGGATTTCCCGAAATTGTGTTCCTGAACAAAACGGGCCTGCGCGCGGGCTGGCGGCTTCTGATTTACGCAGCCATATTTTTTGTATTTTGGACGGTTTCCACTTATCTTCTCGGCTTTATCTTGCGACCGACCTGGGGTGTTTTTTCTCCGAGCTATCAGTTCCTCGCCGAATTAACACGCTTTCTTGCAGCATTTCTAGCGGCCTGGATCATGTCCAAGCTGGAAGCGCGTCCGATGTCGGTCTATGGATTGCCCGCTCAAGGCGTATTCGGAAAGCAGTTTTGGCTCGGATGCCTTTTTGGCCTCTGCGAGATTTCCGTGTTGATTGGGCTGATTGCCTTGTTTACGGGTTATTCCTTCGGAAGTTTGGCCGAACACGGAGGAGCGATCGCCAAATGGGCGTTGTTTTGGGGAGCTTTTTTCTTTGTGGTCGGTCTATTCGAAGAATTTTTCTTTCGCGGCTATGCTTTGCACACTCTAGCAGACGGCGTCGGCTTTTGGCCCGCGGCGATTCTTCTCTCCCTCTTCTTCGGAGCCGTGCATCTCCTAAATCCTGGCGAAGGCTGGATCGGAGTAACTGGCGTATTCTTCGTGGGTTTATTCTGGAGTTTCACGCTAAAGCGAACGGGAAGCCTGTGGTTTGCGCTCGGCATGCACGCGGCTTTCGATTTTGGAGAAACGTTTTTGTTCTCCGTTCCGGACAGCGGAATGATTTTTCCGGGCCATCTTTCGAACGCGACATTACATGGGCCGAACTGGCTGACGGGGGGGGCAGTTGGACCCGAAGGCAGCGTGATCGATTTTTTGATCCTCGCTGTATTCTTTTTTGTCTTTGACCGTTTGTATCCCGCAAGACAAGAACAGAGATACGTCCCGCCCGCTAACTAAGAGTTTCAGTGCACAAGGTCGGAAGCGTAAACGAGGTGTACACCGCGCGTTTCTGCTTGCGGAAGAATTTCGCTCAGGGCTTGCAGCGTCGCGGGGTGGGGATGTCCAATGGCGATGGCTTCTCCCTTATTTTTCGCTCCGCGGAGAGCTAGATCGAGCTGCTTACGCACAGCGGACACGTCGGCGACATCGTCGAGGAACGGGACATTCCGGAAACCGGAACGTACACCAAAGCGCTGTGCGGTGTCATAGGCAACGGTCGCTGCGGTGGTGCGGCTGTCCACGTAAAAGAGATTCCACTTCTGAAGAACGGGCATGAGCTCTTCCATGAGCGCGGGATCGGCGGTGGCTTGAGAGCCTTGATGATTGTTAACTCCCGCCGCGTTCGGAACGCTCTGCATCATCTGTTCGAAAAGCGCAGGGATATCGCCGGCCGGCATGCCCGGATGCAACTCGTGCGCTTCGGGCGTTTCGTTTCCGACGGACTGCATGGGGAGGTGCAGCATGACTTCGTAGCCCCGGCGATGAGCCTCCTCTGCGATCTCGACGGAATGCGCATGATTGGGCAGGACGGAGATGGTCAGGGGATAGTGCAAAGCGAAAATCGCGTCGGCGGCTGCGCGATCGTTGCCGAGATCGTCAAGGATGATCGCAAGGCGCGCCGCCTCGTTCTTTTCGCCCTGCCGCGAAGAAGCCGAAGAAGCGGCGCGCGCCACCGGGGCGACAATGTGGACCGAATTCGTGATCACGCCACCGCTGCGATAATCCAGCCGCAGAAGTGCCCCTGAACTCGTTGGATCGTCGCGCGTCAGATTGTTCGACGTCGCAATGCGATCCAAGGATTGGATGAGACTGGCTACCGATTCCCGCCGGGATTGTTCTGAGCCGCCCGCAGGCAGGGCCACGAAGAGATGATCCGCTCGATCAGAATGCGCGCCATCAAACTGGAGGTGGGAGGCGATGTCTCCGGGTTGTTTACCGAAACCCCCCGAGGCACGCATCATTTCGCGGGTGATCGCGTGGACTTGGCTGGGCGAGAGTCGTTTCGGATGTTCGCTCCTGCAGCCCCAGGAGAAAAGCGCCGCTAGAACGAAAAAAGCGAATGGAACTGCAGCGCGGCACCGTTTGCGGCGCTGGCGTTGGAACACAGATATTTGATTGGTGGCCCCGCGCCGAACGAACACAGAACGCTAGGCGGCTTTTTTCTGCGGAGCCTTCAAGAGTTCGAGGGCTTTGCGGAAGATCGGATCTTCGGGCGACAACGGGCGAGGAAGCGAAGGTTCTTTCTGCGCATCGGCCGAGCTGCCATCCTCATCGCCGGTGTCCACCTCGTCCTCCGCGGAGGCGCGCACAACTTCGGACGGCACGACGCCTTCTTCGAGAATGGACTTGCCATCTCCATTGTAATAATTGGCGACGGTCAGAAAGAGTGCAGCCCCGTCATCGAGCGAGATCAGCTTTTGCTCGGAGGCCATGCCAAAAGTGCGCTCTCCAACCACATCACCGCGGTGGTTCGCGACCATCGCGGCAGCCAGCACTTCGGCTGCGCCAGAGGTCGTCGGGTCAATCAGCACGGAAACCGGCGCTTTCCAGACCACCTTGCTCGGATCAGCGGAGAATACCTGTGCGGAAACCGTTTGGCCACGCAGTGTCGCCAAGGTCCCCGATGGAACGAATAGTCTTGCGACGGCGATCGCCTCCGAAACCGGCCCGCGCCCGCATTCGCGAAGATCCAAGATTACTTTGCGAGTGCCCTGCTTTTCCGCGTCCACAAGCCGGGAGCGGATTTCGTCGGCGCGCCCTGGATCAAGAGAAGGCAAGCGAAGGACGAGAATATCGGGATCAGCCTTCGCGGTGATGATCTTCGGGACGCCGAGCTTTTCACGCACTAGGTCGACTTCATCCGGATCCGCCTTGCCGCGGCGAATCACTCCAACTTTTACTCCGGTGCCCGGCTGGCCGTGCAGGAAATTCATGGCTTGTCCAACGGACATATCCCGAGTCGTGAAGCCCGCAACGGATTCAAAAATATCGCCGCTGTGGATGCCTGCTTTTTGTGCGGGACTATCGGGCAAAACAGAAACCACGATGATGTAGCCAAAGCGCTTGCTCAGCGTGAGGCCGGCATCGCCGGTCGCATTAGCGGCCTGTTTTTGTTTGTATTCCGTGTACTCGCGCGCGGTCAGGTAGCTGGATTGCGGGTCGAGAGATTCCAGCATTCCGTGGAGTGACCCTGAGGTCACCAGACGAAGATTCGGCTCGTCGACGTAGTCCTGCTGGATTTTTTGGAGCACTTCGCTGTAGACCGTGAGCGACTTATAAGCCTTGTCGTCCGGCGTGCGGCCGAGGACATGACCCAGCCCGGCGTAACAAAAGATAACTACCGATACGCAAAGTACTCCGATGCGAGCCGTTCGATTCATGCCTCACCTGTCCCCTTCGAAAATGAATGCCAGCTGTCCACAGAAACAGACCTGCAATTATAGCACTCTCAGAAGATGGGACGCGGCGCGAATAAGAAAGGAAGCCTGGGAATTCGAATTGGGAACGGGGGAAAGTGGCTGTTGGTTGGGCAGAAGACACGGCTAACGGCAAAAATGATGCAGATTAGACACACCGAAACAAAGATCATCGGTTCGTGTTCCTATAAGTCACTGAAATATATGGACAAAGACGGAAAACCCTGGCAAACAACATGCTATCTTAGTTGAGGGGCAATGTTCCAATCCACTATAGCGAAAGAGGCGTTTGCTGAAGGTGTGGGTCTTCACACTGGAGTCTTCGGACACGTGCGCCTGCTTCCTGCTCCAGCCGACACCGGAATCGTTTTTCGCCGCACGGACCTCGACAATTTTCCCATTGAGGCACAGGGACACAACGTTGCTCGCGTCAGCTATGCCACCAGCTTGATGAAGCAGGGAGTTTTGCTCTCCACGACGGAGCATCTCCTCGCAGCGATTTATTCGTGCGGCATCGACAACATTTTTATCGACATCGATTCCATCGAAATCCCCATTTTGGATGGCTCGGCTGAGCCCTTCATGCAAATGCTGGAGCATGCCGGCGTGCGCAAACTCCGCCGCAAGCGCCGCTATCTGAAGATCGTGAAGCCGCTGGAAGTAGAGGAAGGCGACCGGCGCATCGGCATCTATCCCGCTGACGAATTTCGCGTGCGCTGCTACGTCGATTTTCCTCACCCGCTTGTGGGCCAGCAGGAAGTCGAGATGGTGGTGAACCCAGAAACCTTTCGGCACCTTTTGGCGCGTGCGCGCACGTTTTGCTTCGAGCGGGACATCGAGCCACTGCGCTCGATGGGTTTGATCCGCGGTGGCTCGCTAGAAAACGCCATCGTCTTGACCAACGACGGCGTGATGAACGGACCGCTGCGCTTTCCGGATGAATTTGGCCGCCACAAAGCGCTGGATTTGATTGGCGATTTGGCTCTGGCGGGCTTGCCATTACTGGCACGCGTCGAAGCTTACAAAGCGGGGCACGCGCTTCACACGCAGCTTGTCAGCCGCCTTCTTGGCGACGCTTCACTTTGGACGATTACAACGGCAGAAGCGGCGCCCGTCGAACGCGAAGTTCGGCTTACCACGCTGTCTCCCGCGCCCGCTACAGACTAGTCGTACCTCTAACCCCAGGATTCCGCGAAGACCAGTCACACACGAATGTCGCCCGCTAGATGCTACTGGAGCGGGGGACTTTCCACGGTGGCTGGCACGCCTCTGCTCACACGGATAACGCCGCTTTCATCTGCAAAGAAATGCCGGGTGCCCGTCGTGTCGTCCGTGATGGGATCGGCAGTGATTGTGTAGCTGACGACGCGGCCAAGATTATCTGCCAGGCCAGGCGAGTAGAAAAATCTGTACCCACTCTTTGTCGCATCCGGGGCAGCAAGCACCGCGCCCACGAGGTTGGCTCCTTGGCAGTCACCACTTCCAGGGCCGAGGTTCTGTACCGACCCCGGAAAGCCAGCGTTCTGGCACTTCGTCGCATAGGTCACCATCGCTGTGTTGTAAGTTCGCAACGTGCTCACAGCAGAAGCTTCGTTCGCTGCCATCCGCGCACGCAGCAGATTTGGGATTGCGATCGCGGCGATGATCAAAATGAACGGGATGAACACCACCTGGGCATAACCCATCACCATGCCGGCTATAGCGAGGCCGTTTCCTTTCAACTGGCCTGCCCTTTTCTTGATGTCCGAGAGTGCCAGGTGCCCCAAAACGATCGCAGGGATAGCAGCAAGAAACGGCAGAATAATGTAGGCAGCGATTCCGCAGATCAGGCTCGCGGTGGCTTTCCCGCTGGTCTCTTGCGGTCCGGCGTAAGCTACTGAGCTTGCAGGGTATAGGGGGGATCGCCCGACCATGGGAGCTGGGATACCAGTGAGGCCGTTGCCGCACGAGGGACAAAATGACACACCTTCCTGGACGGATGCCGCACAGCGAGAACATGTTTGCATGCCGACCACTCCTTTCCTGGAACATCTAGCGTTCGTTGGGGCCCGGAAGACCAGAAGAAGCAGTACTCTAGTCCGGGCGCCAGATTACGTCCAGAACACATTGTGCAGCAGCTACGTTCCTCGCGATTGTCAAAGATGAGGCAGAGAGGCGAGAATAGAACCCTCATGTCCAATCACGATTTGGCCATCGTCATTCTTGCCGCGGGAAAAGGCACGCGGCTGAAATCAAGTCTTGCCAAGGTATTGCACCGCGCGGGGGGACGCACGCTCATCGAACACGTCATTCGCGCGTGCGCGCCATTGGGCGCAAAACAAACGGTCGTCGTCGTGGGGCACCAGGCCGACCAAGTAACGTCCATGGTTGAGCCCCTCGGCGCCGAGGCTGTGTTGCAGCAACCGCAGCACGGCACGGGGCATGCGATGCAAGTCGTGCGGCGCACCCTGGGCCGGGTGAAACTTGCCGTCGTTTTGCCTGGCGATGCGCCGTTGGTGCGCATGGAAACGCTCAAGGCTCTCATCGCCGCACATCGCGCCGGAGATGCCGCAGCCACGATATTGACCGCTGTGCTTGCGGAGCCCTCGGGCTACGGCCGCATCTTGCGAAAATCCGAGACTGCCGTCGCGGCCATCGTGGAAGAATCGCAGCTCACCCCGGATCAACGCGAGCTGAACGAAATCAATTCCGCAATCTATTGCTTCACGCTGGACAAGCTGTGGCCGGCCTTGGCGCAAGTCAAGCCGAACAATCAACATCGCGAGCTTTACCTCACGGATACGATCGCGGTTATGACCGCCAAGAACGAAACTGTGCTTGCGGAAGTCGCTCCGGATCCCCGAGAAGTCCTGGGCTGCAACACGCGCGCCGACTTGGCCGAAGTGGACCGCGTATTTCGCGAACGGAAACGCGCGACGCTGATGGATGGCGGCGTCACTATTCAACTGCCCGAGACCGTGCTGATCGATCCGGAAGTAACCGTGGGTGAAGACACGGTGATCGATCCGGGCGTGCAGCTTCTTGGCAAAACCAAAATCGGTGCACGGTGCATGATTCGCAGCGGTAGCGTGCTTACCGATGCGCTGCTTGGGGATGACGTGACCGTCGAGCCGCATTGCGTTGTTGCGCAGAGCCGCCTGGATGATCGCGTGATTATTGGGCCGTTTGCGCGCCTGCGCCCGGACAATCACCTGAAAGCCGGCGCACGCATTGGTAATTTCGTCGAACTGAAGAAAAGCACCATCGGCGAAGGTACCAAAGCAATGCACTTGACCTATTTGGGCGATACCAAGGTCGGCGCAAAATCAAACATCGGCGCGGGCACCATCACCTGCAATTACGATGGCTTTCACAAGTTTCCGACGTCGATCGGCAACAAAGTCTTTATTGGAAGCGATAGCGCGCTCGTAGCACCGGTTCGCGTCGGCGATGGCGCCTACGTGGCGGCAGGTTCCACGATTACGGAGAACGTTCCCGCAGATGCGCTGGCAATCGCCCGCGGCCGGCAGGTGAACAAGCCAGGCTGGGCATCCAAGAAACGACGCGAGTTGGCTGCGGCTGAAAATCCAAAGAAAACAAAGCGGCCACGAAAGAAGAGAAAGGCTCGTCGTCCCTCAAAAAAACACCGTTAAGAACTGCCTCGCAGACCCGGCGAATTAAGTTTCCCGCCCTCATTCCTACTGTGCCATCGCGGCTGAGCTGCCAACTCGGCGTCCGCATTGAATCCCAACCCGCTGAGTGCTATCTTCCGCGTTACGAGCTACAGAGAGATCGCGCATGGCAGATCCTCAAAACAAGTCGGCCGTCGAATGTAGGATGATCTCGCCGCAATTCGTCGTGCCCGACGTCGTCTCCGCGGCCGAGTATTACCGCGATGTTCTGGGTTTTCGCATTCGCGGCCACTTTCTCGACCCTCCCATCTATGCAATCGTTGCGCGAGATTCCGTCGAAATTCATTTTGGGAAGGCCGACACCGGCTGTGCCTCCTCTCCCAACATCCAGCGGCGCGAGGGAAGCATCGACGCGTACATTTGGGTGAGCGACCTCGATCTTCTATATGCAGAGTTGAAAGAACGCGGCGCAAAAATTGTCGAGCCTCCGACGACGCAGGTCTACAAGTGCTATGAGATGATCGTTGAGGATGGCTTTAGCTTTCGACTTGCTTTTGGGATGGATGTAAGTTCTCGACCGGACTCTTCCTCACGTTCCTGAGCGATTTTCGAAAGGATTCTTCCCATGCCCGCGTGTGCTAAAATAGAAGTCCCCCGAATGCCATACGGAGCCAACACGCAATGAAATTCGGAGTCGTAGTCTTTCCCGGATCCAATTGTGATCACGACGCGTTTTACGCCATAGGCAGTGTGCTGCACAAACCCGTCGAATTCATCTGGCACCAGTCGCAGGATCTCGCGAATTGCGACGCGGTCATTTTGCCGGGCGGTTTTGCGCATGGCGATTATCTGCGCACCGGCGCCATCGCGCGCTTTTCACCCGTGATGAAGTCCATCGAGAAATTTGCAAATAGCGGTGGCATGGTCCTTGGCATTTGCAACGGCTTCCAGATTCTGCTCGAAGCAGGCTTGCTGCCGGGCGCGATGATGCGCAACAGCGGCCTCCGCTACATTTGCCGGCACGTTCACATCCGTGTCGAGCAAGCCGATACGCCGTTCACGCACGCTGCGAAGGCCGGCCAAATCCTGACAGTCCCCATCGCGCACAACGACGGCAACTACACCTGCGATGAAGCAACACTCGCGGACCTCGAGAAAAATCACCAGGTCATTTTCCGTTACACGACTCTGGACGGATTGGATGACGCCGCCGGCAATCCCAATGGTTCGATGAACAACATCGCCGGCATTTGCAACCGTGAGCGCAACGTCGTCGGACTCATGCCGCATCCCGAGCGCGCGGTCGAATCGGCTCTCGGTTCCGACGACGGCTTGGTCATTTTCAAGTCCATGGTCGAAGCGCTCGTGAGCACTGCAAAGGCCAGGGCGTGAACATGGCCGCGGCTTTTACGCGGAGGCCCGAGCGGTGCTCGACTCTGTCTCGATTTGAGCGATGCGATGAATGAAGAACTTTCTGAGCTAAGCTACGAGGAATTTGTCCGCGCGCGGCAGCAGCATTGGCAGCAAGAAGCGAAAAACCCCGGGACGGGCGTCGTTGCGCCAGAAAACGACGGAGCGCTGGATGCGGAGGCTGTCAGCAATTTCATGTTGTACTCGCCCGGGCCGGAAGGCGTTTTCGCCGTGTTTGAGGACTCTGATCAAACCGGCTGGTTTTATCTTTACAGCGCGCAGCGCAAGAAAATCTTGAGGTGCGCCGATATCTACAATCGCGCGAATGTTGTTGTCGACGAGGACGTGGTGGATATTGGCTGGGCGGTGGACGGTTCCGCTTGCGGCCTCGCCGTTTGGGGCGAATTTCGCGCGTTTTTAGGAGTCTCGAACGATTTGGAAATGCATAAGCCGGTTATGAACGCCGAAGAAGACGGCATACCCGCCACCGAGTGGCCTGCCGGATTTGATCGCTATCTCGAACCGACAATCGATTAAAGGACCACGACCCGTAAAAATGGCTACCGCAAGCGCCGAAATCAAAGTGACTCCGGAAATCGCCGCCGAACACGGCGTTACGCGCGACGAATACGCACGCATCCAGCAAATCCTCGGCCGCGACCCAAACATCACCGAACTCGGCATTTTCAGCGTGATGTGGAGCGAGCACTGCTCGTACAAATCGAGCAAGGTTCACCTGAAGCGCCTGCCCACGCGGGGCAAACTTGTCGTGCAAGGTCCCGGCGAAAACGCCGGAGTCGTCGACATCGGCGATGGGCTAGTCGCTGCATTCAAAATCGAGTCGCACAATCATCCCAGCTACGTCGAACCGTTCCAGGGCGCGACCACTGGAGTCGGCGGCATCCTCCGCGACATCTTCACCATGGGCGCGCGTCCGATCGCCGTCCTCGATTCGCTCCGTTTCGGCGAGATCGCGGCGGAAAAAGGCACGAGTGAACAAGAAGCCGCGAAGAACCGGCGCATCCTCGACGGAGTGATTCGCGGCGTCGCGAGCTACGGAAATTGTTTCGGCGTGCCAACCATCGGCGGAGAAGTCGGCTTCGAGCCGTGCTATTCGCAAAACCCGCTGGTCAACGCCCTCGCCCTCGGCATCGCGCGCAAAGAAGAAATCTTCCTCGCGAAAGCCAAAGGTATCGGCAATCCGGTCATCTACGTCGGCGCAAAAACGGGCCGTGACGGCATCCACGGTGCATCGCTGCTCGCCTCAGCGGAATTCACCGAAGAATCCAAGCAGAAACGCCCCAACGTGCAAGTCGGCGATCCCTTCATGGAAAAGCTTCTGCTCGAAGCATGCCTTGAAGCCATGCAGACCGGCGCGGTCGTGGCCATTCAAGACATGGGCGCCGCCGGACTCACCTGCTCGACGATGGAAATGGCCTCGCGCGGCGGCACTGGCATCGAAATCGATCTCGCCAAAGTTCCCCAGCGCGAAACTGGCATGACGCCCTACGAAATCATGCTCAGCGAATCGCAGGAGCGCATGCTCCTCGTCGCGGAAAAAGGCCGCGAGCGTGAAGTCCTCGACGTTTTCAAAAAGTGGGGACTCGATGCAGTCGTTGTCGGCACAGTCACTGAGGGCGGTATCGCGAAAGTTTTGAATCACGGCCAGATCGCCGCGGAGATTCCCGCGCATCCGCTCGCCGAAGAAGGCCCGGTTTATCGGCGTCCTATCGCGCAGCCGCCTCTACGGCACGAAACGGCTGCGGATTGGTTCAAGTTCGCGCCCGACGGCACAAATCTCACCGCGAATTTTGCAAAGCTTCTTGCGTCACCAGCCATCGCCTCAAAGCGCTGGATCACCGAGCAGTACGATACAAGCGTGCGCACCAATACGCTCGCGGGTCCCGGCACAAGTGACGCCGCGGTCGTGCGCATCAAAGATCCCCAGACAGGAATCGTAAAACGCGCCCTGGCGCTTGCCACCGACGGGAACGGCCGTTGGTGCCAGTTAAATCCCCGCGTCGGCGCGATGCACGCTGTCGCTGAAGCTGCCCGCAACGTCGCCGCCTCTGGCGCGCGCCCCATCGCCGCCACGAATTGCCTCAATTTCGGCAGCCCGGAAAAGCCAGATGTGATGTGGCAATTCAGCGAAGCCATCGACGGCCTTACCGTTGCTTGCACCGAACTCGGCACGCCCATCACCGGTGGCAACGTCAGCTTCTACAACGAAACTCTCGGCAAATCCATCTACCCGACTCCGGTCATCGGCATCCTCGGCATTCTCGAAGACGCTTCCCGTGTTTTGAAAATCGCCTTCCGCGCCGAAGGCGACGTCATCCTCCTCCTCGATGGCCTCGCCGCTCCAATCCGTCATTCCGAGCGAAGCGAGGAATCTGCTTCATCCTCCTCCGATGCTGCCCGCGAATTTTCATCATCTGAATATTCCAAATCCATTAAGGGCATCGTCTCCGGCGAACCCCCGGCCATCGATTTAGCCGCCGAAAAACGCCTCATCGATTGCTTGGTGGCGCTCGCCTCGGAAGGTTCCGTGCAATCTGCCCACGACATCTCCGACGGCGGCATAGCCGTCACTCTAGCCGAATCCTGCTTCGCCGCCGGCGCTCCTCCCGTAGGGGCACGGCTCGCCGTGCTCGTCCTGGGCGCCAATGTGAGCCTAGAAGCCGATGGTCCGCCCGAGCACGCCCTTTTCAACGAACGCGGCGCCCGCTGTATCGTCTCCGTCTCCCCCACAAAACTTGCCGCCGTTCTCACAACTGCGAGACAATATGGTGTAGGCGCGCGCGAGATTGGCAAAGTGAAACTTAACAACGCGCTCCGCATCGAATACAAGGGGAGCGCAGTAGTCGATTCCCCAGTTGACTCTCTGCGCGGCATTTGGGCCAATTCGCTTGAGCAAACGTTAACTTCAAAATGACGCGAAAACTCGCTTACGCGGACGATCACTTCCACGACGAGTGTGGTGTCTTTGGCGTCTTCGGCCATCCCGAAGCCGCGAATCTCGCCTATCTCGGCCTGTACGCGCTGCAACATCGCGGCCAGGAATCCGCCGGCATTGTCTCCAGCGACGGTACTGAGCTTTACCTCCATCGCGCCATGGGCGACGTCGAAGAAATTTTTCAGCCCAGCGAACTCGCCAAGCTCCCAGGAACTCTCGCCATCGGCCACACACGCTACTCCACCGCCGGCGATAAAGCTTTGCTCAACGCCCAGCCCATCATGATCGATTGCAACAAAGGCAAAGTCGCGCTCGGCCACAACGGAAATCTCACCAATGCCGCCGAATGGCGCCGCAAACTCGAGCATCGCGGCTCGATCTTCCAGACCAATAGCGACACAGAAGTGATCGTGCATCTCATCGCGCGCTCGCAAGCCCGCAATCTCTCCGGAGCTCTCGGCGACGCTCTCAATCAAGTCGAAGGCGCCTACTCACTGCTCGTTTTGACGCAGGACGAACTCATTGCCGTACGCGATCCGCGAGGCTTTCGCCCGCTCGTGCTCGGCAGGCTACCTCTGCCCACCGGTGGCGAAGCCTGGCTAGTCGCTTCCGAAACCTGCGCGTTCGATCTGCTCAACGCCCAATACGTCCGCGAAATCGAGCCCGGCGAAATGGTGCGCATCTCCCGCTCCGGTATCGAGTCCATCCACTTCGCGCCGGAAAAGCCCATGCAGCAATGCATTTTCGAGCATGTCTATTTCGCGCGCCCGGATAGCATTATTTTCGGCCGCAGCGTCAACGAAAGCCGCGAAGCGCTTGGCCGCCTCCTCGCACGCGAACATCCCGTTGACGCAGATATCGTCGTCCCCGTTCCTGATTCCGGCGTCCCCGCAGCCGTCGGTTACGCGCTCGAATCGAAAATCCCGTTCCGCATGGGCTTGATTCGCAATCACTACATCGGTCGCACGTTTATCGAGCCCTCACAAGCCATTCGCAATTTTGGCGTGAAACTGAAACTCAATCCCATCCGCGGCCTCATCGAGGGCCAGCGCGTCATTCTTGTTGACGATTCCATCGTCCGCGGCACCACCAGCCGCAAAATCGTCCGTATGGTTCGGGAAGCTGGCGCCCGCGAAGTTCACGTGCGCATCAGCTGTCCACCCACGATTTCTCCTTGCTACTACGGCGTGGACACGCCCACGCGCGAAGAGCTCATCGCCTCTTCGAATTCCCCCGAAGAAATCTGCAAGTTTCTCGGTGCGGATTCGCTCGGCTACGTTTCGCTCCCTGCTCTGCGCCAAGCCGTGAGTGACACCGAAGGCAAGTTTTGTACGTCTTGTTATACCGGCGCCTATCCGACCGACCTCGTGCAGCTCGAAGTCCGCGAGAGCAACGGGAACGCCGCTGAGGCAAAGAACTGCAACTCGACGGACGACACACCTATGGAAAAGCCCGTGGCGGTGGAACGTGCGGGCTGACACGATGCAAAAACCAATCGGCAGAGGGCCTGGCAAAGAAACTGCAAAAGCAGCCGAAGAGCCGAAACTTCCCATGGGTAAGCGCGTGCAGCGCGAAGCCCTCGCCTGGTTCTGGGTGGGACTCGCCTTTCTTCTGATCAACGGCACCATCGGCCAGGCGCGCGTCATTCCTTCCGGATCGATGGAAGACACTCTTCTTATCGGCGACCACCTCATCATGAGCCGCATCGGCTACGACGCCGGCGTTCCTTTTACCAACTGGCACGTCCCGCTTTGGCGTAATCCCAAGCGCCAGCAAATCATTATTTTCAAGCCGCCCTTCGCGCCAGATCAGCCGGACTACGTCAAGCGCGTCATCGGCCTCCCCGGCGAAACTGTCGACATTCACGACGGCGCGGTCTGGATCAATGGCCAGAAGCTTGTTGAGAATTACACGCTCGGGCGCAGCGAGCCGGGCGACCTGAAACTTCCTTTCACCGTTCCGGACAAATGTTATTTTGCGATGGGCGACAATCGCGGCAATTCCTACGATAGCCGCTTCTGGGGCTGCGTTCCGCGAAATGACATTATCGGCACGCCGGTGATGATTTATATGTCGCTCGACGTCGGGCAAGATGCCTGGGAACCCGGCCAGATTCGCCAACGATTTGCTGCTTACGCGAATGCTGTCATCCATCCAAGCACCGTGCGATGGAAGCGCCTGTTCCGCACTTTTTGACCCGGAGGCTCCGTTGGTAGAGTGCGAGTCGCGCACCAGGTAAGTAATCTGCGCGTACTTTAGGAATTTCGCCGCGAGCCCGCCGCGGGAGGTTGCAGTTCATTCCGCAAAGTGCACGACGGATGCGAATCTGCGCCCGGTTAAAACGAAAGCGAATCACCCTCGATGAAATACGCCGATGCCGGAGTGAACATCGCTGTCGCCGACGAAGTGAAGCAGCGTATCCGGCATCATGCCAACCGCACTTTCACCAGCGGTGTGCTCGGTGGTATCGGCGGCTTCGGCGCGCTATTCGCCCTCGACAATAAAAAGTGGAAAGAGCCCGTTCTTGTTTCGAGCGCCGACGGCGTCGGCACCAAGCTGAAAATCGCCATGGCCATGGGCGTGCACTCCACCGTCGGCGGCGACCTCGTCAATCATTGCGTCAACGATATTCTCGTCCAGGGCGCCTCGCCGCTCTTCTTTCTCGATTATCTTGCGATGGGAAAACTTGATCCGGCTGTCATCGAGCAACTGGTTGAAGGCATGAGCCGCTCCTGCCGCAAGGCTGGGTGCGCGCTGATTGGCGGCGAAACTGCCGAGATGCCCGGATTTTACCCTCCCGGAGAATACGATCTCGCGGGCTTCATTGTCGGTGTGGTCGAGCGCAAGAAAATTCTCACCGGAAAATCCGTCAAGCCCGGCGACGCGCTCTTCGCTCTCCCGTCCTCCGGCTTGCACACCAATGGCTATTCGCTTGCCCGCAAACTTGTCTTCGAGGTTGCCAAGCTGAAGCCGGACACTTATGTCGCTGAAGTTGGAAACAAAATCGGCGCCGAGCTATTGAAGCCGCACCTGTGCTACGCTCCCGCGCTCAAAAACATCGTCGCGCGCGGCTGGGTTTCCGCTCTCGCGCACATCACCGGCGGTGGCATTCCCGGCAATTTGCCTCGCGTCCTTCCCGCCGGAGTAAAAGCACAAATCGATCTCGCCTCTTGGCCGGTCCCGCCCATCTTCAAATTTCTCGCCACCCTCGGAAAAATCGAAACCAACGAATTGCTGCAATCCTTTAACATGGGCATCGGCATGATCCTCGTCGTGCCTCCTGCGCATGTAAAATCCGTCGAAGCCGACCTCAAACGTCGCCGCGAAAAATTCTTCCGTATCGGCCGCATCGAGCGCGGCGACTCCGGCAAACCCCGCGTCGCCCATTCCGGCTCCTTGAATCTGTAGTAGGACAGGCACTCCTGCCTGTCTCTCTTCTCCGTGCCCTCTGTGCTCTCCGGGTCCTCCGTGTAATTCCTTTTTCCTAGTTTCTATTTCCGCTGTCCGCCAAAGTCCAAAACGGCTGCTTCGCCGCCACAAACTCAATCGGCACATCTTTCACAAAGTTCCGCAGCCATCGCGCACACTCCTCCATCCCCGCCTGCTCCGAAGGAATATGCCCGATCACAATTAGCGCCTTCTTTTTCCCTTCGCTCACGGCGTCCGCCGCATACTCCACCGTCTCCCATTCACGCGTCTCTCCCACCAAAAGCACCTCCACGTTATCCATCTCCAGCGCATGCGTCTCTCGCACAAATCCCGCCGACCCGGGGCTAAACGCGACCCGCGTCACCCTCATTCCGGGTTCTCCCACAACTCGCACCACCGGCGAATTCAGTTTCTTCGCCGCGTCGGCCGCAAGCGCCTCTAGCGTTCTTTCCGGCATGGTGAACAAATATGGATTTTCTTCCTGCTGATATTTTTCCCAGCCCATGGCGTGTACTATTCCCGTCAAAATTCCGTCCGGTTTTCTCCTGTGCCAGTGATCGTGAAATCTCCAGACCACCATTCCATGCTTCTCAATGAACTCGCGTTTCTCTTTCCACACCGGGTCGCTCTCCGCCATCCCGTCCGGCACGTCCAGGTGGTTGTAAAACGTCGGCTCGTGCGTGATGACGAAATTCTGCCCCTTGGCCGCCGCGCGTTGCAGCACGTCCATCGTGGCCATCATCGTCACCGCGATTCCCGTTAGTGGCGAATCCGGATTTCCTGCCTTGAACGTGTCCACCGTTTCTTTTTGCCACGGTACTCCCACATGCTCCTGAATCGCAGCCACCACTTCCCGCGCCGTCGGCCGCTTCTCCTGTGCCTCCGCCTTTTGGCCGCTGATTGCCGCTGCCGCCAGAAGAAAGCTGGCAAAAGCCGCGGCATTCTGTCCCATCCGATACCGCTCCGATCCCCGCATCCCTTCCTCCCCTGGAACTGTTCTTCGTCTTTCTCTTCTCTGCGTACTCTGTGTCTCTGCGTTACGTTTTCTTTTCTTCCCCTGCGTACTCAGGCCGTTTCGCCGGTGCACGTAGCCGAAGCTCACGTTCCACTTTATCGAGCCACCGCAATTCTACTTTGAATTGCTCGATCATCAGGCTCACCATCCAAACCGCTTCGTGGTACGGATGCCCTACTTCTTGCAAAATCGAGCGCAGCACTTCCTTCTCTTTTGCAACTTCGTTTTCTAAAAACCCCCGGCGTCGCGTAATCTGCCGCTTCATAACGCCCGGCCGTGCCTGCCAGGAAAGCGCCACCCACGTCAGAAACGGCGGCCTGTCGCGTTGCGTAGTCCATGCCTCGCGTTCGAGAGCATCTGCCAGCGCCGCCCGCCCCTTTGCTGTAGTTTCAAAGCTGCTCCGCTCTGGCCCCGAAGCAGGCTCGTCCGTTTCCAGCGAACGTATCATCCCAGCCCTCGCCAATTTCTCGAGCGAGTAGTAAACCTGCGGCCGCGAAATCCCCGCCCAATCCTTTATCTCGCGCCTCACCAATTCCGCGTTCGCCTGATACCCGTGCATCGGCCGCTCCGCCAGTAAACTCAAAAGCACCAAGTCCGGCGTGGTGAGTCCCAATGTCTTCTTCGCCCTAACTGTTCTCTTCAATTCCTCCGCGCTCCTCTGCGATCTCTACGTTATCTTCAATTCTTCCCTTTCTTTCGTTACTTCTTTACGTCCTTACTTCGTTTCTTCCTCTGCCTACTCCACCACCACCACTGGCACTTCTCCACCGCCAGCCGTGGATTCTTTGCTTGCGCCACCGCTGCGCAAAACGTATCCAATACGCAGGGATCCTGCCGCTGCCCAGTCGCGCGCTCCATCTTTTCATACATCCGCTGCGGATTCTGCCGCGCCAGCCCCGCCACGCTCCGAATCCCCAGCAATTCGAAATCCCGCAGCATCGTCGGTCCCACCGAAATCAAATTCCCGAGCTTCCGGGTTTTCTCTGCCATAAAAAACCTCCTTGACAACAGTATTCGCCTTTCCTATCCTAACTAGTCTAAATAAGACTAGTGCTCCTTTGCAAGAAGGAGTTTAGACATGCGCGCCTTCAACTTTGCCGCTCTCGCTGCTCCTTTGTTTTTCGGATTCGCGACTCTGCAAGCCAATCAAATCGAGGAGAAGAAACTCATGAACGTGAAGAAAATCACCCCAGTCCTGCTAGTCAACGAAATCGAGCCAATCCTGTCTTTCTGGGTCGATCGCCTCGGATTCACCAAAGCCATCGAAGTCCCCGACGGCAACAGACTCGGCTTCGTCGCCTTCCAAAAAGGCTCAGTCGAAGTGATGTATCAAACCTACGCCAGCGTCGAACACGACGCCCCGCCAGCCATGGCCGCCGCAGCCAGAAAGGGCCCCACGTATCTCTATCTGGAGGTAGACAACTTGGACGCCGTCTTAGCCGCCATGAAGGACGTACAAAGAGTCAAGCCCGAACGTACCGCCTTCTATGGCATGCGTGAATTCGCCGTCCAAGATCCCGCCGGCCACTACATCACATTCGCCCAGCTAGCCGGCGCGGTGAAACATTAGATTGGTTCTGGAGAATAGGCCGCTGAATCGCTTGCAGTGCCAAAAAGCGAGAGTGAGTCTATTATCTCCGGTAGCAGCCACGTGGGAGCACCTGACATGAGAAGCGTTGTGCCTCTTGGAATTCGGGCTTGTGTTCGAGCAGGATTGTTGGCAGTAATAGCAATCGGTGGTCTCCGCGGTGAGGCGTGGCTACAAGACCATGGTTCCCCGCTGTCGACACAGCAGGCGCCTCCTACAAAGTTGGTTCTCGAAGTTATCGCGACAAAGTTCGACATCGGTCCCTCGGAAAAATACCTATACTTGGCGATATATTCCGATCGTTCCGTCGAATTTCAAGCAATGGGACCTGCCTGGTCCGATAAACCCAGCCCGACGAAATTAAAGAAAATCCTGACACAAGGGGATTTCGCGCGGCTTGAGTCGTTATTGAATCAACCAAGCCTGCTCAACCTCAAGCCAAAGTATCCATCAAGGTGGGATGTAATCGACGCTGGGACTTCATGGGATATCACTCTTCCGCACACCCAAAGCCAGCAGAAGGTTGAAGTAGTCGCATTCGATCCTGAAGAGGCGCGAAGGTCACACCGATACTATCCAGACGCGCTTGTGAAGTTGGGATGCACGATTGAACTACTGAGGAATGACGTCACTGGTGACCAAGCAAAGCTCCTAAGCGAATGTAAGAAAACTCTTAAGATTCACTG
>Ga0210384_10000811_pt1 | contig 45760 bp, 43 predicted proteins | sample IncBWH2MmetaG_FD_160574 | JGI IMG/M metagenome (GOLD analysis project Ga0210384, IMG submission 160574) | Forest soil microbial communities from Barre Woods Harvard Forest LTER site, Petersham, Massachusetts, United States - Inc-BW-H-2-M | ecosystem: Environmental > Terrestrial > Soil >... | reverse complement strand
TGAATTTTGATCCTCCAATCACACCTAGAATCCCGCCGACAATCTCCTTTAGGATGTGCAACGGATTTGCGACCAGCACGGTTCCGATGGCGGCGCCACCGATGATGACCAGCTCGGCGGGTTGCATCAGTACTTTAAGGTTGCCGTGCTCCATGAGGTAGCCGGCCACTACCGCGCCGAAGACGACGACGATGCCGATGATTGCAAACATTGTTCAGCTCTTTGGAACGGCCTTCGTTTCCCGCAGAGGCAGCCAGGACACAGCTGGCCGATTTCTCCTCCAGCGAGCGCTGGGCCCGCTCCAGTAGCGACTCCATCGTGTCCCCCGTTTGGGCGGCTGAGTAGCCCAGGGAAATAGTTGCCGAAAGCTCATCACGCCACCATTGCAGCCCTGCGCAACCGACAACTTTCCGCATCCGCGCTCCCGCCTCCTCCATTCCAGCGACGCCACAATCCATTAAAATTGCCAGGAATTGGTCGTCCGTCCAGCGGCCGAGAAAATCGCTGGGACGCAGCCCGCTTCTCATGGTCTCGGAAACTACACGCAGGATGCCATCAGTGTGACTCTCATTGGACATACTTTAGCGATCCTTGGAAGTCATCCGCGGTGAACCGTGCTCATCGCCGTTTGGGTAATATCATCGGCAATTACCTGCACTAACTGTTGCAAGGATTTCCCCGCTTGCTGTGAGGGGAGCTGTAGGGTTCTCGTAGAGACCGTGAAAGCACAGAGCAGATTCAGTTCCTCGGAGCGACGGAGGCGGTCATAAATACGTTTCTGCATGATTTCCGCGCCCTGCTCACCGGTAGAGGCCACGATTACGAACGACTCGCCCTGGCTGGTATCTCCCAGCGCCGGCAAAATGATGTCCTTGTCGGCCTGAATGCAAGGGCGCAGGATCGGCAGGCAACTCTGCCGAATCTCTTTCCAGTTGCCCGCCGCGGCTGTCAGCCGGGGCCTAAGGACGATCGTCACCACAGACACCGCATCGCGCAGGCAGCCGTGATCGGTAATGAAGGGGAGAAGAAGCTTGCTTAGGGAAAACAGTGGCAAGGCAAACGTAAACAGACTCCCGTGGCCGGGTTGGCTCTCCACCCAGATTCGTCCACCATGGAGTCGCACCAATTCCTTCGCGATATACAGTCCCAGGCCCAGGCCTTTGCGGCTGTCATCAATGGAATTCGGGTCCTGATACAGGCGTTCAAAGATCAGCGCTTTCGCCTCTGGTGTAATACCGCGGCCAGTATCAGCCACTGAGATATAGACGAAATCCGGGTCCGCGTCGGCCAGGCAGGCTTTCACCATGACCGACCCGTCGGGCGCAGTGAACTTGATGGCATTCTCGATGAGATTGGTGAGCACTTGGAAGATTCGATCGGAGTCCGCCAGCACCAGAGGGATCCTGGCGTCTACGGCCATCTCCAGGCCAATCTGTTTTTCCCGTGCGACTGCTCGCAGCATCGCGACTGCATCACGAATGACATCGCCGACCACGATGCAGCGGGGTTCGATGGTGATTTTCCCGGACTCCGCTCGCGTGGCTTCCAGCAGATCTCCGATCATGCCGCGAAGCTGGTTCACACTTCGCAAGACGGTGCCGAGATGCTCGCGTTGTTCGGGAGCGACTGGGCCCGCCAACTCATCGAGCAGAATAGTGACAAACTGGTGGATGCAAGTCAGCGGAGTGCGCAGCTCATGTGAAACATGGGATAGAAATTCATCTTTGAACCGCAATTGCTGTTTGCGGCTGATGTCGAGAGAAGTCAGCAAGCCCTGGCGCTCAATGGCGTAGCGCATAGCGCGCGCCAGTTGCTTGCTGTCAAAACTCCCTTTCACCAGGTAATCCTGGACGCCCTGATGGACGGCTTTGACCGCCAGTTCCTCATCATCCTGTCCCGACAGGACTACTACCGGAACGCCAGGCGCCCGGCTCAACACACTGCGGAAAGTTGCGGCTCCGTGACTGTCGGGAAGGTTGAGGTCCAGCAGTACCATGGACGGTACCTCGACCGCCATGGACTCCAGGCCGGTGGAGAGACGATCCACACAAGATACGGAGACGTCGGAGTTGGCTTCCACCAGGCGCAAGCGAACCAGGTCAGCGTCTCCAGGGTTATCCTCGATCAGCAAAACATGGGGGCTGTGATTGGTCATTGTTCCTCCTCGCGTGGCATACGCGCGCTACAAAACCAGAACTCTCCAATGGATGTAACGGCCAAGATGAAGTCCTGCAGGTTGCCGGGCTTGTTGACATAGCTGTTCGCCCCCAATTCGTAACTGTGGACAATGTCGTCCCTGGCTTCGGAGCTGCTGAAGATCACGATGGGAGTCATTCGCAGAAGCGGGTCGGCTTTGATCTCGGCCAGCACGGCACGGCCGTCTTTTCCTGGTAAGTTGAGGTCTAGTACCACTAGATCGGGAAGAGACTCGCCAGAGTACTTTCCCTGGCGATGAAGAAATGCGATCGCCTCCACCCCGTCGAGCACGGCATGAACGTTGGTGAGACAGCGGTTGCGCGCCAGCACGTCGCCGATCAAATCGGTGTTCGCTGGATTGTCATCAACCAATAACACTTCAGTGATTCTCCTCATTATTTGGTTTTTCCCTGGTTCCTTGGCCGTTTGCGGGTAAAGTAAATTTGAAGGTGCAGCCACGATCGGGCTGAGCTGCGACCCAGATCCTTCCGCCGTGCCGTTCGATGATTTTTTTGCAGATCGCTAACCCGATTCCGTTGCCGGAATATTCGGTGTGGGTATGCAAGCTCTGCGTTCCCAACAACTGTGGCCTGAGAGGGTGGCGAATACAGTCCGAACGTGGTCGTTTCACCAGCACTCTCGCGATAAGTGTCACCTTGAAATGTGAAGGCATCGCCGGCGCCCCGGTCCCAGTCTGTACGGAACCCAGCCTGGCCCATTCGCCAACCGTCGAACTTCCTGCCTTCCAGATGAAACTCGGGTCGGCGGGCGAAGCCCATCCCATACACCCGATAGTTGAAGCCCCGTTCGCTCCCGCTTCCATAGCGGGCGGTAGTGGTACCCTCGTCAGCATTACCGCCGCCCAACGACACAATCGATCCGTGAGTATCTTTGGCGCTCCTGGTGATGATATTGATGACGCCGTCGACGGCATTCGCTCCCCAGATGGTGCCGCCAGGCCCCCGGATTACTTCGATGCGCTCAATATCCTCGAGCGGAGTGGCCTGCACCTGCCAATAGATACCCGCGAAGAGGGGGGTATAAACGCTCCGTCCGTCGATCAGGACCAGCAATTTACTGGCTAACGTCACTCCAAACCCGCGAATGCCCACCGACCAGTGATCGGAGTCCACCCGAGCCACCTCAACCCCAGGCGCCAACCGCAGCGCTTCCGGCAAGCTCGTGACACCAGACCGCCGAATGTCCTCCTGAGTGATAACGTAGACTGCAGCCGGCGTCCGCCAAACCTGTTCCGGCTCTTTCGAGGCTGTCGTCACTTCGACATCACCGAGTTGTTCGAGGCTCAGTCGCCTGAGGTTTTCAGTTTTTTGGCCGTTTGGGACCGTGTCCGCCCAGCCCTTCAGGGATGTAACGTAAAACGTACACGCCAATAAAACTGCGACTCCGAGGAAAGCGAAGGCGCACCTGGCGAGTAAGGCAAGTGAATCCAGCCGTCTGCCCAGATGCGGATCACATTGGCCGGCCATTCGGCGTAGTTCTCTCATAGTAAGGTCGTTAGCGACACGAGTGACCAGAGGACGAAATGACCAGAACATACGCATGCCTATTTAGAATCGGCGGCAATCGGCAGGGCCATTAGCCTCCAGACGGTGGTTGGCCTGCCCAAAGGACACCGCACGGCCTGCTGCGGGCTGACATAAGGCCTTGTACCTTGGGCGGAACTGAAGTAATTCGTGCACCCTGCTTCGCTCACCCTGGAACCCATCTCGGATCAGACCAAAGTAAAGAAGAGATCGACGGCAGCCGAAGGAGTCTATGGAATCCCAAGCTCGTTCTGAAAAGGGTGCGGTGAGAAGTTATGACTACGTTGGCCGCTATGGAGGCGAGGAGTTCTTGATCGTCCTCGAAGAATGCGCAGCCGCGGATCTTAATGCCACTGCGGAAAGGGTCCGACACCACATCGCGGAATGCCCGGTGGACATGGGCACAGTCCGGGTTTCGGTGACGATCAGCCTGGGGTTGGTTTGTGCGATTGCGGACGGGCCTGACTCACTGGTTCCCGAAGAGTTGGTGCGTGCCGCCGATTCGGCCCTTTACTGCGCCAAAGCCAATGGCCGGAATCGCGCGGAGGTCGCTCCGGTCGTATGTCGCGCCGGTAGGGGTGGTACCTAAGTCTGGCACCGTTAATGCCAAGTGCACGGACTTGTCAAAGCATGGCACGTTGGTGGGCTAGTTCTGGCACAGAAGTGCTATTCCCACGAATGCGAAGAGGATTTAGTTTGGTGGGCGAGCAGTTCTGGGGGAGGGCTGCCCGGGCGTCCAATGACTCGAAAGAGTCGGGACGCCTGTTAAATTTTTGGGCGTAATTTCAGGTTACCAGTTGTTCGAAAAGGCGCGCATCAGCGCTGATATTTTCCCGTCCACTCAGCTTTGCCGAGAATGTGACCCTGCATGGCCTGCTCGACTTCCTGCTTACTGGTTGCAGGCTTTAGATCAAGTTTGCGATCCAGCGCATAGAGTTTGAAAAAGTAGCGATGAGGCTTGCCGGGAGGCGGGCAGGGTCCGTTGTACCCGATCTTGTGAAAGTCGTTGCGGCCCTGGCGAGCGCCGTCGGGCAACTCATCGATCTTGCTTACACCTTCAGGAAGATTTTTGGTCGCCGGTTGTAGATCGAATAGGACCCAGTGAGTCCAGCTGCCGGCAGGAGCGTCGGGATCATCCGCGATGAGAGCGAAGCTTTGTGTACCGGCTGGCGGTTCAGTCCAGGAGAGTTCAGGCGAGACGTCGGCGCTGTCGCAGCTAAATTTCTTTGGGATGTCGCCGCCATTCTGAAAGCTCGTGCTAGAGATCGCGAATGCCATAGTGCGTGCTCCTTGTGATGCATTGAGCCAGACGGATTCAGCGGCGACCGCAATAGGCCCGCTTGTGAGCGCCACAAACCTCGGAGCGGCCAAGACCAGAACGGAGATCAACTTCACGAAGGTTGCTGGTGAGAATTGGTTTCGATGCACAATCCACTCCGACCAGCCGGAAAGGTCATTGCGTGGAGATGGTGAAATTTACGGTGATGCGGGCTTCAGTCTCGACTGCCTGGCCGGCCTGCAAATAGGGTTTAAAACGCCATTGCTTCACCGCTTCTCGGGCCGCAGCAGACAGAATCGTCGGACCGCTGACAACCCTCAGTTCCTGAATGTTGCCATCCCTGCCGATTAGAGCCTGCAGCACCACCGACCCCTGTACTTTCATTTGCTTGGCTAGCAGCGGATAGGTCGGATCAACTGGCCGCGATACCACTTGCGCAGTCCCTGGTGAAAGATGCACTTGCGCTGTGGCGTTGTCCGCCACCGAGCCGGTGCTTTCGCTGGCCGCGCGGGAGGGAACGGCTGCGGCAGACGACGGGGCCGTCCGGGGCTGGAGGTCGACCTTCACGGAACTGTTGCCAGGCAGAATGGTTCGGTGCTCATCCCCGGCGACCACTTCAACTTCCAGCGGGGGGAGTACAGCACGATTGGTAATTACCGGGGCCAAAGTCGTTTCCGGGACTGGAACGGCAGCCGCGGCGCGCGCCTTCGCCTTCGATTGCGTTGCCGCACCCGGCCCACTTCGCGTGTGCGTGCCCGCTTGTGTCGTGTCGCCGTACGCAGTCTGGTCTGTCGGTTCTGGTTCCGTGGCACCTGCGGCCGTGGCAGGGAAGAAGAACTGCTCCCAGAACGCTCGATCTTTCAGGAAAACTGCAATCAAGGCGACCAGCAGAAGCGCCAGCGCGATCAGCATCTGACGGCGCTGTTTCTGCTCGAAACCCGCCTCAATTGGGAGGTCGCTGATTTCCGGTGGCGGGTTCTGCTGCAGTATGGGCATGATTCCAACCTCTTGCCCGGGGAGGATGGGCTCGCCGCCATAGTATGCCTAAAAATTTGAGCCGAAGCCAGTAAAACCAAATATTTTCCGCGCCCGGTACGAAAATGAGAGTACCAAAGTCACATCCCAACCGGATCCAGACGTTCCGAGTGAGTCTTAATTCAGCCGGAGACAAAAAAGCGCCCAGCTCGCTGCCCGGGCGCTATGAATGCGCGACCTGTCCACCTCCTCTCAGGCCGATTTCTTTATCTCGACCGGGAACTCGATAACTTGCCCGCGAAGTTCCGTGGGAATCCATTTCACTCTCTTCTGAAATCGAGACGGAATATAGAACTCAATCACCTTGGCCATAACCATCCTCCGATCCACAGCAGCTCGCCCATCGTCATCTAAAGCATCACCGCGATAGGCGTCTGCTTCAATTACCTATTTAGATGCGGGTTGCAGGATAAACGGGCCAAGACCGGTTCGCAGTCAACCACGGCCTCCAAGTAGCTGACTGAACGCCAGTTCCTGCTTTCAAGTCTTCCTACATTGGTGGTAACTTTTCTGCACCCCAGACATCGCATGTGAAGGGTGGAGGGGCACACAACTGTCTGAAGTCCGTGGAGAACAGAGAATGGAGTCACGAATCAACGAACGTAAATTCAAACGAATCAATCGGCGTGAATTGCTAAAACTTGCTCCGGTCGTGGCGCTGGGCGCGTTTGCCCTCCCAAAATTACAAGCGCCCCTGCTGAAAGCCGGCCTGGGATTCAGCGATTGGGCATCAGCGTTACTTTTCCGCAAGGGGCTCTTAGCGCCAACCTACGCCGACTCTGAAGTGGCACCCATCGAAAAGTTTTATGTAAATGACTACGACGTCGATGATCCCGGGGTGGATTTTGATAAGTGGACGCTCACCGTTAGCGGATCCGTACAAAAACCAGGGGACTATACGCTGGCGCAAATCCAGGCTCTGCCGAAAATCCGGCACAATACGCGACACGTTTGTGTGGAAGGTTGGGATGTGATCGGAAGCTTTGGCGGCGCGCGACTTTCTGATTTCCTGCGAGTGATTGGAGCTGACACTACCTCTCGCGTTGTCTACTTTGAATGCGCCGACGATTACTACGAGTCGCTCGACATGGCCACGGCGCTGCATCCCCAGACTTTGCTTTGCTACGAGATGTATCACCAGCCGCTGACTCGGGAGCATGGTGCGCCTCTGCGGCTGCAGATTCCCACCAAAGTTGGTTACAAACAAGCCAAGTATCTGACCGATCTGAAAGTGACCAACGTGCTGCAGAAGGTCGGTTATTGGGAAGACCAGGGCTATTCGGAGTTCTACGGACTGTAACGAAATTTGGAGACGCGAAGCATGCCTGAAGCAGTGATTGAAATCGAATCCGCGAAGTCGGATGAGACCACGCCCGCAATCTATGAGCATCCCTGGCCCGTGCGATTCTGCCACTGGTTGAACGCAGTCGCGCTGTTCGTGATGGTGGGGAGCGGGCTGCAGATTTTTCGCGCCTTTCCCAGCTTCGGCGCCAAAGTCCCGCAGAAAAACTTGCTGGATTGGCCAAAATCATTGGCTATAGGCGGATGGCTAGGAGGCGCGTTGCAATGGCACCTGACTTTCATGTGGATCTACATCGGCACCGGGCTCTTCTATCTCGGTTATCAAATATTCAGTGGAAACTACCGGCAGATTCTTTTCACGACGCGTGATGTTCCCGGCGTCTGGCCGATGGTACGGCACTATTTCTTCTTGGGCCCCAAGCCGCCGTCGCGGGAAGCTTACAACCCGCTGCAGAAGCAGGCCTACACCTCCGCGATCATCCTCGGCATCTTGTCGGTGCTGACCGGGCTCGTCATCTGGAAGCCAGTTCAGTTTTCGTGGCTGGCGTGGCTCATGGGCGGATTTCATATGGCTCGGCTGTGGCATTTTCTCGTTATGTGGGCCATTTTGCTTTTTATCTTCGGACACCTGGTGATGGTTGTCCTGCACGGTTGGAATAATTTCGTGTCGATGCTGACCGGTTGGAAGAAGAATCCTGACTACACTCCCCGCTGACTGCCTTTGCGGCTGATCGAGGTTATTTTGCAATGGCGATGCTGGAAGGAGCCAGTTCGGTGGATCGACTCGCCCCCAAAGTGGATGCGCACGAGGAAAGCCTGATCCGGCGCATTCAGAATGGCGAGCAGGAATTATTTTACGAACTGGTCAAGCCTCACGAGCGCCGGGTCTACACGGCAGCGTTCGCGATTTTGCGCAATCCAGCAGACGCGGAGGAGGTGGCGCAGGAAGCCATGCTTAAGGCATTCACGCACCTTAAGCAATTCCGGGCGGAGGCGCGCTTCAGCACCTGGCTGATTCAGATTGCAGTCAACGAAGCCCGCATGCGCTTGAGGAAGGACCATTCGGAGGTCATGGAACCAATCGGCGAACGTCAGGACGATGAGGGCACCTACACTCCCCGCGAATTTGCGGACTGGCGCGAGCTTCCCTCCGAGGCTCTGGAGAGAAGCGAGATACGTCAACTTCTGCTGGAAGCGCTGGCCTCGCTGAAGAGCAAATATCGCGAGGTCTTCGTCTTGCGGGACATACACCATCTGAGCATCGAAGAGGTGGCCGCGATCCTCGAAATTTCGCGAGCGTCGGTCAAGACCAGATTGCTGCGGGCCCGCTTGATGTTGCGGGACTTTCTCGCTCCAAGGGTGGCCGCGGGGTGGTTCGGACGAGAGCCTTTTCAGAAGGGAAATAAGCCATGGTAATCAGTTGCGAGCAGGTATGGCAGGAGATTTCCAATTATTTGGAAAACGAAGTCGATCCCTCCCTTCGCGCTTCAATTGAAGAACACGTTCGGGGATGTAAACGTTGCACCGCGGTCCTTGACGGCACTCGAAACATTATCCAGTTGTACGGCGACGATCGGCTTTTCCAAGTTCCCATGGGCTACGGTTGGCGCCTGCGGCGAAGGCTTGCTGACTACATGCCAGGTCGTAGAGGCACCGCCTACGGATGGTTGATCGCAGTCGCCGCCCTGGGTTTGTTCACCGCAACTCTCGGCCTGGCCAGGTCCGCCGCGTCCGCGCCACCCACAGCGCGGTCAGAGCATGCGCAACCTGGGAAGGGAATTCCCTCAGGTTTGACGGTGCTGGTCGCGGGACATGGAAAGCTTTTCCATATCGCGGGCTGTACATTTATTCATGAGAAAGATGGACCAGTCCGTTCCATGACAGCGGGGGAAGCGATCAAGGAAGGTTACACACCCTGTACGCGTTGTCTTGGCGAATACCTAAGCCGCCTGGCGAATCTTTTAAGGAAACAGGCTTGGGCTGTTCTGTTGTTGTGAATCTTTGTGGAAACTTGCTCTCGCCAACGCCTCGCGGCCTGCAACTGGCGCCATAGCCGCAAGGGCGGGCGATCACCGCATGCCGTAGCGATGACCACGCTGCCCCGCGCTGCTTAGCGGGCGGCCGAGCCGGTTTTCACCCATTTCTCTGCTTCTGCTGATTTCGCCCACTCGCCCGCCACCTGCCTGGTGGTGACGTTGAGGCGGTTCCAGACGTTGGTCATGGCGATCCAGAGGATCAGGGCCGCCAGCGCCGGCTCGCCATAAGGCCGGGTGGCCTCCTCCCAGATCTCGTCCGAAACCGGATTCGCCCGGTCGCTCAGCCTGGTGACGGCCTCGGCGAGCGCCAGTGCGGCGCGCTCGGCGTCGCTGAAATACGGCGTCTCCCGCCAGGCCGCCACTGCGAAGAGACGCTCGTTTGTGTCCTCGGCCTTTTTAAAGCGAAATGCCATATCAACGCAGACGCTGCAGCCATTGATCTGGCTTGCGCGCAGGTGGACAAGTGCGAGCGTCCGCGACGGCACGCCGGCCTGTTCCGCGGACTTCCCAAGGGCTTGCAGCGCCTGCATGGCGCCGGGAACGATCATTGCTGGGTTTTTCATTCGTGCTTGCATGATTATTCTCCTTCTGGACTCTTCCGGTATATTTGCTGAAACGATGTCGAACATCAGGTTGCGATGTTGACGGTGACTTCAGCCGATTTCCTTCGTCAATACTGTGACGAACAGCAGCGAATAAATGTGACTAAGGAAGGAAAGAATGGTGAATAAATATCAAATTGCTCAGGTCAACATTGGTCGAATCAAGGCTCCGCTCGATCATCCCACGATGGCCGGGTTCATGGGGCGGCTGGACGAAATCAACGCCCTTGCCGATAACAGCCCAGGATTCGTATGGCGTCTCCAAACGGGCGAAGGGAACGCAACGTACTTTCGGCCATACGATCATGACGATCGCATACTCTTGAATATGTCGGTCTGGGAAACGGTGGAAGCGCTCAGAGACTATGTCTATCGCACGGCGCATGCCGAACTACTCCGGCAACGGCAGGAGTGGTTCGAGAAGTTTGCCGGCGTGTTCGTTGTGCTATGGTGGGTGCCGGCCGGTCACATCCCCGGCATTGACGAAGCTAAGAAGCGCATTGCTCATCTGGAACAGCGTGGTCCAAGCGAGTTTGCTTTTACGTTCAAAACCATCTTTCAGCCCGACGAGAAATTCCAGGCAGAAATCGACTGGTCATCGTTCTTGCCGTGTCCTGCTGTTTAGACGCGTTCCGCTTCTTCGATTTGCGACCTTGTCACATTCGCTAGATTTCGTTCGTCACTACTATGACGGAACGCGGTGGGGAAATGTGACTGTGGTGGAACACAAATGGTTGGCGGAACGATTCGAGGAGAACCGGAGTCACCTGCGAGCGGTGGCGTATCGGATGCTCGGCTCGGTCAGCGAGGCAGACGACGCCGTCCAGGAAGCCTGGCTAAAACTCAGCCGGTCTGACGCCAGCGGAATCGAGAATCTCGGGGGATGGCTGACGACGGTTGTCGCACGCGTGTGCCTCGATATGTTGCGCTCCCGTACGTCGCGGCGCGAGGAGTCCCTGGGAGAAGGCCTTTCCGAGCTGGTCGCGAACAGCGAGCGCACAGACCCCGAACATGAAGTCCTTCTGGCCGACTCAGTCGGCCTCGCCTTGCTCGTCGTACTCGACAGGCTGACGCCTGCTGAACGGCTCGCGTTCGTGCTGCACGACATGTTCGCCGTATCCTTCGAGGAAATCGCTACTATTGTGCCGTTCTCCGACCGCGGCAAGACAGCTGGCCAGCCGCGCACGCCGCCGAGTGCAAGGAGGGGCGACGGCTGCCAAAGCCGGTCTCACCCAACAACGACAAATCGTCGATGCTTTCCTCACGGCCTTACGCGGCCGCGACTTCGAGGGCTTGGTCGCGCTGCTCGACCCAGATGTCGTGGTTCGAGTGGACGAAGCCGCGGCGCGTCCAGAAGCACTGAGAGAGATCCGGGGTGCACGGAACTGGGCCAAGGGAGCGATCGCCTTCTCACACCTTGCCCGTTCTGTGCAACCGATGCTGGTCGACGGCGATGTGGCACTCGTGTGGGCTCCGCGTGGACGGCTGTTGAGGGTGCGGCGTTTCACGATCACGCGCGGGAAGATTGTGGAGGTCGACGTGATCGCCGACCCAGCGCGCCTAAGTGATCTCGACCTGGCGGTTCTCAACGACTGAGCGGACTACTTGGAAGTAATGCGCCTGCCGCAGTACATCGGATGCGTCTGATCCGGTCCGGCGGCAGGGAAGTGGAAGCTCAAGTCTGACCGATTGCAATCGAGGCTGAAGGGAGCTTCACGGGCAGCGAGTGGCTGCAGCCAGGCTCGAATGCCATGCGGAGTCAGAAAACGAAAAACAGGTAGCGGCTTAGTTCTTCTTCGCGTCGTCCTTGCTCATGTCGTCGTGCTTGATGTCGTCATGCTTCATATCATCGTGCTTGATCTCGTCTTTTTTCATTTTGTCTTTCTTGGTCTTCTTCGCCTTCTTGTCGTTCTTCATGTCATCTTTCTTCATATCATCGTGCTTCATGTTGTCCTGTTTCATGTCGTCGTGCTTCATCTCGTCTTGCTTTGCGTTACCGCTGGACTGGGCAAACGCCGCCATTGAAGCTGCCAGGACACACATCACCATCAGCCGGCCAACTAGTCTCTTCATAAAGTCTCCTGTTTAAGATTGAATTGCGCCGCACACTCCGGACGCACAAGTGAGATGTATCAGCACAAGGAAAGTTACGACACCGCCGGGAAACAGGCTGGGGGAAACTCGAGTTGGTATCTCAGGGGCTAAAGCCCTTGCTGATTTCGGAGCACTTAATCGCAGCGCTTAAAGCACTGCGCTATCCAAATCGGAGTTTTTTGCCGTCTGACGGAAAAGCACGTCAGCAGGCCAGTTGGTCGCGGTTGAGTTTCAATCCGTTCAGATTGCCGAGAACGGTCACCGCAATCGATTCGGTGCGGAAAAACTCGTTAGCCAACTCTTTCAGCTCTTCCACCGTAACGCTCTCGATCTTCTCCAGCAGTTCATCCATGGTGAAAAAGCGGTCGAAATACATTTCCTGCCGAGCGAGGTTGGACATGCGCGCGGTAGAAGATTCCAGCGATAGCATTAAGCTTCCCTTCAACTGGTCCTTGGAGCGACGCAACTCCTCCGCCGGAACTTCGTTCACTTTGAGTTTTTTGAACTCGGAAACGACGGACTGCACCACTTTGCCAGCCGACTCGCGTGAAGTCCCCGCATAAACTGAGAGACAGCCCGTATCGCGGTAGGGATTGAGATCGCTATAGATGGCATAGGCCAGACCCTGTCGCTCGCGAATGTTCTGGAAGAGGCGCGAACTCATTCCACCGCCCAGTAGCGTATTCAAAATATATGACGCATGCCGTCTCTCGTGTGCAATCGGATGCGAGGGGACGCCCACGCAAATCTGCACCTGCTCCAGCGCTTTTTTGTTGCGCATGATGATGCGCGGAGCAGTTTTTGGGTGCGGGCTGTGAAAGCCGTTCTTCATCGGCTTCATGTGCTCAAAGTGCTTGGCGACCAGTTCGGCGAACTGCGCATGCTTCAGATTGCCGGCGGCGCAAACGATCAGGTTCCCGGGGGCGAAGCGCTGTTTGTAAAAATCCAGTACCGGGTCGCGCTCAAACTTCCTCACCGTTTCCTTGGTGCCAAGGATGGGTTGGCCCAGGGCATGGTCCTTCCAAAAATTTTGGGTGAAGATTTCGTGGACGAGGTAGTCCGGGCTGTCTTCGTCCATCTTAATTTCTTCCAGGATCACACCGCGTTCACGGCCAATGTCCGCGGCATCGAACACCGGATTCAGCACCAGATCGCTGAGGACCTCCATCGCGATCGGCAAATGCTCGTCCAGAACCTTCACGTTAAAGCAGATGCATTCCTTCGCGGTGAAGGCATCCATGTTGCCGCCGATGGAGTCGATCTGACGCGCAATGTCTTCGGCGGAGCGATGCTTCGTTCCCTTGAAAACCATGTGCTCGATGAAATGGGAGATTCCGTTCCATTGCAAATCCTCGTCCCGCGATCCGGTCTTGATCCAGATCCCGATGGAAACCGAACGAATGTGCTGCATCTCCTCGGTCAGGATGGTCAAGCCGTTGGGCAGAACCTCGCGATGGATGTTGCGGACTTCTTTCACCATGTGGTTTTCCGAACTCGGTTCGTCAGAACAATCCGAAGCCGAGGCCTTTAAGTATTGTTACACATGCGGAAGACCCGTGCGAACGATAGTAAGTATATTTGAATCAAATGTTTAGCTATAATTCATGCTACTGCTCCCAGCCTGAACTCCTCTGGTTGAGGAATCCTCTACAATCGACAGGGAGCGAAATTGTCGGTCCGAATCATGGCAGAAGCGACACATAAGACACTCTTGGGTCTTGGGATTCAGGAGCTGGCTTCGCTGGTGGAGGAATGGAGCCAGCCCCAGTTCCGAGCGCATCAGCTTTTCCAGGGCGTCTATGGGCAAAGGGTTGAGTCCGCTGAACAGATTTCAACTTTGCCGAAAGACTTTCGCCGGAGTCTGGCCGAGAGAGGGTTTTCTGTTGGCCTACCTAAAATCGAAAAGAAATTCGTCTCCACGGACGGTGCGATCCGTTACTTAGTGGCCTTTGCCGATGGCCAGAGTGTGGAAACCGTCTGGATGCCAGAAGGAGATGGCGGCGAGACTGGCGACGGCAGCGACGCCGGCGATCAGCCAGCAGGACCGTCGAGCCGAAGCTGGGATCGCGCCACAATTTGCTTATCCAGCCAAGTAGGTTGCGCGGTGGATTGCCAGTTCTGCCTGACTGCGATGCTGGGAATGCAGCGGAATCTGACGGCGGGAGAGATTGTCGGGCAGGTCTGTGCCGTTCTCAACGATCATCGCGTATCTCCGCCTCAGGCTCGGGTGAATCTGGTCTTCATGGGGATGGGAGAGCCGTTCCTGAACTATGAAAATTTCATAAAAGCTGTCCGCTTGCTCGCGGAAGGCGTTGGCATTCCAGAATCGCGCATGACGGTGTCGACGGCGGGCATTGTGCCACGCATCTATGATCTCGGCGCTGAGGCCGTGCGTCCCAAGCTGGCAATTTCTCTAAATGCCTCCAACGATGAGCTCCGTACGCGGCTGATGCCGATAAACCGCAAATGGAACCTCGAGAAGTTGATGGCTGCGGCACGCGATTTTCCGGCGCGCAGTCGCGAGCGCCTGACGTTCGAATATGTCCTGCTGGATGAAGTGAACGATTCGGGGCAGAATGCCCGCGAACTAGTCGAACTGATTCGTGGTGTTCGTGCCAAAGTTAATCTGATTGCGTTCAACCCTGGTCCGGGGATTAGCTTTCAGACTCCGGCGCAGGATAAAGTCGAGCAATTCCAAAACATTCTGATCACCGCTGGAGTGCCCACTTTCATCCGCCGTCCGCGAGGACGCGACATTTACGCCGCCTGTGGCCAACTGAAGCGAACTGTGGAGATAGATAGCTCTGTAAGTTAGCGAGCGTAGAGTAGCGAGGAGCGCGCTGCTTCACGGAGTAGGAGGCAGCGTGAGAGTCGCCGTGGCCCGTAATTCACCACTGGGGGGCCCGGACCTGCTTTTCTCTAGCCCTGAAGGGAGACCAGCAGCCGTAGTCATAGGAGCTGCGGGTAGTTCGATGCGGAAGGTTGCTCCTCCTTCCGGCCGATTCTGACACATGATTTTTCCACTGTGCTCCTGAATAATTCCATAACAGGCGCTCAGACCCAATCCTGTCCCCTGACCAACCGGCTTGGTGGTGTAAAAGGGATCGAATACGCGGTCAGGCTCCTGTGCTCCCGGACCGTCGTCAGAAAACTCCAGCACCACCGCCTCGTCCAGTCGTCGTGTACGCACGGTCAGAACCCCGCCAGTCTCCTTCATGGCGTGGAGGGCATTGTTGGTGATATGCAGGCAGACCTGTAGCAACTGATTGGAGTCGCCCAGGATCTGGGGCAGATCGCTTGCCAGGTCGGTATGCACCTGGACTCCACGAGCGCGCAGTTGCGGTTGCGACAGTTTCACCGCAGTCTGGGCCAGCGAATTGATGTCGAGCAATGATTTTTCGCTTGAGACTTGCTTGGCGAAACTGAGCAAGCTGGCAATAAGAGATTTCGTACGCCGGACCTGGTTGCCAATTTTTTCCGCCAATTGACGCTGTTCCCCATCCAGAGTGGTCGCGGTCAGCAGTTCGGAGTAGCCGAGCATGGCCGTCAGTGGATTATTCAGTTCGTGGGCCGCGCCGCCTACAAGCTGCCCCAGCGACGCCAGCTTTTCAGATTGCACCAATTGCGCCTGCAGACGTCTAAGATTCTCAAATGATTCCCGAGAAGCATTCAAAAGCCCGAGGAGCTCACGGTCGAGCAAGTGCTGTTTCAGAAACACCATTGACCCCATTAACAACATGCTGCCAAGGGTGACCACCAGACGAAAATTACGTACCGCGGCCGGCGCCAGGTGGTCAAAGACCGACCACGCCGCGAATAGAGGCAGCGAAAAGATCGCGACCATTCCCAAGCGAGCTACCCATACGCCGTGACTGCTTCCGCGTGGCGATACTTGCTGACGCGGGGAAAGATGGTGTGCCAGGATCCCGATCCCGGTGACCCACGCCATGGAGGCAACTAGAGGAATATCGTAAAGGCTGCCCGTGTAATAAATGTTTCTTTCGATGGCCCAATTCGCCAGGTAGGAGCTCAAAGCGTAGGCCAGACTGGCCCCAAACCACTGCGCGTAAACAGTTCGCCACGGGCCGTGGCTGCGCCACCACACCAATGCCAGTCCGATCAGAAACACGATTTTCTCCGCCAAGTACAGGGCGTTCAGATTGTGGGCGTAGGCGGCCTCATTGAAATGCGCATATTGCCAGGGCACCACTGCGAAGAGATAAAGGTAAAGCCACCAGACCAGTAGCAGCGCGAAATCGAGCGACCCGAGTCGAGTGGTGCGCTCGTCCTGCTGCAGGTGTGGTTGCAGCGCTAAAGCAGCCATCATCGGAACAATGTGAAGAACTAGAACAGCGTCGCCCACGAAGGGATTGGGAACGTCCTGCCGCAAGAAAATTTCAAAGTAGTTCCACAGCAATTGGTAGGTCAGCCAGAACGCTACTCCCAGCGTCATTAACGACCAGAACAGGCGGGTTCGTCCGCGACTAGAGAGTACGTTGGGCAGAAGCGCGAGAATACCGGAAAGAAGAAGGATGCACTGGGTGACGTCGCTTATGCAGGTAAGGCCGAAATTCGGGCGGAGAAGGATGGACGCCGCGGCCTGGGCAACGGCCAAGCCGGTGACCGCTAGAATCCATACTTTTGAGCGCCGAGACATAGACGTCCGTCGGCCAATTCTAGACACCAAAGCCGGCAAAGAAACGTTACTTCCGTAATCCTGGCTGCGCGTGACGGGATCGGCTCCTGCCGCGCTGGTTGCGCAAGTCCTTGCAGTCCAAATGCCTAGGTCAATTTCCTTGCTCTTCGCCGAGCCGGGAAATAGTATCCTTGGGTTCTACACCTCTTTGGTCGTACTTGATTGTCACTCCGAGCGCTTCGACATCGGTTCTTGTGGAGATTGCGGGCCCCCACCGGCCCCGGCGAAATACGCCGCACTGAACGGTGGTTGGCCACCGCCCGGGTTTTTCTTGCCATTTCTGCCCTGATAGCCATCTGGATGGATCCGGGCGAAGTCCGTTATTCCATGTGGGCATACGGATTGATGGCCTTCTATCTTTCGCAGGGCGTCATCATCATGCTGCTGTTGCGGCGCCGCGAACAGTCGACCGCATCCTTCCGCATGCTGGTTCACGCCGCCGACGTGATTTGGCCAGCGGTGATTTCAGTGTTTGCGACCGGCCAGGCCAATCCCTTCTTTCTCTTCTTCGTTTTCGTTCTTGCGGCTGCGGCGTACCGCTGGGGTCTGTGGGAGACGGTCGGGACGGCCGCCTCCGCCGTGGTGCTACTTTGGGTCGAGAGCTTCGCCTTCCAGATGGGTCTGTTGGATTGGGTAGGCCGCTTGCTTTCGCGCTACCACTTGCCGCCGCTGCGGCTCGATGTGTCCGATTTCGAACCCAAACGTCTTTTCATGCGCTCGATCTATCTTCTGGTTATGGGCCTTCTGCTCGGATACCTCGCCGAGCAACAAAAGCAACTCCGGGCAGAAAAAGCCGTGATTGCCCGGATTCTAGGGAAAGCGCGAGTGGATGCCGGTCTTACCGGAACCTTGCAGGAAATCGTAGCGGAGTTGCTACGGATGTACGGTGCTGGAAAGGCCGTACTAGCCTCGCAGGAAGCCTACAACCAGCGGGTTTTTGTTGGCGAGATGCTTTCGCAAAACAACACGACCTCGACTTTCCGCTGGTTGGATAGTGTGGCCTCCGATCGTGAAGCTTATCTTTACGAATCTCCGGCTGAGACCTGCTACGTCTGGCGTAGCGACGGGGACAAAACCCCGCACTTTGAGTTGTTGGGGCTGGATCCAGAAGGGAACAGACACCGGAATTCTGCCCCTGAGTTTCTTGATCGATTGGGGCAGCGGCATGAATTCCGCAATCTAATAACGGTTTCCTTCAACTTTGGACGCGAGTGGTGGGGCCGCGTCTTCTTGCTGGACCCTTCTTTGACCGGCGAGATTGAGGAAGAGCTCCGTTTCCTGCAGGAATTAGTCCGCCAGGTGGGGCCGGCGGTCTACAACGTATATCTGCTGCGCCGTTTGCGTCTGCGTGCAGGAGCGGTGGAACGGGCACGCTTTGCCCGTGAACTGCACGATGGCGCCGTTCAGTCACTCATCGCGGTGGAGATGCAAGTGGATGTACTGCGCCGCCAATCGGGCAAGTCAGAGACCGGGTCCGAAGCAGTCACATCAGAACTGGGAAGGATCCAGGGCCTGCTGCGCGAGGAGGTTCTGAAACTACGCGAACTCATGCAACAAATGAAGTCGCTGGATGTAGACTCCAGAAGACTCATCGGATTTCTAGCCGATACGGTTGAAAGATTCCAGCGGGAAACCGGCATTTCGGCGCGATTCCTTACGGACCTGGACCAACTCGACATGCCGCAGCCAGTTTGCCGGGAGCTAGCTCGGATCGTGCAGGAAGGCCTCGTCAACGTCCGTAAGCATAGCCGAGCGCACCAGGTACTGGTCCGATTGGGTGCGAGCAATGATAAGTGGAGCCTGGTGATTGAAGACGATGGCCGTGGGTTTCCGTTCGCTGGTCGCCTTACCCACCTCCAGCTGGATGCCGTGGGAAGGGGACCGCTGGTGATTAAGGAACGAGTTCGCTTGATTGAAGGCGAACTCACGGTAGAATCAATACCCGATCGGGGTTCGCGGCTCGAAATCAACGTCCCGCAAAAGCGGGAAGCGAATCATGGATAACAGAAGATCGCAGCCCATTCGCATCGTCATCGCGGACGATCACCCTATCTTCCGCGACGGATTGCGCCGTCTTTTGGAGGCGGAGTCCGACCTGAAAGTAATAGGCGAAGCTTGCGACGGCGCCGAAGCTGTCAAACTCGCCCAACAGCTCAAGCCTGACATTCTCCTGCTGGATCTGGCCATGCCACGCCAGCCCGGCCTGGAGGCGCTGCGCGAGTTGAGCACCAGTTCCGGCTCCAATTCGATGCGCGTCATCCTACTTACCGCGGCGGCCGAAAAAAAACAGATTGTGGAAGCATTGCAGCTCGGCGCCCGTGGCGTGGTGTTGAAGGATTCGGCCACCCAACTGCTCTTGAAGAGCATTCATACAGTCATGGCGGGAGAGTATTGGGTCGGACGCGAAAGCGTCTCTAACCTGGTGCAATATCTCCGAACCCTGGTGCAGTCCTCAGGAGAAGATGCTCGGCAGAAGAAATTTGGCTTGACCCCGCGTGAATTGGAGATCGTATCGGCAGTGGTTGCCGGATATTCCAATAAGGAAATCGCCAGCTACTTCAAAATCAGCGAAGACACGGTAAAACACCATCTGAGCAATATTTTTGACAAGCTCGGTGTTTCCACCCGTCTCGAACTGGCGTTGTTTGCCGTCAATCAGGCTTTGCCTTTGAAAACAATAGCCTAATTAAGGTAATAGCACTTTCGTGCTATTGATGCCACCTCTAGGCCATTGGCAAGGCGTCAGCAGGACAACTACGATACCTCTAAGATCCTTAGACTACAAACGAGTAGTGCGTCAAATTCGGTTAGCGCCTAAGGCGCTAAGGAGGGGCCTCGTGGCAAGATTTTTGCGGCAACTTTGGACAGACGAGCAAGGTCAGGACATCGCGGAGTATGCGGTGATGCTGGCTGTGATTCTCGTGATCGTAGTGGGCACGATCCGCTTAATCGGATCTAACGCCAACAACGTATTTTCGTCGGTCGGCAGCTCGATTCAGTAGATTACATATCTAGTGTGAGTGACGCGTTTCCTCGGCGCGTCGCGTTCCCTCCAGCACTGTAATCATTTCTCTGCTCTCTGCCTGTTCTTCCATTTCTCCCGGCAGATCCGCATGGACGAAAGCCCTGCTCAAGCGCCGTCCTCGACTTCACTTCGCTGGCTCGGTAAGTGCAGCTTTTTCAGGGCTGGGGGCCGGCAAGCGTGTCAGGAAGGGAAAGAAAGGCGTCACCTCAAAAGGCAGCTTTTCACTGGCTGAAACCAGCGCGACGGGCTTCGTCTTCAACAACTCGATTCGGCTGGTCCAAGGATCCAGCTTGATCCGCCCTCCCAGAGGTAAGGCGGCAATCTGATCGGTCCGCTTAGTGTCCAGCTGAGGAGCAGCGGTGAGCAAAGCTGACATCCGCACCGACTGACTATAGGCCAGGCCGTTACCCATGTGCGGCCGGATCAGGCTCTTGAGCTGCGGAGCATTCGCTTGAAGCGCCTTGAGGAACAGTCCGGCGTTGGACAGTTTGTCTTTGTATGGCGAGTGGCCGAGCAAGTCAAGCGCCTTCTGATCCGCGGCAGCCTCTTCCGCCGGGGTGTGAGTGAAATCTAGCTGCTCGAATGCCTGCACGTCGGGGAAGAACATTCGATCATAAAACGCCATCTTTGTGTCCCCGCCATGGCCCAACACGATATGACCGAGTTCATGGGCCATTACCATTGCCAATGAAGCTTCGTCGGGGAGCACGTCGAGCAGACCGCGGCTGACTACAATGGTGTGCCCAATGGTGAAAGATTCCAGCGGTGAAGTAAGCAGAACGCGGGTGCGCACGTCGGGCACAATCTCGAGATTGTTGGTGACGACCAGATTGTTGACAACCGTTTGTAGGACCTTGTCCACTTCGCCCTCGGGAGCGATCAAACCAATTTTCTGGAGCCGCTCGACTGCATTGTCTTCGGCTTGGCGCTCCCAGAGGCGCTGGCTTTCGACGGGGCTGGCGTCCTGTGCCGCGGTGCTCTGATCGCGCACCGTCTGCGGCGCCTCCACCAGGATCTGAGTAAACTCCTCGCTCTGACCTGGGTTCTTTAGGTCGTAACCCCACAGCCGGGTTTGCGCCTTGAAGTTGAGATTACTCGTGACCCCGGAATGCATACCGGTTTCTTCGCTGTAAACGTACGCTGGTAGCCACATCCCGGGACGGAGATTCAGGCGCCAACTATCAAAGTGCAGGTAGTAGCTGGAATGCGATGGAGATTGGTAGGTGCCATTGAAGCGGACGATGTTGAAGTCCTGATCTTCAACCCAAATTCTGCCAATGAAGCGTCCGTTGCCTGACCCTTTTCTGGGCTCCACGTCGAACACCAGACAGCGAATTTCTCCCAAAAACTCCCGCCGAGCGAACGTGATGTTGTAGTACTTACGCTGGAAGTCTTGATCCAGAATTGCCATTTGGGCAAAGCCAAGGGGCAAGAACCTCACGGAGTAAAGACTGGTGAACTTTGACAGGACCTTGTGGCCGAGTCCTGGCTCACCCATGAAAGAACGGTCCTTGGTTCCTTCCGTCATATCGAGACGGCCGAGGAAATACTGATCGCTCACCGGCACTACGCCGGCTTGGGCATTGCCCTTGAAATTTTGGATGTAGGTCTCGACCATGGGGTGCAGATGTCGCATCTCGGCGTTGAAGAAATGTTCGCGTTGCACCACCCGGTCGATAACCTGGTCGAAAGAAGCAGGGGCGGATGGCGTACCCGACTGCGTTGCAGCCCCTTGAGTCTGCGATGCACCGCTGGTGGAATTCGTGTCCTGGGCCAGTGCAAACAGCGATAAAGCGAGAACTGCCGGGAGAAATAGGAAAACAGAAAAGCGCATAGAAACCCCTTCGCGAAGACGATCTATTTTAGGTCAGTTGGAACACGATGTGAACCACGGCAGTGCAATCAGCGGGTTGACCACCCTGCGAAGCAGGCTTGAAGCGGATTTGTTCGGCGGCGCGAACCGCTGCCTCGTCCAGTCCGTGGCCGAGGCCCCGAACGACCCGCAGGATGCGTAGTTTTCCAGAAGACTCGAAGACTACCTCGAGTTGCACTTCACCTTCCACGTGAAGTTTTCTGGCTTCATCGGTGTAGACAGGAGTTGGTTTTGAAATGATTTCCGCGGGTATCAGTTTGGCGGCGGCCGGATCCGCAGGCTTAGGCCGGAGCTGCGCCGTCGAAGCGGGCTCGGCATCACCGAATCCACTCTGCCGCACCGTCCCCCGTGAGATGTTCGCCCGGCCACTGCCATCGCCGGTCGCTGCGCCATTGCCGAAACCGGTGCTGGCTACCACGCCACGGGTGCCGCGTTCGCCTCCGGTGCCGTTGCCGTAGCCTGGTCCGGATGGCAAGTCGAATGACCCTAATGCTGCGATTGTAACCGGTTTGCCGTGGCCGTCCCGCGCGGGCACACCATTAGGATCGCCGAAGCCCCCGGTCTGCACTTGCTGTGGCGCAGTCGCTATCGTGGGTGTAGCAGAACTGCCGGTCGAAAAGACGTTAGTTTTCACCAATTGGCGCGGAATCACCGGCGCGGCGGGCGCAACCGACGGAGTCTTGCTCGCGACCACCTGAATCTTTGGCGCCGTCAGCGGATCGTCCGCTCGTGCCTTGGTTTTGACCTCTGCCGGAACTCGCAGCGCATCCGGCGATGGGTCTGTCAGACGTGCCCGAGATGTCGGCTGGATTACCCGCACCGGAGCAGGCTCATGATTAACCGGCAACGGCGTATTCACTAGTTGGACGAAATGATAATCGTGGGTGGGAGGAACCCAAACCTCCGGGTGGAATACCCCCACCCACGCTAGGAGCCACACCGCCACGCTTTGGGTGCCTACGCTGAAAACAAACTCTTTCCAGGGGGGCCGCCTCTCGGGAAGCATGCCAAACAATGCGCTCTCGGGAGTTTGGGACATGAAGTAATCTATGCGATGCCTAATAATTCCCGCTGGCTGCTTTCTCGACCAAATACAAAGAGCGTTGGCCAAAACGCTGGCTGAACCCTTCTGACTACCTGAGATCGGCAAGATCTTTCGCAATGTATGAAAGCACGAATAAGACCACTTCCCAGAGGAAATAACAAAGGCAAGCAGGTTATTTCGCAATTACTTAGCTTTGTGTATAAAGATGTTACCAAAACCCATGTGACTGGTGGTAAAAATTTGCACAGTGATGGGTAGGGATGGGCCTGTTTCGGGAAATCTGATTCCTGACGTCGGATCGCGGGCTGCATCAGGTCTGGCCCCGCCAACCTCGGGTGTGAGCAGCCAAATCTTCGACGGTAGATGCGTATGCGGGGCACGATCGACTGCAGCAACGCCGCACAATTGTTCCCAAAGTGCGGACAGGAAAAATGATTCATGAAACGCTGGTCGTCACCAGCACGGCTTCCGTAGCCTCAGCAGACAACACAAAGGCAATTGACGGTCATTGGTGTTAGGGCTAGGATTTGGACAAATACATCTGTGCGGAGCGCGGCATGAGTGTGACTACACTGCGGAACGCTTTCTGCTGGATTCTGATCTTAATAGTTCCCGCCTCGATGTTTGCCGCCGACTCCGCGATGCTCTATGCGAGGGGTACGGCATGGCTTAATGGGAGCGGTGTGCCGAAGACCTCGGTGGTTTTTTCTGGCGATCTGGTGCAAACCAAGCCCGACTCCGTGGCCAACATCAATGCTGCGGGCTCCAGTGTGATCATACTCCCGGATTCTCTGGTCAAATTCGAAGGCGCGGCGGTTTCGATTGAACACGGTAGCGTCACAGTAGCCACCTCCAAGGGCATGACGACTCGCGCCGGGGACGTTACGGTCTCGCCCACCTCAAACGCCTTGACGGAATTTGATGTGAGCGACTTGAACGGAACAATTCAGATCGTAGCGCGCAAAGGTGACCTGAGTGTTAGCGACGGGAGCCAGACTTCCACCCTGGCCCAGGGCGAGCAAACCACGCGGGATGACTCCCAGTCTGACCAGGACAGGAAGAAGAAAAAACGGCGAGGAGGGGGTGCAGCCCCTCCCGCGGCGGGCGGCGGCATACTGGATTCGCCCGTCGCCATAGGAGTGGGAGCTGCCGCTGTCGGAGGATTGATAACTTGGGTTCTGCTGCAAGACGATGAGCCTGCCAGTCCATCGAAGCCCTAACTAAGCGTTTACTGGGATTTCTCAGATCTCATGCTCTTGATCTCCTTCCAGTGCGCCAACTGCTGATCGAGCACGCGACTCACATCCTTAAAGGTCTCTAGCTCGGCCGGAGTGGGGGCGGTGTCCGCGTTGTCGACAGCTTTCAACAGGTTGTTGAGTGCAACATTCAGCCGCGTCAGACTTCTCCCCTCCGGCGTGCTCAGGAAAGTCGAGCCCTCGGTTTTGCCTTCCAGTTCCGCGAGCTCCTGCGCGAGAGCAGCCATTGCTTCCGCAGACTTCCCGGTGTGACCTTTCTTGATGAGCTCCTCGCGCAGACTGCGTACCTGCTGTAGTGCTTCATAGTCAACATTCATGGATTGGACGATGTTCGACTCCAGTTCAAACTGCTGCCGCAGGCCATCGCTCGAGGTCTTTACCCGCGGATCCGTTTTGACGGTAAGTGGCTGAGAGTAACTCTTGCCGCCGACGGTAAGCCTCACGGTATATTCGCCTGGGAGAACCGCGGGGCCCAGCGGATACCGCGGAGTCTCATGGTAGATGGCTGAAATGGGATATTCATGCTCGACCGACTCCGGCGGCGGATAGTGTAGGTCCCAAACAAACCGGTGCATACCCGCAGCGGATGAAAGTGTTCGCGGCGGACGGATCCAATAGGTTGGGATGTTCAGCTCGTTCTCATTCAACGGTTCCGGCTTGTCCGTGCTCGAAAAACGACGAATCAATTTTCCAGATTCGTCAGCAATCTCCATCGTGACCTCTCCCGATGAGGCCGATTTCAAGGCGTAGTCAATAACTGCGCCGTCGGGAGGATTTTGTCCAGCCGGTTCCTCCGGCGGCAGTGGAGTATCAGTGTTGTTGCTGCGTCGCACACGATACGTCAACTGCGGCGCAAACAGATAAGCATCCGAATTGAAGGAACCGATCTGGCGCAGAGGCGTGATATCGTCGAGTATCCAGAACGAACGTCCATGCGTGCCCACGACGATGTCGTCCTGATGAATAACTAAGTCTCGAATCGAAGTAGCAGGAAGATTCAGCCGCAACGACTGCCAGTGATCGCCGTCGTCGAATGAGACGTAGACTGTGCGCTCGGTTCCGGCAAAGAGCAGGCCTTTGCGTTCGGGATCTTCACGAACTGTATTTACCGGCTCATTGGCAGGGATACCGTCGACAATTGCGCGCCAGGTTTTTCCGCTATCGTGAGTGCGATAAATGTAAGGATGCAGATCGTCCAAGCGGAAGCGATTTACTGCGGCATACGCCGTCTCCGCGTCGAAGTGGGAGGAGTCTATTTGGGCCAACTTGCTCCACGGCGTGAGTTCGGCCGGAGTTACATTCTGCCAATTCTTCCCGGCATCGCGGGTGACCCAGATCAGACCGTCATCTGTTCCCGCCCAAATCAGGCTCACGTCTTTAGGCGACGGCGCAATGGAATAGATCACGCCACGATGCTTCCCTTTGGCTTCGTCAGACTCGACAAATACGCCGAGGCTGGACGGCACGCCAGGGTCTTCACGCGTCAGATCGGGACTAACGATTTGCCAATTGATCCCGCTATCGGTCGTCTTGAATAAGACATTCGAACCCAGAAAAAGCACGTGCGGATCGACTGGCGAAAAAATCAACGGCGCAGTGCGATTGAAACGATATTGTCCCGTACGCAGAACCACCGGTGAGACATCCTGCGTCTGTCCCGTGAGTCGGTTGAATCGGGTAACTTTCCCTCCGAAAATAACGTTGGGGTCTAGCGGATCAGGCGCCACATAGCCATATTCCTCCACGCCGACTGGATACCAATCGCGAAACGTAATTTCACCGGCATCGCCACGGCTCGAAGTGCCAATGCTTCCGCTCTCCTGTTGACCGCCATATACCCAGTAAGGAAACTGGTTGTCCGTGATGACGTGGTAGAACTGCGCCGTTGGCTGGTTGTACCAGGAGCTCCAGGTCTGTCGGCCGTTCACACTGATCGTGACTCCCTGGTCGACCGCGAGCGCGATGATCTGCGGATTCTCTGGATTGACCCATACCGTGTGGTAGTCGTCGCCTCCCGGTGCCCCTTTTATCGCCGTAAAGTTGCGGCCGCCATCGGACGAGCGGTAAGTGGAGATGTTAGCGACGTAGATTGTGTCCTTGTCCTTTGGATCAACCCGGACGCACGCGAAGTCGTCACCTCTCCCCCAAATACGTTTGTCGGAGTTGATGCGCTCCCAACTCTCGCCGGCATCGTCAGAGCGATACAGACCACCCAGGCTCGGCGAATCCACCAGCGCGTAGACTCGGCGGGCATCGCTAAGCGCGACACCTAATCCGATGCGGCCCAAATGGTCAGACCACGTCGGAAGACCGTTGGTCAATTGCCGCCAGGTTGTGCCGCCGTCCACTGATTTGTAAAGGCCGCTTCCAGGCGCTTTGTAGGAATTGCCGGTGGTCCACGGTGGGCGGCGCGAGGCCCACATATCGGCATAAATGATTTGAGAATTCGAAGGGTCGAATGCGAGATCAATCGCGCCCGTATTTTCATCCCTGTACAAAACCTTCTCCCAGTTCGGGCCGCCATCGACCGAGCGGAATACTCCCCGTTCTGCGTTTCGGCCATAAGGATGGCCGACCACGGCGACGAAGAGGCGGTTAGGATCGTGTGGATCGACCAGGATGGCGCCGATCTGTTGTCCATCGCGCAAGCCGAGATGTTGCCAGGTGCGACCGCCGTCCGTTGACTTATAAATTCCATCTCCCGTGGACAGATCGGGGCGGCGCAAACCCTCGCCGCTGCCTACATAGATGATGTCCGGATTCGAGGGCGCGATCGCCAGCGCACCTACCGAACCGGAGGGCTGATCGTCGAAAATCGGGTTCCAGGTGCGACCGTAGTCGATGGTCTTCCACACTCCGCCATTATTCGGCGCCATGAAGAAAACGTTAGGCTGAGATGGTATTCCAGCGACGGCCACGCTGCGGCCGCCGCGAAAAGGACCGATCAATCGCCAACGCATGTCTTGATACAGCTTAGAGTCGACCACCTGGGTTTGAGCGAGGACGGTTAGAACCACAACGGACGATAGAATCCATGCCACGCTGCGAAGGTTAGAAGTCACGGTTTCTCCTCGAAGCAGGCAAGGATAAACCAAAAGGCCGGCGAATCGTTGGAGATGAAGGAGGGCACAGACGTACGGCTGTTCAGAGATGGTGTGCCAGACCAGAATTCAGGAGACAAGAATTTGGAAGGAATGAGCCGATACGCCGTAGTTAGAAGCGACTAAGGTGCGCCCTGCCTTACGCGATCGATTCCCCCATCGCCGTATCTTGTGATGGATTACCTCGTCGGATCGTAGCACCTTGCGGCTGAGCATCAGACCTTGAGGGGCCACTGACTTGAACTGGCCAAGGAATACTCACCGGCCTTTCCTCAGTCCCGCCTTCCGAAACACCAGCGCCAACAGGTGAGCCCACGTCCGAGATGACATATTCCGGATAGGCCGACATACCATGCTCGTACAAATCGAGACCGTAAAGCTCGCCTTCTTCCGATACCCGTAGCAGTCCTGTGGCATTGACCAGATGCATCACCGCCATGGCTACCGCGAATGTGCAGAGCGTAATTGTCAGACTTCCGATCGCTTGGGCAGCCAGCACTTGTGTGCCGCCGCCGTAGAACAGCCCCTTCAGCGGAACCGAGTTGTCCGGAGAAATCGGCCCGGTGGATCCGTACTTGCCGCAAGCGAATAGGCCCAAGGACAGAGTCCCCCAGATGCCCGCGATACCATGCACTGGAACCGCGCCAATGGGATCGTCAATGCGCAGCCACTCCAGTAATTCGATGCCGGCAACAACGATCACGCCTGCGACACCTCCCAACAAGAGCGATCCTGCCGGGCTGACCCAGTAACAGGGGCAAGTGATGGCGACCAAACCCGCCAGGAATCCATTTACGGTAAAGCCCATGTCCCACCTATTGGTCAAGATGTGGGCATAAATCATGGCGGTCAATCCCGCCGCGCAGGCTGCCAGCGTGGTGTTCGCCGCCACTCGACCGATACCTTCGAAATCCATCGCGGAGAGTGTGCTGCCAGGATTGAAGCCATACCACCCGAACCACAGAATCAGACCGCCGGTGGCCGCGATGGTCAAATCGTGCGGCATCATTGGGCCACCACCGTCGCGCTTGAATCTCCGACCCAGGCGCGGACCGAGCACGATGGCGCCAGCGAGCGCAATGAATCCGCCAATGGTATGCACCACCGTCGATCCCGCAAAATCGTGGAAGCCTACCCCCAGGGATGAAAGGAAGTGGCCGTCTGTGCCCATCAGGGCCAGGAAGCCATCTGGGCCCCAAGCCCAGTGACCAAGGATGGGATAAATGAAGCCCGAAACTGCGACGCTGTACAGCAGGTCACCCAGAAATCCAGTACGTCCGATCATTGCCCCGGACGTGATGGTCGAGCAGGTATCGGCGAAGGCAAACTGGAAGAGCCAGAAGGCCAAAAATGCCACCCCAGTGCTTTCATAAGTTGCAGGAGCTCCCTGCAGGAAGAACCAGTGATAACCGATGAAGCCATTGCCATGACTGAACATGAAAGAGAAGCCGAAGGCGTAGAAGAGAATTCCGCACAAACATGTGTCCGCGATGCACTCCATGAGCACGTTCACGGTCTCGCGCGAGCGGCAGAACCCAGCTTCCAGCATGGTGAAACCGACTTGCATGCCAAACACCAGGAATGCAGCCAGCAGCGTCCAGACGGTGTTGATGGGATTAACCACGCTCGCGGTTTTGACCTCCGAATCAGCGGCGTAAACGTGACCAAAGAACATCCCGGAGATGACGACGATGACGAGCAAGACCAAACCAACACCCACTGCTTTGCCGGCAAAAAGGAGCTTGCCGTATCGACGCCACTCCGGGTCGCGCAACCGGATCCTCAGCCGGGAAAGTTTCTCCGCTAGCGTTAATTTCTTTCCGGGTCGGGCAATTTCAGTCATACCGATGTCGTCCTCCAGTCGACTGGTGCGGGCGCGGCTCGGGCTGGCCCAGGGTAGCCTGGCTTGAGCCTAAGCCGGTGGCCCGCGTAGGAAGCCGCACTTCGCAGCTCGCAAGTGCACACTAACCCGGGGTATGGCGACAGTCCAATGCATAATTCTTCTCGCCCACATCACAAATACTTTTGAAAACTAAAATTTATGGGGAGGATAAAGCGGATTTATCAAGGCAGTCGCGACCTGCTCGATTGCCACGCTGGCTTGAGAGAGGAAGCTAATGTGGAGGCGCACGGAACTGGCTGGCAGGTTCGAATCCTGGAAACGTCAGGGGCGCTGGAGCCCGAGAGGATAATAAAAATGGGCCCCAGCGCACCTTGTCAACAGCTGCTATTAAGGTTTATTCAGTTCAATCAGGCCGACATGGCCCGGCGTTGTGCCCGGCTTTCGCGAATTGAGGCGACTCCTCTACGAATATTCAGCCACCCATTTTCCTGACAGAGGCGGAACAGGTCGTAAGAGTAGGGTATTTCGCCCGTGATGATTTCCTCCTTGCCTTGTTCATCAACCACGGAAAAGGCAAGCTGCACAGGCTCGTCAGGCGAGTTTTGTTTGGTAAAGTGAACTAGTTTTACGTTGAGAGTTTCTTGCTCTTGAGGCTGAACTGGCATTGTTTTCTCTCTATTCCCTAGTTGGGATTGATGTCCAGTCTAAAAAAGAAGTACGCCTTGTCAACGAACAATCGACACAATTCTTGTGGATTTTGTCATCACCGGTGACAATTTTCCTACGGACATCACCGTAAGGGCAGTAATCCAACCCCGCGTCGAGAAGGAAGCTGAACCCGGCGTGTGATTTATAAACCGCGCCTCAAGCGCTCAGTCACGGTAGCTTTTCAAGTCATACGAGCCGCTGGTCTTGCTGAAGGAAACATCCTCCTTGTTCTTAAAAGCACGATATGAAGCGCGCCTAACGAGTCCAAGGGCACCTGGAATGAGCTACAATTTCCACCGCGCCAACAAACGATGAGGAGGAACTTATGGCGACTGCTCTGAAGTTCGCGCAACCTGAAGAAAGAGTTAGCAACTTTGTTTCTCGCACCCACAAGATGCTCATCAACGGCAAGTGGGTGGAAGCATTGTCGGGTAAGACATTCCCGACCTATAACCCGGCCACCGGCGAAGTCCTCGCCCGGGTCGCTGAAGGTGACAAAGCAGACATCGACTTGGCCGTCAAAGCCGCTCGTGCTGCTTTCGAGACAGGGCCGTGGTCGAAGCTGACGGCCTCGGAGCGTGGCCGGCTTATCTGGAAGATCGCAGATTTGATCGAGGAGAACCTGGAAGAATTCGCGGAACTTGAAACCCTGGACAACGGCAAACCGCTCAAAGTAGCTCGGGCTGCCGATGTTCCCCTAGCAGTGGATCTGTTTCGCTATATGGCGGGCTGGACCACCAAGATTGAAGGCAACACCATACCGCTTTCGGTGCCCTATACGCCTGGCGCGAAGTATCTGGCTTACACTCTGCGCGAGCCGGTCGGCGTTGTGGGCCAGATTATTCCGTGGAATTTCCCGCTGCTGATGGCGGCTTGGAAACTCGGTCCCGCGCTGGCTACCGGATGCACCGTGGTTCTCAAGCCCGCGGAACAAACTCCGCTGTCATGTTTGCGCCTTGGGGAGTTGATCCAGCAGGCTGGCATTCCAGACGGAGTGGTCAACATCGTGCCTGGATATGGCGAGACTGCGGGGGCTGCATTGGCTGCGCATCCTGGAGTCGATAAGATTGCTTTCACGGGATCGACGGAAGTCGGCAAAATCATCCTGCAAGCTGCCGCCGGAAATCTGAAGAAAGTATCGCTGGAGCTAGGTGGCAAATCTCCCAATGTTGTTCTCGGCGACGTTGATCTCGATGCCGCCATCGCCGGCTCTGCCAGTGCCATCTTTTTCAATCACGGACAATGCTGTTGCGCCGGGTCCCGGCTATACGTGGAGAACGGAATTTTCGACAAGGTCGTCGAAGGTGTCGCCGCGCGGGCCGAGAAAATCAAGGTCGGCTCGGGCATGGAGGCTTCGACGGACATGGGCCCGCTGGTTTCGGAAGAACAGCTCAACCGCGTATGCAGTTACCTGGAGTCAGGACTTTCCGAAGGGGCGAAGGCGGTTACCGGAGGCGCCAGGCAAGGCGACAAGGGTTACTTCGTCAAACCTACCGTACTGGTGAACACTAACGAGAAGATGAAAGTCGTACGAGAAGAAATCTTCGGCCCGGTGGTCACGGTAATTCCGTTCAAGGATACCGAGGACCTGGTCACTCAAGCCAACAATTCGGTCTACGGCCTGGCTGCGGGAATTTGGACGCGCGACATCCAGAAAGCCCACCGCCTTGCCACCCAACTTCGCGCCGGCACGGTGTGGATCAATTGCTACAACATCTTCGACGCAGCCCTGCCCTTTGGCGGGTACAAACAATCCGGCTGGGGTCGCGAGATGGGCCACGATGCACTCGAGATGTACACGGAAGTAAAGGCTGTCTGCGCGGCCCTCTAGATCACCAAGGGCAACCTCAAGGGGGAAGCTTCGGCTTCCCCTTTTTTGCGCCTCGTAGGCCAGGAATAGCTGCTATAAAACCCAAGTTGGCGAGCGAGCCGCGAATTCCGGGTTGACTATTGAGTCTTAAGCCCGTCTCTCAAATGGAACCCGCCGCTCAACTATCATCAAGTTCAGGAGATAGGATGAAACCGCGACCCGGAAGCCTGGTTGGTTTCCTTCTCGCACTGGGAGTGTCGCCGCTACTCGCTCAAACCGTGGGAAACCAAGTGTTACCACCGCTTCCCACTGGCCAGGTAACCGACAGCGTCACGTGTGCCGACGATCCATCGGAAACCTATGCTCTTTACCTGCCTTCCACGTACACGTCAACAAAGCGGTGGCCCATCATTTATGCATTCGACCCGTCGGCAAGGGGCAAAGTTCCGGTCAAGCTTTACAAAGACGCTGCCGAAAAATATGGCTACATCGTAGCTGGCTCCAACAACTCGCAGAATTTCGCCATGGCAGAGGCCTCGAAGGCCGCAAATGCGGTGTGGCAGGACACGCACCTGCGGTTCTCCTTAGATGAGCGCCAGACTTACACGTCGGGCTTCTCCGGTGGCGCGCGCGTGGCCGGGCTGGTGGCGCTACGATGCGCGCAGTGCAAAATTGGCGGTGTGATCGCGAATGGCGCCGGTTACCCTAACACCGGCGGGCCGCACCAAAAGGACTCTTTTCTATATTTTTTCTCCATCGGAAATCAGGACTTTAACTGGCCGGAAGTCATGACCGCGCGGCGCGATCGGGAGCAGAATGGCGAAACTTACCGGGTAAGGGAATTTCCCGGACCTCATCAATGGGCGCCGCCCGACGTTCTCGAAGATGCCGTCGAATGGATTCATCTGAAGGCCATGCAATCCGGAGCGCAGTTGCCGGACGCAGCTTTCATCGAGCGCTTCTACAGTCGGATGCAAGCCGAAGCCGCCGATGCCGAGAAGCGGGCAGACGCCATCGCACAACTGAACGCGTATCGCTCTTTCGTTTCCGACTTTGGCCGCTTCAAGGATGTGAAGGAGTATGAAGAAAAATTGAAGTCCCTCACGAACTCGGCGACATTGAAACAGGCGCTGAAGAAGGAACACGGAGAGATGAGTGATCAGGATGTCTTGACCGGAGAAGTTACGTCAAAACTGTCCGGCCTGGCGGATGCCGACACTGAAGCAAGGCTGGCGTTGGCCGGAGAAATTTCCGGTGTCATGACCCGGCTTAAATCTCAGGGCGAGCATTCGAAGTCCGAACGGAAAGGTCTGGTTATGCTCCGCGCATTCAACAGTCTTTGGGCACAGGGGATTGAAGCTGGACAAGCTGAAATGGAACAGAAACATTTTGGAAGGGCCGAGGTTTATTTTCACCTAATGGGTGAAATTACACCGGAAGAACCCTGGCCCACGCTGCTAGTGGCCGAGAACCGTGCCGCTATGGGTGACAGGAAAATCGCGATCAAGGCCATCCGGGAGTCGATCAAACGTGGGCTCAAAAATCCTGAAGTACTTGAGAAAGACGAAAATTTGCAATCCCTGCGTTCCGACCCTGAGTTCCAGAAGATTGTCGGAGAATTGAAAGCTAATTACGTTGCCAAGTGATCTCTCCCTGCCCAGGGCGAGCGGTGTTTTACTCGACACTCGCAACCGCGGCTCACTCTGACTACAATGGGGTCATTCGTGCCTGAGGGCGAATTGACCAAGTCTGCATCTCGACCTCGCCGCTGGACGGTTATTGCCTCGGCCCTGCTCTGCGGCGTTCTTGCCCTGGTGGTGCTTTTCACCAACCGTCGCGCCTTCTTCAGTCCTCTCGCTGTGGTAGTGGTTGGCGCCATTGGACTGGCCGCCGTGCTGTTGCAACTGCGGTTTCACAACGATCAGAAAACTAATGCTGTGCGCCCACCGATGTGGCTGAATGTGTTAGGAATCGTGTTTGCTCTAGCCGCTCTCCTAGGCGATTTGCTGCATCTGAGTCCGCAGATTGCGGAGAGCTTCGCGCTGGGAGCTATCGGAAGTTTTGCGGTTAGCAGCGCGGTTATTCTGCATGCTTTTCGCAAGCAGCGAACAGCTTCCAAGTGAGGGCAGGAGGGATGGATAAAGTCCCTCAGCGGCTAAAGCCGGTCGATTTGAGAGCTTGAATCGCAGCGCTGAAAAGGCCTGCCCTGAGCGACGTCGAAGGCCGCTGCGCCACCCAAAAGCGCCCCAGCGCTGAAGTCGAAGAATACCTGGCCGACTAAACGCTACTTCTTCACTTGAATCCCCAACTCCTTCAACTGAGCTTCGTTGACCGGAGTTGGGGCATCCACCATTAAGTCCACAGCGCGGGCGGTTTTAGGGAACGGGATCACTTCGCGGAGACTATCGGCGCCAGCCAGGATCATCACAATGCGGTCGAGTCCCAGGGCGATGCCGCCGTGCGGAGGGGTGCCGTACTCCAGCGCTTCAAGGAAGAAGCCGAAGCGAGAGTGGGCTTCGTCTTCGGTCATGCCAAGGGCGTGGAAGATTTTGCGTTGGATGTCCTGGCGGTGAATACGGATCGAACCGGAGCCAAGCTCGGTGCCGTTCAAGACGACATCGTAAGCCAGAGCTCGGACGGCCGCCGGATCCGACTCGAGCTTGTCCATGTCGTGCTCATGCGGTGAGGTAAACGGATGGTGAGCGGCGGCCCAGCGTTTGCCGTCCTCGTCCCATTCGAACATGGGGAAATCGGTGACCCAGAGGAACCGGAAATCCTTGTCGGGATCGCCGCTCTTCTTGAAGGCACCGTGCCGGTCGGCATACTTTTGTGCCAGCGCGATCCGGAGCAGTCCTGCGGCGGTATAAACGGCGTGGTCGTGCTGCTTGACCTCCGGCTTCACGCCGCCTTCGGACTTGTGCTCCCCTGGCTTGCTGTCACCGGCGACGACTACGAGAAGATCGCTGGCTTCGGCAGCGCTCTTTTCGCGAATACTGGCTGCTGCCTGGGGAAAGTTTTTCTCCATGCGCTTGAAGTCCTCAAATAGTTTCGCGCTGCCCTTAGCTATGAACAGCGGCTTGACTTCGTCACGATCTTTGCGGGAAAGCTCGCCGACCTGCGGAATTCGGATGGCCACAATCGGCAGGCTGGGGTTCACCGCAAGCGTCGTGAGGTCGGCGGCGGTGAACGCTTCGCGGACATCGGTCATTGCGGGCAGGCGCATATCCGGCTTATCGCTCCCATAGAGGCGAATGGCTTCGTCATAGCTCATGCGAGGGAACGGTGTTTTGATCGAATGTCCCGCCGCCTTAAACGCAGCGGTCAGAAAACCCTCCACCACTTCCCATACGCGCTCGGGCTGCGGATAGGACATCTCCAGATCGATCTGGGTAAATTCAGGCTGACGATCAGCACGCAAATCTTCATCACGGAAGCAGCGCACGATCTGGAAGTAGCGATCGAAGCCCGAGATCATCAGGATCTGTTTGAACAGTTGCGGCGACTGCGGCAGCGCATAGAAACTACCAGGTTGCACCCGGCTGGGGACGAGATAGTCGCGCGCTCCCTCTGGAGTAGAGCGCGTCATAAACGGGGTTTCGATCTCGAAGAATCCCTGTGCTGAGAGATAGTCACGAATTGCGATGGAAACTTTATGCCGCAGCTCGATATTGTGCTGCATAGCATCGCGCCGCAAATCAATGTAGCGATACTTGAGGCGCATTTCTTCATTGGGCAGCACGGTTTCGCCGGGCAGAAATGGCGGCTGCTTCGACTCGTTGAGAGTGCGCAGTTCCTCCGCGATTAATTCAACTTCACCGGTCGGAATGTTCTTGTTGATGGTATCGGGAACACGCTGTTTGGCCTTACCGATAACCGCGATCACGTATTCGTTGCGCAGTGTGCTCGCCTTTTCGTGAACTGCCGGATCGCGCTCTTTATTGAAGACGACTTGAGTGACACCGGTGCGGTCGCGCACGTCCACGAAAATCAGATTGCCGAGATCACGACGACGATTGACCCAGCCCATGAGTACGGCCGTCTTACCCGAATCGGAAGCGCGCAAGGCGCCACACATGTGAGTGCGCCGTAGATCGCCAAGAAAGTCGAACAAGCCGTGTCCCTTCAGAAGGAAATAAGATTGCACACCGGAATCGGTGATTATAACTGGTGGAGAAGACTTAGGTTTGTATCGACTGGTCGATCTGACGCCTGCTTGAACTTGAGCGTGGTCTTCGCTACCAACTTACTGGAAATCGTCTCTATGATCTCCACCAAGCCTAATGACTGGACTGAATCTTTTGGGCCAGTTCGGCGCGGGGCACGGAAACTTGCTCCCCGGTTTCTAGGTTCTTCAACGCGAACGAAGCGGATTTGACCTCATTCTCACCTACGATTAGGGCAAAGCGGGCGCCGATTTTGCTGGCAGTCTCCAGCGACTTCTTTAGACGAAAGCTTTCGTCGCCCAACTCCACCACCACATCATGACGACGCATCTCCCGCGCCAGGCGGGCCGCTTCGCGGTCCATGCCGGCGCCCAACGGCGCGATATATACGTCCGGCTTGCGCTGCACGGCTTCGGCTGACTCTTTCAGGGCGAGCACCAGGCGGTCTTCTCCAATGGCAAAGCCGATGCCTGGAGCCGGCGGTCCGCCGAGCGATTCAGAAAGGCCGTCGTAGCGACCGCCACCCAGAATCGCATTCTGCGCACCCAACGCGCCGTGCGTGAACTCGAACGCGGTACGCGTGTAATAGTCGAGGCCGCGCACCAGGCGGTCGCTCAGTGAAAATCGCACGCCGACCGCATTCAAGATTTCCTGCACCTGCTGGAAATGCTGGCGGCAAGGCTCGTCGAGGTATTCACTGATGCGCGGCAGCTTGTCGATGATGGGCTGGTCCGCTGGAACTTTGCAATCGAACACACGTAGCGGATTTGTAACCGCACGTCGCTGGCAATCTGCGTCCATCTGTCCTACGACGGGCTCCAGCGCCTTGCGCAATGCTTCGTTGTAGACGGCGCGATCGTTGGGGCAGCCGACGGAGTTGAGCTCCAAATTCCAATTCTTGATTCCGAGGCGGTCGAGCAATGTAGCCAACAGTTCCAATACCTCAGCGTCACGTGCGGGAGATTCGCTGCCGGCGCTCGGAGGCCCTATGACCTCTGCGCCGATCTGGTAGAACTGCCGATAGCGTCCTTTCTGCGGACGCTCGCGGCGAAATTGCGGACCAATGTAGTAGAGCTTGTTGAGGCCGCGATCCCAAAGTTTGTGCTCGATGTAAGCGCGGACGACTCCGGCAGTGTTTTCGGGGCGCAATGTAAGGGATTGGCCCCTTTCGCTTTCCGCGCGTGAGCGATCCTCCCACGTGTACATCTCTTTCGAAACGATGTCAGTCTCTTCGCCCACGCTGCGCGAAAACAGCTCCGTGCTCTCGAAAATGGGCGTGCGAACTTCGTGGAAGTTGTAGGCGCGGAAGACGTCGCGCACCGCGGCCTCGACGAAGTTCCACAGCGCCGTTTCCGGCGGTAGAAGATCGCGCGTTCCTCTGACGGCTTTGATCATTGGCCTTGGCTTCTAGCTTCTGGCTCTTAGCTAAACGAAAATGTCATTCTGAGGAGCGAAGAATCCCTACAGCCATCGGGCCGCTGGGCTAGGGATATCTCGATCCGATCTTGTTTTCTTCGCGTTCTTCGCAGCGTTTCTTTGCGTCCTTTGCGGTTAAAAGCTTTTGACCGCAAAGTTCGCGAAGCAAAATCACGCTAAGGGCCCAAAGAACTTCGTGTTGCGCTCACAATGACGGTTCACCTGAGATGACAATTCGCCCGGGGTAGTTCATTTGGGTACGATGCTCTCGCTGCCTGCTCGCTCCCGCAGATACGCTTCCTTGTACTCCAGATAATTCCGCGCGTAACGCATGATGATCTCCTGATCTTCTTCCTCCAGCTTGCGGCGCAGCTTACCGGGGGAACCCATCCACAGCGAACCCGGCTCGACCACGGTTTTCTCCGGAATCAGAGTCCCGGCTGCGATGATCGAACCGGCACCAATGCGGGCGCCGTTCAAGATGATCGCTCCCATGCCGATCAGACAACGGTCTTCGACTACGCACCCGTGCAGCGTGACTGAGTGTCCCACGGTCACGTATTCACCGACCGACACGCGGTACTCCCCCTTCATGCCGTGCAGCACGCTGCAATCCTGCACATTCGAGTGCGCACCCAGGTGGATCGAATTCACGTCCCCGCGCAAGACGGCGTTCATCCAGACGCTGGCATGCTCTCCGAGAACTACATCGCCAATGACCTGCGCTGACTCGTCGACGTAGCACGAAGCCGGAACAGCTGGCGTCATGCCCTTATAAGAACGGATCATCTCTCAGGTTGCCCTCTACGGATGTGCTGCGTGTGAATGGAGAAGAAATTGAACATAACACGGACACAGGTGACGACGTAAGGGGATGCAGGCCCTAGAGCCAGCACCCCAAATTCCTACCCGGATCTGTGGTGTTTGGGTGGCCAAATTCTGACCTCCGATGGCTCTCTAGTGGGCTTGACGAAATAGGGTTAAGCGATAGAATTCTTGGGTGATTTGATGGGAAGGGGAAATTTGATGTTCAGGGCTGGAAAAGACACTTTAGTCGAGAGCACCATAGTTCTGATTTTGATAGGTATGCTGGCAGGAGCCGCTGGTGGGCTGGGAGTCGGGTTGATCACACAGCACTCGTTGACCGGTAGTTCGTCGACGACCACAGCCAAGTAGTTCTGGCACGCTATCTTTAAGTTTGTACTCTGCATTTTCTGAGGGCGAATCTCGCGGCTGCCTCCTCGACCGTCGATTTCGTGGCTCCACCAATCCCCTAGTTCTCAGTTGGTTCGGGGAGCTTGGGTGGCGTCGGCACCTTGGGGATTTTCGGAGACCGTGGTGGCGCTGGAAGTTCCGCCAGCGACGATCCCTTGCGGATATCAATCGTTCCGTGTTCGTTGTTGAGAACCAGGCGCGGTCCACCTGTGCCAATCGTACCCGTGGCGATGCCTTGGTCGTCCGCGTTGCTGACCTTCAACTCGCTGAAGTCGGACTGCACTTCCCCTCCCCGAGCCCGCGCATCAACTTGGAAGCTGGCCTTGTCCGGCACGTAGACCCGAATGTCACCTTTACGATTGTCCACTTGCATGCTGCCTAGCTTGCTCATGTGCAGCTCAATCGCGCCGTTCTCGTCCTGCAGGCGGACGTCTCCGGAGACATCGTTCATACGGATGTCTTTCGAGCGAGTGATTAAGCGGAACGGCCCGATCAAGTCGCTGGCCCTCAGATCGCCCGAATCCATGTCCAGGTCACCGTTCAGCCGGGAGAATTCCATGTCGGTACGAGCCGACTTGAAGGTGACGTCGCCACCAATCTTGGCGAACTTGATGCTGTCGAACTCACCACTCAAGCGCATTGCGCCTTGAATATCTTGCACCGAAATATCGCCTCCGCCTCCCTGAGCGGAAACGTCCCCGGCGATTTGGGAAACCCGAGCGGAACTGTGTCCAAGGTTGAGGCTGACTTTGCCATTGATATCGGTGGCGGAGACATCACCGTGCTGGCCGGCAATGTCCACATCCCCATCCCGCCCGGCAACGTTCACATCGCCGTGGCGAGTTGAAACGACGATAGAAGCCTTGCGGGGAACGGAGACATCCAGATTGACTGTGATGGAATGATTGCCCCCACCTTCACTGTTTGCGCTCACGGTGACCACGCCATCGTTGAGCGTGATCTGGGCTTTGCCGCTGGCATTGAATTTATCGGCATCAGACTGGCTTTCCGCGTTGATACGCTTGTGTATCGCGACGTGGATTTGTCCGTCTTCGGATGGCCTCACATTGACCGCTCCACGCGTGCTGTTAACACGCAGACTGGAACCCGCCGGGAAGCTCTGCTGCAACTGGTCGTCATAGCTGTAAGAGTGTCCAAACAGCTCGAAATCGCCATCCCCAATATCGATTTGGTCGCGAATTTCTCCCCAGTTGACGCGGGAAGCCTGCGTGGCAGAAAGCCCGGCCACAATCAGGACGATCAGCAAGAAGACTCCACCCGCGCCGATTCCGGGGGCCCGCGTACCCTCACGCTGCGCTTGCTGGTATTCGAGCAGCTTGATGACGCCCCACAGAATGATCAGCAGCGGCCAGTAGCGCGCGAACCAGTGTCCGAGGGTAAACCAGTGCAGCACACCGATATTTCCGAGGAGGAAGAAAATCCCCAACACGATCAGTACGAACGGACCGGCAAACGAGCGGCGTGACCTGGCTGGTGGTACTTGCACTGGGCTAGCCATTTTTCACCTCGGTGGAAGGCAAATGTACTTCACCCGTTGCTGCTGCGGTCGGCCCGGGACCACTTGGCCCTGCACCCGTGGGCGGCGGCCCGCCGATATGGCCGGCAGTCGAAGCACTGCTCTGATAGACCTTAACCAATCCGATTACGACCAGTAGCACGGGCCAAGTGCGTTCAAAGGAAATGACGTCTTGCGCTTCCAGCAAGAAAAGCAATCCAAGCGTGACCAACACGGCAGGCCCCATGAGGCACCGGGCACGGCATCGTTCACAGTCGTAGCTCACGTGTCCAATCAGACCGTAACGCCGCGCGAACAACCATGCCCCGATCGCGATCAAGATGACGGGCCAAAAACGATCCAGGCTGAAAAACCAAACTCCCATGTTGTGCAGCATGAAAAGTGCGCCCAACCCTATCAGAACCACTGCTGCCACCGGCGCTTTGGACAGATCGCTCCTGTCTCCGGTGCCAAAGGTCCGGCTCAGGCCGAACGGATCTGGGGCGGGTTGACCGGTCTGAACCGCGCGAGCGGAGCGCACCGCATCAATGATCTGGTAGACGTAAAAGAAACCGATGCCAATGCCGAACACCACGCCGCTGACGTGGATGATTCCCAAGATCATCAGCACGAAAATTCCCATATGCGCCAAGCCCTTGGCGTACTGCCCCGCATAAACCGCACCGACACCGGGAAAAAATCCAGCGAGAACACCCGCGAGGGCCGGGTTTGGGCCGCCTGAAACAACCGGTACTGCCGCTGGCGAAGTAAACCCCGCAGCCGGAGCTGTCGGCGGCTGCACTCCCTCCAGTCTTGCTGCCAGGCAGTTCTCGCAATAAACCACACCCCGTACGTCGCGAGTGCAGTTCGCGCACAGCGGCTTTCCGCAGGTGCGGCAATACGCCACCGACTGAATATCGGGGTGATTGGCGCAATTCATACAAACCTCCTGTAAGTGGTCACCATCGCTACAGGTGGAATGTCTGGGGCAGCGGCCAGCACCGGCTGGCTCTCCCCCTGGCTGTAGTTGCGCTCCTGTCGTGGTTGTTCAGGTTGTCCACTAGTATTGTTGTTTTTGCGTTCCCTGTTTTGCTGTTCGTTTTGCTGCTGGTTCTGCTCGGGAGCAGGTTCAGCCGGCGTGGTTGCTCGTTTGAACTCGCGCATCCGCGATTCAATCTGGTAAACGAAGCGAATGTTTTCGTAATACTTCACCACCCGGCCGGTACTCTCATAGTAGGCGCGCTTGATGGCGCTGGGCCGCAAGTCCGCGTGCCGCAGGTCACTCGCCTTAACGCCGGTCATGCTCAGCCCGATCGACAAAGAGAAAAATGCCATACCGAATGACATGGCAAAGCGCGGCTGGCGCGCCACGGCAAAAACAGGATTGACGAGGCCGCTTGCCCACTCTCGAGCCCTTTCGAACCAGGAATCAGATAGAGGAGCGCCAGTGGTGGCATGTCGGCGGGAAGTATGCAACCCGGACGTGGCCACCAGGATGTTGTCCATCAGGTTGATCGGAGGCTCGACCTCGGCCAGCGACTTCAGCCAGCGTCGGCCGGCATCGGCTTCTGCCAGCAGCGGGCCACAGACAGCGCAGGTCCAGGCGTGAGTCTGGAAGTTCTCCAGCTTTTGCCCCTTCAAACTCTCGTCCAACGCTTCATTGAGGAGAGCCTCAAACTCCAAGCACTGCATTCCGTTTTTGCTTTCACCGGCCATCACATTACCTGCCTATATGTACGTTGTAGCAGGCGCGCAAGTTCCGCTCGCCCGCGGTTTATTCTCGATTTCACGGTTCCTTCCGGGACGCGCAATACGGTCGCAATCTCCCGGTAGTCCATGTCTTGGAGATCGCGCAGAATCACGGCTTCGCGCAGGTCCGGGGAGAGCTTCTGCAACGCTCGATGCACGGTCTCCCGGGTCTCCCGGCTCTGCGCGCTAGCGTCCGGGGTGGGCGTCCTGTCCTGAATCTTATCGCTCAACGGTGTGGCGTCCTCGTGCTCCGAAGGCGCAGCATCGATCGAATCAGTCACACGATCCTGCTTGCTTTTGCGGAAGTGGTCGACCAGTAGATTGCGGGTAATGGTGGTTACCCAGGTCATGAAAGCGCTGCGCTCCACGTCGTAAGAATTTAGCGTGCGATACATCTTGATGAAGACCTCCTGGGTGAGGTCCTGGGCGTCATCGGCGGATCCGGCGAAGCGATAGCAGATGTTGTAGATTCGGCGATTGTATCGCTGCACAATTTCCTCCCAGGCCACGGCATCGCCGGCGACGCAGCGACGGACAAGCATTCCCACGACCTGGGCGTCTTCCAACCCGCACTCCCCGGAACTCCTGGTCTTTCAGCCTAAGCACACCCCAGGCTTCGCCCCACAATTGTTATACGTTCTGGTGGCTCCAAAAGTTCTGGACTTCTATAAGGCCAAGCATTGTAGCAGGGATGTGGGTGCAGGCGAACAAAGAGCGAATCGCAGAACTGGCCATTTTGAGATACCGCCAAGTCCGCAGCTTTCATTGACTTGCCCATTTCATGGACATAAGATTTGGCCGCCAATGATCGGCCAAACCATCTCGCATTACCGCATCGTCGAGAAGCTGGGCGGCGGCGGGATGGGTGTGGTCTACAAGGCTGAGGATACCCGCCTGCACCGTTTTGTTGCTCTGAAGTTCTTGCCCGAAGACGTTGCCCGGGACCCTCAGGCACTGGCTCGCTTCCAACGTGAGGCCGAGGCCGCGTCCGCGCTGAACCATCCGAATATCTGCACGATCTACGACATCGGCGAACAAGATGGCAAAGCGTTTATCGCGATGGAGTTTCTTGACGGGATAACGCTCAAGCATCGCATCGCAGGGAGACCGCTCGAGACCGAAACCCTGCTATCGCTGGCCATCGAGATCGCTGATGCGCTTGACGCTGCTCACGTCGCTGGAATCGTTCATCGTGACATAAAGCCTGCAAACATCTTTGTTACCAAGCGCGGGCACGCCAAGATTCTGGATTTCGGGTTGGCGAAGGTGACGACTCCCGCCAGCTCCGCGAGCCACATCGCGGCACAGAACACCCAAACTGCCACGACCGTAGCCGAGGAACATCTCACTAGCCCAGGGGCTACCTTGGGCACGGTGGCTTACATGTCGCCGGAGCAAGTTCGGGCGAAGGAATTGGATGCGCGCACTGATCTGTTCTCCTTTGGGGCGGTCCTTTACGAGATGGCGACTGGCGCGTTGCCGTTTCATGGGGAAAGTTCAGGATTGATATTTGAGGCGATCCTGAACCGGGTGCCCGTCGCGCCGGTGCGGCTGAATCCAGACGTGCCGGCCGAACTCGAGAGAATCATCAACAAGGCGCTGGAGAAGGATCGGAATCTTCGCTATCAAGGCGCAGCAGAAATGCGAGCCGACCTGCAACGCTTGAAACGTGATGCGGTTTCCAGCCGCCAAGTCCCGGTCAACGCAGAGACAGCAACAGCCGCATCGGCTGCGACCCAGTTCGCAGACACGACCAGCAGCTCCGCCGTGGCCCCTGCCGCGAAGCAGCACAAATGGGGAGTGGCCGGTGCGGTAATTGCCGCCTTGATCATTCTCAGTGCAGCGGGTATCGGCGTTTATTCCGTCTTTCACCGCCCTGCTGCCATGCCCTTCCAGAATTTTACGATCACTCAGATCACGAACAGCGGAAAATCTGTTGCGACGGCGATCTCGCCCGATGGGAAATATCTCCTTAGCGCCGTGGACGACAATGGCAGGCAGAGCTTGTGGCTGCGCAACATCCCGACAAACAGTGACACGCAGGTGATTGCGGCCGCAGATGCGTTTTACACCAGCCTGACATTTTCTCCCGACGGTAATTACATCTATTTCCTCAAGGCAGCCGACGGTACGAGCGGCAGACTCGACCTCTTGCGCGCGCCTGTGCTAGGTGGCTTGCCGCAAATGATCGTGCGAGACGATGACTCCGGAGCCACCTTTTCGCCCGACGGTAAGCGTATGGCCTCCGTGCGCGCGAATGATCCGGAAATGGGACAATTCTTAGTGCTTACGGCGAATACTGATGGCACCGACGAAGTGATTGTCGCCAACGGGCACGGGCCTGGAAGCTTCTTCCCACTGGTCGCATGGTCGCCCGACGGCAATCAGATCGCTTTGGTTATTCCTGGTCCGGGCCAAGCGAGACTCTCGATCCAACTGCACGATTTAGTTTCCTCGAAAGTCCGGACGCTTGCCCGGTTCAATGACCTGCAGCTGAATAGTATCGTTTGGTTGCCAGATCGCCGCGGCCTCCTCGACACGTATCAGAAGGGTTTCTCGTTTGTTGCACGCAGCCAAATTGGGTTTGTCTCCAACCCCGGAGGCCAATTTCATACCATTACCAAGGACACGAATGACTATCAGACACTTACGTTGTCCGCGGATGGAAAGACACTGGCAACGGCACAGCAGAAAGGCGCGCAAACCCTCTATCTCGTGCCCGCTACGGGCTTCGCTGGGAATCCTCCGAATCCGGCGCCCGCGCAGAGCAAGGACGCAGCCATGTTCGGCTGGCGAGCAATGGAGATCTTTACTTCGGCGACGCTAGAAACCTTCTACGAATGTCAGCCGACGGCAGCAACAAAACCACGCTTCTCAGTGACTCCTCTGCACAGGTTATTCGACCAAGAGGCTGTCCCGACGGGCGCTATATCGTGTTCGTGTGGGCCAATCATGCCGCCAGTAAAAAGCTCAACATCTGGCGCGTAGATACCGATGGCTCACCCCAAGCAGCTAACGGACGGCACAACCGATGTTGGACCGGTCTGCTCGCAGGATGGAAAGTGGGTGTACTACGTGAAGTTCGATACCTTACAAATTTTGCAAGTGGCAATTGATGGTGGGACTCCCGAGGTGGTCCCAGGGACGGCTTTGTCAGGTGGCCTTTTCGCCTCACCGGTGCTGGGCGTCTTACCCGATGGCAAGCTTCTAGTATTTCGCGCGAATAGCAACGATCCAAAAACGCCCGCAGGGAAAATTGTCTTAGTCCCGCTCGACGCCGGACCCAAGCCGCAGGTGCATTTCCTTGATCCCGATCCACGTATTGACGGTTTCCTGCAATTCACGCCCGACGGGAAAGCAGTCGTGTATCCCGTCCGCGAAAACGACGCGGACAACCTATGGCTCCACCCGCTCGATAACTCCCCCGGCCGCCAGATCACGAATTTTCCTGCAGATGCGATCCAGACCTTTCAATTCTCGTTCGACGGCAAGACCTTGGGCGTCATGCGCACGCACATCGAATCCGACATCGTGCTTCTGCGCGATACAGGATCGTCGCCACAATGACGCCAGTCCTAAGTTCCCGCACGAGATACCAGGACCTCTTCACGCTCTGGAAAGACACCGACCCGGACGTTCCCATCCTGAAGCAAGCCACGGCGGAATACGCGAAGCTGGAGTAGCGGAAGGGAACTGCTTCGCTCGATTGAACTGTTGGAACTAAGCGTTCTAAAGGCTCTCGAAACGCTTCGCACTTCTTTGTTAGCGACCCGCATCAGCTTTCAACAATCCGTTGTAACCAGCCAGTAACATGCCGGCGCGATACAGCGCCGCCAGGCGCCTTCGCAAGGTCTTGATACTCAACGCCTGTTGACGCAAACATACATCCCTCATACTCAGAAACAACGACACCGCGTGGTCCACAATCTGAGCGTCGAGGGGCTGACCGTCCAGTCGCAAAACCTGCGCGAGCATTGTGTAAGCTGAAGCCGCGTTTTCCGCCGCTGAAGCCGACGGCTCCGCCTCGGCCTGGAGGCCCTGCATCAGGGCAAAGGCGGCTAATTGCGACACAGTCCTGCTGTCAGTCACAACTGGGGTGAGAAATTCCAATCCGAAAGAAAAACACGCCCGGTTACGAATCATGGCCGCGACTCGTGCGTGAGATGGAATCTGGAACTCGACCTCGACCAGGTCACCCCGTTTGGGATGAATCATGCCCGCATAGAGAGCCATGCCGCCTTCACTGATTTCTGTGG